>WNGQ01002013.1_pt1 | contig 23037 bp, 13 predicted proteins | sample 5407661 | NCBI WGS metagenome assembly WNGQ01 (sample SAMN13153382, study PRJNA577476) | soil metagenome | isolation source: 60 cm soil or saprolite under Garry oak tree replicate 2 | place: USA:California | collected 2016-06-15 | reverse complement strand
TCGCCGGCAAGTTCGGATTGATGCTGGCATCGTTGCACGCGAGTGCATCGCCGGTGTGGCCGCCAGCGGGAATTGCGCTCGCGGCATTGCTCTTGCTCGGTTACCGAGCCTGGCCTGCAATTTTTGTCGGTGCATTTCTGGTGAACGTTACCACTGCGGGCAATGTCGCCACATCGCTCGCCGTCGCGAGCGGCAACACGCTCGAAGCCGTGTGCGGTGCCTGGCTGGTGAATCGGTTCGCCGGCGGCACAACCGTCTTCGATCGTCCGCAAGGTGTTTTTAAGTTCGCGCTCGCAGCAGTGGTTAGCTCAATTATCAGCCCAGCTTTTGGTGTGACCGGTCTTGCACTTGCTGGTTTCGCGGATTGGACGAATTATGGCGCGATCTGGCTGACGTGGTGGCTGGGCGACACAACGGGCGATCTTCTGATCGCTCCATTGATTATTCTCTGGAGCATAGCATCAAAGCGGCGCTGGAACAGGAGGGACGCGGTTGAAGTGGGCATCCTCCTACTGCTGTTGTGCGTCCTGAGCGAAGCGGTCTTTGGCGGATGGCTTACAATTTCGGCCAGGAATTATCCAATCGGACTCATCTCCGGACCGATTGTGATTTGGATGGCCTTCCGCTTTTCGCAGCGCGAAACCGCAACGGGCATTTTCATTCTCTCGGCGATCGCGATTTGGGGCACACTGCACGGTTTCGGGCCATTCGTCGGGGAAGCGGAAAACCAGTCGCTTCTTGCTCTGCAGTCCTGGACGGCTGTGCTCACCATTAGTGCGATGGCGCTTTCCGCCGGCATGGCAGAACGCGGGCGGGCTGAGGAGGCGCTGCGGGAGAGCGAAGCGCACGTGAGCCTCGCGGCCAACGCGGCGAACCTCGGTCTGTGGTTTTGGAACATCCGGGATGACAAACTTTGGGTAACGGAGCAATGGAGAAGGTTGTTCGGCTTTGCGGAATCGGAGCCAGTGAGCTTTGACCGAGTGCTCCAGGTTGTGCACCCGGAGGATCGCCAACGTACGAAGCAACTTGTGCAACAGATGTTCGAGGGCGGTGGCGGCGAGTATGAGAACGAATATCGCATCACACGGCCGGACGGAAGCACCCGCTGGATGGCGGGTCATGGCAGCGTCGAGTTAGACGAATGTGGCAAACCGGCCTTCGCGCGCGGGATGTCGCGCGACATCACACTACGCAAACAAGCGGAGGACGCGCTCAGGGAAAGCGAGGAGCGTTTTCGTACTGTGGCTAACGCGGCGCCGGTGATGATCTGGATGTCGGGTACGGACAAGGCTTGCACTTTCTTCAATAAAGGCTGGCTCGGCTTTACCGGCCGAAAGCTGGAGCAGGAGCTTGGCAATGGCTGGGCCGATGGCGTCCACCGGGAAGACTTCGACCGCTGTCACAAAGTTTACGAAAGTTGCTTTGACGCTCGACAACCGTTCACGATGGAGTATCGCTTGCGACGACACGACGGGGAATATCGCTGGATCCTGGATACTGGAACGCCACGCTTTGCCGACGATGGCGCGTTCCTCGGCTACATCGGCTCATGCATTGACATCACCGAGCGGAAGCGCGGAGAAGAAAAATTCCGGTTGGTGCTCGATGCCGCGCCGAACGCGATGATCATGGTCGATTCAGCCGGCGTGATCAGCTTCGCCAACGCGCGGGCAGAAACCGTCTTCGGCTATTCCCTCAGCGAGTTGATCGGCCACCCTATCGAAACGTTGATTCCAGAACGTTTCCGCGATCGACATGCCGGCTATCGCAAAGGTTTTCATTCCGAACCCAGCAGCCGCGCCATGGGAGCCGGGCGCGATCTTTTTGGCCGTCGAAAAGACGGCAGCGAATTCCCCGTCGAAGTGGGGCTCAATCCGATTCACACTGAGCAAGGTTTATTTGTTCTGGCGTCGGTGATCGACATTACCGCGCGCAAGCAGGCGGAGTTAGAGCACGAGCGCCAAAACATGGAACTGGCCCGGGTAAACCGCGTCGCGGTGATGGGCGAACTTGCGGCGTCGCTTGCGCACGAAGTCAACAATCCGATTGGGGCAATCGTAGCGAACGCCAGCGCCGGGCAGCGCTTACTCGCGGCTGGCAAAATCGGAACCGATCAGTTGACGGAGTTACTCGGCGACATCGTCGCTGACGGTCGCCGGGCCGGCCAGGTCATTCAAGGTGTCCGCAATATGGTCCGCAAAGACGCGGCACGCCGCGCTTTGATCCAGATCGGGCCCATCATTCGCGAGCTCATCCGGATTGTGCACGCTGATGCCATTGAACGGGAGGTAAAAGTGACTGACGAAGTTGATTCCGATGCGGGCCAGGTTTGGGGAGATCCGGTGCAGCTCTTGCAAGTCCTTCTCAACCTCACCATCAACGCCTTTGAAGCAATGTCGGCTGTGCGCCCAAATGCGCGACGCATTGTCATCCGCGCGGGCCGGAACGGAAATGGGGACATTCTCGTCAGCGTGCGTGACTCTGGTCCTGGCTTTCCCAGCGGAATGGTCGAGCAACTTTTCGAGCCATTCTTTTCGACAAAATCCGAGGGGACTGGAATGGGATTGGCCATTTCTCGCAGCATTATCGAGGCGCACGGCGGAACCCTCTCGGGAGAAAATTGTCACGAGGGCGGCGCCTGTTTCACGGTTTGTTTACCGCAGGCGAAGGAGGACAACTCCCAAGCCGCCTAGTTCTGGTTGCGGAGAGCAGGCAAAACCGCAGAAAAATAACCGGAAGCGCGAGCAAAAGTTTGAGACAGCCACTTGCCCATTTGCTTACGTATTTTTAAAAAAGGTGTGGCAGAATTCGTGCTGCCAGTGCTCCCGTGTGGGATGAGACTAAGGTCTCATTGCGCGGCATCGATCAGATCCCCATAGTAATAAATGATTCCTCTTCCACGAGCCCGAGTCGATAAACGAGACTAGATTAGACATGCCCAATACAAATTCCTTTAATGCTTTCGAAGATTTGGACGCGAAAGGCTCGCCTTTGAGCGCTTCCGCCAGCGATGGTATCTGGCTCCTCGACGATGACGCCTCCATGCTGAGGGCGCTCGGTCGTTTGCTTAATTCGGCCGGTTTTATTGTGGAGAAGTTTAACCATCCTGCGGCCTTTCTCTCTAGGCTCGAACAAGCGAGATGTCAGGTGGCAGTCCTCGATGTATGGATGCCGGACATGAACGGCTTGGAAGTGCAGGCCTCTCTCCGCGAGAATTCGCCGGAGACGCGGATCATCTTCATTAGCGGACGAGACGATCCATCAGTGCGCCAGACCGCACTCGATGCGGGAGCTTTTGGCTTCCTTGCAAAACCTTTTCAGGACCAGGTTCTGGTGAACATCATTCACAAGGCTGTTGCAGGCTAGGTAGCAACGCTCAGCCGCTCGAGCAAAGAACCGAGCTGGTTCGTTCCCGGCAAGCCCGCCAAACTTTGGCAAGCAGCCATCCGCGAAACACGCGCACCGGAGGCCGCCGATTCATAGGTAAAATGGCCTCGAAATCGGCCGAGTCACAAGAAAAGTCACAACAAATTTGCTAATTTCAGTGCTGTTCTATGTTGTTCGCCAACGCGCCGCGCTCCCTCGCGCGCGCGGGGAATGGGCCGCGGCCCGATCGAAAGCTTGAAATCGTAGCGGAAAATCGAGCCTCGAGTACCGCGGTGACTCTACGGTCCTTCCCATTCGTACCCAAACACCAACAGCACGTCTTCCACTTCTGCAGGATCAGTATTTAAGATTCCATTCGGGTTGGCAGGATTGGTCATTTTCAGTAGCCATTTCACTGGTGGAGCAATGAGATCAATCGTCACATTCGCAGCCGAAACGTCCTTTTGCCCGAAATACAGCCGACCGTATTGATTGACTTGGGCAAGTTTGAACGTGTCTGAGCCGGCGGGCGCTGCTGGCAAGGGAGGATTGAACACAGCTGTATAATTCTCACCATCTCTGGCGCAAGCCAATAGCCAAACGGAGTTGATCTTCACTCTTTTCTTTTCATCCCTAAACGGGAATAGTTCCGGTGACATTTCTAATTCAAACACGTTCCCTTTTGCCGGGTTGCTTGGATTCAGGAAACGGTTCCATTGAGTTGGGAACTCGTTCCGCAGATTTAGCATGCGCAGAGAAGGTGTTGCACCGTCTTGACTGAAATAGTCCCGAAGATGGGCAATTGCACCGTTCTTAAACGGCCCGGCGTCTTCTCTCGCCGTGTATTTGATGTGCAGAATGGCATCCAAAATGGATTTGTAAGCGAATTGGCGCAATGGTCTGCCAAAGTCGGGGTTCGCGGGGTCTGGGTTGTTTGAAGGGAGATCGCTGAACAGTTCCCGTGACCAATCACTGATAGCGCCGGCTCCTTCGAAGGGCAGGTAGCGCTCATCGCGGAAGCTCAACTCGAACACTCCGCTGTCGTTCTGGGCATTGCTGGCGGCAATCGCTTTGAAAGGAATATTGTTTTCGACGAAACGATCGTCATCTGAGGGCAAACCTTGGTCTTCGGTGTTGTGCGGGTAGCCGTTGTCGCCGTTGGCAGTGATGATGCGAATGCCGTTTTTCAACAGCCGTAAGGTGCAGGCGATCGTCGTATAAGGTCCCGTCACACAAGGCAGAGTCAGGCTCACCGACTTGATACGGCGGCGCACCTGACGCAATCAGCAACGCAATCGGTTACGCAAATTTTTTAGCCGCTCACATGATGCTGTGATTCGCGTTTACCATGACGCAGGGAACGTTGTTGAGACGCACGAGCACACGGGCGGTTTCAAAGAGTGGTGAGCTTTGTTCGCGGCTTGGCGCCGATGTGGCGAAATGGCAGACGCAACGAACTTAAAATTGCGGTTTTAGCCATTTCTCGGCTTTTCGTTGCCGGTCAAATCTAGGGCAATTTACCCAGGTAAATTGGCAAATTCTCGAATTTCTGCTGCGTGTTAGAGGGGCGAGCAGAAATGGGCCAATTCTTGCACAAATTCTTGTACAATTCTCGACGGCTTCTTTGAAAGATGACACCCGAGCGGGAACGGACCTCGATCTACTGAAGCAGGATTAGCCTAGCCTTAGTCAATCACTCAATTCTAATGCAACTGAATCCTTAATTTTCGATAGGCGTTTTAGCAGGTTCTTAAATGCGCCGGCATTTCGCATCTAATCTTCACCCTCCAATCTCACAGCATCGGCGGCTTTCTCTGGAAAGTGCTCCTCGCGGTTCTTTACGGATTTGCCGGCGTCTACATGTTAATGAACCCGCTTTTGGGCGTGATCTCTCTCACGCTTGTCCTCGCAGTATTTCTCCTGTTCGAAGGTGTGATGGAAATTGTTTTGTACTTCAACATCGTAATGTCCACAACTCCGGCTGGGTATTGTTCGACGGCATCATCACGCTAATTCTCGGATTTTTGATCTGGGCCCACTGGCCATCGAGTTCCGTTTGGGTGATCGGAACGCTGATCGGCGTCAGCTTGATCTTCAGCGGCATTTCCCGCTTCATGCTTTCCTTGGCTGTCCGGCGCCTCACCCCAGCACCGTTGTAATCGCCGGCTGCACGACTCTGGTAAGTGGCAAACGCGCCCTTACGCCCCGGCAGCCGCGGGCCGAGAACAAGACGGTCCCTACGGCGGCGATTTGGTCCCCAGGACAACACGCACCTCGTGCGGCAGCGCGTCGTCACGCAAAGTCACAATTTTGTCGGCTGCCGCGACTCCATCCAATTCCACTAGGGTGACACCTCGGGAACAGTGGTCTGGATTCTCGACTGCGATGCGATAAATGGTGTTCTGAAAACGGTATCGCAGACGGAAGCCCGGCCAATCTTTCGGGATGACCGGGTTGATCGTGAGGGTAGCGCCGCGGCGTTGGAATCCCAGAATTTCTTCAAGCCAGACGCGATAGGTCCAAGCCGCCGCGCCCGTGTACCACGTCCAGCCACCGCGCCCGACGTGGCCGGGTAACGAGTAAACGTCGCCTGGCATGACGTACGGCTCGACCTTGTAGCGTTCGCAATCCTTCTCGTCCCGGGCGTGCTCGACCGGATTCAGCATTCGCAAAAGTCGGACGGCTTTGTCGCCATCGCCCTGGCGGGCAAAAGCGATCGCCACCCATGTGGCGGCATGCGTGTATTGGCCGCCGTTTTCCCGCACGCCGGGTGGGTAACCCTTGATGTAGCCAACGTCGGCGGTGGTTTTGTCGAAAGGCGGAGTGAAGAGCAAGATCAGGTTGTCGGCTTCACGTACGAGGTTTTCCTCCAGCGATCGCAGCGCGATCTCTACGCGATCCGAGTCACCTGCGCCGGAAATCGCAGCCCAGGTTTGCGGGAGAGAATCGATGCGGGCTTCGACGTTTTTCTTGGATCCGAAAGGCGTGCCATCGTCAAGGTATCCGCGGCGATACCACCCTCCGTCCCAAGCCTGAGCGTCGACAGTCCGTGCGAGCCGGGCGGCGCGGGCACGGCAGGTTTTTGCTTCCTCACGGAGCTCGCGCAGGGCGAGCAATTCGATGAAATCATTGAGCACACAAATCTCAAACCAAGCGAGCCAGACGCTCTCGCCTTTGCCGCCGAGTCCGACGCGGTTGAGGCCGTCATTCCAATCGCCTCCTTTGATCAGCGGCAGTCCATGCGGACCGGCGCTGGCGGACCGCGCGATGGCCCGCCGGCAATGTTCGAGCAGCGTGCCCTCCGTGTGGGAAACGATCGGAATGGAGAGGCTTTCTGTCTGTTGGGCCTCGAGCGGTTTGGCTTCGAGAAACGGAACTATCTGATCGAGGATCGTGGCGTCCCCGGTGGTGCGGACGTAGCGCGCGGTGACGAATGGAAGCCAGAGAGGATCGTCACTAATCCGCGTGCGGACGCCAGCGCCTGACTCGGGGTGCCACCAGTGCTGCACATCACCTTCCACAAATTGTCGCGCCGCCGCGCGCAGAATGTGGCCGCGCGCAATTTCAGGCGCGGCGTGCACAAGGGCCATTACGTCCTGCAACTGGTCGCGGAACCCGTAAGCGCCGCTCGATTGATAAAGGGCTGAGCGGCCCCAGACGCGGCAGCTGAGAGTCTGGTAAAGCAGCCAGCGGTTGAGCAGAAAATTCGTGGAATGCTCCGGCGTTTCCACTTCGATCGTACTCAGGAGCCGGTCCCACCAATGGCGGGTTTCCTGAAAGGCAGCTTCGACGTTGACGGGATCGCGAAATCGATTCACGAGGGCACGCGCCTTTTCTTCGTCGTCCGCCTGCCCGAGGAGAAAAGTCATCTCGGCGGTTTGTCCCGGATCGATCTCGACCACGACCTGCAAGGCGGCACAAGGATCCAAACCGGCGCCAGTGTCCCCAGTCAATCGTTCATGCTCCATCGCGGCAGGATCGTGCAGCGAGCGGTTGCGTCCGATGAACGCGGCGCGATCACCAGTGAATGAGGTGGGTGCCGGTGCGGAAGCGGCAAGGACGATGCGTTCAGCGAACTCCGGCTCGTAGGAGTTGCGGGCAAACAGACTCTTGCTTTGCAAATCCCATTTCGTGACTATGTGCATGCCGGTCTCTTCGGGATCGGACCCAAGGACGAGAGTGGCGTGATAGGTGACCGTTAACTTCCGCCGACGCGAGGAGCTGTTGCGGAGGCGCAGCCGCTGAAGACGCACCGGCAGGCCGCCGGCGTCGTCGACCGGCACGAAGGTAGCTAATATTTGTTCGATCGCATGGCTGTTGTGTTCAAAGATTGTATAACCCTGCCCATGCCGTGTGCGATAGGCATCCCTCTCCCGGATTGGCTGAGGCGTGGGCGACCAAACGACACCGATGTCATCATCTCGGATGTAAATGGCGGTCCCGGGCGGATCGGAGATCGGGTCGTTGAACCAAGGCGTGAGGCGATCGTTCTGGCTATTGCTGCCCCAGACAAAATCGGCGCCCGACTCAGAAACCAGCGCACCAAACTTCGAATTGGCCATGATGTTGACCCACGGAAGCGGCGTTTGCTGATCGGGCGCCAAATAGATGACGAATTCCTTTCCGTCCTCGGTAAAGCCACCCAGGCCATTGAAGTATGTCAGCTCCTTGAAAGGCAATGGCGCAGAGGGCTCTTCGCGGAACTGCCGGCCGGGCGATAGCAGCTGCGGTTTCGCAATAACCGGTGTGGTCGCGGCAAGTTGCTGGCGTAGCGTGCCGCGGGATGCGACCACGACCATCCGCGCGGCGGCCTGAAGTGCAATCAGTTCTTCCTTCGAAATTTTAGTCGCCGAGCGGAGATAAACGCCTCCGGGCTGATCCACGCCGGTCAAGTGCGCCTGCGCTTCAATGAGCCTGCGCAGATCGGCGGCCAACGGTTCTTCGTAGCTGGGCAGTTCCTCGTTCACCAGCACGAGATCGGCCTTCAATCCACGCAGATGCCAAAAGGTGTGCGCGGTCAAAATTTCGCGCACCACTTCGATGTCGCGGATGTGACCGATCATGACGACGACAATCGGCAGGTCGCCGGAAATGCCCTGCCGCCAAAGAGCACGCTGACCTTCCGAGCGCCGGCCGAGACGCGCGGGTGGCGGTCGCAGTTGAGCCTGCGGAAAAAGGACGTGGGCTGCCAGTTGCCGGAAACTCTGAACATCTCCCGGGCGGATGTGGAGCCGGCGCATTTCAAGTTGGGAATGAGTCCACGCCGTCTCGAAGGCGCGCGCGCACGTATGAAAGTCCGCGTAGCGTTCGACCAGCCCTATGACGGCTTCGCGCGACTCGGCAACAACCGTGACGAGCGCACATTGAAATCGTTGGTTAGGCAGGATCGTAATTTGCCGGCGCTGGCTGAAAATCGGGTCGAGCACGGCGCCAACCCGATTCGTTAGGCTGCGGCTAAGGGCAATGGGATTTCCCAGCGTGCGGCCTCGGCCAAGGAACTGGGCGCGGTCGGTTTCGAACTCAGGCGTGCCGGGGAAAGAGGAAGACTCGGGGACCATCAAGTGCGCGGCCCAGATCGGCTGCTCGTCGGGACCGCGGAGACGACGATGGGCGAGGAGAGCTTTGCAATGCGGAAGCCATTCGGTTTCGATGAAAAGCTTGCTGAATGCGGGATGCGCGTGATCGGCCCGGTGCGGCGCGAGAGCGAGCTCGAGGTAGGTGGTCAGCTCCAGACGGCACGATTTGCGCGAGGTGTTGACCAAAGTCACGCGCCGAACCTCGGCGTTGTCTTCTGCGGAGACGACAATCTCCGTAAAAGTCTCGCACGGCCCGCTCCTCCGCCGGAACTCCGCTTTGTCCGGCGTGAAACTCCAAGTGTAACGGCGCTCGGGACTTCGCACCGGTTGATGGGTGTTGCTCCAGATCGTGCCGCTTTCCAGCTCCCGGATATAACAGACGGCGCCCGGCACATCGCAGGTCGCGTCGGCACGCCAGCGCGTGACGTCCAGATCCAACCAGCGCAAGTAGCCGCCGCCGGAATTGGTCACCATGACCGAGCAAGTTCCGTTGGAAAGGAGATGAATGCGCGGCGAGGCGATATCGGGTGTTTGCGTTACGACTGCGCTGCCGCCGACGGAAATCGCCCGAGGCAGCGGTCGCTCTTCATGAACCTCACCGGTGGTCGGCAAAATTTGTTCCGGGATATGCTCGTGCAAGAGCGGCTCGGTAGCGCGAATGCGTGGGTCGGAATGGAAACGCCTCCGCATCGTGTTGTCATGTAAAGCATTGTCGTAGGCGAGCAGCGACATCCCCTGGTGATGCGCCATGTAACAATGGATCATGATCCCGGCCGCGCCGCCGGCTTCGGTCCGTCGTGAATAGTCGATCGCCTCGTAGTACCCGTAGTCGCCAAGCAGCGTAGGGTTGCCTAGCGTGGCGAGCCGCCGCAGATTTTTCATGGCGACGGCCGGTTGCACGCCGAGAGCAAGCGCTGCCGCATACGGGGCGACGACCACTTCCTGTTCCTGTCCGCGCCTCAGCGCCAGCGCCGGCACGCCGAACGCGCGGTATTGATAGACGTTATGCCGGTCGAGTGCGCTGAAGGCGGATTCCGAAATGCCCCATGGCACGCTGCTTTGCTGGGCATACGCAATCTGGCAGTGCACGGCGTCATGACAGGCGCGATCGAGCAGCGAATTCTCATGCGTCTGAGTAAACAAGAGCGGCATTAGATATTCGAACATCGTCCCACTCCAGGAAAGGAGGGGCAGCCGACCGTACGCAGAGCCAAACGGCCGGCTCAGAGCCCACCAATGTTCCACCGACACTTCCCCGCGCGCGATGGCCAGGAAACTCGTTAGGCGCGCCTCGCTCGCGAGCAAATCGTAGAACGAAGTGTCGAGCCGCCGTTGCGCCACTCGGTACCCGATCGCAAAAATCCGCCGTTCCTCATCGTAAAGAAATCGCAGGCCCATGCCGCCTTCGAGTTGCTGGCTCTGGACGATTAATTCGTTTAGTTGCGCGAGTTGCTCGGAGGCAGCCTGACGCGAGCGCTCCGCCTCGGTCACCAGAAGATCGAACCATTCTCGCACGGGTGGCGGAAGATCAGGTCCCTCTCGTTCCCCGTGAAATGCGAGCAGCGGCACGAGCCCGGGGATTCCCTCGGTGGCAATGTTTCGCAGCGAAAAGGTCGCCGCGAGCGCCTCACGCCGGCTTTCGTGGGTCGCTTCACCTAACGACATCAATTGCGACGGCGGGGCCATCAGGATTTCCACCGGCCGAAAATATTTATCGGTGATGGCATTCCAAGCCGCGATCTGCTTGGCGACTTGTTGCGCCCAGTAAGCGCGCGGATCGGTTTCGGGCCCCTGGAAGAAAAGCAGTAGATCCTGCGCCGCCGGGCGAGCCGCGCGCAAGCGCAAGATGAGTTCCTCTAAGTTAGCCGCCTGACCCGTGGTCAACTCCACCAAGCGCAGAAACGCCGGAGGATCTTCCGCTTCCTTCATTGTGGCGGCGATCTGCTGCATCACGCCGAGCGTGTCGGCTATTCCACGCAATGCGCGCGCGTCCAGAAGCGGGCGCGTGGCCAGTTCATTGCAGCTCGTTTCAAAGGTCCAAAGGCTCGCGAGCAAATTGCCGCTATCTACAGTCGAGACGTAGCGAGGCTGCAACGGCTTCAGTGTGCTCAACTCATACCAATTAAAAAGATGGCCTTCGAAACGCTCGAGGCGACTCACTGTTTCGAGCGTGCCCAGGTTGCGCGCCACCAAGTCGTCGATCGTGATATAACCAAAGTCGTTGGCCGCCACCGTTGCCAGCATTGAAAGCCCGATGTTTGTTGGCGAAGTGCGCATGAAAATCTCCCGCATTGGCGTTTCCTGAACATTGTCCGGCGGCAGCCAAGAGGTTTGCGGCCCCACAAAATCCTCAAAATATCTCCAGGTCCGTCGTGCGGCGGTGCGCAGGAACCGTCGATCATCCGCCGTCAAAATTCCGCCGCGCCAGCTTCTCGCCCGGCGATTGATCACGATTACCGCCACCGGAAAGAGAGCCCACAAAAGAAGGAACGGCGCTGCGGCCACCATCGCCGATGTTCCCTGCCACGTTGCGCCGGCGAGAAGAAGCATGCATGCAGCCGGGATCCAAAGCCGGGCGAGAACGAACTGTCGCTCCTGATTTTTTGCGCGTCGGTGCGCGTCTTGTGCCGTCTCCCACTCCAGCAGTAACCGGTGTGAAGTGATCCGACGGTAGCCGACGCGAGTTATGGCATCGAGTGCCATGCCCGCATGATCCGGCAGAAAAATAACCGCGAACAACGAGCGCAGTAGGCGGTCGCGCGGTTCGCGCCAAAATCTTGTCCCGGGCGGCGGCGGATGGAACACAAGCGCGAGAAGAGAATCCAGGACTGGCCACAACATCAAGCCGACGATAATCCCGCTCCACAGCAGTGGGGCCGGCGTGAGAAACCAGCCCCCCAGCAGGAGGGCCACGGTCGCTGGCGGCACCAGACTGCGGCGCAGATTGTCGAAGATCTTCCACCGGTTGAAGGCGGAAAGCGGATTGCGTTCAACCCTACCGCCGCCCACCGGCACGCGCGGCTTCAGCCAATCAATGATTTGCCAGTCGCCGCGAATCCAGCGGTGCTGCCGATTCCACCACGCGATGTAACTGCTCGGAAAGACGTCGAGCAGTTCGATGTCTGTCGCCAGTCCAACGCGGACGTAGCTGCCTTCCAGCAGATCATGGCTCAACAAGTGCGCCGTTGGAAATCGTCCGGACAAGAGGCGATGAAATGTCTGCAATTCGTAAATGCCTTTGCCGTGATAACTACCTTCTCCGACCAGATCCTGATAAATGTCGGAGACTGCATGGGTATACGGATCGATCCCACGCGGATCGGCAAAGATGCGTGAGAACCATGTCGCCATGGCGCTCGGAAGTGTGGCGCTGACGCTCGGTTGAATGATCGTGTAACCTCGAATCACGCGGCGGCCATCCGGCGAAAGCCGCGCCTGATTCAGCGGATGCGCTAGGGTCTCGATCATCCTCCGGGCGGCGCCACGGAGCAGTTGCGTATCGGCATCCAGCGTGATGACAAACCGAATACCCTCGAGTGGAGTGCGATCGCCGGCACAGAGAAATCCTTCCAACTCGGGCGCGGATTCGCCGATGAGGAATCGATTGAGTCGCTCGAGCTTGCCGCGCTTGCGCTCCCAACCGATCCAGCGTTGCTCGCTCTCGCTCCACGAGCGCCCGCGATGAAAAAGAAAGAAGCGCCCCGGTCCGTGCCGGCGATTCAGTTCCTCGATCCCGCGGGCAACGATGTCGATATACTCCGCGTCTTCCGGCATGCTCTGCCGCGGTGCGTCGGCAAAATCGGTCAGGAGCGCAAATCGCAGATTTGCATCCGTATTTCCGAGATACCGAATCTCGAGCCGGTTGAGCTCGCTTTGGATCGCGTCGGCAGTGGTGAGTAACGTCGGTACCACCACCAGCGTGCGGCAATCATCGGGGATGCCTTCTTTTTTGAAGGACATCTTCGGCAACACTTGTGGAAGCAGAACCGAGGTCACGAAATAATTCACGGCCAGCACCGCCAGGTCACTCGCGGGCAAGAGAAGCAAAAGACCGAGCAGCCCGAGCGTCACACCGGAGACCGACCCGGCAATGAAAAGCAGAGGAGCCGCCACCATCGTGACCGCGAGCACGAGAACACTTCCGAAATACGCGCCCGCCGCGTGCGCGCGAAGCCATCGGCGCGACCGTTCCGCCCGCGGCACCCGAGCGCCGGTTGCCCGCTCCAGTGCGAGGCGCCCCGCGTCTATCAAATAATAGCCGACGTGTCGCGCGACTTCGTCCTCGGCGGCCTTCGCCAACGAAAGCGTTTGGTCGATGATTTCCTGTTCCGAACGCTTTGACCATCGGGCGATTTCCTCCACCGCGGTCCTGTAACGATCGCCCGTTTCAAAATCCAGCCGGGCATAAACTCCGGCGGGATCGGCGGCCAATTCGCTTTCCGCCCAGCTGACCGACTCGAAAAATTCCGGCCACGCCATTTGCGCAAGGAGGCGGCAACTATTGATCACATCGGCGAGCGCAGTCTGCTGCACGGCCTGGCGCCGATGTTCCTGCTGCATGACTTCGAGGAGAGGCGCGCGTAGAGAGCGTTCCAGCCATCCGCTCACCAGCGGGAGGGCCGCTTCTTCGTCGTAGAGATGTGCCATCAGTTCGCTCGAGAAATGCGCGGTCGGCTCGGGATGACGTTCCACCAGTTCTTCCATCATCCTGAGCAACCGCGGCGAGCTGTGGCGCGCGGCGGTGATGAGCCGATTGGCCCAAAAATCCGCCTCCTCGCTCTGACTTTGCTGTTGCTCGACCTGGATCGCGAGTGTGCGCAAGCATTCGAGTAACTGCAAACGCAACATCAGCGGCAGAGCCCAGAGTTCTCCAATGTCCAGTGGCGTGATCGCCTGAAAGGCGACCAGAAATTTCCGGATAATCTCCGGCTCCAATGAGCCGCCGCTCTCGGATACCATTTTCGAGGCGACATGGTAAACACGCGGCAGCCCTCCCTCGGGACCGCTAGCGATGAGCGGCAGCTTTCCATAATATTTTTGTGGGAGACTCCGCCGCAGATCAGTCACCTGCTCCCGAATCAAGTAGGCATTATCGAGTAGCCACTCCGCCGAAAGGGCGAAGGCATGGTGCATTTCGGCCGACATCGTGAGACTCGCGTTCGCCCATTCCAGCGCGCCCTCTACTTCTCGCAACCGACGCAGGAAGGATCGCCCGCGTGGCTTCGCTTCACGGCTGACTGCGATCGAGCGCGCGAGGTGCGCGGCATTTTCCGAGACACGCTGACTCGAAGGTCGTTCATCCCAGAGCGGTTGCGTAGTCGATTCAACAGAAAAAGGTGGCGGCGAATGAAAAGCGAACGTCACGGGCGCCTCGGCTTCCACGTCCCGCAAAATCACTAGCACGCGCGCCGTTTCGCTGGCTTCGACCTCAGCCATCACAACCGTTTCGCCTGGCAGGATCGTGCTCGCGGACCGGGCTAGCAAAGCCTCATCAACGTGCTGCTTAAGCAACCCGACGAGAACGGATCCGCTGAGAGCGCCCGCTAACACGAACGCTGCCAGCAGCAGCGCCAAAACGCCCGGTCCGTAATCCGCCAAAATTCCGCGCTGCCAAAAGATGAATGCCCCGACGGCCAAGCCGACGACCGAGGCAGCGACCGCTCCGCCGATCGCCGAGACGCCACATTCCTCGACACGCGGCCGGCCTCCGGCCGAAGCGTGAATTGCAGCGGCGCGGCGGCACCGGGCCCGATGGAGATTCTTCAGTACGGCCCGACCGATCCCCGGGCTCTGGAAAATGCCGATCACCAAAACGTAATGGCCATTCTTCCGCCAAAGTCTCATACCCAATCTTACAGGATATATCGACTTGGGAATATCGACGCGATTGTTCGACTCTGGCTACAACAGACGGCGCGGGCCCGGGCCGATGGGGCGGCGGGCTGCAAGGTGGGGACGTGCTGCGATCGATTGTGAGGGCTGAGGCGAGAAGAAGAGAACGACGGGCACGCGGAACTTCGAGAAAATTTCTCGGCTCTCAAGCTCCAAAGTTTCCGAGTGACTGCGAACACATCCTCGACTCACGCCGAGTGATCTGTTCTGAATATAATAACCATGATCGCCGAGGGTATTACCGCGCCAAAGCTGAGACATCAGCCGCCAGCCAGGCGATTTTGGGAATCGGTCACCATCCTCCATCGCCGCAGGACCAGCGTCATCGCCGTGTTTTCGGCTACCGCGATCCTGGTGCATCTCCTTCTGCGTTTCGCGATGCACACGGCTCCGGGAATTTCCCAAATTCCGCTTTTGGCCGTGCTCGTTTTTGGCGGTATTCCTCTCGTTTACGAACTAGCCAGAATACAACGGTTGGATGCGAGCAGCTTTTCTCGCTAGATAAATTCAGTTGCATAAAATCGGGCTGAAATTGATTTTGCCATCTCGTCGAAACTTATGGACCTGAGTGTCCGACCGCTTGCAGCCGAGGATTTTGATGGCTTCATCAATTATTGGCTTGGACTTTCAAAAGCGGAGATCGAGCGCTTAGGAATCGCAATCGATCGCCTGCCGTCAGCCGCGCGAATGCGTTGCGACCTGGAGGCGATGCTTGTTGCGCCGGATGATGGCGTGCGCAGTTTTGTGCTTGCCTGGTGCATCAACGGCGAGGCGATCGGCCATTCCTCACTCAAAGACATCGTGCCGGGTGACTTTGGCAGCATTCATTTGCACATGTGGCGCTCGGATTTGCGCGGCAAAGGACACGGCCCGTATCTTTTTTGTCTGGCCGCAGTCGAGTTTTACAAACGATTCAAGTTGAAGCGCATCGTTTGCGAACCTAAAGCTGACAACCCGCCGCCGAATCGGCTGCTGCAACGGATAGGATTTCCGCTCATTTCGACACGCATCGGGAGATCATCGGAGCTGAGCACGATTTGCAGGCTCAATCGTTATGACATCGAGCGCGAGATCGCTGAAGATTATTTGCTTACCCGCGCTTCGCACAAAAACGAGGCCGGAAAAGGGAGCCAACAGATAGCTTTATCATCCTAAAGCCTTGCTGCTTGCGGCACGCTAGCGTGGGACTAATTCCCGTGCACTCCCATTCGGTCGGCTCTGGTATGGCGAGCCGGATGCAATCAGCAACGCAATCGGCTACGCCAAGTTTTTCAGCCGTTCACATCACGCTGTGTTCGACGAAGCTGGCAACGTGATCGAAACGCACGAGCACACGGGCGATTTCAAAGAGCCATAAGCGGCACGCGCATGACGCCTGTGATGCAACCAGGTGTGAGCGATCAGGTTGGGGGCTAGTCAAAAAGATCGCTTTGCTTAACCACCGCCGCTCCCATAGCCAGGGACATCCAGATGCTGAAGTAAATGCGATATACTTGTGCTTCAGAATACAAGACGCGACCGAAACCGGGAAACTTTTTGTCGTCCCCCCTGTCGAATCATTGGGAAGTAAAATAAATGAATTGTGAAAAGCTTCTCTTAATCCGTCGGGATCGGGACAGCTTCAAGGCTCTTGTCGGTCGTAAGATTCGCGAACGACGTCGAGACGAGCGGCAACTAGCCGAGCATCGTACGACAAAGCATCAGCTCCAAGCGAGAAACTCATGCGTTGCCGATTCAAGAAGTTATCGCGTTGCTCGACGATTGCCCGTTCCCGCCGCAGCACAATTCGACTGGAAAGCACTAATTCCCGTGAAGTCGCTCAATAAAGTCCGGAGTGCCTGGCTCAAGAAATTTCGCGATTAGCAATTCGAGCATTAGCTGACCAGCCAAATAGGCCCCCGACTCAACTTTCCACCTTTTGCGGGGTCTCACTCCGGGAAGGTGAAAAAGCGGCATCCTGGAGCGTCCAAATCAATCTCATGCGCTAGAGGCCCGGCAGTTACAGCCGCTTACATGACGCTGTGATTCGCCTGTAAGATGAAACAGGCAAGAAGATCGATCCCAATCGGCGTTATTTAGTGGCTTCAGTCATCAAAGCAACATCCACCGCGTTTCGGGTATGTGTCAGCCGCTCTCGCACCATGGACATGAGCCGTTCTTTGATTGCAGCGGAAGCTTTCGCCGAGCGCAAGCTAAGCGCGAATGCTTCATGTAAGGCGTAACATTGTGTGGCGAAATCTTCAGCCTTTTTGCCAAACTTTTTGCGCTCTCGCTCAAATTCTTTCAGTTCCTCAGGCTCCAGTGCGCCAATGACATAAAGTCGCGATTGGTTTTGAAATTCCTCAAAGTTCATCTTTGAACCCCTCCAGATGTCATGCGCGCGGGCAGATTTTCTTCAATCCTTTTGATCAACTCGGGAATATTGACCGGCTTCGACAGAACTGGATGTCCTTGAATGCGGAGGCCCGCCTTTGCCTCGGCTTTCGTGACCAGCGCGGTGAGAAAGATGATGGCCGTTCTCTGCAACCCCGGATCGGCCTCGATTTGTGTTGCTATCTCGCCTCCGTCTCTTTGTGGCATCATTATGTCCAGCAGGATTAGATCCGGCCTGAAATTCCGCGCACTCTGATGAGCCTTGGCGGCGTCGTTCTCTTCCAGCGCAAGATAGGGGCCGATCTTTTCGAGAAGGACTTTGATCAAGTGGGTACCGTCCCGGTCGTCATCAACAATCAGGATGCGTCGCTTTTCTTCGACCGCCGAGTTCGCCACACTAAAGCTTCGAGCGCCAGCGTCCCCGCGGCGGTGTCGCGACTTATTTTCGCGAGTGAAAGGATGGCTCGAATCTTAATGGCTTATTGCGTAGACACGCGAGCAAGGTAGGGATTTCAAAGAGCTGTGACCCGGCAACAGCGGGATGGTTCTAGTTCACGCCACGCATGAAGTCCGCCTCACCCTTTCGACCGGAAGGGCGCTTATCATCTTTCTTCTCGTCTGTCGCGCCGCCTTTCGGGTCGGTCTTCGGCTTCAGATCGCGAACTTCTATTTCTCGTTTTTTCTTTTCCGCCGACTCAGCCTGGCTGTTTTCGTTGGGCATAAGTTACGCTCTTCGCCTGCGTGCGGGCCGAGAATATCAGGCTAGACATTATCAATCAACACGAAGACTCTTTACAGCACGATATAGCGGGCAACGTGATCGAGTCGCACGAACACGCTGGCGAGTTCAAAGAGTGGTGAAGTTCACTTTTTTTCCTCGCGCCGGGCGTCTGTTGGTGCTGTTTCTTTCGGCACGGGCGAAGCGACGAGTTTTTGAAAGCGCGGATCGTTCCGAAGCGGATCGAACATGGGATCGAGCCGGAGCACCGCGGGAGTGAGCGGCACGTTTTCAGCCAGCGCGCTTTCGTACGGTGTCGAGAGTAGTTTCTGTAAAGCGGCGATGGCGCGGTCGGGTTCCCCCATGCGCGCTGCCACCCTGGCGAGGATCTCGATCGGCTGGGGACCATCTTTCGCGTCTTTCTCGATGGGGACCACGACCATCGCCCGCTCGATCAGTTTGAATGCGGCGGCTTTGTCACCAAGGCCCATATTGGTCAGTGCGAGATCGCCAATCAGGCTATAATTTTCCGGTTGTTCTTTGAGAAAAGGTTCCAGTTCGCTACGCGCCTGTCGCCAACTTTCCTGAGCGGCGGCACGGTCGCCCGCGACTTCTTGGACCCAGCCTAACCAAAAGCGCAGTTCGCCATTGGTATAACCCAACGCTGGATCAGGCTTGGCCAGTATTTCCTTTAGCCGAGGGATAATTTGTGCAGGGCGGCGCTCCAGGATCGTTTGATAAACTTGTGTTTCCAAGGCCTGGGGGTTGTCGGCGTTCGGATGCAGCGGAGCAAGTAGCGCAGCAGCCCGCGGCAGGTCGCCCTCCGCTTGCGCGATAGCCGCCTTTTCCATAAGGATATCCAGGTCGTCCGGCGTAATATTTAGAACCTGGTCGAGCTTTCGCAACGCTTCGGGGAAACGACGAAGATCGACATAGGAAAGCGCGTGCTGCGTGAGTAAGTTAACGTTGCGCGGGTCGAGCCGCTCGGCTTCGTTGAAGTTCGCCTCGCTCCGGTTCCACTGGCCTCGCCTCCGCGCGACATAGGCCAGCGATTCAGGAATCTGGCTGCTATTGGGCAGGAGCTGATGTGCTTGCTCAAAGTAACGCACCGCGGTGTCGTAATCCTTTAGACAGGCGTAGTGGTAATATCCCTTGGCCACTACGGCCTCGCCAAGGTTGGGCTGAAGAGTGAGCGCGGTTTCGGCTGCCTGCCGCGCCTCTTCACAGAGGGCGACCGTTGGTTGAAGAGTCAGTGTGAGGTAGCCGTCCGCTTCCACGTATGATAGGAGCGCCCAACTAAGGGCGAACTTCGGGTCCAACCGCACCGCTTCTCTGAGATACTTCTGTGCACCAAGGGAGTTGGCGGGTGTATTTAGAGTTTTCAGACGATAAGCCAGCCCACGCAGGTAGGCATCGTAAGCCTCGGTATTATCCGTCGGTTTGGCAGCGATGACTTGCTCTTCCTGACCGCTGAGGTGCGCCTGTAGTTGATCTGCTATTGCTTTTGCGACGTCGCTCTCGACCGTAAAGATGTCGGTCAGTTTGCGATCAAAGGTATCGGCCCAAAGATGGGAATCATTGGCTGCTTTGATTAGCTGCACGTTCACGCGCACTGCGTCGCCACTCTTCTGCACGCTCCCTTGCAGGATGTGAGCCACGCCAAGTTGCCTGGCTATCTCGGGTAGGTTTTCCGGCGCGCTTTTGTAATGCTGTGTGGATGTACGCGAGATCACCTTCAGATCGGCGATCTTAGATAAACGCATCAGAATCTCCTCCTGGATTCCCTCGGCAAAATAGGCATTGGCTTTTTCCTCGCTCCGGTTTTCGAAAGGAAGAACGGCGAGGCTCTTTTCGGGAATAGCAGTCAGCGCGTTAGCAGCTGTTGTCCCGGGAGCAGGCGCCCTGGTCCTCGGCGGTGCTCGATGAAAAAAGATGAAGAAGCTGATAGCGAGCGCGCCTATTGACACGATCAAAGCAGTTGTAAGCCCGAACTGGGGCCACCGAGACGCGCTTATTGGACGAACCGTGGACACCTGCTTCCACCTTTTTCGTTTCAGTTTCTCAGGGACCTGTGGATTGCCGAGATCGTCTTTGTAGAGATTAAACAGATGTAGGCGTAGTCCGTGCTTTACCTCGCACTCGCCCAGATCATGCAGGAATGGCTGCCAGTGGCGATATTGCGCTAAATCTTCCGCGACATGGCCGGACAAAAGAATATGTCCGGCCTCACCGCAATCTAGCACTCGCTGCGCGACGTTGATTCCCGATCCTGCAAAGTTGGTTTTATCGTTGACATCGGTAATTCGATTGACCGGGCCACTATGAACTCCCATCCGCATCTGAATGTGCGGATGCTCTTGCAGCGCTCTGCTGATCTCAAGCGCACAGCGCACCGGCTCTTCTAGATTGCGAAAAAAAAGCAGCGCCATCCCGTCTCCCATCGGCACTCGATTGAGCTTACCGCTTGCTTCCGCCGACCGAAAACATGCGGTGCTGCGCACGATTTGATTGAGTTCCTCCAGAAACTCAATCTCCTCGTCAGCCAGCAATTTCGAATAACCCACGACGTCGATTAACAAGACGTGTGCGATCTCGAGTGGGAGATCCGGCTTAGTCTCCGCAGACGTGTCTTGGGAGTTCACGCTTTTGCGAACCCTATTAGTATGCTAAATCCACTCTGGCGCGTGGTAGGATGCTCTGATTCGCGTTTACGATGACGCGGGCAACGGGATTGAGACACACGAGCAAGCGGGAGATTTCAAAGAGCCGTAAAGTTCAATTTTGCTGTGTGGCACCGCATCACATCTCTGGCCTGATCGAGCAGTTTGGGTTTGCGCTGGTCGGAGACCATCGCTAAAGGAGAAGCCATGGTTTCCTTTTACGCGAAGCTCCTCCTGGCGGAAAGCCGAAATAGGCGAAACGACCTTTCGTCGAATTGTCGTTAGGCCTGTGACGCCATGCGAGGGCATTTCCATAGGTAAAACGGGGGCGGTTAGCTCAGTGGTAGAGCGGCTGGTTTACACCCAGTAGGTCGGAGGTTCGAACCCTTCACCGCCCACATTCCATTTTCGATTTTAGATTTTCGATTTGCGATTGGGGCACACAGACGCGGTCACCGTCGGGAACTCTTCACGTTATATTTCCCGCTCGTGCCATCCGGAAAAAGATCAAAACGTGCGACGCGATAATGAGCGGCACCAGAAATGTTGGCAGCAAACTGAGCGGAAGTTCCCGTAGCGCATGCATCGATTGCCAGTCTGCTAAACCGCACCGGAGCGCGTTGAAGACAACAAAGACGATGTCGATCAAACCGATGGTGTTCCAGATGAGCAGAAGCGTCTTGGCGAATTGAGTTCGCATCGCCGCAACAACAGGCAACGCAAGCACGGCAACGATGATGTCGCCCCAGCCAGCGCGCATCGCGAACCCGCATGGCAATTCGCCGCGCCCACAGAGCACCAGAAAGTACGCGCCGGCAACTAATCGTGTAAAATGAAATGATACCAGCCAGCGAAGATCGACATTGAGCGCCCACACTTTGATTGGAGCGATTTTCCAACACGCGAGCAGCACGAGAGCGGTCAACGTCCATACTGTTGCTGCCACCGTTGTCGCGCTCGCGTTGCGGAACCAGCCGGCCAACCCAATTGCAAAGCAGAGCCAGCCAACAAGCACCAGGGTCACCGATCTGTTCGGGCTATTATTCATCTCCGGCCCGTTCGTGAACGGGTCGCTCACGAAAGCATCTCGGCCACCGCCGCTTCCACGTGAATTTTGGTTGTATCGAGCAATGGGATTCCATTGTGGGTCTCGCCATGCAGAATTAGCGGCAGCTCGGTACCAGCGAGGATCACGCCATCGACGTCGCTCTCAGCTTTCATGCGATCGATAATCGCAAGAAGACCGGCGCGTGTTTCCGGCCAGAATTTTCCCGGGACCAGGTCGTTCAGGTATTTATCGTGAATGTAATCCTGATCCTGAGGATCAGGCACAAGAAGCTCGATTCCCTCGCGCGAGAAAACTTTTGGATAAAAAGTTGCCTGCATCGTGTAGCGCGTCCCGAACAAAGCCAGCCGCTTTAGCTTCTGCGCCTTCGCCGCCGTGCACGTGGCTTCGACAATGCTGATCAACGGAATCGGTGACTTTGGCGCAACGTCCTCGAACACGATGTGAGGCGTATTCGCGGCGATCAATCCGAAATCGGCTCCCGCGCGAGCGAGCTTCCGGATTTCTTCGAGCAAATACGCAGCCATGCCGGCAAGATCACTTGCGTCCATGAAATCGAGTCCCTTCTTAAGATCAACACTGATGATGATGAACTGCGGATAACTCCCGTCAGGCTGTCGCTCGCGATAAAGCGCGATGATCCTTTGATAATAATCGACCGTGCTTTCAGGACCGAGGCCGCCGACAATTCCAAGAGTTTTCATTGGTTAATCACGGATCCGCCTTCGCCGAAGCTACGGCGCCATAGGTGGATACTACCAAAGACTAATGTTGTAGGGTGTTTCTATGAAACGCCGATCATTCATTGGCGTCTGGCACAGACGCCCTACAAGATTCGTCAATTCGCCTGCCATGCAGAAGTCGCACAGTTGCGGGACAGAGGTGGGCGTCAATTAATGGTTCATGAAAAATAGATCGGCGCTGCATTTTGTTCTCATCATCGGTATCGCAAACTTCTTCGCCGATTTTACGTATGAAGGTGCGCGGGGAATCGTCGGCCCATTTCTCGGCTCCTTAGGCGCGAGCGCCGCGATCATCGGCTTTGTCGCCGGTCTCGGCGAGCTCATGGGTTACGGGCTGCGCTCGGTCTCGGGATATTTCGCGGACAAATCGCATCGGCATTGGGCGTTCGCGTTCCTGGGATATGCGGTCAATATGCTCGCTGTTCCCGCACTCGCTCTTGCTGGAAGCTGGCCGCTCGCGGCAGGTCTGGTCGTATCGGAGCGAGTTGGTCGAGGTATTCGCAAACCGACTGTGGAAGCGATGCTGTCGTACGCCGGAAAATCAATCGGGGCCGGATGGGTATTTGGTCTGAATGAAGCGCTCGATCAGGCCGGCGCGACTATCGGACCGCTGCTCATGGCGCTGGTTCTTTATGTTAACGGC
>WNGQ01001651.1_pt1 | contig 23056 bp, 23 predicted proteins | sample 5407661 | NCBI WGS metagenome assembly WNGQ01 (sample SAMN13153382, study PRJNA577476) | soil metagenome | isolation source: 60 cm soil or saprolite under Garry oak tree replicate 2 | place: USA:California | collected 2016-06-15 | reverse complement strand
CGGCGGCACTTCGGCGCGGATGTGGACGGCGTCGAGTTGCGGGCCGTCGATGCCGGCTGGTCATACGGAAGCGGCGCGCCGGTGGCCGGGCTGGCGCAGGATCTGGCCCTGCTGCTCACCGGGCGCCGGGTCCGGGAGGGTGCCCTCAGCGGGCAAGGCGCTCCCGGCGGGCCGGGAAGCGCGCCGCGATGACGATCACCGATGATGGCCTGAGCCGCACCTTCGCGGCGCTGGCCGATCCGACCAGGCGGGACATCCTCGCTCGCCTGGCCGGTGGTGAGGCGACGGTGCTGGAGCTGGCCGAGCCTTTCGCGATGACCCAGCAGGCCATCTCCAAGCACCTCAAGGTCCTCGAGCGAGCGGGCCTGATCTCCCGCTCCCGCGCCGCCCAGTACCGGCCCTGCCGGCTTGAGCCGCAGCAGCTGGACACCGCGGCCGGCTGGATCGACAAGCACCGGCGGGTCTGGGCAGACCGGTACGACCGGCTGGACGATCACCTCAGCACCCTCCGCCAGGGGTCCGCCCGACAGGAGAAGGAGACATGAGCGACACCGCTACCGGAGAGCTGACCTACCGGCGAGTCCATGCCGCGCCACCGGAACTGCTCTTCGACTGCATGACGAAGCCGGAGCACCTGACGCATTTCTGGGGCCCGGCCAGGACCACGACCCCGCTCGACAAGATCACCGTTGACCTGCGGCCGGGCGGTGTCTTCGAGACGGTCATGATCAGCGATGACGGCGGCGGCGAGTACACGATGCGAGCTGTCTATGTCGAGGTGAACCGGCCCGGCAAGCTGGTGTGGGCCGAGCCTGCCGTCGAGGGCGGCATGACCACGACCATCACGTTCACCGATCTCGGCGACGGCCGCACCGAGGTCATCACCCACCAGACGAACGTCCCGGCGATGTACCTCAGCCCGGAAGCCCAGGCAGGCTTCCAGACCAGCCTCGATCGGTACGACGCTTACCTGGCCACTCTCGTCGGCTAGGCATGACCGGGCGGCCCGGCGATAGCCTCGTTGCCGAGATCCACCATCGAGGGAGCCCGGGCGCGATGAAGACCATGACATTCCACGTGCGGACCGGCCGCCGCGACTCGGTATACGACATCACGGCCCAGTGCGCGGAGTACACCCGGGAGGCGTCCGGCGGCGGTGACGGGCTGCTGCACGTGTTCGTCCCGCATGCGACCGCTGGCGTCGCCGTGATGGAACTGCATGCGGCCAGCGACGCGGACCTGCTGGACTCGCTGGCCGAGCTGCTGCCCGCAGACCGGAACTGGCAGCATGTGCACGGCTCGCCCGGCCACGGCCGCTCGCACGTGCTGCCTGCCTTCGTGGCGCCGTTCACCGTGCTGCCCGTGGTCGCCGGGTCGCTCGCGCTCGGGACCTGGCAGTCGGTCGCGCTCGTCGACCTCAACGTCGACAACCCGGACCGGCAGGTAAGACTGTCGTTCCTGGCCTGACGCGGGCGCGGGTAGCGTCGCAGGGGTGTGCCTGCTTATCGCGCTGTCCGGGGTGCTGACCGGCGCGCCGCTGCTGGTGGCGGCCAACCGGGACGAGCGCTATGACCGGCCCGCCGAGGTGATCACCGTGCTGCGCGCGCACGGGCCGCGGATACTCGGCGGCCGGGACGCGGTAGCCGGCGGGACCTGGCTGGCGGTAAATGAGCACGGTCTGGTGGCGGGCCTGACGAACCAGCCGCTGGCGGGGCCGCGGGACGACACCAGGCGATCCCGCGGCGAGCTGCCGCTGGCCTTCGCCGCTCACCCGGACGCCGCGACAGCGGTCGCCAAGGTGTGCCCCGAGCTGGACCCGTCCGACTACAACCCCTGCTGGCTGCTCGTCGGCGACCGGCACTCGCTGTTCTCCGTCGGGATGACCGGCGGGCACCGCCCGGTGGTCCGCCAGCTGCCACCGGGCAGCTACGTGCTGGAGAACGTGCCACTAGACGACTATTCGGCCAAGGCCCGGCAGGTCGGACAACTGGTGGCAGCCGGGATTGCCAGCAAGACCGGCCGAAACGGGGCCAACGGCGTCAATGAAGCGGACAAGACTGCGGCACCGCACGGGGCCAGTGAGATAGACAGTTCCGGCGGGATAGACCAGCCCAGGGAGGCGAACGGGCCCAGCGGCACGGACCGGCCCAGCAAGATGAACGGGCCCGGCGGGGTGGACAAGCCCAGGCAGATGAACGGGCCCGGCGGGGTGGACAAGCCCAGGCAGATGAACGGGCACAGTGAGACGGACCGGGCCAGCGGGATGGACAGCGCCGAGCAGGCGCTGGCTGCCGTGTTGCGTGATCACCGGCCGGCCGTGGAGCCCAAGCGCCACCCGGCCGGGCGGGGCCGGCCTGCCGGGCGAAGCAGGTCGTCTGCCGAGCGAATCCGACCGGCTGAGCTGTCGGCAGCATGCGTGCACACCGCCAGCTACGGGACCAGGTCGGCCATGATCGTCAACGTCGGCGGCGCCGGCCTGCCGCGGATCTTCGTGGCCGACGGCCCGCCCTGCGAGGCACCCTTCCAGAACGCGACCGCCCTGTGGGCCGCATCCGCACCAGACTCCACCCGTTGAATTTGACGCGCCCCAAAAAATGCCGGATCCTCCATGATCAAGAAACCGGGGAGCGGGCGGTTCCCGGTCGGCGGGGCGAGTGAGACGGGCGGGATGAACGAGACGGGAGTGGCGCGGGACCGCCGCGAGGAACAGGGACGCCGCGGGGCGGGGGCCACGGGTCAGGCGACAAACGTGGCCCAGAGCAGGTAGGCGTTCAGGCAGATGATCACGGCGGCGATGCCGCTGGTGGCCGCCGTCGTCACCCGGCGGTTGACCAGCGAGCCCATGATGTCCGCCCGCCGGGTGACCAGCAAGAGCGGTACCAGCGCGAACGGTATCCCGAATGACAGCACGACCTGGGAGATCACCAGGCTGCCCGTAGTGGGCAGCCCGAGCCCGAGCACCAGCAGCGCCGGCAGCATGGTAAGCCCGCGGCGCAGGAACAACGGGATGCGGCGGCCGATGAAGCCCTGCATCACGACCTGCCCGGCATAGGTGCCCACGCTGGACGACGACAGCCCGGACGCGAGCAGCGCAACCGCGAACGCCAGCGCGGCACCGCCGCCGACTATCCGGCCGAGCCCGGAATGCGCGGCCTGGATCGAGTCGGCACTGGCGTGGCCGCCCGCATGGCTGAACAGCGAGGCGGCGATGACCAACATCGACAGGTTGATCAGGCCAGCCGCGCCGAGCGCGATCAGCACGTCCAGTCGCTGGAAGCGGAGCAGTTCGCGGCGCTCGGCGTCGTCGCTGCAGTGCACCCGGGACTTCGTCAGCGCCGAGTGCAGGTAAACGACGTGCGGCATCACGGTCGCCCCGATGATTCCCGCTATCAGCAGCAGCCCGTCGCCGCCGGGCACGCCGGGCACGAACCCGGCCGCGATGGCCCCTGGATCCGCGCGCACGGCGATCAGGTCGTAGGCGAACCCGAGGAAGACCAGGCCGAGCAGGCCGCAGATCGCCAGCTCGAAGCGTCGGTAGCCGCGCTGCTCAAGCGCCAGGATCCCGAACGCGACGACCGCCGTGATCAGGCCCGCTGGCAGCAGCGCCACGTGGAACAGCAGGTTGAGCCCGAGCGCGGCGCCGATGAACTCGGCCAGGTCGGTCGCCATGGCGATCAGCTCGGCCTGCACCCACAGCCCGCCTGCCGCTGCCCGCGGCAGGTACGCGCGGCACAGCTCCGGCAGGTCGCGCCCGGTGGCCACGCCGGTCTTGGCCGACAGGTACTGCACCAGCATGGCCATCACGTTGGCCACGACGATCACCCAGGCGAACGCATAGCCGAACCTCGCCCCGGCGGAGAAGTTGGTCGCGAAGTTGCCGGGGTCGATGTAGGCGACCGCCGCGACGAACGCCGGGCCGAGCAGCGCTATGATGCCCCGGGTCCGGCCGCGGGAGCGCAGCACCCGGAGGCCGCTTTGCGGCACGAACTCGGCGGACTGGGCCCTGGCCGGCCCGCGGGACTGCGCCCCGGACTCGGTCCCGGCCGGCCCGCGGGACTGCGCCCCGGACTGGGCCCCGGCCGGCCCGCGGGACGGCGGCCCGGACTGGGCCCCCGACTGGGCCCCGGCCGACGCCCGGGGCCGCGCCCCGGACTGGGCCCCGGCCGGCGCGCGGGGCCGCGCCCCGGCTCGCCGGGGCGACGTCCCGGCCGGCAACGGCAGCTGCAGTGCGGAATCCCCGGCCAGCGGCGGCGGCCCCAACCTCAGCCGACCGACGGGCCGAGGCCGAGAGACTGCGGAGTGCTCGAGTCGGGTGACGGCTGGTTCAGGCCCTCATCCAGCGGGCCGAACTCGGTCATCAGCGCCGGGCTGCCGCCCCATGGGGTCTGCTCCTCGGCGATCAGGGTGTTGGTCGTGAGCAGCAGGCCGGCTACCGAGGCGCCGTTCTGCAGGGCCGAGCGGGCAACCCGGAGCGGGTCGATGATGCCCATCTCGATCATGTTGCCGAAGCGCCCTTCCAGCGCGTCGAACCCCTCGTCCTTGCCCATCTGCGCCATCTGGGCAACCACGTCCTTGCCGGAGTAGCCCGCGTTCGCGGCGATCAGGTAGGCGGGCTCGGTCAGCACGCTGCGCACGATCTCGACGCCGGTTGCGTAGTCGTCCTTGACCTGCAGGTCGTCGAGCGCCGCATCGGCGTGCAGCAGCGCGGCGCCGCCGCCAGCCACGATGCCCTCGGCCATCGCGGCCCTGGTCGCGGACAGCGCGTCCTCGACCCGGTGCTGCAGTTCCTTCAGCTCGGCGTTGGTCGGCGCACCGACCCTGATCACCGCGACCTTGCCGGACAGCGACCCGATCCGCTCGGTCAGCACGTCCTCGTCGACGCCGAACTGTGCCCGGTCGAGTTCCGCGCGGAGCTGGGTGATCCGGAAGGCGACCTGCTCCGACGAGCCGCTGCCGCCGATGATCGCGGTCCGGTCCGCGTTCACCCGCACCTGAGCGGCCCGGCCGAGCTGCTCGACGGTCATGGTCTCCAGCGTGAACCCGGCGTGCTTGCTGAGCACGGCGCCGCCGGTGATCGCGGCGATGTCCTCCAGCTTGTGCAGCCGGCGGTCGCCGAAGCCGGGAGCCCGCACGGCCACGCACTGGAACACCCGGTTGACGTGGTTGTGCACCAGCATGCTCAGCGCCGAGCCCTCGACGTTCTCCGCGAGGATGACCAGCGGCCGCGGTGCTCGCATGATCTTGTCGAGGATCGGCATCAGCTGCTGGACCTTGGTGATCTTCTCACTGCACAGCAGGATGTAGGGGTCCTCCAGGATCGCCTCCAGGCTGGCCGGGTTCGTCACGAGATAAGGCGAGAGATATCCGTTATCAAACTCGAAGCCCTCGACGAAATCGACGCTCATCCCGTGCGCAGCCGATTCCTCCACGGTGACGATGCCGCCGTCGCCGACCGTGTGCAGGGCCCTGGCGATCACCTCGCCGACCGTGTCGTCGTCGTTCGCCGAGATCGCTGCCACCCGGGCGAAGTCGTGCTCGGTGACGACCGGGTAGGCGGCGCTCTGCAGGTGGCTGACCAGCCGGCCGACGGCCAGGTCGATGCCGCGCTTGACCAGCACCGGGTTGGCGCCCGCGGCGATCGCCTTGAAGCCCGACCTGACGACCGCCTGGGCGATCACCGTCGCGGTGGTGGTGCCGTCGCCGACGATGTCGTTGGTCTTGATCGCCGCTTCCTTGACCAGCTGGGCGCCCATGTTCTCGAACTGGTTCTTCAGGTGTATCTCGCGCGCGATCGTCACGCCGTCGTTGGTGACCACGGGCGACCCGGTGATCTTCTCCAGGATGACGTTGCGGCCCTTGGGCCCGAGCGTCGACTTCACCGCTTCGGCCAGCTGGTCTACCCCGGCCAGCAGCAGGGATCGGGCTTCCTCGCTGAAACGAAGTTCCTTGGCCATCGGGATCCTCCTGCGACGTCGGGGAGTACGGGAAACCTGGGTTGGGTGCGGGTTAAGGGACGAGGATCGCGCGGCCGCGGACCCGGCCGGCGTCGAGATCCGCCAGCGCATCCGGCGCGGCGTCCAGCGGGTAGGTCCTGGTGTGCAGGGTGACCTTCCCCGACTGGGCGAGCACCATCAGCTCGGCCAGGTCGTTGTAGGTGCCGACGATGTTGCCGATGATGTTCCGCTCGGTCGAGATGATGTCGAGCGTCGGGATGTGCACGGTGCCGCCGTAGCCGATCACGTAGTACGACCCGGCCCGCCCGGTCATCGCGAACCCGTCGTTCTCCGCGCCCTGCTCGGCGACGAAGTCGAACACGACGTTCGCGCCGGCCCCGCCGGTCAGGTCCGCCGTCGCGGCCACCTGGCCGCCGTCGGCGACGACCGTGTGATGCGCGCCGAGTTGCTCGGCGAGCTTGAGCGCGTCCGGGTTGCGGTCGACCACAATGATCTTGGTGGCGGTGAGCGCGGCCAGGCACTGGATGCCGATGTGGCCGAGCCCGCCGGCCCCGATCACAACGCTGGTGGTGCCCGGGTACAGCAGCGGAAGTGCCTTGCGGACCGCGTGGTAGGCGGTGATCCCGGCGTCGGCCAGTGCCGCGACGTCCTGCGGCCTGGTCTGCGGGTCGAGCTTGACGCAGCACCGCGCCGAGGTCAGCAGGTACTCGGCCATCCCGCCGTCACGGGACAGGCCGGGGAACGAGGCGTTGACGCAGTGCATGTCATCGCCGGCCCGGCAGGCCCGGCACAGCCCGCAGGTGGGCGTGGGGTGCAGGATCACCGTGTCGCCGACCGCCACGTTGGTGACCGCCGAGCCGACCTCGTGCACCCAGCCCGCGTTCTCGTGGCCCAGGATGTACGGCAGCGGCGTGCCCATCGCCGCATCCCACTGGCCCTCGATGATGTGCAGGTCGGTGCGGCAGACGCCGGCGCCGCCGATCTTCACGATGACATCAAGCGGACCACTGATGGCCGGCTCTGGTACCTCGTCGATCACCGGCTGAGTGTGAAATGCGTGCAACCGGACGGCCTTCACTGGTCCTCCTCGCCTTGTCCTGCGGTGTCGTAGCGATGCCGCAGCATGCCGCGGCAGATGCCGGAATTGGCCTCGATGCTCACCCGGGTGGTCTGCGCCCGGCGCAGGTGCAGCGGCACCGCGTCGCCGGTGACCGGCGCGCCGGTCACCGGGTCGATCAGCAGCGCGGCGTCGTCGCCCGCGGGCAGGCCGAGCTCGGCCCGGCGCTGCCGCAGCCTTTCCAGCGCGGGTGAGGCCGGCACCTCGCCCAGCGTCATCGCGCGCAGCGCGGACGGCCCGGCGCCGGCCGCCAGCAGCGGCCGGCACACCTGGTCGGTGCCGGCCAGCACCGCCTTGCGCAGGAAGTCGGCGCGTAGCTGGTGCAGCTCGCCGACGGCCTCGCCGTCGAACGACCGCGCGAAGCCGGCCCGCGCGGCCACCCCGCCGTTGATCGCGTCCGAGGCGAAGTGGTCCTCCAGGATCACCTCGGCATGGCGCACGCCGGGCAGGCCGGACACGGCGTCGTAGGCGTCGGCGACCATCAGGAAGGCGAAATTGGGCGCGCAGAAATACGTCGGCAGCCGCAGCCGGACTTGCGCGTCACCGTCCGCCGAGACGGTGCACGACGCGACGAAGCCGAGCGAGGTGATCGGCTCGTCAAGCTCCGGGTCGCGCACCGCCGCAAGGACGTCGAGCAGCCGCGCGGAGCCGGGCGAGCCCTCTGCGGGCGCACTGCGCGCCGCCGCGGCGGCGCCGGGTGCCCGGGGGACTCCGGGGGGCTGCCCCCCCGGGCCGGCACCGCGCGGCCTGGCAGTCATGCCCCCGCGACCAGCTGCGCGTCGTCCTGCGCGGCCGGCGTGCCCTGGCCGGCGTCCAGCCGGTACTCGGCGGGCACGTCGATGTCGTAGAGCTTGGCCGCGTTCAGTCCGAGGATCTTCTTCTTGCCCACCGTGGTCAGCTTCGGATAGTCGGAGAACTCCTCGCCATCGGGAGACTCCCAGTCGACGAAGCCCTCGACCTGCCACTTCGGCTCCCAGATGGCGTAGTCGCTGCCGAAGGTCATCTTGTCCTCACCGACCCAGAACAGCAGCTCGCCCATGACCTTCGCGAAGAACCTGGGCCGCGCGTACATCAGGCCGCCGATCACCACAGCAAGACCCGCGTACACGTTCGGCTCCTGCGTCGCCATGAAGCAGAAGTCCTCGATCCTGGGCAGCCCGACATGCTCGACGATGAAGTTGAGATCCGGGAAATCGGTCGCGGCGTGGTCCACGTCGGCCACGTCGAAGGCGTCCTTGTCCAGTGGCCAGATCGTCGGGCCCTTGTGCACGTGGATGTTCTTGATCCCGACTTCCTGGCACACCTCCAGGTACCGGTAGGCGGCACGGTCAGTCAGCTTCCAGCCGCGCGAGCCGCTGTTCCACTCGGCGGAGTAGAGCTTGACGCCCTTGGAGCCGTAGCGTTCCACGTTGCGCCGGAGGTGCTCGATTCCCTCGTCGCCGTCGCGGGGATCCCACCGGGTGTTGTAGATGAACATGCCGGGGTGCTTCTTCCCCATCTCGGCATTGCGCTCGGTGGTGTTGAAGCCCTCCTTGTACCACTCCTTCAGGTAGGTCGGCTGGAAGACGGCCACGTCCACGTGCCCGTCCTCGAACACGTCCTTCATCAGGTCGTCCTCGGAGTACTTCTGGAAGTGCTCGATCGTCCAGTGTGTCGCAGGCGGCCCCAGGCCCTGATAGGCGTGGAAGCACTCAATCCAGCCCTTGGCATACTGCTCGGCGCCCGGTACCCAGTTGTCCGGGGCGGCGTTCCAGTAGTGCATATGGCTATCGACAACGAAATACTTCTCGCCATCCTTCTCGTACACAAATGCCTCCTCGTGGGCCGGATGTGATGCTTGACGTCGTCGCGGCTCCGGCTGCCAGGACGACTGCCGACGGCCGGCCCGGCGGCTGCCGGGCCGGCCTGGTGCGGGCCCGGCGGCCCGCCGGCTCCAGCGCAGAAAACCGCTGGTTCCAGCAGAACCCGCTGGGCCCGCCGACCGCAAGCCCTAGCTGGCGGTCAGGTCAAAGCCGAGGTACTCTGCGGCGTCCTCCGGGTTGGCAACCAGGATCGTCCGGTCATCCGTATGGATCATCCGGCCGTAGTGCGTGGACATGTTCTCCTCGAACTCCGCCTGGTCGAAGAAGCCGGGCTCCTCGCCGAGCGCCTCGGAGACCTCGTCGTAGACGACGTCCATGCGGCCGGTCGCGTCGACCCGGATCATGGATGGCAGCGGCGTCACCGTCACGTTGGACTCAGTGCTCATGACCTGCGCCACCACCTCGCCGACCTGATTGTTCATGAGGGTGAAACCACACCTGTTGGACGCGGTGTTGTTGGACTTGAACGGGCTTTCCGCCGTCGTGAACGTGGTCACTGCGCCAGCTCCTTCGGTGTCTCCAGGGCCAGATCGGCAAGGATGCCCCTGAACCTGTGCTTGGCCGCATCCAGGCCATCCTCGAAGCGAGGTGGCTTCGCATCGGGCTGCGACCACAGCGGCTGCAGCGTCCTGGCGGCCGCGATAGCGCGCGGCACCCAGGCCGACAGCCACTCCTGCAAATGTGCCTTGTTCTGCTCAGCGAACTCCCGGTCGTGGGTCAGCAGCTCGAACATCGCCACGGTGTACCGAAGGTCCCGCTCGGCGAAGTCGTACTCCTCCGCGCCGACGATCGTGGGAGTGACGAAGTCGCCGTTGCGCGGCGCGGCATGCTGCACCAGGTGGCTCCGGAACAGCTCGCCCACCAGCGGCTCGAAGACCACGTTCGCCGCGAAGATCGCCTCGCACCAGTCATCGATGGCCGTGAGCTGCTCGGCGGTCTTCCGCACGCCCTGCCAGATCGGGTCGCTGTTCCAGGTCTCGATGTGCGCCGCGCCGTCGAAGCCGACGATCTCCTCGCTCAGGGTCAGGTTGTACAGCGCCAGATCCTGGGCGGACCTGATCCTGTGCATGCTGTTCACCGAGATCGCGTTGTTGTGCATGTTCGTCGGCGCCCGGCGGTTGGCATTCGCGAACAGGTAGAGCCCGAGGCCATGGTCCACGTGCATCCATGCCCCGATGTTGCGTTCCACGAAATGCACCCAGTTCGGGTTCCACTGCTCGAACGCCTTGGCCTGCCTGGCGGCCTCGACGTTCTGGTTGAGCTGCCGCACGACGTTGGAGTTGTAGCGGTAGAGCGTAAGCTCCCACTCCTCGTTCGGATCCCGGAACTCGTGCCAGCCGAGCGCGGGCCAGTCGTAGCCCTTGCCGCCGGAGCCGGGGAACCGCTCGGGCTCTGGGCGGTCCGATCCCCACGCCTTGAGCGCGGTCCATTCCAGCGGGTAGCCGCCCCGGCCGTCGGAGAACCCGTACAGCCAGCCCTGGGCGAGGTAGTGCCGGGTATCCGGCTGGACCTCCACGGTCACGTCCTCGTAGTGGCTCTGCTTGCGTTTCTGCGGCGTGTAGTAGTTGAACCTGCGCGAGTTCGAGTCAGGAAACTCCTTGGCCCCGGCCTCCGCGTCGGTGAAGACGGGCTTGGGCAAACTGCGTTCTTCTGAGGTTGTCATCGGATCTCTCTCTCACCTTTGAGTCCCGCCGATGTCGCCACCGGGGTTAGCCGCCAGTCGAGCTGGGTGGGTCTGCCGCCTCCTCACTGCTACGGGTCAGCGGTCGTGGTGAACTTGTCGTAGTAGATGCGCTTTTCCTCGACGCCCAATGTGGCCAGCAACGGCATCGCGGCCTCCACCATCGGCGGCGGCCCGCAGACGTAGGCATGCGCGCCCTTGAGCCCACCAGCCAGCCGCTTGACCACGTCGGTGATGAGCCCGGTCTCGCCGTCCCAGCCGTCGCCATCCGCGGGCTCGGACAAGGCGGGCACGTACCTGAATCCGGGGAGTATTTCCTCCAGCCCGCGCAACTCCTGCTCGAAGCAAAGGTCCCGGCGCCCGCGGGCCCCGTAAAAATATGTGGCTTTACGCTGAATTCCCCGCTCAGCCATCGAGCGAAGGAGCGAGAGTATCGGTGCCATGCCAGCGCCGCCGCCGACGAAGATCAGCTCCGTATCGTCGCCCTCGCGCAGCGTGAACACCCCGAACGGCCCGGTCAGCTCAAGCCGGTCACCGACCGCGAGGCGGGTGTCGAGGAAATGCGAGAAAAGCCCGTCCGGGTAGACCTTGATCACGAACTCGAGCAGGCCGCCGTCCCGGCTTGTCGTGTTCGCCATCGAGAACGAGCGGGTCTCGTCGGTGCCGGGGACGGTGATGTCGACGTACTGGCCGGGGAAGAACTTGATCTCCTGCGGCTCCGCCAGGCGCAGCACGAGGTGCCGCATATCGTGCGTGACCGGCTCGTTGGAGACGACCTCGGCCACTGCTTCCTGTATAGGCAGCCCCGACCGGATCATGTCCTCGTCGAAGTTGAGCAGCTCGATCGTCAGGTCCTCGTACGGGTGCGCCCGGCACAGCAGCGTGAAGCCTTCCTCCTTCTCGTAGTCGGGCAGCGCGAACGTGGAGTAGCGGTCAAGCTCGATGTCGTCGCCGTCGAGTACGAAGGACTTGCACGAGGAGCACTGCCCCTCCTTGCAGCCGTGCATGAGCATGATTCCCTGCTCGGCGGCGGCTCGCAGGATCGTCTGATCCTCCTCGACCTCGATCTCGATGCCGACCGGCTCGAATCGCACGACATGCTTGTCGGCCATTGACTCCCTGCTTTGCGGACCTATTTTTAGCGGACGTTTTTGCGGACGACGGGCAGGTTGAACAGGAAAGGGGGACCTGGGCCGGGCCGCTGGCCCCCTCCCCTGCTTGCTAACTCAGCTGCTCGCTAACTCAGCTGCCGCTCAGTCCACGGGTGCCGGCCGGCCCGCTGGGCCCTGGCGGACGTAGTCCGCGTGGAACGCGGTCCGCTCCTCCGGCGTCATCTCGTTCAGCAGCACGTTGGGGCTCAGCACCGGGCCCATCCGGCGCAGGTGGTCCAGCGTCCACATCTTCTTCGGGTCGCCCAGGTCCAGATGCGGCTGCGCGACCATCGTCTTGCCGTCGTCACGCACATAGCCCATGTCGGACACCACATCGGCCCAGTTCCAGCCGTGGTACAGCGTCTCCCACTCCCGCTTGCCGATCAGCTGGCCCATGTTCGGGGTCTCCCGGCCCTGGTAGGTCGGGCGGAACGCGGTCACGTCGGTCCAGCGGCATTCCTCGTGGCAGTACGTGCGGACCTGGCCATTGACCTCGTCCATGACCATGTCCTCGCGGACCAGGCACGGGACCATGCAGGTCCAGCAGCGATGCGGGTATACGTAGTCGACGTTCTCGGCCACGATCGGGTGATGCCCGTTCGGCCGCGACAGCCGGTTGTAGTTCTCCCACCACTTACCGTACTTGTCGTACCAGCCCGGATACTTGTACTCGAACCACTCGAAGTCCTTGTCGGTCATCGGGTCGATCCGCCAGTAGTTCGCCAGCCAGCCGGTGGCGAAGAACTGCGCGACCTCGTGCACGTAGCCCTTGTTCCAGATCTGGTTCCAGGCTTCCTCGATCAGGTCGTGCGGGATGACCAGGCCGTACTTCTCCAGCGGCACGAGGTAGCTGCGGTAGTAGTCGTCGTAGATCCACCGCCGCCACATCTCGGCGTACGACTCGCGGTCCTTGCGGCGGTCCTTGGTGCCGTACTCGATGAACGTGCCGATGGCCGCGTCCACCACCCGGTGGTTGTTCCACCAGGCGTAGCGCAGGTCACGCTGCAGCAGCTGGTGGTTGCCCTCGTCGGCGAGCGCCATCAGCAGCGTGGCGTACCCGTTGCTGATGTGCCTGGACTCGTCCGACTGGACCGAGTGGAACACCGTCGGCAGCAGGTAGTCGCCGTTCGCTGCGGCTTCGGCGGGCATGGCCACGAACAGCGTGTTCGTGAATGCCGTCTCGGCCACGATCGTCAGGTAGATGCTCGCCGCGGTGATCGCGTCGCCGGTGATGAAGCCCTCGGCGAACTGACGGCCGATGGTGCCGCAGTAGTCGTTCTGGAAGTTCCGCAGGCTGCTGTTGAAGCCAGCCGGGTCGATGTAGTTGTTCATGTACAGGCGCTTGAGGTTCTGCTGGATCGTCGAGTGCCGTACCTCGTCGATCATCTGGATCGCCTGGCCGTTGTGCAGCTCGGGGTTCGGAACCGTGCGGAACAGCAGCGGCATCGCCCGCGCCGCTGAGATCTCCGGCAGCGGGATGATCGAAAGGAACAGCTTCTGCCACTCCATCCAGCGCTCCTGCACCTGGCGGAACATGTTGCCGCGGATGGCGCCGTCGGAGGCTCCGTAGACCCGGTGGTCCTTCTCCTCCTGCATCGGGAAGTACGACCGCAGGACCTGCTTCAGCGGATCCTTCTTCTGCGACTTCTCGAACGTGTAGTCCGTGCCGTACTGCGCTACCGGCTCGTGGTACTGGGGTTCCCAGGACAGCTCCTGGATCTTCTTGTGCGCTTTGGCCACGCTCTGGCGACTCATTCCAATCCCTCACCCTTCACTCGGGTCGGCTGAGACAGCCCGCCTGCAGCCCTTGATCGTCTTGTCTGGCGACGGCCCCTCACCTCGCCACTAGGCGCGCGTTTTCTCCGCACGCCAAAACTCCTCTCGACCTGATGAGAACCCGGTTCGCGCCGCCTGACGCTCTCAACATGAGACAACTTCGGCCGGTCAGGCGGTCAGGCGCTGTCAGCGGCCGGTCAGCTGTCGCCGAAGACGGCGGACCTTATCTGGGTGAGATGCTGCTGGACATCCCGGGAGACCTGGCGGTTTCCTTCCGGGGCCGGCCTGATGCCCAGTGCAGCGAGCAGTTGCGCCGCCGGGACGCCAGGGTCGCCCGCCTCGCCGAGAACCGGATGCAGGCCCTCATCAGCCAGGTGGTGAAACACGAGGTTGACGATGCTCCAGGGGTTATAGGTCTCGTCATCACTCTCGTCGTGCTGCTGGTGCTGCTGCTCGTCCTGCTGCTCATCGGGCCGGTCCATCGGACACCTCCTGGCTGGAGAACGACGCGGACCGGGGCATCAAATTGCGCCTTGTCCAAAAAAGCGGTCTCAACATGAGACACATGGCGGCAAACCCATGCTTATCTTGAGAAGACGACGCAACCCTCAATAGCCACCCCGCGGGCTGGGCCGGGCCTGCGAGAGCGGCACCGGGAAGCAGGGAGGCGCCCATGCCACCAGCAGGATCCCAGCCACCGGATGTGACTGGCCGTGGCCGGCTGGTCAGGACCCGGGACCGGATCCTGACCGGCGGAGACCGGCTGGCCAAGACCCGGGAGCGGTTTCTGACCGCCGAGCCGATCGAACCGGACCAGGTGCGCGACACGATCCTGGCGTCGTGGTGGCGGTCCCGGCGGGCGAACGTCGCGGCTGACCACATCGACCTGTCCTACGTCCGCGACCCGGATCTGGATACCCCGCTGACCCGCAGCGCCCTGCCGGTGCTGCGAAATCTGCGCGAGCATCTGGACGGCCAGCCGATCAGCGTGATCCTCACGGACGCGGCCGGCGTGGTGCTCAGCCGGCTGGCGGCCGATCACGATCTTGACCGGCACCTGGAGAGCGTCCAGCTCGCGCCGGGCTTCAGCTACGCGGAGGAGTCCGTCGGCACCAACGGGATCGGCACGGCGCTGGAGGGCGGCCGGCCGATGCACGTGTTCGGCCACGAGCATTACGCGGAGAACCTGGAGGATCTGGCCTGCGCCGCAGTGCCGATCCACCACCCGATTTCCGGCAAGACGGTCGGCGCGGTCGACCTGACCTGCTGGCGCAAGGACGCCGACGCGCTCCTCATCGCGCTAGCCAAGACCACGGCCGACCAGATCACGCAGGCGCTGCTTACCGGCAGCGGCGAGCACGAGTTCGAGCTGCTGCAGGAATACCTGCGGGCCTGCCGGCGCACCGCCGGAATCGTGCTGGGGCTTAACCACGACATCGTGATGATGAACGACTACGCCCGGCAGGTGCTGGATCCTGGCGACCAGGTCGTGCTGCTCGGGCAGGCAGCCGAGGCGCTCGCCAGCCGGCCTCCCGGCGCGGTGATTGTCGAGCTGCCCACCGGAGTCAGGGCGCGGATCCACTGCAAGCCAGTCCCCGCGAATGGCCAGGGCTCGGGCGGTGTCGTGCACGTGAAGCTGCTTGAGCCGGGCATTCGGCATGCCCTTGAGGCTGGTTCCGGCACCGGGGCGATGAGCCGGATCTTCCTGCCTGGCGTGGTTGGCTCGGGAGCGCTGTGGCTGCGCGGATGCCATCAGGTGGACGCGGTCTACTACTCGGGCGAATGGCTGGCGCTGCAGGGCGAACCAGGAACCGGCAAGCTGGCCGTGGTCCGGGCGGTGCACCAGCGGCGCAGCCCGGCTGGCCACTTCCGGGTGTTCGACGCCGAGGATGCCGACGGCCAGGAATGGCTGGCCGGCGTGTGCCGTGAGCTGCTGGAGAGCGCGGGCAGCCTAGTGATCCGGCACGTCGACAGGCTCAGTGCCCGGCGGCTGCACGCGCTATCGGCCGCGCTGCAGGATGCGCAGGCTACCGGGCAGCAGGAGTCGCTGTGGGTCGTCGTGACGCTGAGTGAGACCGGGGCTAACGACGATCTCGCCGACCTGCTGCGGCTCTTCCCGAGCACCGTGGAGCTTCCGCCGCTGCGGCATCACATCGAGGACCTGCACGAACTCGTGCCGTTCTTCCTGGCGCGACTCAACCTGCAGGGCAGGCTGAGCAGCTCGCCCGAGGCGATGCAGTTGCTACTGCGGTCAAACTGGCCAGGCAACACCGAGCAGCTCTGGCAGGTGCTGCGGCGGGTGGCGCAGCACCGGCGCAGCGGCTCGATCAGCCCGAACGACCTGCCGCCGGAATGCTGGACGGTGAGCAGGCGGCTGCTCAGCCCGCTGGAGTCGATGGAGCGCGACGCCATCGTGCAGAGCTTGCTTGACTACGAGGGCAACAAGGTAAAGGCGGCCGAATCGCTGGGGATGTCCCGGGCGACGATCTACCGCAAGATTCACGAATACGGCATCGTCACCCCCGCGAGCTGATCACTCTCGCCAGCCTGGGTCGGCCCGCACAGCCCGACGCGCCAGCCTGGGTCGGCCCGCACAGCCCGACGCGCCAGCCTGGGTCGGCCCGCACAGCCCGTCCAGCAGGCGAGGGGCCAGCTGGCGGGCGCCGGTCGGCCAGGTGCGCTTTCTTCGCGGCGGCCTCTGCACGGCTTCTGGCCACTTCACGGCCGCTAGGAACCGCTCGCCTACTCAAATTGAGACTAGCCGAGTGGCAGCCGAGAGGTACAGATGTGAAATAGCCCACACCATCTGGTGAGGGGTCCCTGGGACTCCTGGGCCCCCCGGCGAAAAGAGGAGCGATGACCGCGCTCGATGCATCTGACGGGTCGGCCGGAGCCGGCACGCACACGGAGGAAGTCGCTGCGGCTCAGGCGGCTGCGGTCGGACCACTGGCAGGCGATCCTGCCGCGCTGGGACTCCCCAGCTTCATCGTCGGGTCAGTAGTACTGGGACTGGCATTGGTCGGCGTGGTCCCGGCGGCCGCTGTTGGTGCGGCGCTGCCTATTATCCTGGCGGCCACCTCCGCTGGCTTGTTCGTGGCAACGATCTGGAGCGCGGCCGTCGGCCAGAGCGCCGTGGCGAGCATCTTCGGAATCTTCGCGGGCTTCTGGCTGAGCTACGCCGTCCTGGTGCTCGGGCTCACCCACAACTGGTTCGGGATCAGCGCGACCGCAGTGGCGCACACCCAGGAGCTGTTCCTGACCACCTGGCTGATCGTCATAGTCATGCTCACTCTGGCCACGCTGCGGCTGCCGCTGGCCTTCACGGCGCTGTTCGCGCTGATCGACGTCGCGCTGCTGCTGCTGCTGATCGCCACCGCGAATGCGTCCACCGGCCTTGTGAAAACTGCAGGCTACGTGGTCCTGCTGTTCGCCGCCGTCGGCGTTTACTTGTTCTTCGGCTCAGCCTCGGTAGCTACCGGCGGCAAAGCACTGCCGCTGGGCAAGCCAATTCTGGGAGGCTGACCGTCGTCTGGTCCAGCCACGACGGTCACCGGGCAGCGCGGGCACCGGCGCCAGGCCATTGACGCCGGTGCCCCCCGCCAACGGCAAGACTGGACCATCGGGACGAGACGGCGGCGCCAGCCGTACGATGACCGGGTGGAACCGGGCCGGTCCGAACCGCCAGCCGATCGGCCGTTCGGCGATCCCTCCCGGCGTACTTACCTTGCCGCGGAACGCACGCTCCTCGCCTGGTGGCGGACTGGCCTCGCCACCACTGCGGTCGCCCTGGCCGTGGGACGGCTGCTGCCCGCGGTAGCCAAGATCCCGAGAGCGCCATACCTCTGGCTAGGCACGGGCTTCGGGATCCTGGCGCTGACGCTGATCGTCTTCGGCACGCTGCGGCAGCGCGCGGTCGACCGCGCGCTAGCGCGCGGCGGCTATGCGAGCCTGCACCAGGCCGTTGTGCTGCTCATGACGGCGTTCATGGCCGCACTGACGATTGCCGCGATAGTGCTACTCTTCGCGGACACCTGACGTCTGCACGCTCGCATCCTGGCCGCCAGCACCGAAGGCGGAAAGCAGCGGCAGGAGACCAGCGCGGCAGCCTCCGTTACCCCGCCTTTGGCGCTGCCGTCGTTCAGCGGCCGGCCGTAACGGGACATCATTTCCGCATTCGGTTGAATCTAATGGCCAACTTGTGCTGCGCTGTATGCGTCGGGCCGGGTTTGTCCGCTTGCTCGGTCCGTGGGGGTTCGGGATGACTGAGGAGAGACGGGACCTGCCATCGCGCCCGTCGGTGCCTGCCGACAGGCGGCCGGCTGCAGACCGACTGCCGGGCTCCGGCACTCCCGGCTCCGACGCTCCCGGCTCTGGCACTCCGGGCCCCGGCGGTCTTGACGATTCCGGCGCTCCCGGCTCTGGCACTCCGGGCCCCGGTACTCCCGGCTCCGGCGGTCTTGACGATTCCGGCGAAACAGTGCGCTCACCCGGCTCATGGAATGCCTTTGAGCCCGCATCCGGCTCCCGGGAAACCGCGGCAACTGCCCCGCTGGGGGCCGACAGGCCGGTTTCCCGGGCCACCGAGCCAGGGCCGGGAGCCAGCCAGGGACCGGGCCCCGAGCCTGGGACGGGCTCCGAGCCTGGGACGGGCCCCGAGCCGGGGTCGTTGCCCAGGCGGGTGCCGAGGAGTTCAGCCGGGCCGCGAGTCGGTTTCCGTGGCCCGGGTCAGCCCGTCCGCCTGCCCAGGGCCGTGCCAGACCCCGGTGTCCGCAGCCGGGGCGCGTTCGAGCCAGTGCGCAGGGGCCCGGCGGCAGATCTCGACGCCGGCCCGGCAGACGGCAGCGGGACAAGCGGCAGCAGCACAGGCGGCAGCAGCGCAGGCGGCAGCAGCGCAGGCGGCAGCGGGATAGAGCACGTATACAGGCCCAGGGCATTTCCCGGGCCCGTAGGGAAGAACCGCGCCGCGGAGCAAGGGCGCAGGCCACAGGCGGTTCCTGGGGCCAGCGCCACCGGCCGCAGCACAACAGAGCAGCCACGCAAACGCAGGACAATTCCGTACCCCGGCGGGCCGGACCGCACCGGCATCGAGCAGGCACGCAGGCCCAGGGCGATGCCCGGCGCGCCCGGCGTCACCCCCAGGGAGCCCGGTGCTGAGAGACACGAGCGGAGGCCTGGAACGGTTCCCGGCCCTGCCAAGCCAGACCGCGGCGCATTCGAGCCCTCGGACAAGGCCGATTCAGCACGCGGACGCGGCCACCCGTCCCCGGCTCCGGCCCCGGCGCGCCCGCCGGGACAGGACTCAGCCGCCGACGCCCCGGCCCGGCCCGAGCACCCGCATCTCGCCCCGGCTCCGAAGCGGCCGGCCGTTACGCAGGGACCCGCCCAGCCATCCTGGGCGGCAGTGCTTGGCAACACCGCACGGCTCTGGGCGCGGCGGCGGGCAGACCGCCAGGGCCCATCCGCCAGGCAGCACCGGCGGGTGGTCGCCGTGGTCATCCTGGTCGTGATCGTGGCCGCCGCGGGCGGGCTGGCGCTTGTCGCGTCCAGGCACGGCAAGTCGGGCCCGGCTGGCCTGCAGCCAGGCTCCGCCGCAAATTCCGGGGCGGCCGCGATCACATCGGCGCTGGCAATCCGGAGCCACGCCGCCACCTGGGTCGCACACCAGGTCAGCCGCAACGCGACCGTGGCCTGCGATCCGGTGATGTGCGCCGCACTGCATTCACGCGGCTTTCCCGCCGCCAACCTGGTGCCGATCCTGCCAGCTAGGTCGGACCCGCTCGGCGCCGAACTCGTGGTAGCAACGGCAGCGTTGCGTAACCAGTTCGGCACTCTCCTCGCGAAGGTGTACGCGCCGCAGGTGATCGCGAGCTTCGGTACCGGGCAGGCCGGGATCGAGATCCGAACCATCCCGCCAGGAGGGTCAGCGGCGTTCCGCCGCCGGCTCGGGCCGGCCGAGCGGGCCGCAAGGAAGCAGGGAGCCCAGCTCCTGCGCAACAAGCGCATCGCCGCGTCTGCGCAGGCCAGGGCGGCGCTGGCCGGAGGCCACGTCGACACACGGCTGCTGGCCACGCTCGCGGCGCTCGCGGCCAGGCATCCCGTGCAGATCCTCGCGTTCGGCGACGCCAATCCCGGCGCCGGACCCGCGATTCCGCTCCGCGCGGCCGACCTCGCCGCGGTCGACCGGGCGTCCGGACTCGGCGCCGCTGCCTATCAGCGCTGGCTAGTCGGCTTCCTGCGCGCTCAGCGGGCTCCGTACCTGGCTACCTCCATCACGGTTCTGCATGCGCCCAGCGGAGCTGTGGTGCGCATCCAGTTCGCCGCCCCAAGCCCGCTGGCCGGCCCGGGCGGGTGACCGGGCCTACAGCCAGTCCTTGCGCTTGAAAACGACGTAGAGCGTGATCGCGGCGATGAGCATGATGGCGACGGAAACAACCAACCCGGATTGGCGGCTGAAACCCGGGTAGGGGACGTTCATCCCGTAGAAGCCGGTCACGAGCGTGGGCACCGCGACAATCGCCGCCCAGCTGGTCACCTTCTTGGTGATGACGTTCATCCGGTTGCCCTGGATGGTCAGGTTCGTCTCCAGGATCGTCGTGACCAGGTCACGCAGGCTCTCCGTCCATTCGGTGGCGCGCAGCACGTGATCGTAGACGTCCTGGTAGTACGGCTGCATCGGGTCGGTGAGCAGATGCAGGTCGCGGCGCATCAGGGCATTGACGACCTCGCGCATGGGCAATACCACCCGGCGCAGCAGGACCAGGCTCTTGCGCAGCTGGAAGCTGCGCCGCTGCACGTCGCGATCCGCCGGGTCGTCGGAGAAAAGCTGATCCTCAACAACCTCGATCGCGTCGTCGAGGCCTCGCACGGCGGCAAAGTGGCCGTCCACGATGTTGTCGAGCAGCCCGTGCAGCAGGTAACCGACGCCGAACTTGGCCAGGTCGGGGCTCGCGTCCCAGTAGGAGAGCACGGCGCCGATGTCGAGTCCATCGTCCTTGCGGACGGTGATCAGGGCGCGCATGGTGATGAAGGCAGCGAGCTCGCTCGTGTCCAGCTCGCCTGTGTCGATGTCCAGGCTTACCGCGTATGCCGCCAGGAACAGGTATCCGTTATAGCGATCCAGCTTCGGGCGCTCATGATCATGCACCGCGTCCTCGACGGCCACCGGGTGCAAGCCGAACTCGGCGCTCAGCACTTCGAGGTCCGCGCGGTCCGGGTCGCGGAGATCCAGCCAGATCACGGCCGATTCATCCCGCAGGTGCTCGCTGATGTCATCGACGGGGAAGCCCTCAAGCTCCAGCACCCCGTGCCGGTAGAGCCTGGTGCGGGCCTGGCACCTGGTCGGCGTGGACATACAGAGCGCGGAAGCAGCCACCTTGTCCGGGTCGCTGCCGCCGAAGGTAGGCTGGCCGTCGTCGGCACCGGCGGCTGGCGAATCCGGGTGCGGCGCGGTCATCGGTCTCCTGACATCGGCGGGAACTCCTCAGCCTGCTTCCTACCCGGCCGGAGCGGGCCTTGCCAACCCCGGCCCCGAAGCCGGGCCGGTGACGCCAGCTCGGTGGACTCAGATGACCGTCGGGGCGAACCCGGAATGGCGGCCGCCCAGTCGATGGCGACCGCGTCCGGGCTGCCCGGCGGCACCTTGGCACACTGTACGCATGACGGCTTACATCCTGGCGGACATCGACGTGACGGACCCGGCCCGGTACGAGGACTACAAATCCCTGACGGCGGCGTCTATAGAGCAGTACGGCGGTCGCTACATCGTTCGCGGCGGCAAGGTGGAAGTACTCGAGGGGAGCTGGCCGACGAGCCGGCTCGTGATGGTTGAATTCGCCGACGGAGATGCCGCCCGGCGCTGGTACAACTCGCCGGAGTACGCCCCGGCAAAGGCGATCCGGCAGGAGATATCGAAGTCAAAGCTCGTGCTGGTCGAGCCGTAGCCGATGGCCGCCAGCAGCAGGCTGTCCTGCTCAGCCGGCTGAGCAGGCGGACGGCGTGCCGGGCGGCACTGGCGCCTGAGGATCCGTAAATCCCGGAATTTCTTGTGCCATCAGCCGGCCGTGCCGTTGCGCAGCGCGCCGACCGCATTGCCGATGCGGCATTGCCTGGTCTGGCGGGACTGACGCCCCGGCAAGCCGGGCCGTGCGCGGCCGCCGGGCCGGCCACGATCTTCCCAAGGCGTGCCACCGGCGGCCTGCTGACGATTGGCTAAGGTGGCCCCGTAGCCGTGCGCGGGAACGAGGTAGCTGCGATGACCATCTCGCTGGAACGTGATGCCACGAGAGGCGCCCGGTGACCGCCGTCGACGCCGCGGCAGGCGTCATCGGCGCTGACGAACTGCTCAGCCTCTACGAGCAGATGGCGGTGATCCGCCGGACCGAGCAGGCGGCGCACGACCTGTTCCTGGCCGGCCTGGTGAAGGGCACCACCCACCTGGCGGCTGGCCACGAGGCCGTGGCGGTCGGCGCGAGCGCAGCGCTGCAGCCGGACGACTACGTGTTCGCGACCTACCGCGGTCATCATCACGCGATGGCCCGCGGCGCCACGCCGGCCGAGTGCCTGGCCGAGCTGATGAGCAAGGGCACCGGGCTGTGCAAGGCCAAGGGCGGCTCGATGCACCTCACCAAGGCGTCGGCCGGGATGCTCGGGTCGTACGCGATCGTCGGCGCGCACCTGCCGATCGCGGCCGGGGCGGCCTGGTCGGCGCGGCTGCGCGGCTCCGGCCAGGTCGCTGTCGCGTTCTTCGGCGATGGCGCGACCAACATCGGGGCGTTCCACGAGGCGCTCAACCTCGCCGCGGTCTGGGCCCTGCCCGTGCTGTTCATCTGCGAGAACAACCTCTACATGGAGTACACCCCGATCAGCGAGGTGACCGCGGTGCCGAACCCGGCAGCGGGGCGGGCGCCCAGCTACGGGATCCCGGCCGAGGTGATCGACGGCAACGACGTGGTTGTGGTCAAGAACGCGGTGGCGGCGGCTGCCGAGCGGGCCAGGTCCGGTGGCGGGCCGACCGTGATTGAGGCGCTGACCTACCGGCATTTCGGGCACAGCCGCACCGACCCCGCGACCTACCGGCCCGCTGCCGAGGTCGAGGCGTGGCTGCGCCGGGACCCGCTGGAGCTGGCCAGGGCGCGGCTGCAGGCGCTCGGAATGCCGGCCGAATCGATTGCGATGGCCGATGAGCGGGCCGAGGAGACTGTCGCCGATGCGGTGGCCGCGGCGAAGGCGGCCCCCGGGCCGGATCCCGGTGAAGCGCTCACCGACGTATGGGCGGACGGAGGCTCGGCATGGCGGACGTGACGGACGTGGCGGCGGACGCGGCGGACGTGGCGGCGGACGCGGCGGACATGGCGGCGGACGTGGCGGACGTGGCGGACGTGGCGGACGTGGCGGACGTGATCACCTACCGGGAGGCTGTTGCCGAGGGCCTCGCGCGGGAACTGCGCCGCGACCCGTCGGTGGTCTGCCTGGGCGAGGACATCGGCGCCGCCGGCGGCGTGTTCAAGACGACGTCC
>WNGQ01001647.1_pt1 | contig 23065 bp, 24 predicted proteins | sample 5407661 | NCBI WGS metagenome assembly WNGQ01 (sample SAMN13153382, study PRJNA577476) | soil metagenome | isolation source: 60 cm soil or saprolite under Garry oak tree replicate 2 | place: USA:California | collected 2016-06-15 | reverse complement strand
CGGAGAGTCATTCCACGATGACGGTCAGCATTTTTGCCACAGAACCGGCCTGTAGGACTTTTTGGCCCTCCCTGTTCACTCTGGCAGCTTCTCACGTCAAGCATAGTGAAGTGTATCTCTCGATGAACCTATTTCAATTGTCACCAGTGAGGAGAGGTGATGCCTAAGTTGCCCTATCCACCATCTACCAAGCCGGACGCGGCGGAGCACTCGTTGGTGCGCGTGCTGGGAGGCCTCCTGACATTCCTGAGCATCCTGCTGGCGCTGCTGGGCATCATCTTCCACCAGCGTGTTCCAGACCTGCTTCTCGCCATCATCGTGGGAATCTTTGCGCTACGCGTCTTGCTCTTGTGGCTGGGAGCTAAACCACAGCACCCACAGCCCATTGCTGGGTGGTCGTCCAGGCAATGGGTAAGGTATCCTCTGCAGTCTCCTCCATATACTCCAGGACAGCCCGCTTCGTCTGCCTCACCAGATTCCCCGACTCAGCCTCTCTCCCAGCTTGCACCGGAGCAATACCTGCCGCAAAGCGTGTCTCTGCCGCCCGCCGCGCTCGCACCTCTCTCACCACATTTGCCACGCTCCATCCGACCACAACGGCCTCCCGAAGCACCGGCGTTTCCGGCTCAACCCGCTCCACCACCTCAAGGAGGACAGCCAATGTCACCCTCACAGCCTCCCTCTCTCTGGCCGCCCTATGCTTCTGTACCCATGCCATCACCAGCCCCGCTACCCAGGCCTTCCCAGCAGGAAAACTGGCAGCATGACGACAGGAAACATTGTACGCAGCAGCAGAGAGGAAACGATCATGGGACCACATAAGGTGCGTACTCATCTCCCCAGACGCTTTGCGCTCTTGGCGCTCATGACCTTGAGCGCCCTGGCCATGTGCTCGCCGCTCGTTTGCGGCGCGAGATCAGCATCGGCTGCCCCTGCGCGTTTCGTGCTGGCCGACCCTGGGCTGGCAGCCTCTCCCACGAACCTGACCACTTGTCGGCAATGCATGGTCACCCTCAGCAACACAAGACCCCATGGGAGCCTGACCTGGTTTGCGAGCAGCCGTGGCATATCTGGCGTGACCATTACCCCGGCAGGGGGAATGCTTCATCCCAAAGGGCAGGTTTCCGTAACCATCACGATGCCTTCCAACATCACCTGCCCTGCCAATGACACGATCACCTTTACCGGACCGCTGAACTCGGTCACGGTCTCCTGGAGTTGCATGGCGACGCCTCCCCCTACGCCCACACTCGCTCTCACACCCACCACTGCCCCTCCCCCATCACCGACGCCTTCTGCCAGCCCAACGCCAACCGATAGCAGTCTCACGCCCACCACGACGTCAGTCCCTAACGGCGGTGGGCAACACAATGACGGCAATCCACCGGGAAGCCTCGGCTCGCAGGGCAGTTCTGTCCCTAGCATCCTCCTGAGCGTTGCTGCCCTGCTGCTCGCCTTGCTTGCCTTCACGCTTTATCTCATCTCACCGGCGAAGGCTTCGCTCCGCAACCGCCTGCTCTCTCTCATTGTGCCCGTCTCGTTCTTGAGAAGGCTCGATCAGCATCCGTGGTGAGGGAACACAGGACGCCAGTTCTTTCGGGTCCGCTGTACTAGCTACTTCAGTCATCCGTTCTCACCTAAACCGATCTTTGCTGGCTTGCATCACCATGCCATCAAAAGAGTCACGATGAAATAGCTGTATTACTGTACGGAACAAGCATCTCCTTTTTTCGGGGTGACGCTGGAAGCGCTTCCTTTTTTCGGAGTGAGCGTGGAATATTTCGGCGTTTTCAAAGGCTTTTCGGTGACTTCGTTCTCATCTCATTTCGGAGTGACAATGGAATTCTCACCTGGCGCTTCCAATTGTCTGTCCACTCTGCGCCCTTGCCGTGAGTACAGACAAGTGTCAATTGCATCATTTTGCACATGTTCGTTCGTCCTCGCTTTCTTTAACTTCCGGTTGTGGTGCATCCACCTCTGGATACATTTCGCAGTACTTTTGCCAGTTGTCGCGATAGAATGACTCACCAAAGAAGGTGAGCCGTAGCCAATAGATTTGAGGCGCATAGCCTGAACTAGCGCGGTATTCTCCCCAGCTCGAATATTCCTCGATGAGGGCCCCGGCTTTGTACTGGTTGAGGCGTAACCAGGTATTCCAGCCGATATGTCCATAGTAGCCATTCTCATCTTTCACGCCTGCCGGTTGCGCTTTCCCGGCTTCCGCCAGTGCCACTCTCTAAGCGCACAAGGTGCGCCTGGTCGATAGGCTTTTGCGCCGATAGCAGACAGTACCAGCGCCCGCCCCTCTTTGGTGATTTGGAGCATGAGGAATGAGTCAAACGTGCGGTCACCGGGCCGACGAGTATTGCTCCGACTAAGTAAGCTTGTCACACGACAGAGGGCTATTCAACGGACATCTCAGTAACGAGGCGAAAAATAGCAACGCATATGCTACAATAGCAGCACGCAGGAGGCCCACCATGCCAGGAATTCGGTAGGCCTTTTCCCCCAACACTGGGGAGGGACATTCGATGCAAATTCACGCGATTCACATTAACCACTTGCTCTCCTTCGACACGTTTGCCTGGGAGAAGCTCGACCCGCACCTAAATGTCATTGTCGGTCCCAACGGCGCGGGCAAGACCAACCTGTTCCACGCTCTACGGGCAGTGCGCGACGCACTGAGCCCAGAACGAACCCGGGCTACCGCGCACTGGGTCAACGCCGGATATCAAGGCACGGATGTAGATACGATCACCGTCGCACTGGATCTCCAGTTCATCACTCCTGGCCTTTTTTTATGCAGGACCTTCTTCAAGAGGGAGACTCTTGAACTCCAAGAACAAACTGGCACACACTCATAAGCTCATCTATTTCATCGATAAGCTCATCTATCCCCAAAAGTGGACATGAGCCAAATCTTTTCGTTTTTTTAGCCGTTCTTAAGATCTTGGCATCTCCCAGATCATACTTGCTCACGCCCCCGGGTACGTATTTGGGCACTCGTCCTTTGCGGTAAAACAAGCCACCTGAGCGGGCCAGGGCATCGGGCAAGATGGGTATACTTTTCTCATAGATCTCCTACGACACGTGTAGGTGACAGATCGAAAGAGAGAGGAAGAACATCATGCTCATCGTCAACGACGAACAACGTCTTCGGGCGGGGATTGGGAGTCTCTCGAAACGGTGCCAGTACTGTTCCAAAGCCTTAGCTACCTATCCCCTCATTCTCTCGGATGATGCCGGGCTGGCTGTCTACCATGCCGCCTGCGCCGCCGCGCTCGCGACAGAGATCCTGGTAGACCTGTACACCTTCTTTCGGCCGCCTGCCCCGTATCACCAGCTGTTCGTTCTCACAGCGCAGCACGCTGCTCCCTCTCCATGAGGAGGTGCCTATGCAGTCAAAGGATCTCGAAGAGATCAAGGCAGCGCTGTGGGAGCAAGCCTTCCTCGGGTGTAGCAGGGTGAATTGTCCCATGGGGCAGGTGATGGCGATCAGAAGGAGGAAGGGTCACCTCCTGGCTCTGATCCGTGGGGGGGGACGTTGGTACGACGTTTCGGGAGTGACCATTGAAAGGCCGTTGCTTTGCCCAACCGGTGCGTGCGACATCGAAGACGGAACTGGTAAATGAACTGAAGAGTCATGGGGTTGTGAACCGAAGGGTGAGAAATTGATGCTCGCGGATTGGAATCACGGCGATCATCACCTAGAGAATCCGCGCCCCATCTGGTATACTCCTGAGAGGCGGATGGAAATGCGGCTCCCCGCGTTCCGTCTTTTGAATGAAAGGAGTCTTCATATGCCTGAAATGCATACCCTGTTGACTGGTCTCGCATTCGGCGAGTCGCCGCGTTGGCACGATGGACGGCTGTGGGTTGCCGATTGGGGAGCGCAAGAGATTCTGGCTGTCAACCTTGAGGGCCAGAGTGAAGTCATCGTCAAGGTGAGTTTTCCGTCATTCCCCATGTGCTTCGACTGGTTGCCCAATGGACCATTCCTTCTCGTCTCATCACGCAATGGGCTTCTGCTGCGCATGGAGTCCGGCGGGGAGCTTGTGACCCATGCCGACTTGAGCAGCCTCTCCAAGAAAGGGCTTCCTTGGAACGAGATCGTCATAGACGGTCGAGGCAACGCCTACATCAACAACCAGGGCTTTGACTTTCCTGGCGGTGAGTTCGCTCCTGGGACGATCGCTCTGCTCACGCCCGATGGGACAACGAGCCTCGTTGCCGATGGCATCGCCTTCCCCAACGGCATGGCTGTGACACCTGACAACTCAACGCTGATCGTGGCTGAGTCCTACGGCAATAAGCTCACGGCCTTTGCTATTGAAGCTTCCGGCAGCCTCTCCAATCGGCGAGTCTGGGCCGAGACGGGCACAGATCATCCGGACGGGATTTGCCTCGATGCCGAAGGGGCTCTCTGGTACGCCGACGTTGGAAGTAAGCATTGCGTGCGCGTCCGTGAAGGTGGAGAGGTGCTCCAAACGATCGAGCTTGAACGTGGATGCTTCGCTTGTATGCTTGGCGGAGCTGACAGCAAGACACTGTTCATGGTAGCAACCGAGTGGAAAGGTGCCGAGGAGAATATGACCGAGGGGTCACGAACAGGCCAGATCCTCACGGTTCGAGCGCCGGCACCGCATGCCGGATGGCCGTAGCCCAGGAGCAGCGCGGACGGATGTCCGTGCTGCTCGCCTCCCGAGCAGGAGACGGTCCGCGCGGATCGCTCATGAGAAAACCTCCGGCTCGCGGTTCCGTCGAAATCGAGGAGAGCGGAGCTTCTTTTCCATCGCCCTGTGCCACAAGGGGCCAGGTAACGAACTTACAGATCTCCAGAATAGCTGCCCCTCGTCTGGAGCGGATTGCCCAAGTGAGAGCAGCCATGATTCCAACCGCTTCTCGTCCAAATTCTGTTTACCCTTCAGTCAAATTACCATGTTGCGATTTGAGGCAATTTATGGCAATACTCGTGAAGCAAATCGCGGCAGTGCTTTTAATCCAGAAGCCAGTTTAGAGCCTGCTTGCTCTAGACAGTAAGAAACGGATTTGTAGGATATCGAGGCAGCGATTCTAATTTGTGTAGCAAATCGTGGCAGTGAGTCGTTTCGTGATACTTTCTCGGCAAACAACGATTCTAATTCCGATTTCCGTGCCACCATATGGCTCACAACGTTGCTGTTCTCCTCAAAATATGATAGGCTTTGCTGGGTTCTATTTTCACGGGAAGGAGTCTAAGAAATGGCAGATCCAAATAATCCGGAATTGCTTCCAACTATAACTCGATTGAATTGGTGGAATGTAGCGGCAGGAGTAGTGGCACCACAAGCAGGCGCATTTGAATCAATGTCAATTTTGTTTTCAGTAATAGGGGAAGATGCGCGGATAATTGATAATCTAACGCGGATAAATAATAATCCACCAGGAACTCTCCCCGGGCTTCAAGAGCCAGTTAATGATGAAATCATCTATCAGCTGCTAGCTTATCCAGTAGGACAAGACTATCAAAGAACAGTAGGTCATATAGACCCTATTAACTATGGTCTTGTTATAGGAAGCTATTATTCAGGTTGGGTACCTGTCCCAGATCTTCTTCCTCCAGAAAGCCAACAATATTGGTTACCTGGTAGCTATATTCTCACAATCGATGTAACGAGAAAGTTTCAGGTGCAGGTGGGAATCCCAAACATATTTCAAGAGTATCATGGACGGGCAATAGTGAGTTTTCAGGTTTAAGAGAGATGTTTTGGTCCGAATATTTCAAGGCTCTCCCAAGTACCAATGAGTAAACAGCATGAGATACTGAATCTTCAAAGCGACTCAATGCTGTTCTGTGAGGGATATTCTGGCAATGTATCCGTCTTTCAAGCATGACACGTGAAACACATATGGCTCTCTCTTGACACGACCTCGAGAAAGAGATTAGGTAGGAGCCATTGTCATTTATCGGTTAAAAATTACTGTTTTCCAGATAACTTGCCACGCTGCCAAGCGCGTTCAGAGAATCGGCTCTCTCACATAATATGGCGCGGCATTGTAAGGAACCTTTTTCCTTTTTCACTTCCCTTTTTCGTCAGACCTCCACGGCTCCTTCGCCAAGATATATGAGAGATACGCCAAGAAATGCCTGAAAAAAGTCGCATTTCTGGCACATCTCAGGTATACTTGCTCTTGAGAGAAAGAGATACCTGCTTTCAGCACGATTCAAGGGAAGACGATCATGAAAATGATGCCCGAAGCACTCATCGCGTCCATTCGCTCATCGTCTCCGGTTCGCCGTGTGAGCGGACGTGCCAATAACATTACCGGACGCTACCCGAGCCCCAAAATGGGAATGGACCTATGCCGAGCAGCTTGGGTTGACCTGAAGCTAGTGGCTACCAACGCGCGGCCGATGGTATCAGCGATTTCGCGCACCGCCAGAAAGAGATCATCTCGCGTTGATGATTCTCTGACAGTTGTCCCAAAAAGGACCCCTCAACCCTCTCTCTAGTAGCATCGCTTGTGATGCTCATCTTTCCATCGCCTCCCACATGCTCAGTCGGGCGATGGAAAAGAAGAGATGGTGCAGGCAACCTCCCTGCGTTCTCTTACGTAATTACTATGAGGAGGAATCATCATGGACGAACACGACGCTCCAACACGCACACCAATCAACCCGCTCAGCGAACGCATCTTGCGCTGGATCAGCGAGAGCGGGCGCGGGCAAGCGTTCGGTCGCCTGCTCAGCAGGTTGATCGCGCTCCCTCAGCTCAAGCGCCTCTCCGAAAGCTCGATCCCCTGGACTCCGCTTTCCCGACCAATCTCCGAAGCCACGGTCGCCATCGTCACGACGAGCGGTGTTCATCTTCGTCGGGACAAGCCCTTTCATTTGAACAGCGACTCCTCATTTCGTGTCATTCCACGTGAGACGAAGGTCGCCGATCTCACGATTACGCATAAGGCATACGACAGGACGGACGCTTTACGCGATATCAATCTCATCTTCCCATTGGAGCGCCTGCGTGAGCTCGAGGCAGAGGGCGTCATCGGTCGGGTTGCAGACGAACACTTTGGCTTCGGCCTGAGCGGAAGTGCGAAAGCACTGATCGCCCCCGGACGAGAGGTCGCGCGCCGCTTGGCCCAGGCGCATGTTGACCTGGTACTCCTGGTTCCTGCCTGACCAATCTGCACGCGGTCCGTGGGACTGTTAGCAAGAGAGATCGAGGCTGCGGGCGTGACGACGGTCGCGCTTGCACTCGTGAAGGAGGTCGCAGATGCCGCGAGAGCACCGCGCATGCTCTATCTGCACTGGCCCTTTGGGCACGCCCTGGGCGAGCCGGGAAACGTTGCCCAGCAACGCACCATTCTCCACGACATGCTGTCCATGGCCCGCAGCGCGTCACGGCCTGGGCTTGTGATCGAGCTTCCCTATCGGTGGCGACGCGAGACCTACCCGCCAATCGTCGACTGGACCGCCGACAGTGTTGCTGCCGTGAGCGTACCCCCAGACGAAGGACTCTTCCGTGAATAACTTGAGAATGGAATACTCCATCTGTCATTTATCAGGATAAAAACACGGTTTTCCAGAAAACTTGCCACGCTGCCAAGCGCGTTCAGCGAATCGGCTTCTCTTATAATGTGGCGTAACATTGACCTACGTTGGTTGGGCTTGCTTGACTGGTAAGCTCATCCATTTTCAGCTTGCGCCAATTTATGCTTGCATACAATCGCGCTGCGACGACGCGCGGTTTCCGAGAGATACGTGCTATTTTATGCGAGAAACCTTGATCGTTTTAGCGTATCCAGCCAGAGTTTAATAGATGAGATAAGATGTCACGCCAGTTTATGTGAGAGGCCAATCGGCTGAAAGCGCCTCCCAAGCCAACATGGACAAGTTATCTGGTACAAACGCGCCACTAATCAAGTTAAATGACAGCCATTCAAGTATGATCGCTCTTCACGAGCCAACTGAGATGATAAGAGCCCCTTTTCTCGACTCGAATCCCCTCTGCGAAGTATTTTATGCCGTTCCACTTTTGAAGGATACCGCGCTCAAAAGTGCTAGGATATGATTCAATTCTCACATGTGTAGCAGGGTCTCACGCCACAACCTGTTCTTGTGGCTTCTGCCAGGTCAGGAGATATCGCCAGAGTAACAGGCGATGGAGGCAGGCATCGGGCAGATGGGAAGAAACGCTTTCGTGGATCTCTCGCAGGGACATGTCCGCTAGCTTGGTTGGTGCTCCGCTGGAAGACCAACCACGGCTGAGTGCATAGAAGACGTTCACCGGGACTGCAACGAGTGCGACTCCCCTGTCGGTCAGGCTGGCTTCGCGGAACAAGCCGAGCACTGCTAAAACGCCGCCTGGCCGTAACAACGAGGCCATCTTTTCAAGCGATTGATTGAACGGCATGTGATGAAGCGAGGCAGATGCTGAGATGAAGTCGAACTGATCATCGAAATGGTATTGCATGAAGTCGGCTTCGACAAACTGGATCGACGGGTTGAGCGTTTCCGCTCGCGCTCGTTTGATCATCGTTTGATTCGGGTCGATTCCCGTCACAGCTGGTAAATGACCTACCAAGTGAGCAGCTTTTTCCCTCTGGGTGAGCAATTTGTGCCCTTTGCCAAAATGATTGGGTCTTCCGCTCATTAAGTGTGTCCGCTTGCTTACAGATTGAAGCTAAGTTTGTGGGCACTTTCCAGGTACTCCTCCAAGTTTCTAAAGAGCACCTTGCTTTTGAGAGAAAAATGAAGTACGCTTTCCAGAGATGAACAAGAGAAAGAGAGCAAGGGAACGAGCGTGCTAGATCCATCCGCTTTTCTGTACAACCAGAAGGAGTCCGTTGTCCTCACGGTGCATTCAGAACGTGTACAAGATGACACAACTATTCAAGACGTAGCGTATGCAAGTCCTCTCGGGGGCCTTGTCTCGGGCTATCTCATTGTTTCTCCCAAGTCAAGACCACAGGCAGGTCTGATCTTTGGACACTGGGGAGAGGGGAATCGAGAAGAATTTGTGGATGAGGCTGTCATTCTTGCTCGTTTGGGCTTTGTCTCATTCTGCCTGGACGCCTCTTTTCGACGGCCTGTCGAGTACGAACCACAACAAGATCCCCCGCAAGCTGACCTCCAGTGGGTTGTAGATGTGTGCCGGGCAGTCGATCTCTTGCTGGATCGCTTCGAACTTTCATCCGAGCACCTTGGCTACGTTGGTCATAGTTTTGGTGCATCCTTCGGGGGAGTCATCGCCGGGGTTGAGCATCGCATCAAAGCCTATGTTTTCATGGCAGGGGCAGCCTCAGCTACAGAGATCATGCGAACCTCGAATCATCCTTTGATAGTCAGAGCGCGTGAGAACACTCCACCAGAAGCATGGGAGGCCATGTTGGTTGCTGAGGCTCCCTACGATGCCTGCCATTACGTTGGTCAAGCTGCTCCCTCAGCCCTCTTTTTCCAGTTTGCGCGTGACGATGACTTTGTTTCGGTGCAGGAGGGAGAACGCTATTTCGAACTCGCCAGTGAACCAAAACAGATTGTCTGGTATGATGATTGTAATCACGAACTCAGTACAGAGGCCCGTCTTGATCGTGTCATCTTTCTCTGTGAACAGTTGGGTTTGGCTCGCCCCTCGCAGGAAATGCTCAATCTTCTCGAACAAGTACCGCCTCCAATCCCGCTTGAGGACTGAACTCATGAGAAAGCCTTCCTCATCTCCTGAATGTGAAGGAGAAATGCTTCTCTATGAGCCTCTCGCAGGAGTGCTGAGCATCGGGTTCATTGCTTACAGGGCATGGAGTACTCGTTGACGCAGCAAGGCGAAGCCAGCTCTGCCAAACCCCATCCTTTTCAAAAATTTCAGTTTATGCACCTTTCCCTCGACCACCCCATTGCTGTGAGGCAAGGTCAGACCAGCAAGGACAGCCGCTTTATCCTTCTCAATGCTGCGGACCATTCGCTGAAGTTCACAAATCTGGCTGTTTCGCACGCTTTCCAGCCAGTTCTCCAGTCGCTCGCCTTCGCGACGACGAAGCATGCTCATGAAATCTTGCGCCAATTCATACACAGTATTAGCTGTGAGACTGGCCTGTCGGATGGCTGCAAGTTCTGCTTGCTCCGTCTCATCCAAATCGGAATGATCGCGAACAAACAACCAGACCACCTGGTGTGCGGCAAACTGCTGGAGGGGCGTCTCTGGGAACGTTTGTGCATGTTCAGCCCTACCTTGCGATGAAGCAGGATACCCTCGGAGCATCTCCAAGAACCGATAGACGGTCCTGGGACTCCCTTTATATCCTTGAGCTTGCAGTTCCCGAAAGAGCGTCAGGCCATTATGCTCACCCTGGTTCCAGCGCTCGGTCACGTAGGCCATGTAAGGATCTATCCGTTTGCCCTCCTTGCGACAACTTTCTGCGTTCCCATAAGGGATGCCTTGTTTGAGCCAGTGACGAACCGTGCGCTCAGCCATATCGAGACGGCGAGCGATCTCTTTGGTTGTGAGCCCTTCATTTCGCAGTTCGAGCAGTTGTTGATAGCGATCAGATCGCTCCGCATGACGAGCCAGATGAGCGCTTCCTGCAAGCGGATAGGGATCAGAGGACTGGGTTGAAAGTGCTGGAGCCTGTTCCGCCTTTTGCTCCTCTTGTTGCTCTGAGGAGGAAGTGTCTGAAGGCTTCGATGCCTGACGGATCTCAGCACGACAACGAGCGAGAATCTCTTCGACAATCTCCTTCAAATTCTTCGCTAAATGAAAACGATCTGCCACCTGCCTCGCCTGGGGTGCTCCAAGCCGTGCAGCAGAAGCGTAATCTTCTCCACGGTCGCGGCTGACGATCTCAATTTCCGGGTGCGAGCGCATCCAGGCAGCAGCCGTCTCGGCACTTCGGTCTGGGAGCAAGTCGATGATAGCATGAGTAGTTAAATCGACCAGGATGGTACCGAATTTGCGACCTCGCCGAAAACTCCAGTCGTCAATTCCAAGGACAGAAACTTTTCCGACTGGTGGAGTGAACAATGCCATCAGCCGACGCAAGATGGTGGTTGGAGAAACGCACATACCGAGGTGCTCGGCCAGCCGCGCTCCCACTTCACCACTTGCGGCGCGACCAATCGCCTCGATCCACTCTCGCAACCGATTCGTCAGGCGTGCATAGGACTGGACTAGTTCTGGCAACCGTTCTGTGAAAATCGAGCGCAGGCAATCGCCTGTATGGCAGATGTATTTCCGCACCGTCAGGCGCAGCAAAACTCGTCTCCCTCCGCAGGGAACGTCTGCAACCGTGCGCTGATACTTGCTATGCACCCGTTCAGAGAACTGATGACAAAGCGGGCAGCACGCGGTGGGATCAAAGCAAGCGAGGTCGATGGTCAGAGTCAGTGCCGTTGGATGGACAGAGGTAATAGCCATGTTCTCCGGCAAACCAAAACAAGCAGAGAGAAGGCGCATATCTTCAGCATTCATCGACGAGATCCTCCTTCCCGATGAACTGGGAATTTCAACTCATTGATGGGAGTATATGAGAAAAACATCGCCTCGTCGAAGCAAGCAGACACACTTAATGAGCGGAAGACCCAATCATTTTGGCAAAGGGCAGCAATTTCTCACGTTTGAGGGCAAAACCTGCTCACTTGGCAGGTCATTTACCATTATCCAGTTGATAATGGTAAATAGCGCGAATGTTCGGACAAATCAGACCCAATGATCGGAAATCGGACTCGAAGTTTGGACAGGCCCAAGAATTGGCTGCCCGATGAGCTTGTACCGCGAGTACACTGTTCTGTAGAGATGGAAATTCATGGATGCAGGGAGCTTCTCATGTCTGAGACCGGAATTCGTGGCATCGATCTGTTCAAAATTGCTGGCGAGAGCATTTCTGGGTGGATTCCCAGTTGGAAGATGGGAGGCCAAAAACCCACACGGCAGCCTTTTTGTAGCCTGATGGAAGAACGATTACTGTTGTATCTGGAATATCATCCCCAAGTGGCCTGGTATGGACGCGGCGATATCAGCCCTACCTTTGCCTCAACGTACAAAATCGCAACGCCCCTGCCGACGCCTTTCACTATCAACTACCTGTTTGAGGGCAACGCTCATGTGTACCTTCCTGATGCGATCGGCCAGCTCCAGGGCGGCTCCCTGCTGATTGCAGAGGCAGGTCTTGAGCGAGAAAAGCGTCGAGAGCGCAATCAGGCGAAAGCAGAAGCGGCGCGCAAGGTCGCCCAGCAGCAAGCCGGAGTCTATTGGATTGGCACTGAAGCCACCTTACTCCCACAACGACATGCCAATCTCGTCTTCTTACATGCCCGGCGGCAGCCCTTTCCGTCTTTTCAAGAGTTGGCAGAGGCGTTACAGGTGGTTTGGCCCTACGGTGAAGCGGCCTGCGTCCAGGAAGTGGTCGAGCGTTTGGGAGAACGCTGGGGGCCCTCGGAAAAAGAGGCTGCTGTCTGGAAAAAGTGTGCCGATGCCGCCGCGTGTGGACACCTGCTGGTCGATCTGGCGAATATCCCACTGACCCGACTGACTCCGTTCATTTGTCTTTCTCCCGACTCCCCTCCGATTTTTCCAGATCCTCTCCCCTCCGACCTGGAAAGCAGCAACATGCAGGCTGAGTTACCCTCACAGCTAACCGACTTTGAGGAGGAACAAGCTGGAAAGCCGACAGATTTGCTTTCTACCTTTGATGACTCTCTTCTCGATGAAAAGCAACGGGAACATTTTCTGCGCAATTTGCGAGCCGTGGAAGCGGTCCTGAACGGAACGACCGTCCGTGAAGCAGCAGCGGCTGCGGGGATGGGACGCTCTACCCTGGGACGGCTCGTACAACGTACTGTAGAGTTTGGGCAATTGGCCTGTGTTCCGCACGCCACGTACCGTCGAGAACGGAAGATGCATCCTGCTTTTCAGCAAGCCATTCGCCTCCTCTACAGCCGTCCAACGAAACTCTCGATGCGTGCCATTGCTGAGCATGTGGAACTCAAACACGTCGCTTCACGCTTACGAGCCGAGACAGGAACGGCCATCATGCTTCCCACCTATGACCAGGTGAGGAAATATATCGAAACACTTAAACAGGAGCCAAAGGTGCGCCAGGCACGGGGCGGAGAAAAGGGACCTCGACGCGAGAGGCAGTCCCCCTTTTCCTTCGCCCTCTCCATTCCCGCGCCAGCACAACTGGCCCAGGTTGATGAACATAGCATGGAACTCTATGTTGTCACCAAAGATGGCATTCCGGTTGCCAGCCGCATCCACGCCGCCGTGCTGGTGTGCGTAAAGACTGCTGCGATCATGAGCGCTGTCATCGCCCTGGGACCACTGGCGGAAGAAGATTACATGCGCTTGTTAAAAATGGCACTTGAGCCGAAAGATCGCCTGGTGCTTGCAGCTGGGTGCCAACACGATTGGCCAATCTCAGGCAAACCTGCCACCGTCTTCCACGACCGAGGCAAGATTTTTACCTCAGAGCGGGCGCGCCAGGTGTTGGTAGATCGGCTAGGCATTATCACGGAGCAAGCCCCTCCGTATTGTCCTTCGGCCAACGATTTAGTTGCATACTGCACTCCTTCCGTACGATGAAGGTGTTGTTTGATATTTGCGAGTATTCTTCTGAGGAGTGTGCTCATCGGGAGGTGGGAAAACCACCATCCCACGATCATTGGTCCGATAGGTGGGAAGCAGACCCGCGCGTCCCCATTCCATGATCGTTTGTCGGCACACTCCATAGGCTTTTGCGGCTTCGTCCGCCGACAACAGACCGCGTTGGCGTAACCGGGTTCCATGATCTTTGAGATGATAGTCACGTCGTAAAGACAGTACTCGTCTCGCGTGGAACGGTTTCCCTCCAGAGGTACGCCACCCTCGTTGGTTGAGTTGTTCGGCCACCTCGGCATCCGTGAACTCATCAAGCAACTGGTCCATGAGGTCAATGACCTCTGGCGCGCTGCGCCGGCCATGACTGACAGCCATGGTGATTGTCTGGGTCGCTCCTCCCTTGAAGCGTACATGGGCGGTAATCACCTCCTCTTTTTTCAGCACGGTCACGTCCTCAACCAGCAGGCGCAGCATGCGTTTGCGATCCCGATCCGAGGTGCGTGCATCGTTCCATACCCGGGGGAAATCTTCGACCAGGTCGGCAATCGCCTGCTGTTCGAGCGCGGAAAGCTTGCGTTGTTCCGCTTCATTTTGTCGCTGCGCTTCCTCCTGAACCTGGGCAAGCTCGCGTAAGCGGGCATTCCAATCGGCTTCCAGGACATCGGCCACGAGTCGGTTCTCCGGGTCGACCCGTAAAAAACGGCGTTGTGCCAGTTCTGCCGCGTACCGGGCACGTTCCACCTGCTGGTCACGTAACCGTTGCGCTTCTTGTGCTTGGATGTGCAGTTCTTCGTAGACCCGCATCGTCGTATCGAGTGCCAACGGGGTGAGATTCCCCCGGTTTGGTAGAGTTGGAGAAGAGAAAGCTGGTAAACTCTCTGAAGGAGGGGATCATGGCAAAACACCAACCAAGTTATACCAAAGAATTCAAGCAAGAGGCAGTCCATCTTGTAGAAACGAGTAAGAAGAGTAAAACAGAAATAGCGCGAGATCTTGGGATATCAGACAGTGCGTTAAGTAAATGGTGTAAAGAATTTGCAGATCATGCAGATCAAGCCTTTCCGGGGAAAGGACATCAGACAGAATGAGAAGAAAAAGTAAGGCAACTGCAAAGAGAAAATGAGATTCTCAAACAAGAGAGGGATATATTAAAAAAAGCGGTACGCATCTTCGTGCAGCCCCAGCAATAAAATACGCCTTTATTGCGACTCATCAAGAGGAATTTCCCGTCATTCGTCTGTGCCAAGTACTCAATGTCTCGGAAAGCGGCTATTATGCCTGGCGCCAACGAGAACCGAGCCAGCGCCAACAAGAAGATGAGTCTTTAGGAAAGCGAATCGAAGATGCGTATCAGAACAATCGTCAGGTCTATGGAAGCCCACGTGTGCACGCAGAATTGAAAGCGCAAGGAGTGCATTGTGGGAGAAAACGGGTAGCTCGTTTGATGCGTGAGCGAGGGATCAACGCGAAACCGAGGCGAAGGAAGGTGAAAACGACGGATAGTCAGCACGACAATCCAGTCGCCCCAAATTTGCTCAAGCGAGATTTTACGGCTGATGCACCCAATACCAAATGGGTAGCAGATATTACCGGCATTGGCACAGCAGAAGGCTGGTTCTATTTGGCAGCCATTGTGGATATCTACTCGCGATTGGTCGTTGGATGGGCCATGAGCAAGGAGCGAGACGAAGAATTGATCACAAAAGCGGCAGAAATGGCGCTGACCCAACGGAAGCCAGGAGCTGGTCTAGTGCATCACTCGGATCGAGGAAGTCAATATACGAGTCAAGGCTATCTTGCCGTGCTCAAAGAAGCTGAAGTACAAGTGAGCATGAGCAGAAAAGGGGATTGTTATGACAATGCGCTCATGGAGAGTTTCTTTGGAACAGTGAAAGAGGAGTGTGTTGAACGTCAAACCTATCAAACACGAGCAGAAGCAAGAAATGCCGTGTTTGAATATATTGAAGTATTTTACAATCGACAACGGAGACATTCGTCATTAGGCTATGTAAGCCCTGTTACTTATGAACAGATGAGAGGAGGCACGGAACTTTAGATAACTTGACAAAAGGGCGTTTTTGGTGTATACTTGATTATAGCGAAGAAAACGTTACATTTTAACGTGAACGTTTAACGCTTCTCATGAACATCTTTTTTAACGTCTTCACGCTTTTCTCCTTGCTCAGCTTCCACAGTTGAGCACTCCACGAAAACGGGTCAACCTCACATATTCTCTACTGGTCTGCAAAACAACGAGCCGATTTACAGATGTACCGGTACTGAATTCCGTGTTAACAATAACAATTCCTCAAGCATAGAAAATACGACATGCACGGGAGGCATATACGTTTTCTGCCCATCATCAACAAGTGCCGTATATCTGAGTGCATGGTTCTGGTGCTGTGAATGCAGACCATGTATCAAGCTGACAGTATCGGAAGTCACTGCAACTCCCTGAGTTTGCAGCTCTTCCAAGAGTGCGTCAAGATTATGGCGATAATCATACTTTTTCAGATCCTCCTCCTTGAACCCTCTTTTCAACAGTGCTGATTTGAGTAACAGTTCTGCGGCGTGGGAGATGAGGAAATAGAAAGGAATAGCCGTCGCTTTCACAGGAGTACCGTCACTGTTTAACTCAAGTGTAGCGCTTACTGTTTTCGCACTCTCCCAGAAGTTCACAGCCGTTAAGCGGTAAATAGAGGCAAGGTAGTTGGTATCGGTCATGAATATATTCCTTATATGTTAATATCAAACCAAGCCCACTCGACAGAGGGCCGGAGCAAGCGGTACACTTGCTCTCGTGAACTGTTGAACACGCTGGAGAAAGGCTCTTCCTTCCACCCGGCTCGACCGATTTAGAAAGCTCGCGCTTCTCCAGCGGTGTTCCTGAGAGCAACTGATGATGAGAAAGTCGTGCTTCGAGCACCACAATATAAGGGCACAGCTACTCAGGAACGTTGTTGGCACAGAAGGAGTCTTTCCATGTTCTACGCTGGTATCGATTGGGCAGATCAAAAGCACGATGCATTGGTGCTTGACGAAGCTGGGCGCAAGCTCGGTTCGATCCGTGTTCCCCATACCCCACAAGGGCTTGACAAGCTGGACGCCTGGCTTTCGAAAACGCTTGGTGGTCAGGACAAGCAACAGATGGCCTGCATTATTGAGACCAACCACGGTTTGCTGATCACTTTCTTGCTGGACCATGGGTGGCCGGTGTCTCCCATTAATCCACGCACCGTTGACCGGAAGCGCTCGGCCTCGGGTGCCAAGACCGATGCGATCGATGCCTACTTGCTGGCGAAGACCGGACGAGCTGACTTCGCGGATTTGCACCGACTCACGCCTGATAGTGAGAAGGTGGCCGAACTCAAAGGGCTCACGCGGGATCAGGATAGCTTGATCCACATGCAAACCCGCTTGGTGAACCAGCTGACGGCCTGACGCGTAACCTATTATCCCAGCGCATTGGACCTCTTTGCCAAGTTGCAGCAGCACTCTGCTCTGGTGTTTCTGCAAACCTACCCCACAGTGGAAGCGGCGCAGACCGCTTCGGTTGAGCAGATCCGCCAGGTCCTCAAGGCTGCCGGTCACACCACGGCCGAACAAGTGGCCCCCCAGATCTTCGAGCAACTGCATCAGCCCAGTCTGCGAGCCAATGCGGTCACGACCCGCACAAAATCGCGCCTGGCGGTGGCCTTGATCGTCCAGCTCCTGCCCCTGCTGGAGCAAATCGCTGCCTACGATAAGGAGATCGAGCAGCTTTTTTTGAGCCATGAAGACAACGAGGTCTTCAGCAGCTTGCCCAGAGCTGGCAAGCGTCTTGCTCCTCGTCTGCTCGCTGAGATCGGAGACGATCCGTCTCGCTATGAGACGGCTGCGAGCTTGCAAGCCCTGGGTGGCACCTCGCCCGTCTTGTTTCAAAGCGGGAACTACTCCAAGCCCCATCGGCGTTTGGGATGTATCAAGCCTTTGCGCAATGCCCTGCACCAATTCGCCTGGCAAAGTACACTGCAAGAAGGCTGGGCCAAAGCCTATTATGAGCGCAAACGCGCAGAAGGGAAAAGCCATAGCGTCGCTGTCCGTGCCTTGTCCAACATTTGGGCACGGATTCTCCTCGCCATGCTCAAGTCGCATAAGCCTTACGTTACGGCCACTTTTGAGGCGGCTCAGGGAGCCCATGCTCCCACAGCGGCGTAGAGGCGCGCTTCTTTGAGAGGCCAAACCGCCTGTTTTTTGGCCTCCAACTGAGCATGTCTTCTTCAGACCATGCAAGCGCCGCGGTGTCAAGGAAAGCGCAGCGGCTTGACACCGGGACGCGGCATGGTACACTTCTTCATGCTCGCTTGAAGGCTTTTCCTTTTTCCGCTGGTTCATGACTCTTCTCTCAGTTTCTTACTGATGGGCTTTTAGGACTTGACATAGAAAGTCTTTCTATTGAAGTGCTGTCTGATGACAGACACGTTGGTACAGGGCCATGTATGCAGAAATCGGAGTGGCATCCTTGAATACGCGACAGAGCAAGATTGGTTACTTGCCCTGTCGCGTTCTTTGCAAGTCGGTTAGCTTAGAGCCAGTCGTGATCGTGATGTGAAATGAATATCACAATCCAGTAAACTACTCTGGTTAGGAAGAACAAAAGCGACCAGGGCACTTTACTGATCTGCTCAGAAAAAGTAGTACTTTTTTCGTGTTCACGTTTTTCTTTGCTTTTCTCTATGCACACGAACCTGCTCCTTTCTTTAAAGATGTAAACCCTCTCCACAGGCTCGTTTATCACCTTTTTGAAAGCAGCGTTACCACAGGGCAAACATAAGCGTTGTTAGGCAATGCAAGTCAATGATAGGCAGTGCTTGAAATTGCTAATAATTCAAGTATATTATTAGCAGTAACTGTGATGCACTTTGACGTCGCAAGATGTAACAAAGAAGTCGCAGGTAGGTAACGCTCCCTTCGGAGTGTGGCCTGTGAAAAGGTGGAACATCTGACATCGACTAGCTCTCAAACGAACGATCTTGCCGGACCTCGTTTGAAGGCTGCCAGGTGCTCCACTTTTTTATGCGGAAAACTTTTCCGTCAAGGCTAGTATACAGCTTTCCATCATGTTTTCTGAAAAATCTACAAATTCACTCCTCCTTCTAGTACCAATTGGTGATGTACTTAGCGCTTCTGGCACTTCATGCACCTACAAATGAATGGTAACTATACAACTCCTTTCTAGAACAAGGCTACGGACTGTTGCCACTCTCCTACCATTCCCCCATATCTCTACAATATCAGTAGTCGTTCTTCCCTGCGTGGCGAGTAGTACGAACCAAAGTAGCCTGTCAATTATATTAACGTCGATGCCCTCTTATAGTGCTCCAACTTTGGAAAAATTGCTCTTAATTTCTCCAATTTATCAGACTTGGCGTTCTAAAGGCTATGCAGCTACGTTCTTTTTTCTCACCGAGGGTATTTCCCTCTAGACTGGTATGCTCCTCTAAATGCAAAATTCAAAGAGGACTTTAGTACCAATTTTGTCGACAAGCTGGATCTTTTTATCTTTTCTTTGACATAAAGAAAAGGCTGGTACGATCTACACCGTACCAGCCTTTTCTCTACAATGCGAGATTCGCTAACACTTATTTATCCAGATCGAGCCTCCACGCGCCGCGACCATGCGTTGCTGCATAGAGGGCACGGCCCGAAACGGAGATGGTCAGGCTGTAGACAGCTACCATGGGTAGACCTGGAGCGGCATTGACCCAGGCAGTTCTATGGGCCTGCAAGAGCTGGACACCGAAATCGGTCGAGATGTAGAGGGCACCCAGCTGGCTATCGTAGGCGATGCCGGTGACGGGCGCGTCACCGAGATTGTTGCTGATATCTTTCCAGGTTGCCTTGCTCGTGGCGGGATCATACGTCACATCGAAGACATGGCCCGGGGTCGTTGGGGTGTAAGCGTTGTAGCCTGAGAATGAGACGAACGCGTGGTATGGGTTTAGCGGGTCGACTGCGATCCCGCTGATGAAGCGGTTGGGCTGCGCCGAGGTGTCGATGCGGGTGAAGGCCACACTGGATGCCGGGTCATCGACATTCGTCGAGATGAACAGGCGCCCGAAGCGAGTAGCTGCCCAGAGGACGCTCTCGTCACCCGGTGCGCGGCTGATCGCCACTACGTAGCTACCTGAACCGCCTTTATCCGTGCCATATTTGGCCCCTGTCAATGGAGCGGTGGGATCACCTAGCGCCACCCAGTCGCCACATGGCTGCTTGAAATCACCATTCTGCTCATTGCAGTGCTTGTCGAGGTAGGCCTGGGGTCCTCCGCTATCGACCGTCCTCCAGACGTGCTCGAGGCCAACGAACATCGTGCCACTTACCTGCGGGTCGGCAATGAGCGGAACATAGAAGGAGGCGCCTTCTTTACTGGCAACGAGTGGATCGGATATGTTATCCCAGCCAAGTGGATCGGTGCCCTTGAAATTTACATCTCCATTTGGCCCGTAGTACGTGTGCATACGGATGTTGGAGTTGCCAAAGTCAATGAGGGATTGACCGCCATCGCCGCCAACCGATTCGAACCAGCTGGTCGGGTTCGCACTGTATGCCCATGTACCGTTATCCTGGGAGCCACCGATAATGTCGGTATGCGGATGCTGCGGATTAAACGTCAGGCTCTGGAACTGGATGGTTGCCAGGCCGTCGTTCAGGCTGAAGATCTGGGTTGGGATGGCTTTCAGCCAGTGCTGGCAGTCAGCCAGGTCGGCACCTGTGAGGCCGCGGCTTGCACAGCCGTTTGACGCGTCGGTGAAGTTGCCACTGGTGCGAACGAGACCACCATCCGAACCAAGGAAGGCAATATCCGGGTTGCCTGGGGCAAAGGCGATAACATGCTGGTCGGGGTGCATGCCCAGCGGTGGAGACTCGACATCGTTGGTCATGTCGGTGAAGCTGGCGCCAGCATCGGTGGAGCGCTGGACCGCACGACCATTGGACGGCGGGTTGGCCGTAAAGATTTCATTGTACTGCATCGAGCCGCCGATCCAGACGGCATCAGGATGACCAGGAGGTGAGGCGATGGGCATGTCGTAGGTGCACTGGGAATTGCAGTAATTGTACGATGCATATCCTGGCGTACCCGGGGTTGAGTTGGAGAGCCTGAGCCAGCCAGGATTTTTCTTGCCGTCGGTCAATTTGGACGCAGGGACATTCGCATTGTCGACGCGGTAGAAATCGGCAGTCGTGCCGTCTGTGTCTCCCACATAGATGCGCAGCTTGTTGCCTCTGGGCGCAAGCGCAAACTCTGTGCGCGAATTACTACTGCCCGCAGCGTTTCCTCCGCCAACCGAGGCGAAGATCTGTTCAAAATTACCTTTCGTGGTCTCCCGGTAGACGCCATAGTCGAATACGGAGAAGTACACCCGCAGCTGGCCCTTGGGGAGCCCAGTGCGGTCAAAGACGATTTTGGTAACACCTCCCCGGAAGAAGTCGCTGCCGTTGGGTGAACCAGGATCGACAGTATCTGCTGCCTTACTAAAGATGAGCTTGAAGGTCGCACCGCCATCGGTCGACTCGTAAAGCCCAACCTTTGGCGCTCCTGGCGGGGTGAAGCGGCCACCGTTCACAGAGGCTGCCCCGTGGCGTGCGACATCGGTGCCGATAAGGATATGGTGCGCGTTGGAGGGATCAATGGCAATGGCGCCAATGGAACCGTCTTTGGCGACTGCAACGCTGCCTGGAACGAGCTTCCAGGTTTGGCCGAAGTCGGTCGACTTGTAGAGGCCAACGCCCGCCTCGGAATCGCTCGAGCCGTTCGGTTCACCTGTCCCAATATAAAGGGTTGCCCCCGAAGGGTCGTTTGGATCGAGGAAGATGGAGCCGATGGCGTTTGAGGCCAGGCCGCTCGAAGAAGATTTCCAGTTGGGCACTTGCGCAAGCCCATTGTTCGTCGTCCAGACACCGCCGCCTGCTGCGCCAACCCACACACGACAGGTACTTTGATTGCAGGAATTAGCAACGGCAATAGCCGTCACACGTCCAGAAACCGTCGTGCCGCGACCTGAATAAGTAACCGGAGCGGGAGTATTGCCTGTCCTTGGTCCGATGAGCTGCCAGGACTGTCCTTGCGTCACGAAGGGATGCCTCGACAGTGACTGAAAGGCATTGTACGCTCCAATGGCCTGGTCATAGCTGACAAAATGTTGCGGGTAAGCGCGGTCATCGTACAACTGCTGCTCTGGGCCTGAGAGGAGAGGTGTTGGGTTATTATCATCGTACTGGCCATCATTATTATAGTGTGTACTAAGAAAATGGTTAAATCCCGTTTGCACAGGTCGTGCATGTGCATATTGCGGAATTTGCAGCAAATAGCTTGTAGTAACTGTAATGATGAGCGCCAGGATCAAGAAGGTGCTGATAATGGTATAGCGAGTTCTTACATTTAAGTGTGACATACTCGAGGTGGACCTCCGTATTAGAATTTTGGAAGAGGCCGCATAAGCAGACTATCAATAGTGCATTGGTCTGCCGCGCTCTTGAGGCGATATCCGGCTGAAATGTCATAGGCTAATGGTGAGGCAACACACTCCTTTCTATGGCATATCTATATATGATCCGTCCATAATAGTAACTGCTCAGGTACTCGACTCATGCCGCCTACGGCGGAGAACGAGATAGGAGGGAGATGAGCTGGGGACACTTAGGGGCGGAGCCCCGCAGACCCCGGCAGAGGGACTGCGTCCCCCTGCACCCCCTGCTGAGCAGTTAGGGATAATATTGGATAGAACAGGCTCGGCAGTAGAAATTTGCGCAGACTGATACAAATTGGTACACCAGTGGGTTGAAAAGGGTACCTGGCGCAAGGTGATCAATCCATGTTACAATGCATGAAAATACGACACCCAATTCCCTAAGCGAGGGCGTACAGGATAAATTGAAGGAGACCATCAGTTTTTGGAGAAGATGGAACATATCCTCAAGCAGTATTTTGGGCATGATACATTCTGGCCGGGTCAACGTGAAATTATTGAGCATGCACTAGTAGGTCGCGACGCGTTCGTTTTGATGCCAACCGGCGGCGGAAAATCGCTTACCTATCAACTACCTGCTCTTATGATGCCTGGGCTGACCATAGTAATCTCGCCACTGATCGCACTGATGCACGACCAGGTAGACCGCTTGCGAGTCAATGGTATTCCTGCTACGTTCATCAATAGCTCGCTCAGCCCCACTGAACGAACTCGCAGAGAACAGGCAGCTGTAACCGGCAGGTTGAAGTTGCTTTACGTGGCGCCAGAGCGGCTTCTGGGCGAGAATTTCCTCTACCTGCTGGACGAGGTGGAAAATAATGTGGGCCTGTCCTTGCTGGCAGTCGATGAGGTGCATTGCGTCAGCGAATGGGGTCATGATTTTCGCCCAGAGTACCGGCAGCTAGGCCGCCTCCGCAAGCGCTATCCGGACATACCACTGATGGCTCTCACAGCAACAGCAACAGAACGTGTGCAGGATGATAT
>WNGQ01001673.1_pt1 | contig 23088 bp, 19 predicted proteins | sample 5407661 | NCBI WGS metagenome assembly WNGQ01 (sample SAMN13153382, study PRJNA577476) | soil metagenome | isolation source: 60 cm soil or saprolite under Garry oak tree replicate 2 | place: USA:California | collected 2016-06-15 | reverse complement strand
TTTTCTAGATATGGCTGATTCTCCGGGTATGTCTGTTGTTATCATCGACGGTCGGGTAGAATCCCTGCGCTGGAATGGCCAGTTACAAAAAAAAGGTAGTAAGGCCTGTATTGGCACAAGTACCTACACACCAAAAAACACTTACCTGTCCCGCCTGCAGCAAGAATATGAAGATCAAACGGCGATCTTCTTTGAGGCCTTGCGAAAGGCTGCAGCAGAAAAGAGGCCAGAAAGCGGCTCACTATCTTGCCGAATGTAATCCCCGCTGGACCAATTATACTGATGCCATCATGACCGTTATAGGCGCAAACAGGAAAGAACAAACCATCAATAATATGAGGAGAGTCATACAAGAAGGGATCTTTACCCTCGATAAACATCACCTCCCTGAAAACGTAGACCCTGTAAGGCTAAGAGATTTGATCTTTAAAAGGGATGATGTTTTGAAGCAGGACGGAACCAGAATTATCTGCCGCATGACGAAAAATCCTATGGGACTGATATTTGCAGGAGATGTAAAAAAAGCCCAACAAGAATTTGTCGGCATCGTTCACCTCTTAGCCGGTAAAAAAAGCCTTGTGACCATTTGATAAGGGAAGCTTAGTTGTTGTCTTCTGTCTCAGAAGTCACTTGCGCGAAATGGAGTGCCGCCTATGGGCTACTACAAAAACATTAGGGTGCAGGCCGCCGATAGTTAACATATGCTCTTTTACGATTCGCAAGGAATGTGTTGCCTTGATAGCCTGTCGCAAAAGCTCCTTCTCCTCGCTAAGCAGCACTGCAAGACCACCAGGGGATAGCACGCGGGCGAGTTCGGCAGCAAATTGAGGATAGAGTTCCTGGTTCTTATTATGCGAACCTACTCGTTTCCCAAATGGCATATTGCTAACCAGGCGCTCTACTGAGCCATCAGCTGCGTGGATGCTCCGGGCATCTATATTACGGATCTTCCAGCGGCCAGGAAATGACGCCATGTTATGACGAGATGCTTCTAGCGCATCTTTATTGATATCGCTACCGGCTACGTGTGTCCCTGGTACCGTTTCTAGAACTTCGACTAAAAGGGTACCTGCACCACAAAATGGATCGTAGACTGTCTGACCAGGCAGAACTTTAAGGAGATTGATCATGACGGTCGCTGCAATTGGATTGGTCGAGGCTGGAGTACGGGCTAAGGCCCGGAAGCGCCGAGTATAGTATAGTGCGCCGACCTGCGCTACCACGTAGCTGCCACACACTTCCAGGTTTATATCCCAGGAACTGGGATCGTTGACCCATCCATAATGCTCTGTCAGAAAGTCGCGGATCTCCCATCTTCCGTAGCGCAGGGGACTTATGCGGAAGCGTAAAGGACCCCCGGCAGGGTGCAATGCGCTTAAGAGGCCGGTAGAGAGTGAGTCATCTAATCGTCGAGATAAAGTGTCTATTGAAGGCATAGCCCTGGCTTGAATTGGCGCCAGCAGTATACTACACGTTGAGTACAGGCGCACACCGGCCAGGGGATCTACTGGCCCTTGATATTTTATGGATGCCGTACTCGCTGTTCGTTCGATCACACTCACCGATGCATGTTTTAACGCGCGTATATTCTCGATGAGCAGTTCAACGGTTCCCCCAAGGGTTTCCAGCAGCAGGTCGTCTTGCACATCGGAGGAAATATTTAAATCAAGCATTACGTAGAGTTTACCACATTACCTATTTCCTCCACCATGAAACATCACACCTCCACCGTTCGTTTCACGCTATAGAATGATATTTCGGTTTAAACCGAAGAATTGAGATAAGCGCGTGGGTGAGAGAGGAGAAGTTAGAAACAGCATCGATAGGTCGCCAGTATCATATAATAAATATGTATTTCGTCCATTACCGAATAAGATGAGGTTGATGTGAGGACGGGGAGAGTAACGCTTGAAGCGCGCTACTTGAAAGAATCCAGAAACCTTTCAGGACGGCTGCTTCTGGTATTGACGATCCAGCGTTTGTAGCAAGTCTAGAAAAGCCCGGACGAGCAGATGGTTCGACAATCGATAGTAGACAGCAGTTCCCTGTTTGCGAGTCGTGACCAGATGGAGATCGGCGAGCTGGCGCAGATGCCCCGACGTGGTAGGGCTGCTCAAGCCCAGTTCTTCAGCGATTTCTCCTGAACGTCGCTCGTAGGGAACGGATGGGTCTTTTCCGTTCGGCTCCGCAAGCAGTTCCAGAATATAGCGGCGACTCGTGTCGCAAACTGTGGAAAGGAATAGATCCACAAAGGCATCCAGTTCTGGTGGCCGACGAGGAATGCTGGAATGAGGTTGGTTCAACCTCGCGGTTGCCGTCTTCTTCCGAGGCATCGCTAATCAAGCTCCCTTCTTCAAGTATGGGGAGAACCTTCAGGCAGGAGCAAGCAAGAGCTCTTTCCTGTCTATATCTTATAACCGCTTATCATATCTTATGATAACATGTTATGCTGAAAGGGTGAGGCCCGTATGCCATCCTATCTCACAACATCAGATGTGGCTACACGTCTTGGCGTGAGTCTCGATACCGTTCGTCGCTGGTTGCGCAGCGGTGAACTGAAAGGTACTCCTTTTGGCCGTGCGGGCTACCGCATTGAAGACGCGGATTTCCAGGCATTTCTTCAACAGCGCCGGCGGCAACCCCGGAAGATCTCTATTTCCTCTCCAGAACAATATGCTCTTTCGAATGCAGCTTTAGAGGAATTGATAAACGCGGTAGGCCAGGAGTTGCGCACGCCCCTTACAACAACGCGGGGTGCACTACAACAGGCTCGTCGTCTTCTCCAGAGTGCGCTCGAATCACCCATGTCAGACAATGCGATCGATCTGCTTACAAAACTTCAGGGCTTGCTGGCGCGAACTGAGCGCCAGATTAGCGCGGAAATGCGACTGGTAGGAAATCTGCTGGATGCCTCTCGCATCGAGTCAAACAAGTTTGAACTCTCTCTGGCCTGGTGCAATCTGGTCGAAATTGTGCGAGAAACCGTCACAAATCAGCAAGAATTACCTGCTCAGGGGCTCTTTGAGCAGGAACTGCCTGTCGATGACCTGGTAGCGGTAATTGCCGACGCGGATCGCATCAGGCAAGCACTGACAAACTACCTCACCAATGCGCTCAAGTTTTCTCCTGCCGATCAGCCAATCAAAATATATCTGGAAGTAAGTGATGCGGAGGCACGTGTAACTGTGCAGGACAAGGGACCAGGAATCCCGGATTCTGAACAAGGTAGGATATGGGAGCGTTTCCAGCAAGGTCAGAGACAGCCGGTAGGATCAGGAGGTGGACTGGGATTAGGATTATATATCACCAGGACAATTATCCATCAGCACCGTGGTCAGGTGGGAGTTGAAAGTCATTCAGGGGAAGGATCAACGTTCTGGTTCACCCTCCCTCTCGCTGATGAAACGTGGCACTACTGACCTCATGATTTACTATACTCTACTGCAAGGCAAATTTTAACTCCGCAAAAAAGGAAAAAAGAGGGCTAGGTAATTCTATCTAGACGGTTCCCCGAGTAATACAAAGAAGGAATTACACGATTCTGTCGATGCGCTCCTGGCTGACTTTAATGTATACCTCTTGTTGGATGCATAGTAGCAATCTCTTGTCTGGCTCTATCGCGAAAAAGATTGTAGCAGAGAAGGATCTGGAAGCATGAATACAAGTATCCATGATAGTAACGAAAAGGGAGGTTAACACATGACAAACAGTAAGGACAAGCAGGAAGCGCCTCAGCGAAGGATGGATGCTGAACGCGAGGAACTCGAGCAAGCCGCTGAGCGCTTCATGCGAAGTATGTTGCGCACAGGAGTAAGTTTAGCGCTTTTACCGGTCAACAGGTTGCCACTAAAGCCACGGCAGCATTTCCAGTCCGCTGGTCGTGAATTCACCCGCGGATTGGCTTCACTTGTACGCGAACTCGCTGATGGCCTCGAAGGGATGGCGGAAGACGCCAATACAGCGACTAACTTCGAAGAAGATCCTCATACTAATTTCGCAGAAGATCCTCATACTAATGAGGAATTGGAGTGAAGCCGGGATACGTAAAAAAAGGGTATGCCATGCCAACAATAACTCCTCGGATCAATCGGTTCACTCAGCTTGCCCGCTTTCTGCGAGTCTCACGCCTCCTCCTCTGGACGCTGTGGGTGATTTACCGCGAGCGTCGCCGCGTGGTACGTGCGTATGCGTGTGGCAATTGTGCAGTGCATCCCAATAGTGACGTGTTGATCGAGGTGCTTGTCGCCTTCCGCGAAACTGCGCTGGAACTCGGCGTCCTGATGATCAAGCTCGGACAGTTTCTCAGTTCTCGCGCTGACTTGCTGCCGGAGAAGGCTATTGCAGTACTGAGTTCACTGCAGGACGAGGTGCCACCGGCATCCTTTGACCATGTTGTGCGTATCATCGAGTCTGAGTTGGGCAGGCCCGTTGAGGAGGTGTTCAGCCTGCTGGAGCGCAAATCTACCGCGGCCGCCTCGTTTGGTCAAGTGCATAAAGCGATCCTTGCCTCTACGGGTGAGACGGTTGCCGTCAAAATCCAGCGCCCCTATAATGACCAGCTCGTTCGTATGGACTTGAGCGCCCTCAAGTTCGTTATCTGGCTCATCACGCGATTCGTCAACGTGAACGACTTTATCGATCTCATGGGTGTCTACCACGAGTTTGAACGCACCGTCTATGAAGAAATAGACTACGTGGGAGAGGCCGCTAACGCCAAACGCTTCAAAGAGATGTTCAAAAATGATCCCATGATCTACATTCCGCGTGTCTACGACGAGTTTGTATCACGGCGTCTGCTGGTTCTAGAGTGGATCGATGGCATTAAGATCAATGATTATACTGCTCTCGATGCAGCAGGCATCAACCGCTTAGAGGTGGCCAAACGCACCGTCTGCGCCTACTTCTACCAGTTTCTTGAGACGGGCTTCTTCCACGCGGACCCGCATCCAGGCAATATTCTTGTCAAAAAAGGGTCAGCAGGCGATGGACCCATTATCACCTTTGTCGACTTCGGCATGGTGGGGTCGTTCACGAAAAATATGAAGAGGTTAATGAAAGACGCGTTCCTGGCATTCATAACTGGCAATGCACGATCACTCGTGCATGCCCTCTCTCAGCTTGGTTTCATTGACGAACGTGCGAACCTTGCCTCTCTCGAGCGGACTATGTCGCTGATGATCGAGCGATATTCGGGCATGACGATGGGTGAGGTGAGTGAACTGGGTATTCCCGAAATGGTGCACGATATCGGGTATCTGCTGTATGGGCAACCATTTCACATCCCAGCGCAGTTTGCCTTCACCGGACGGGCAATTGGTATCCTCGCCGGTGTCTCGACCGGACTGGCACCAGAGTTCAACTTTGTCGAGGTCGCTACCCCATACGCGCACAAGTTCCTGGGTCTTGATGCCAGCGGTGTGGAACACACACTGCAACAACTCTTCAGCCAGTTGCTCGACACAGGCAGAGTGCTGCTGGCGCTGCCACGATCTTTGGAGCAGGTTATGACCAGGCTCGAAAGCGGGCAGATCGAGGTCAAGCTTGCCAGCAACAGGCCGGGTGGATGGACAGGCTTGCGCAGGCTCAGAAGCAGGAGAGGTAATGACGCATCGTCCGGTGTGTGGAGCTTCACCTGGTTCTTCATGTTCGTGGCATCGCTGAGTGGGGGTATCTTCCTGCTGACCGATGCGCACCAGTTCATTGCGGGCTGGTTCTGTTTCGGTTTGGCCGGGTTGACCACGTTGGGGGCGTTGTTGAAGAGCTGAGCTAATTAGGAAAGAGAATATGACACAAAAAGATTACAACCCGAGAGTTGCTGAAGATGTTGGCCGGGCTTTAGCCCAGATCATCTATCACAAAGAAATTCATGATTATCAAGGAGCCCTCTCACTTATTGACGAGTCATTCAAGCAGGCAGTGGGAGCAGGTTCTAGCTTTATTCATGCCATCTCAGAAAAGACATTGTTAGCGATGCTCACATTACTTGATGTATTGAACTTAGAGAAGGCTCTACTGATGGCAACTCTGCTCAAAGCAGAAGGTGACATCTATGAGGGTCAAGGCAATGCCGATGAATCCTATGATAGCTACCTCAAATCTCTCAACCTGTTTCTCGAGATCTTACTGAGCGATGCCCATCTACACGACTTACGCTGTTCTGGGGAAGTAGAATACCTTCTGGTTAAGCTAGAAGCATACGATCTACCGCTAAATACCAGGCGTCTCCTTTTCCAGCTCTATCTTTGCGCTTTTCTAAAGCGAGCTTGAAAGTGTTAGTAGCAGGGATGGCTACCGGAACTACGCTACCCGCTCGACAAAGGTAATCAGAACACGGTCCGGGCTGAAGACGACAAACTCTTTTGTTCCCCACGGTTTGTGGGTCACCGCTGCTCCGGTATCAACAAGCCCTTTCGCCTGGAACTCTTGATAGAGGGCTTCAATGCCTGTGACACAGATACGACACCCAGAATTTTCCGTGAGAGAGCGCTCCGAGCAGAGCCAGATATGGAGCTCGACCGCCTCTCGTATGACAAGCGCATAGTCAGCTTGCCGGTGAATGACCTGGAAGCCCAGTTGCTCATAGAAGACGAGGGCTTGATCCATGTTGGTTGCGGGAAGAACGGGAACGGCACTCATGAAGGTGGTTTGAAGCGTTTCTCCTTCAGGGGTCTTCATAGGATATCTCCTTTCATTTCTCCAAACACAGAACCTATCACACTATTCTTTGTTTCGGCGGCAGAACTGGACATGGAACACACCTCGGGACGAATCATTTTCGCCGGTTCGTTCATGCATGCGCATCAGAATCGAGGATCAATGCAAGTTTACTCAGTTTTCTTGAATCTGGCAAGGTTTTCTGCAAAGGGTCAAGGGTGAAATGATCGGGATGCAGAAAATGGACCATACGGTCCATTTTCGAAGCAAAAACCTATTGAACGGCTTTATGGATAAGGTAAGACTGTCACGAGTTGCTCGTCTCGTCTTATTTGACGCCGATGTGGGAGATCACGAATTGCGCAACGTTGTTCCCGAGCTGTAGGCCCGCCTCGTGATCGATCCGGGTGTGCTGTCCCGCGTAGATTCGGCTTAAGCCGGCCTCGGTCGCAACGTCGTTGTAGCTGGCAAAGGTTCGAACGACGCCTGGAAGAACGTCAGAGGTCACACGGATTTGATCCTGGTTCCCGAAGAAGGCGGACAGCACGGTTGCTCCGGCTGCGCTAATCGTACTGTGGGCGCCTGGATAAGATGGATCAAGTGCGGTGACGGCGAGCGGCGTCCAGGTCGGGTCGCCGACTGTTGCCGGATTCCCGTCGGTGTTAGCTAGGCGGATGGCCGTGATTGGCCTCCAGAGCTGGTAGTAGTACTTGGCGTCGTAGAAGGCAATGGCACTGTCGGCAAAGGACAGGTTGAGCACCGCGAACAAGCGCGCAGTGGTCTCCAGGTTCGTGTGGTGCGCCAGTGCGGCCTTCTCGGCGATCTCATTCCAGGTGTTCCAGATCGGCGCCCCCCAGAACTTCCCGATCACGGTCTGGTCAGGAGTCCGCGTCGTGCTGGTTTTTTGACCCAGGCTCTTCACCTCGTTCAAAGCTTGCGCGTAGGCCTGGCTGGTCAACGCGGGAGGTGGACCGGGGCGGAACTGCGCCGCGTTGTTCAACACAAAGGGAGTTACGTTACCCCAGTTGGTGAAAACAGGTGCAGCGAACTTCGGCGGCGTGAGACGGTAGTTGCCCGGCTGGTTTCCCGGAACAAAGGGTGACGACGTGGCGGTGGAACCGTCATTGGCGCGTAGAGCAATCAAGCGAGCGGCGACGGTATGGCCGACCTGGATTCCTTGCTGTTTGCCGGCTCCATCGGGGATCGTGGCGAGCTCACTGGCGAGCAGGTGATCGAGCGCCACCTTCATCTTGGGGTAGAGCGCTGCCAGGGTGTCATGGCCGGCCACGGCTGCTGCTGCGTCGGCCCGGGCGCCGCTCGGAGCGGATACCGAGAAGACATATGGAGGGGCGTCCCGGGTGATGGAGACGATGGCGTCGTAGATCGCCGCGTGCAGGATGGCGAAGCTGCGAGTCGGGTGAACGGTGGCCGGCTGAGCGCCGGGCGTTTGTACGATGTGTAACAGCTCCTGGTTCCATGCGATGACGATGGCGCCAGAGCTAGCGGAGCCCTGCGCGGCGGCGTTGCTGCTCGCGCTGGTTCCCAGTCCGGGTAAAAGGACCAATACGGCGACCAGTGAACCGATCACCACGAAAATGCCGATGGAGGTTGCTAAGATCAACTTCTTTTTCTTCATATCTGCGTACTCCTTCTGACTGACTCAATACTTAGGAATAGGGTCGACATAATATTCATCAAAAACCTCATACACTAATTCCTCCTTTGGCTGGCGCCAGGGACTTTCTCTCGGGTGAGCGGGCAGGCAGGTCCGGTGGATGCCGCGGCCTTGCCTGGCCCGCTCACGCATTTGGTGTCGGCTCAGAGAGAGCAGAGGCCATGGTCAGCTCCTGCATCTCTCGTTCGTCCATGCGCCCACGGCTGCAACTCTCGTCGCTTAAACTCCGCGCCGGGCCGCATCTGCTTGCTGTGCCATCTGGTTTAGGAGTGCAAGGAACTCCGGCGGCTGGCCGATGAACAGCCCGTCGGCCGTAAAGGACTTGATCGTGGCCACCGCACCACCACTACCCGCTATCTGGGTCGGGCGAATGATCGAGACGGGCGGGAACTTGCGACTGAGGAAGATGGTAGGCTCGGGCATGATCAGGTTGGTCTGGAAGTCCTCTCCACCAAAAGGAGGGGCATTGAGGTTCGGAAACACCAACCCGTTGGTGGGATCGGTCAGAGGAACCGCGTTGCCAGCTTTGTCATGCCAGGTCTGAAAGTGGGATGTTTCGGTGGGGCCGATACTGAGCAAGATGCGCAGTACTTCCAGATTGGTGACCCCTTGAGCCAGGGTTGGGTAGAGGCTGCTGCCACCTTGCTCGATATACCCAAAATGGAAGCCCGCCGTGTTGGCGATCGCCTGGATGTGTTTATCGGGGGCGAGGTCGGCATCGGACCTGGGAATGGCCGGAAACTTTCCTTTACTCAAATCCGGGATGGCTTGAGCGAACGTGCCACCTAAATCTGGGTTCTGCGTGCGGCTGCGGTAGCGTGTCCACCAACTGGTGTCCACGGTGAGCTGCATGAGGTTGGTGAGCCGTCCGATTTGCTGGGCGCCGGTCGCTTTACTGCTGGGCAAGTTGCGAAACTTGTCCAGATTGACTGGCTGCGCACCGATCGACGCCAGGTAGGCGTTGAGGAAGTGCATGTGGCTGAACTCATCCTCGGTATTGTCGTGGATATACTGGGACATGTCTCCATCCAGCACGGCAAGTTTAGCGATGTAGGGTGCACTTCCGCTCCCCCCTGGCACTTCGCTGTCCTGGATGCCTCCCAGTTCGTTGTATTGTTGCCACAAATCGCTTTCGATGATCTCGACTGCGGCCAGGAACCTGAGAATGGCCACGTCGCCCTGGGTGAGACCGCTACTTCCTTCTTCGGCGAAGGCCGGTACCCCAGATACTCCATTGGCTAACAATCCGGCGCCGATGGCTCCTGCTCCTCCTAGCGCGAGCCCTTTGAGCAAAAAGGAACGGCGGCTGGGATAATCTTTCGATTGTTGCACATTTTGTTTCATGATCTTCTCCTGTTGTTGTATTGTTTGTTGAATTGTCGTTTATAATACACAGACCTGGGAGCCAGCGGAACCAACTCTCCTCTAGTCGTTGGCGGCAGTGTGCTACTGTTGTCATGCTAATTGCCTGTGTCAACGCGTTGCCTCACATTTTTAGAAGATGTGAGGCTGCCTCGAACCCGGGTATAAGTAGATTCGGCGCAGGTTACAATGGCAACTTGTACGAACATATTAGTGGTAAGGAACTATCTTCTGTGAGGAAGAGAAATGTCAGGACATGAATATAGATCATCTACGTAGTAATGGACATAGCGCTCAAGTCGAGAGGAGAAAGCTGTAACCTCCAACGAATCTACTTCTGAAACCAGGAGCCTTCGCGATCATGCGAAGATACTCATTCAGGTGATCGACGATCACACAGAAAGCAGTTCAACCTATGGATACCCAGCTTATGCATATATTCCAACATCCCCCCAATGATCAAGAGCCGCTTGGACGGCAGCGTTCCAATAATCCAGGCAACGGCGACAACACCAATGGCACTTCTCCAGGCAAGAAAGAACCTTCCCCATTGAGGACGTTCCTTCTCATAGTTGGCATGGTAGCGCTGCTTGGAGCTGGATACCTCTTTCTATTCGGCCAGTCATCAGATATGAGTGGTCAACCAGTCGGGGAGGTTCCTTACAGTGCATTCTACCAGCAAGTGCAAGCGGGCAATGTCAAGGATGCCACGTTCCAGGGACAGGATATCACCGGTGAGTTCAAGAACGCTCTCTCCTTGACCGATGCTAATGGTAATCCCGTGCTGACGACCCAGTATCACCTGACGCAGTTACCCAACGGCGATCCGAACCTCGTCGCCCTGCTCAACCGATATCACGTTCAGTACCAGGCGAAGCCGGTGGCTGGGAATAATTCCTTGCTGAACATTTTCGTCGGCTTCCTCCCTTTGCTTTTAGTGTTTGGCCTTATCTTCTTCTTTGCTCGTCGGGCCACACAAAGCCAGCAGAACATCTTTAGCTTTGGCAAGAGCAAGGCCAAGGTCGTGCTGGCCGATCGGCCAGGCACCAGCTTTGCCGACGTGGCCGGCGTCGATGAAGCCAAATACGATCTAGTAGAGGTGGTGGAGTTTCTCAAGACCCCTGGCAAGTTCCAGCGGTTGGGGGGAAAGATCCCCCGTGGCGTGTTGCTTGTCGGGCCTCCGGGAACCGGGAAGACCCTGCTGGCACGGGCCGTGGCCGGTGAGGCGGAAGTGCCCTTCTTCTCGATGAGCGGCTCTGAGTTTGTCGAGGTGCTGGTCGGGGTCGGGGCCAGTCGCGTGCGTGACCTCTTCGACCAGGCCAAGAAAGCAGCCCCCAGCATCATCTTCATCGACGAAATCGATGCCGTCGGTCGCCAACGCGGCTCCAACATCAATAGCAACGATGAGCGCGAGCAAACCTTGAACCAGTTGCTGGTCGAGATGGATGGCTTTGATACGCACCAGGCTGTGGTCGTCATTGCGGCCACCAACCGGCCCGATGGGCTGGACAAAGCGCTCTTACGCCCAGGCCGCTTCGACCGGCGAGTGGTGGTCGAGCGTCCGGACTGGAATGGGCGCCTGGCTATTCTCAAAATCCACACGCGCGGCGTGCCCCTGGCCAAAGATGTGGACCTGATCACCATTGCGCGTGCCACGCCGGGGATGGTTGGTGCGGACCTGGCCAACCTGGTCAACGAAGCGGCGCTTCTGGCAGCCCGCCGCGATCTGAATGCGGTGAGACAACACTGCTTTGATGAGGCCCTGGACAAGATCCTCATCGGTGCAGAGCGTCCACTGGTCTTAAGTGAAGCGGATCTGAATGTGGTGGCCTACCATGAAAGCGGTCATGCCCTGACCGGACTGCTGCAGGAGGATGTGGATCCAGTGACCAAAGTGACGATTGTGCCTCGAGGCCAGGCGCTGGGCGTGACCCAGTATACGCCGTTGGATGACCGTTACAACTACTCGAAGGAGTACCTGGAAGCGCAACTGGTCACCGCCCTGGGCGGTCGAGCGGCTGAGCAGGTGGCCATTGGACACATCACGACAGGGGCGGAAAATGATCTGCAGAGGGTAACGGCCATTGCCCGCCAGATGGTCGCACGCTGGGGTATGAGCGAGCGGCTTGGCACGATTTCCTTCAGTGAGCGAGAGGATCCATTCGGGGGTACAGTGCTGGCAACTGGCTCACGTGAGTATAGCGAGCAGACGGCGACCATCATCGATGAAGAAGTGAAGCGCATAGTGAACTGGGCCTATGATCGTGCTCTCAGTCTGTTGACTTCGCATCATGAGACCCTCGATGGCATCGCTCATTCCCTGCGCTTGCATGAGACGCTCGATGCCAAACAGTTGCGTGCGATTTTGGAGGACACCCATGCGGTGCATACTGGTCCCCTTTAGCCGTAACAAATAACAGTGTCGCTTTAGTAATCTCCTTCTAAGCGATTGAGGAAAGAGAACATGCCACAGAAAGATTATATCCTAAGAGTTTCTGACTCTATCTGTGCGCTTTTCTCAAGCGAGCTTGAAAGATAAGAAGAAAGCAGACATACTCATGAGCACGGTAGACAAGTTTGCAAATCAACCGATCAACGATGCCTTGATCGATGAACTAACGGACCTCCTGTATGAGGCCGCGATCAGAAGCAGTACCCCGCGTAAGGATATCAAGAGAATCGTGTGCGATTTCCTGGAAGGCTATGCAGATGCAGACAAAATACTCTGCAGTGTTTGTCAAGAAACGAAAACTGACTATATCCGGCAACAATGGCACAGGATGTGGCTGCAGGTAGTGAGGCGGATCCAGCAACACGAATCCACAAACGGGTCTATTCTCTAAAGGTCAGCGGCAGGTTACCTGTCCCCCAGACAGGGTTACCATAAAGGCCATCCAATACGCATCAAGCTAAGAATGGCTGGGGTCTCGCGTAGGGGCGAGGGTGGATGAAGGGAGGCAGGGAGGGCCAGGTTTGCACTGCATGACGCCACGTCTACGCATTACCTGTCCCCCAGACAGGGTCCTTCGCTTGTGGCTCATGCAAGGAAGTCATGGTCGCCCGTCGTAGCCCTTGTCTGGCCTGGGCATGGCAACGGCATCCCCTCCACGGGCGGCCACAAGGGCCCCAACCCTGCCCCAACTCCTCTCCCGCCCCTACGCGAGACCCGTCACCTGGCCATTCTCTCTTTTTGCATCCCCTTAGCTTGTTGCGTATTGGGTTACCATAAAGGCCCTCCCGTCCACTCCCCCGCCCCTACGGACGTTGATGGGCTTTTTGATAGGTTGATCCGTATTTGGGCCGATAAATCGGCGCCTACTGGACGATGACGGTCAGGTTCATATTCAGGTGGACACTACAGTAGAGATGGTAGGTTCCGGCGGTGTTGAATGGTCCAACGGTTAAACTTTGACCGGCAGAGCTGATCGACACGTTGTTGACGGTCGGTGCGGTAGATTCTTTAGCTGGTTTAGCGACGTTATCCACCCAGGAACCATTGCTAATAATGTGTAAGACGGCCACATCATCGATGAGGTTGACGCTGCTGCCCTTACTGATCGTGACCGACGGTTGAAGGAAGTTGACGGCGCCCATGTGAACACTGGTACCTGCGTTGCCCCCGGTGCCCGAGGTGCCACCGGAACCGCCACACGACGCTGCAGTCAGGATGGTGAACAGGCTCAGTGCTACGAAGATGGCTATGAGTTTTTTCATGGTGTTTGTTTCTCCTATTGCCTTTAGCTTATTGGTTGTGTTGATCTCTTTTCTACGGGAGCTTGTGAGGAAGCTCCTGGTGTCAGGAAGGATCACCTACCTGACTGCATTGTCAAAGTGGTAACCAGTAGCAAAATGGCTGGTTGGAGCGATTTTGCGATCTGCTACCAGGGGCTTCTCCTGAAGAACGCTACGACTCAGCGTTCTTTCACGACTAGATACGCCGGAGGTTACAATGTTTCACCCTGGTACCACTGACTGTTGAGCTTGAGCCTCACTGCCTACTCAGGCTTCCCAAAAGCGAAAGGGTGTAACCTGCTGCGAATGTAACCTAAGGAAGAGCGTTCTGATTAGACCGCTCATCAGCGAGGAGACTCTTGCTCCGAATAGTTAATACATTGAGGGAGAACATACCATGATTCTTAAACGCTCTTTAGTGATCGCTCTTAGCTTCTTCATAGCACTGTTTCTGGCAGCCTGCGGCAGCACAACGAGCGGGGGTGGCCTTTATGGCGGCGGCAGCCCTAATCCCACTCCCACGACTGGCGGCCGCCAGTCCTCCGTCGTGATTCAAACGGCATCCGCCAGCGTCAAGGGTAAGTCGGAGACGCTGCTGACCGATGCCACAGGCAAGACCCTGTACTACTTCACCGGTGACTCAGCGACGCAGGCAGCCTGCTCTAGCAGCTGTGCTCAGATGTGGCCTCCGTTGCTCTTCACAAGTTCAGGTGTACCCAGCAGTGCGACTTCCCTGGCTGGGAAACTGAGCGTACAAATGGATGCAAATGGGAGTCAGGTCGAGTATAACGGACATCCACTCTATACCTTCTCAGGGGACACTGCCCGCGGTCAGACCAATGGAGAGGGCCTTTTCGGAATGTGGTTCGTGGCCACACCCAATCTGGCTGTACAAGGTGGCGGATCGACGAGTGGGGGTTACGGGTATTAGAACTCCTCCGCGTGTGCTGGCTTCCTGGGTTCGTTGCTAGCGATGCCGAAGATCTGTTCAACGGTCGCCCGTGTCAGCCAAGATGGTGCTCAATGGCATAGCGGGTGGCCGCACTGCGTGAGGTAACGCCCAGCTTGCTGTAGATGGAGCTGATATGGGCATGGACAGTGCGGGGACTGAGCACCAGCTTTTCAGCGATCTGGAGGTCGGTCAAGCCCCCAGCCAGCAGGCGTAGCACCTCCACCTCGCGTGCCGTCAGTCCGGCCGGATAGGTGGGCGATGGAGTCAGGGTGGTGGACGGGGTCGGAGCTGGCTTTTGCCCCTGTGCAGCGAGTGCCTGCCCCGGGGTCATGGCTCGTCCCTGGGACCAGGCGGCAGCGAAGGCTCGCTCTCCCAGGTGCACACGCGCAGCCGAGAGCGTGCGCTCATAGTCAGCGAGTTCGACGGGCGGGATAGGGACGCCAATCGCGTCCCTGAGAGTGTCTGCTGCTCCCCAGAGCTGTGCCGCCCATGCTAACTGTCGCTGGGCTGCAACGACTTCCCCCAATCCCACCAGGCCCATGGCAATCACCCACTTCTCACCCAACTCTCCAGAGATTGTCAGGCTCTCCTCATAGAGCATTCGTGCTGCTGGGTAGTCGCTTTGTGCAGCAACGACCTTCCCTAAAGCAGCAAGCGACTCGGCCGTGCCATGCCGGTGCCCCATCTGCTTGTAGAGCGCGACACTCTCCTCCAACTCTGAGTGTGCTATGGCAAGGTCACCCTGACCAAGAGCCAACTGCCCAAAGAGATATCTCGCTGCCGCAATCCCTTCCTTGAAGCCTAACTCCCTGGAGAGCGCCAGGCATTCCTCGAGCAGGGAGCGCACTCTCGCCTGATCGCCCTGGGAAAGAAAGAGCGCCTGCGCCAATTGCGAGAGTAAGTGAGCGATCCCCTTCTTGTGGTCTATCTCCCTGAAGAGGGCCTGGCCCTCTTCGTACAAGGCGCACGCCCTGGCGTACTCACCCTGGCTGCTGGCCAACAATCCCAGGGAGAAGAGCGAGTAGGCAGCAAACTCCTTGTCGTCCACCTCTCTGAAGAGCGCCACAGCCTCCTCGAGCAGGGAATGTGCTCTTGCTGTGTCGCCTCTCACCCAGGCGACGTTCCCCAGCGTAGAGAGGGAGAGCGCGATACCTCGTTGGTCTTCGAGTTCCCGGAACAAGGCCAGGCTCTCCTCAGACTGTGCCTCTGCCCGCTCATTGTCGCTCTGAACGAAGGCCAGTTGTGCAGCAGCGTAGAGCGCCTTTGCATCAATAGATGAAGCCTCGCTACCCTCACTTGCCGCCAGCGCCCGCTGCAGGAAAGTTCGCCCTTCACTCCAGTGACCAAGTGTCCACCAGAACTTCCACAGTGCCCCACCGAACCGCAAGGCTATCTCCTGGCGCTGCCCGGCCTCCTCATCTCCTGCTTGTTCTAGCGACCACGAGAGCGCCGCTCGCAGGTTGTCATGTTCCCGCTCTAAGCGGTCCAACCACGCACCTTGCTGTGGCCCCCCCAGTTCTAGCTCCGCTTGCTCGGCCAATGCCAGGTAGTACGCAGCATGAGCTCTCCGGGTGCTCTCCATCTCCCCACTAGCGGCGAGGGCCTCTAGCGCATACTCGCGGATGGTCGCCAGCATCAGCAGGCGCGGCTCCTGTCCTTCTTGCTCTACCTGGCGCAACAAGCTCTTGTCCATGAGTGAGGCCACTCCGTCCAGCACGTCTGCTGGCTTCTCGCCGAGCGCTGTAGAGAGACCCTCCACCGCTTCCAATGTGCAGTTGCCGACAAAGACGGAGAGCCGCCGGAAGAGCCACTGCTCCCTTGCATCGAGCAGATCATAGCTCCACGCCAACGTGTTGCGCAGGGTTTGCTGCCGTACGGGGGCATCGCGTGCTCCACTCGTCAGTACCTGCAAGCGATATTCCAGGCGTGTCAGGAGTGCCTGTGGGGGGAGGAGTTTGATGCGTGCGGCTGCCAGTTCTATGGCGAGAGGCAGCCCATCCAGGCGCACACAGATCTCAGCGATGACACGGGTGTTGGCGGGAGTCAGCTGGAAGTTGGGCCTGGCAGTCTGCGCACATTGCAGGAAGAGGGCCACTGCCGCATACTGAGAGAGGGCTTCACGCTCTGGAAGGTGGATGAGGTCGGGCAGCGCCAGTGGTGGGACGGAAAACTCGTGTTCACCATGGAGGTGCAGTACAGCACGACTGGTCACCAGGATCTTAAGCTGAGGACAGCCGGACAGCAGGTCCGCAAGCCCTGGTGCCGCTGCCAGCACCTGCTCGAAGTTGTCAAGTAGCAGCAGCAGGCGCTTGTCTCGCAAATGGGCTTGCAGAAGATCCAATAATGGTTGCTCTCCGGCTTCCTGGATTCCAAGTGTTTGGGCGATGGTAGCAATGACCAGGTCAGGATCGCTAATGGGAGCCAGCGGGACGAAGCAGACGCCGTCAGGAAAGTCACCGAGCAGGTGAGTCGCCACCTCGAGCCCCAGGCGCGTTTTACCGACACCGCCTATACCTGTGAGGGTGACGAGGCGCACCTCTGCCCGTCGCAGGAGCGTACACAGTGCTTGTATCTCGTGTTCGCGTCCGATCAGCGGTGAGAGCTGTGCAGGCAGGTTAGGGAGCCGAACGTTCAATACTCGCACCTCCTCCGCACTTACTATACTCTACTGAGAGCAGAATTTCAACTTTGCGATTTGCTTGAAACCCTTTCCCACCCTCTCTTCCGTCTCATTTCATTCGAGGGGATACCACTACTTTGGTTTGGCTGGATTGATCACGTTGAGGGTGCTGGCAAAGAGCTGATTATTGCCCTCTACGCAACAATTGCAGTGTTTGGAGGGCTTGAGTAACGTGTTTTTCCGAGGTGAATTGTGAGAAAAAGATGTGATGGACAATGCCCTGTCCATCGATGATGTACGTCACGCGCCCAGGTAGCCCGAAAGCCGTAGGTACACCGTAGCGCTTTCTGATCACTCCATCCACGTCGCTCAATAGAATGAAAGGGAGCTGGTGCTCTCTGGCGAACTGCTGGTGCGATTCGACTGAGTCCGAGCTGATCCCGATGACTTCCGCTTCAAGAGCCTTGAAGGCCTCGTAGCTGTCCCGAAAGGCGCATGCCTCTTCAGTACAGACAGCGGTGTGATCCCTTGGATAGAAAAACAGCACAATATGCTTCTTGCCGAGAAAATCCCCGAGACTTACAGGTATGCCCCATTGGTTGGGGAGCGTAAAGTCCGGGGCCAGGTTGCCCACCTGCACTTTGTCTTTCGTTGGTTGTGCGTGGTCGTCGTGCTTGCTCATAGGTTTATCCTCTTGTTTTCAGCTTGTTATGATGTAACCAGAGAAGATCTCTTGCTACTGGCCTCAACAGAAGATATACCTCATTGGCAGCAAGAGCACATCGACAGAACTGTGTAATTTCTTCCCCCCATGGCTCCAGAAGCCTCCGAATTACCTAGCTTTCCTCCCCACGCTTCCCAAAAGCAAAAGGCCTCCAATGGCAACATCTCTCTATTCAGAATGCTGCCCCTGTCCCCAAGAGAGGAGGCCGGTGCTGCCGCATCTAGCCTCGCTCAGGCAGCCTGCAAGGAGGGCTAGAGCACCGGTCAAGTAATCAGGCTGCTTGGGAGTGCTCGATCTGCTATCCATTGTTCGTTTTGCATTGAGCACACTCCTTGGGTAGAGCACGGTTCTCCTTTCCGCTTGAAGTCTACCGCTTGTCTGTTTATCGCTGCTTGTTTGCTCGATTACGATGGGAGGAAATTTCCGCGGCCATGACGATCGAAAACCATACAGATCGTCTCACCGGACGTCCTTTGTGCACCCTGTAGGCTCATGAGGCCTCCCATGACTCATCAGTCTGCAGCACCACGCGCCTGGGTGCCCCGCTCGGCTCTGCCTGGTCTTGCGGGACCTGGTTGGCGAGACGGTGGGCTTGCTGCACAACCTGCTGGATCGGTGGCCCAGCCAGAAAGCGCGAACGCAGTGCCTCATCCTTGATGCCCTCGGCTAGCCCCCCGATGATGGTCGCTGCCTCACCAAATGCCGTGCGCGCTTGCACAGGATCGCCGGCTGCCTCATACAAGCTTCCCAACGCCGCCTGGATCTGCCAGCGTTCGCCCGGCAAGCCCAGGTCTGCGGCCAGCCATGCTGCCTCGCGCAAGTGGCCGATGGCCTGCTCGCTCTCTCCATCCCACGCTGAAAGCAACGCCTCCGAGCGTAGGTAGGGCAGGCGGAAGCGCCGATTGGACCCTAGACGTTCCCCCAGTCGCTGCACTTCTACTCGCGCTTGCCTCTCATCCCCACCTCGCAGTAGGGCTTCCGTTTCATAATGAAAGGAGAAATCCAGCGGGATCATAGCCCGATCAATGCTCTCGCGGAGGGCCATGGCCTGCACGGCATAGGTGTGGGCCTGTTCCCACTCTCCTGTCAGGGCACAGTTCATGCACAGCTGCGACAGGGTGACCACCCGCAATCGTGCGAGGTCTAACGTCTCAGCCACAGCTTCTGCCTCTTCGAGCGTGCTGCGCGCCTCTTCCCACTGCTGCACGGCGTGATACGTCATGCCCAGGGCAGTAAGAAGGCGCTGGAAGCTTAACATTGGAGGCAGGGTCCGCGCCAACGCCATGGCGGCTTGCATGAGCTCGAGCGCCTCTTCAAAGGCTCCCGCGTCCAGCAATCCATATGTGAGGTAGGCCGTACTGAGGACTTGTGCCCAACCGTTCTTGCTCTCTGTAGAGAGCGCGAGCGCCCTGCGGCCACTGTGTATGCTGCCCAGCACCTGCCCAGCATACACTTGCGTCAGAGCCAAAAGTCCCCAGCACCAGGCTTCTGACGTACGATGCGTCAAGGCTTGGGTGAGCGGAGCGCCACTTACAAAGTGTGGAAGTGAAAGCTCCCCCGAAAAGGTCGGCTCGGTGCGAATTGTTGCATACAGCGCCAGGGACGTTTCTACATAGTGCGTAGTCCCCTCAACGTCTCCTCTATAGAGAGAGATCACTCCAAGTATGTAGAGACATCTGGCCTCCAGTTCCTGGTCGTGTCGTGCTCGTGCCAGGGAGAGCGCAAGTTCTCCATGCCGTAAGGAGCTCGTGAGATCCTCCCACATGATGCCGGTGATCTGGGCCAGGTTCCACGCCGTTTCCGCCAGCGCCTTCTGATCGTGACTCCCCTCGGCTATGTGCCAGGCTTCGTCCAGCAGCGCTCGCACCGTTGGCTTGCCGTTGGACTGTTGGATCGCCAGGATCGCCAGACGGTTGAGGGTCATGCTGGCCAGCGCGGCCAGCTGGTGCTGCTTGGCATAGGCGAGCAGCTCTTCATAGGCCTCCTGGGCCTGCTCCCAGTCGTTCTGGAAGACATAGGCCTGCCCCAGATGGACATAGAGACGTTCGACCTCCGAGGCCGCAAGCCTGCTCTGTCTCCCTTGGCGCTCCTGGAGCCAGGCGCGCGCCTGTTCGTAGTACCCGATGGCGTCTGCGACGGCGAAGACGGCCACCGCCTCCATCCCGGCCTGTACGCTGTAGCCATAGGCGGCCTCGGTCTCTCCTGAAGCCCTCGCATGGTACGCCAGTTCGGCGGCGGCTGTTCCCTCTGTCTGCAAGCACACCAAAGCGCGTTGGTGCAAGACCTGCCGCCGCGCTGCGCCAAGCTCGGTGTAGACCACCTCGCGCAGCATGCCACTGCCGATGGCCTCCTCCAAGGCCTCGACGCCTGTCTGCACCTCGACCTCGGCTACCTGCCACAGCAGCTTCGCGCTCGCCTGGGTCCCCAGCACGGCGCTGGCCCTCACCAACTGGCGCGCTAGCTGGGTGAGCTTGGCCAGGCGCCCCTGGATCAGCTCGCGCACCGAGGGCGGGACCAGCTTGCGCCGGGGCTGGTCCTGGCTGAGGGCCGCGGCCAGGTCCTGGGTCGGCTCCAGCTTCCAGCTGCCATCGGCACCCAGCTTTGGCAGCAGCCACTGCCGTTCCCGCCACAGCTTGAGCGTCTCCAACAGGTACAACGGCTGCCCCCCCGTCTGCGCAAACAGGACATGGCCCAGCCTGACCAGCGGCCTCTCCTGTTCCGGCCAGGGGTGGGCCTCTGGCCCGGCGCTCGAGGGGCGAACAGGGCTATGCTCACGCGGCTCCCCTCCACTGCTTGTGCTCTCCTCCTGCTCCCCGATGAGGGCCTCAAGCAGCTGGAAGGTCTGCGCCTGGCTCAGCATCTGCAAGGCCACCTGACTGATCGGCAGGTCACGGCCCAGATCGGCCAGCTGCGACCTGGGCTCCAGTCCTTCACGGCGCAGCGTGCAAAGCAGCAGCACCGGGCTGCCATGCCCTTTCCAGTGTCGGCCCAGGTAGCGCAGCAGGTCGAGGGAGGCCCCATCAACCCAGTGTAGATCATCCAGCAGCAGCACCAGCGGCGCAGGCTTGGCCAGGGCGTCCACCAGACGCGCCACCGCTTCAAACAGCCGCATCTTGGCGCTCAGCTCATCCTGGGTGGGGGCGGGCAGATCGGGGTAGCGTCCCCGCAGCTCCGGCAGCAGGCGCGCCAGTTCGGTCAGCCACACGTCGTCGAGCAGGTCCTCCGGCGCGTTTTCCGCCTCCAGCCGCGGCCGCAGGGCTTCGACCAGCGGCGCGGTCAGCTCGCTAGGTGGCCTGCTCTCCACGGCCGCGCGACGGGCAGGGGTGCTCCCTCGGCTGGCCGCCGCGCTGGCGCGAATCTGGTCCGCCAGGGCCACGGTCTCCGCCGAGGGCTGGACGCGCAACTCCTCGGCCAGGTGCGCCCGGAGGGTGGCGTAGACCTGCAAGGCGGCGCTCGCATCGCCCAGTGCCAGGTTCATCCGCATCAGGCGGCGGGAGGCCTCCTCCGAGAGCGGGTCGAGGGCCAGCCAGCGCGTGAGCGTGGCGCGTGCCGGCTCCAGCTCCCCGCCGCTCTCCTGCCAGGAGGAGAGCCGATCCAGCAGCAGTGGCAGGCGCACCTGCCACTGCTGCTGCTGCTGCCGGACCCATTCGTCAAAGCCGGTTTCCTCGCGCAGCCAGAAGCCCTCGAGGAAGGGACCGCGCACCAGGGCGAGCGCCTGCTGCACCTGAGTGACCAGGGCAGCACGGGGCTCCTGGGAGGGAAACGTGGAGAGCCGCTGGGCCTGGTGATAGGCCTGCTGCACGACGTCGAGGTCCAGTTCAAAGGGGGCATGCGGGTCCAGGCCGAGGAGATCCTGCTGACTGAGCAGATGGCTGTGCGGGGAAGCAGAGGCGTCAGGGGTGGCGAGCAGGCTGCGCAGCAGCGTCAGGGCGTTGCGCAAGGCGGTGCGCGCAGCATGGGGCTCACTGTCAGGCCACAGCAAGGCCGCGAGTTTGCTGCGAGGGTGCATACCCCCTTCGACCGCCAGGTAGAGCAGCAAGGCCTGCGCCTTGCGCAAGGCAAACGTGAGGCGGCTGCCGTCATGATACACTTCGGGCGGGCCGAGCACGTTGAGGCGTAACACACTCATGGTATGTCCTCTTCCTAATAGGACAACGGACGTGACGAACAGTTAGTCAAACGCGGAGCAGCATCTGCTGAGCTGCGTTGCTGTCTTGCTGCCGAGTGAGCCAGCTTTCTGAGAACCAAGAGAAAGTGCCCTTGTTCACTGCGTCCTGACCCCTCTCTCTGAAGGTAGAGTACCATGCAGGATCGTGCAAGGTCAACAAACAAGCAGTGCTTTACGAAAGATCTTCAATGGCAGAAAGGTGGCTTCAGAAGGAAGCACTTCATGGCGCTGCTCATGGCGCTTTCATGGCGCTTCCTCCTTAGACTAGGACGAGAGAGGGCGAGGTGCATCAGTTGGGGAGTGGCCCCAAACCCTACCGACTGTCCTCACCCTCCAACAAGAGGTATACCTTTGTAACCTTGTGAAAAGTGTTCTGATCAGAACGCTCTTTAGAGAGCAGACTCTTGCTCCAAATAGCAGATACATGGAAGGAGAACATCCAATGATTCTTAAACGCTCTTTCGTGATCACGCTTGGCCTCTTTCTAGCCATGTTTATCGCCGCCTGCGGCACCACTACCGGGGGTGGCCCTTATGGCAGTGGCGGGAGCAATCCACCTGCAACCGCCACTCCAGCGACTGGCGGCAGCGGTTCCTCCGCCGTGATCCAAACGGCAACCGTCACCGTCAAAGGTCAGTCAGAGATGGTGCTGACCAATGCACAAGGGATGACCCTGTACTACTTCACCCCTGATTCAGCAACGCAGTCAGCCTGCTCTGGCGCCTGTGCTCAGACGTGGCCTCCGCTGGTCTTCACCGGTTCAGGTGGACCCACCAGTTCGACTACCCTCGCCGGGAAACTGAGCGTCCAAATGGATGCAAACGGGAGGCAGGTGGAGTATAACGGTCATCCGCTCTACACCTTCTCAGGCGACACTGCTCCTGGTCAGACCAATGGTGAAGGTCTTCTCGGCAAGTGGTTCGTGTCCACACCCAGTTTGTCTGTGCAAGGCGGCGGATCGACGAGTGGTGGGTACGGTAACGGGTATTAACACTCCTTCCTGCGAAGGACTGGGAATGCGTGGAGCTCCATGGGCTCTCTGGGGGAAGCCGCAGCTTGATTTCTTGACCGGCGCTCTAGATACTTCTGTCTAGGGGGTTCCCAGAGTAAGGTGGGGAAGGAATTAGACGAATCTGTCGATGCGCTCCCGCGGCTCATGAGGTATATCTTCTGTTGAGGCCAGTAGCGAGCAGTCTTCTTG
>WNGQ01001679.1_pt1 | contig 23091 bp, 20 predicted proteins | sample 5407661 | NCBI WGS metagenome assembly WNGQ01 (sample SAMN13153382, study PRJNA577476) | soil metagenome | isolation source: 60 cm soil or saprolite under Garry oak tree replicate 2 | place: USA:California | collected 2016-06-15 | reverse complement strand
AGCGCTACGATCCCACGCTGCCGCCCGAGACCACCGACGACGACATCGAGCGTCGCGACTTCTTTTCGGAGATGAAGAAGCGCGAGTTCTAGTTGCGCGAGCTCTCCGGCATCACCGAGATGCGCTCGTGGTCTCGCTCCGAGCGCTCTCGCCGCCACACCATCGGCTTCGTTCCCACTATGGGCTATCTCCACGAGGGGCACCTCCGCCTCGTGGACCGCGCGCGCGAGCTTGCCGAGCGCGTCGTCGTCAGCATCTTCGTCAACCCACTCCAGTTCGGTCCACTCGAGGACCTCGCACGGTATCCGCGTGACCTGCCGCGCGACCGCCAGCTCGCACTCGCGCGAGACGTCGACTGTTTGTTCGTGCCCGATGCAGCGACGATGTATCCGGGGGGGGAAGAGCCCCTGGCGCGCGTGATTCCGGGGCCCGTTGCCGACACACTCGAGGGCGCTGCCCGGCCGGGTCACTTCACCGGCGTGTTGACCGTCGTTGCCAAGCTCTTCCACATCGTCGAGCCCGACGTGGCGGTATTCGGGCGCAAGGACTTCCAGCAGGCGATGCTGGTGAAGCGTCTCGTGAAGGACCTCGATTTTCCGATCACGATCGACGTCGCGCCGACGGTGCGCGAGCTGGACGGGCTCGCCCTCTCGTCCCGCAATACCTACCTGAATCCCGATGAGCGGCGATCCGCGCTCGCACTCCCGCGCGCGTTGCGCACGCTCGAGCAAACGTGGCGCGGGGGCGAGGCCGATCCCGCGAAGGTGCAGCGCGTCGGCCTCGAGGCGATGCGGGTGCCCGACGTCACATCGGAGTACTGTGCGCTGATTGATGAGAATCTGCAGCCCGTGAGTCGCGTGACGGCCCATACGGTCGCCGTGGTGGCAGCCCGCGTCGGCAAGACGCGATTGCTCGATAACGTCGTGCTGGGCGAGGGTATCGGTGCCGATCCGCGAGTCACGCCGTGAGCTTGCCGGCGTGGGCGCAAGTGTCGCCGGAGCGGCGCGCCCACATCGAGCGCGTGGTGACGTTGCTGGGGAATTGGGCCGACGCCATGCGCGTCAACCCAAAAGAGCGGGAACGCTGGCTGCGGGCCGGGTGGCTGCACGACGCGCTGCGCGACGCGCCGCTCGGAGATCCGCTGGCGCACGGTCCATTGGCCGCCGCCCGCGCGGCGACGGATGGTGAAAGCGATCGCGGCGTCCTCGATGCGGTCCGCTACCACACGATCGGTTTTGCGGGTTGGGACCAGGTCGGCAAGATGCTGTATCTCGCCGATTTTCTGGAGCCGGCACGAAAACCAACCGCACCGACTGCCGATCACCCGCAGCTGACCCAGCGCGTTCCCAAGGAGTGCGCTGCGGTGCTACGGGAAGTTGCCTGCCGCCGCATCGAATGGATGCTGCGGTCGGGGTGGATGCTTCCGGACGAGACCGTGGCATTCTGGAACTCGCTCGTCGGTCGCTCATGAGGATTCCGCTCCTCGTTTTGGTCCTTGTCGGTTGTGGCGGGAGCGCCCCGCAGTCACATCCCATCCCCGGCGACAAGGGTGCCGCTATAACGGTCGAGGTGCTGAACGCCAGTGGCCGGTCCGGTGAAGCCCGCGTCGGCACGCGCTTGCTGCGCCACGCCGGCATCGATGTCGTGTACTTCGGCAATGCAGCGGAAAGCGGGCTGGATTCGACGCGCATCATCGTGCGGCGCGGGACGACGCAGGCGGCCGAGCGCGTCCGGGCGGCGCTGGGGCAGGGACGCATCGAAGTGGACCTCGACAGCGCCAAACTACTCGATGTGAGCGTGCTCCTCGGCGCGGACTTTGCGACGACCGCGCATCGCTCCGTCGACTTCCACCCGTAGCTGTCCACAGGCCGCGCTGATGTCGAGACCGCGACTCCGTCGCAGCACGGCCTCGACGCCGTGCTGCTTCACCCGCCGCGCGAACGCGAGCATTTGCGCGCGGCTGCTCGGCGTGAGATCGGGCGCGCCACCGGGGTGCAGCGGCAGCAGATTCACCAGTGCCTCGAGCGGTTGCGCGAGCCGCGCCAGCTGATCGGCTGCGTCGAGCGAGTCGTTCTTCCCGCCGATCAGCACATACTCGAGCGTTGTGCGGCGCCGAAACTGTTTCAACGCGTTCAGCAACTCGGGAAGTGCGTACTTTTTCTCGATGGGCATCAGCTCGCGCCGCAGGGCGGGGCTGGGCGCGTGTAGGGACACGGCCAATCGGAATTGCTCGGGACGCTGCGCAAATTTGGCGAGATTGGGCAGAATCCCGACGGTGGAAAGCGTGATATGGCGAGCACCGATGCCGAGCCCCCCTCCGGCCGCCTGATTCAGAATCGTGAGCGCGGTGTCCACGGCGTCCCAGTTGAGCAGCGGCTCGCCCATCCCCATGAACACGATGTTCGTCGGTTTCAGCGCGGGTTCGCGCATGATCAGCTCGCGCACTTGCCCGGCGATTTCCGCGGCCGAGAGATTGCGCCGAAATCCCATGCGCCCGGTCGCGCAGAAAGTGCAGCCCAGGGCGCAGCCCGCCTGCGACGAGATGCAGAGCGTGCGACGTTTCCCTTCGGGGATCAGCACCGATTCGATCGCTTCGCCGTCGTCCAGCGACCAGAGAAATTTCTCGGTTCCGTCCCGCGACTGCTGATGCAAGCGAAGCGTCAGTCGCCGCAACGGCAACGCCTCATCGAGCGCGCCACGGAGCGGCGCGGGAAGGTCTGTGGCATCGGCCCAGCGCGCCACGGGACGCTGCCACAACCGGGGAAACACTTGCCGCACGCGATACGGCGCTTCGCCGCGTTGCGCGAGCCACTGCTGGAGGGCCGCCCGCGCGGCGTCAGGAGTAAGACTCAGGAGGTCGATGCTCACCGGAACCGCGCGTCCACACCGACGCGATACGCCGAGCCGAGGTCATTCACGCCGGCGTCGCGCGCAAGCGTGATGCGGTACTTCCCGATGGCGACCCGCAGCCCGGCCACGGGTCGCCAGCGCACGCCATTGCCATAGCCTCCCTCGCGCGCCAGCATCAGGTCGAGCGCCACCGTTTTCGCGAATTCGGCACCCGCGCCGAACTGATGGTCCGCCGCGAACCCGTGCGCGAACGAAATCCCATATCGCCCCCGAACAACTACGCGATCACCGGACAGCGGACCGCTCCAGATCCGCCCCTCGATGCCGGCATAGACGTCCTGCGACGGATCGTTCGACTTGAGGGAAGAGAAAAAGTGTGTGGCGGCGGCTAGGCGCAGCCGGTCGTTCCCAATGGTGCGGCTTGCGCCGACATCCATCGTCCAACGATCGGCGCGGCTGTTGTCAAGGCGCGTCTCATGAAAGGCCAACGTCGCGCCGACGCTGGTCCTTGCGACCAGGCGCGACCACGTAACGCCGCCCGCGAACGTGTAAACCGGAATCACAGCGCCGGTGGGATCGGGACTATCGATGGTCTGCGAGATGTCGCTCAACCCCACGCGCCCGAACAGCACGCCGACTTGCCCGACGGAGCCGGCCGGCACGCGCACGGTGGCGATGACGCCGCTGGCGTCCACAGCGGAGGGCGTCTGAATGGCCTCCACGCCGAACTGCAATCGGGCGCCGTCCTCCGTTTGGGCGGGATTCCAAAGTGCTGCCGCGGGGCCGACGGCGAGGGCGGGCGGCGTGGCCAGTGTCGTCGCGGCGACGCGCCAGAGCGTCGTTCCGGTCGCCTGCTGTGCCGTCGCTCGCGAGCCGCCGAGCACGAGCAGTCCAACAACCAGCAGGCCAATGCGTTGCATGCCGAACGTTTACCGTGGCATGTGGCGCTGTCAACTCAAGTCAACTATCTTCAATCGGTTACGGCACTTGGACATACTCCATTGCGGCTCTCCGAACTGCTGACGCCCGACCGCATCCGGGTCCCGATTCGGGCCCAGAGCAAGGAGGGCGTGCTGCGGGAGTTGGTGGAACTCCTGGTCGGGAGCAATGGAGCCGCTCCGGACGTGCTGCAGGCGGTCATGGAGCGAGAGCGGCAGTTCCCGACGGGCATCGGCTACGGAGTCGCGGTTCCACACGGCAAGACCCCAGCCCTCGCCAATCTCATCGCGGTGGCAGGCACCGCGCGGACCCCTGTGCCATATGAAACCGTCGATGGGGAGCCGGTGCGGCTGTTTTTCCTGCTCGCCGGTCCAGAGTCGCAAGCCGGGGCGCACGTGAAGGCACTGAGCCGGATCTCGCGGCTCGTCCGGCGCGAGCCGATTCGCGCGCGCCTGCTGGCGGCCAGTGACGCACAAGAGTTCTACCGCATTCTCGTCGAGGCCGAGGCGGGGGGGGGAGGGTGACTCGGACATCAATGCGAACGCATCGCTGCGGCCAGCTGCGAAACGAGCATGCCGGTCAGCGGGTGCGGTTGGGGGGCTGGGTTCACCGAAGCCGCGACCTGGGGGGCATCGTCTTCATCGATCTGCGGGATCGGGACGGCATCGTCCAGGTCTGCGTGGGACCGGCGTGGGCGTCGGCCGAGCTCATCGCGCAAGCGCACACACTCAAGAGCGAATCCGTGATTACGATCGAGGGTGAGGTCGTGGTGCGCCCGCCGCAGGGAAGGAACGCCGAGCTGACGACCGGCGACGTCGAGGTCCACGCCACGTCGCTGCGCGTCGTTGGTCCCGCCGAGACACCGGCGATCCAGGTCGCGCGCACCAAAGGAGACGAGCTCGCGGCCGAAGAGTTGCGGCTCAAATACCGCCACCTCGATCTGCGCCGGCCGGAGCTTCAGGCCAACCTGATCCTGCGCCACCGGTTGCTCCAGCGCGCGCGCCGCGCGCTCAGCGAGCTCGACTTTCTCGAGATCGAAACGCCGATCCTCACGAAGCCCACGCCGGAAGGCGCGCGCGACTATCTCGTGCCGTCGCGCGTGCATCCGGGCGAGTTCTACGCGTTGCCGCAGTCGCCGCAGATCTACAAGCAGCTCCTCATGGTCTCGGGGTTCGACCGGTATTTCCAGATCGCGCGCTGCTTCCGCGACGAGGATCTGCGCTACGATCGCCAGCCCGAGTTCTCCCAGATCGATATCGAGGCATCGTTCGTGGGACAGGAGGACGTGATCGGCTTCGTCGAACACGTGCTCGTCGCCCTGTGGGACGAGGCCGGGCACAAGATCGAGCGCCCGTTCCCGCGACTCGCGTGGCGCGAAGCGATGGAGCGCTATGGGACCGACAAGCCCGACCTGCGCTACGATCTGCCGATCGCCGACTGGACGTCGCACGTTCAGCCGCTCGCTGTCCCGTTCTTCCAGGGTGCGACCAACGGATCCCGCGTGCGCGGCATTGCGGTGCGCGGTGGCGGGACCCTCTCGCGCAAGGACGTTGACCAGCTCACGGAAACGGCGAAGACGCACGGCGCGCCGGGCCTGGCATGGGTCAAGCGCCAGGGCGAGCAACTCTCCGGCTCGGTGGGCAAGCACTTCACCGCGGAAGCTCTGGGCAAGATCGGCGTCGGCGATGGGGACGTGGCGCTCATGACCGTCGGACCCGATCGCGTCACCTCGCCCGCGCTGGACAAGGTCCGTCAGGAAGTGATCCGGCGGCTCGCGCCGCAGCCCAAAGTCGCACACGCCTTCTGCTGGGTCGTCGACTTTCCGCTCTTCGAGCCCGATCCGGAGACCGGCAAGCCGGTGTTCGCGCATCACCCGTTCACGTCGCCGCATCCGGACGACGTGAACAAGCTCGACAGCCAGCCGTTCGCGTGCCGCGCGCTGCACTACGACGCGGTGTACAACGGGAACGAGCTCGGCTCGGGCTCGATCCGGATCACCGATCCTCGGGTCCAGCGCAAGGTGTTCGCGCATCTCGGCCTGTCGCCGCAGGAGATCGAGGCCCGCTTCGGCTTTTTGCTGACGGCGCTCGCGGCCGGCGCGCCGCCCCACGGCGGCTTCGCCGTCGGCTTCGACCGGACGGCGATGCTGCTCGCCGGTGCCGCCTCGCTGCGCGACGTGATCGCGTTTCCCAAGACGACCGCGGCTCGAGCGTTGTTCGAAGGTGCGCCGACACCGGCGCGGCCCGAGGATCTCGCGGCCCTACACATCAAGGTGGTGCCTCCGCATGAGTGACGACGTCGTCCACCGGCTGTCCGTTGAAGGCGTGGATCCGCTGGCGTTGGCCGGCGTGAACGATGCCAATCTCCTCGAGCTCGCCAAGCGGCTCGGCGTGCGCGTCTCCTTGCGGGGCGACAGCCTCTCGCTCGCCGGACCGGCAGCTGCCATCGAACGGGCGGGGCAGGTCGCGCAAGCGCTGATCGACCTCGCGCGCATGGGAGAGACTGTCGACGTCCACGACGTCGAGCGGCTGATATCCGATGAAGCGCACGGCGAGCTCGGGCGCGAGGGGGCGACCGCCGATCCGGTGAGGATCATCCTTCCCGGGCTGCGTCGCGTCATCCAACCGAAGACCACCGGGCAGCGCGAGTATCTCCGGTCCATCGCGGAGCACGACATCGTCATCGGCATCGGCCCGGCCGGTACCGGCAAGACCTATCTCGCCGTTGCCGCGGCCGTGGATGCCCTCGCGCGCAAACGCGTCCGGCGGATCATTCTCGCTCGGCCCGCCGTCGAAGCCGGCGAGAACCTCGGGTTCCTGCCGGGCGATCTGCAGGAGAAAGTCGATCCCTATCTGCGACCGCTGTATGACGCGCTCGAGGACATGATGCCGCGCGAGCGCGTGCAGAAGGCGCTCGAGACGCGCACGATCGAAATCGCGCCCCTCGCCTACATGCGCGGCCGCACCTTGAGCGATGCCTTCGTGATCCTCGATGAGGCCCAGAACGCGACCGGCATGCAGATGAAGATGTTTCTCACGCGCCTGGGCGTGAATTCGCGCGCGGTGATCACGGGCGACAAGACCCAAATCGATCTCCCGAACCGCGAGGACTCCGGCCTGCTCCAGGTCGAGCGGATCCTGCCCGGCATCGAAGGGATCGGCTTCGTCTATCTGGGCGACGCGGATGTCGTACGCCACCGGCTGGTGCGCGACATCATCCGCGCCTACGCCGAGGACGCGCAGGGTTGAGATGAAGCTCCCGTCGCAGGACAAGGTGCGCTACCACCTCGTGCGCTGGGTGTGGGTCCCGGCGCTCGCGCTGGTCGTGCACGTCGCGTTCCCCTCGGGCAGCGCCGACGTAGCACCGTTGCTCGAGCCGGGTGCCCGGTCCGACAAGGACATCGTCGCGCCGTTCAACTTTGTGGTGAATAAGTCGGAAGATGAACTGCAGCGCGAAGCCGAAGAGCTCGCCGCGACCGCCAAACCGATCTACGAGTTCCGGCAGCGTGCGTACGACAGCTCCGCGACGACAATGGCGGCGTTCTTCAGCGCGATCGATGCAGTCAGCGATCGGGGTCCACAGGCCATCATTCATGCCGCGGGGGACTACGGCGTTCCGCTCACGCCGCAGGAAGCCGGATATCTCAGCAAGGGCGGCAAGCGGCGCGCGTTCGAGCAGGCGCTCGAAAGGCTGTTCGACCGCACTCTGGCGCAGGGCGTCACGGGGCCCGGTGTGCTTCAGGGCGAGCAGTCGCGGGAGCTGATCGTGCGCCGCGGCTCAACCGAGTCGTCGGTGCAGCGGGATCAGGTGCTGACCTTCGCGCAGTACTTGAACCGCGCCAAGCAGTTGCACCCGGACGCCGGCTCGAGCGTGGGGGACGTGCTGTACCTCAAGCTCGTGCGCCAGTTCTTCCGGCCGACCTTGATCCCCAAACCGCTGGAAACAGAGCGGCGCCGCAACGAGCTGCGCGGCAGCGTCGATCCCAGCAAGTACATCGTGCGCGCCGGCGATCGGATCGTGGGCGCGAACGAGGTCGTGACGAACGAGGCGCACGAGCGGCTGGTGACGCTGCATCAGGAATTGCTGCGCCGCGGTGCCGCGACGACGTACTCGATCCGCGGTGTCGTCGGTCCGCTGCTGCGCGATTCGCTGATCATCGCGATCTTCTGGGTGCTGATGGTGTTCTACCGCCGCGAGACCTACGGCGACGTGCGGCAAGTCCTCCTGCTCGGTGCGCTGTTCGCGATTTTGCTGACCCAGGCAGGGATGGTCGCGCGGTTCTACCCAGCGCACCCCGAGATCATCTTCATGCCGTTCCTCGCGATGATGATGACGGTGCTGTTCAACGGGCGCGTCTCGATGATCGCGGCGATGATCCTGGCGGTCGTCGTGGGCCTGCAACCGGTCTTCCACGACGAGCCCGCGACGTTCCTCTGCGTGGTGGGTGGCGTCACCGCCGCGCTGTCGGTCAAGACCCTTCGCAGCCGCAGCAATTTCTACGCGCCGGTGCTCATCATCGTCGCGGGATACCTCGCCGGTGCGCTGGCCCTCGGCCTCGCCAGTGGCTGGCCGATCGAAGAGATCGGGCTGCGCGGCCTCTGGGGCGCGCTGAACGGGCTGGTGTCGGCCGGTCTGACCTTCTTCCTGCTCCCGGTCGCCGAGTCGGTCACGCACATCACGACCGATCTCACGCTGCTCGAGCTGTCCGACCCGAGCCGGCCGCTGCTCCGGCGGCTGTCGGTCGAGGCGCCGGGCACCTACGCGCACAGCGTCGCCATGGCGAACCTGGTCGAAGCGGCCTGCAACCGTATCGGGGCGAATGGGCTCCTGGGCCGTGTCGGGTGCTATTACCACGACATCGGGAAGGTCAAGAACCCGCAGTACTTCGTGGAGAATCAGATTCCGGGCAACAACCCGCACGACCGGCTGAAGCCGCTGCAGTCGGCGCAGATCATCAAGGCGCACGTGACCGACGGCCTGGCGCTCGCCGCGGGGGCGCAGTTGCCTGACGCGGTTGCCGCATTCATCCCCGAACATCACGGGACGACCGAGATCACATACTTTCTCGACAAGGCGAAGAAGATCGACGGCAACCAGTCACGTAACCTCGGCGACTTCACCTATCCGGGGCCCAAGCCGCGCTCGATGGAGACCGCGATCTCCATGATTGCCGATTCGGTGGAGGCAGCGCTGCGCGTCTTGGAGGACCTGACGCCGCAAAAGATCGAGGAAGCGATCGATCACATCGTGCGCACGAAGGTCAACGCCGGCCAGCTGGACGAAGCCCCGCTCACGCTACAGCAGATCGAGCAGGTGAAGTCGGCATTCCTCGTCGTGCTGAGCGGGATGTACCACAATCGCATCGATTATCCGGAGTCGAGTGGCGGCATCAGTGCGGCGTGGCAGCCCGAAACCGCGCGAAGCTCGCGCTGACCAGCTGATGCGTATCGCGCGGCGCGTGCTGGCGTGGGAGCGGGCGCCCGAGCGATCGCACGTCGACATTACGCTCGTGTCTGCCGCGGCCATGCGCCGGGCGAACCGCCGCGCCACCGGCCGCCGCGGCCTCACCGACGTGCTCGCCTACTCGCTGCCGCAACCGGACGGCCGCGTGGTGGGCGATGTCTACATCTGCCCGGCTGCCGCGGCGCTGGCCGTCCGCAACGGGGGAAGCATTGGTTCCGGGCTGCGCGCAGAGCTCGTCCGCCTGGCCGTGCACGGCACACTCCACGTGCTGGGATACGACCACCCCGAGGGAGCAGGCCGCACACGCTCGCGGATGTGGCGGCTGCAGGAACGTTACGTCAAACGAATCCTCGGCTGATGCTCACGGAAGCGGCGTTGCGACTCATCGGGCTTGTCGTAGCCATCAGCGCGGGCGTCTGGGCGGCGCTGCTCGCCCTGGGCGAGGAAGCGGCGGTCGGCGAAGCGCTGCACACGCTGGGTGACGCGCCACCTATCGCGGCCGAACGTCGCGTGCCGCTGCATCGCGCGCTGCACGTCGCGCGCCTTGCGCTTCTCGTGCTCGGTGCCGTTGCCAGCGCGAACGCTGTGGCGTGGTGGACGAGGGGGTGGGCGGAGGCGCTCGCGACACTGATCGTCGGCACACTCCTGCTGTTCATCATCGGCGACGCGTTGCCGCGCAGTGTGGCGCGCATTGCCCCCGAACTGTCGGACGCCGCTCTTCCCCTCGCGCGCCGCACACTGGCGCCGTTTGGCCCGCTGCTCTGGCTCCTCGCCTGGGTGGACCGCGGCCTGCATGCCGTGGTGCATACGCCGCGCCCCCTGCAGCCCGACCTCGGCACCGCCCAGCGCGATATGCTTCTCGGCGTGTTCACGCTCGCGGACACGACCGTCGACGAAGTAATGACGTCGCGCCTCGACATGACCGGTATCGATATCTCCGCATCCACCGAGGAAGTGCTCGAAACGTTCCGGCAGAGCCAGCACACGCGCTTGCCCGTGCTCGACGGGACACCAGACAACATCGCAGGGGTGGTGTTCGCGAAGGACCTCGTCCCGATCGCGATGGGCCTCGCCGAGCCCGGCACACGCTGGCAATCGCTCGTGCGACCGGCTTCGTTCGTGCCGGAAACGAAGACCCTCGACAATCAGCTGCGCGACTTTCAGGGCACGCCGGCGCACATCGCGATCGTCGTCGATGAGTTTGGCGGGACCTCCGGGCTGATCACCCGGGAAGACATCCTCGAGGAGATCGTCGGCGAGATCCGGGACGAGCACGACACCGAGACCGCTCCGGCGATTCGGCAGGACGGCGGCCGCTTCTGGGTGGACGGACGCACCAGCCTCGATGATTTGTCGGCGGCGCTCGGGACGACGATCGCGCACGCCGAGGTCTCGACGGTCGGGGGGCTTGTGTATTCGGTCCTGGGGCGCGTCCCGCGACCGGGGGATGAGCTGACGCTCGATGGCTATCGCGTAGTAGTGGAGCGGGTGGAGCAACGCCGGGTGACCCAAGTCTCGTTCGAGAAGCGATGACTGTCGCCCTCGTCGTGCTGTTCATCGGACTCGTGCTCGCCGGTGTCGCGGCGGCCATCGGCGTCGCCGCCGCAACCGTGAGCCAGCACGAGCTGACTCGCTGGGTGGCGTACAAGCTGCGTGGCTCGGCCGCAACGGCCGGGGTCCTCCAGAACCCCGGGCCCACGATTGCGGCCGCGAACATGCTCACCACGCTCGGCGTGCTCCTCGCGGCGGGCGCTACGCCCGCATTGCTGGCGGCGACGACGCCGACGTTCCTGGGAATCTTCACGGTCATGGTCGGCGTGCCGCTGTTCATTAGCGCGTCCTACCTCGTGCCGCGGGTCGTCGGGCGGCGCTGGGCCGAGGCACTCGTCGCGCGCGCCGTGCCCTGGATGGACCGCCTGGGCGTGCTGCTGTCACCCTTTATTCCGCGCCGCGAGCGTTCCACGCGCACGACGCTCGCGGCACTGCTGTCGTCGGCGGACACGGAAACGTTGGCGGCGACCGACGAAATGGCGGTCGTCTCCGGCGTCCTGGCGTTCTCCGACCGGCCAGTCCGCGAGCTGATGACGCCGCGAACCGCGATCGTCGCGTTCCCGGAAGGCATCCTGACCGCGGAAGCGGCCCACGTGCTCCAACAGTCGGGATACAGCCGCTACCCGGTCTACCGTGGCTCGCTCGACGAAGTGGTCGGCGTTGTCCATACGCTCGATCTCCTGGGGCGCCAGCCGGAGGACCCGATTCTGGTGCGGCCGCCGCTCACCGTTCCGGGAACGAGGCGCGCCGGCGACTTGATGCTGGAGATGCAGCGCGGGGGCCAGCACCTCGCCGTCGTACTCGACGAGTTTGGCGGCACCGCGGGACTCGTCACGTTCGAGGATCTGCTCAACGACCTCGTGAGCGAGCTGTTCGAACCTACCACCTCCGCTCCCGACGTCGCCCGCGTGGTCGAGGTCGAGGGCACGGCACCCGCGACGGAGCTCGCCGAGAAGCTCGGCGTTCCCGTGGTCACCACTGGGACCGCGAGCGCGCAATCGGTGGGCGGCCTGCTCATTCAGGCACTGGGCCGCATCCCGCGCGCCGGCGAGCGCTTCACGCTCAAGGGGTTGGAGTTCGACGTCCTCGCTGCCAGCGCCACGCGCGTCGAGCGTGTCGCCGTCCGTCGCGGCCCGGTCCGGACGATCGCCCTGGGCGGAAGCGCGACGTGACCACGCCCGAAGCCCCCGAGCTCCGACTCGACGAGCTGAAGGAGCTCGCCGAGCAGGACGATCTGCGTCCGTTCCTGGCACGAGCCAAGAACTGCCATCCGTCCGATCTCGCCGATATCCTCGCGGCCCTGGACGAGGCACACCGCGTCCGCGTGATCTCGGAGCTGCCGACCGAGCTCGCCTCGAGCGCGCTCGCGGAGATGGAAGCGGCCGAGCATCCCGAGGAGCTCCTCCTGGCCGTCGGTCCCGAGTACGCGGCCGAGCTGGTGGAGGAGCTGCCGTCCGACGATGCGGCCGACCTCGTTGCCGAGCTGCCGGCAAGAGAGCGCGAGGCGGTGCTGGAGGAGATCACCGACCGCGCCGACGTCGAACGGCTGATGGAATATCCGGAGGACTCCGCCGGCGGCTTGATGACCACGAACGTGGTCAGCGTTCGGGAAGACGCGAGCGTCGCGGAAGCGATCGAAGCGATCCGCCGCCAGAGCGATGAGGACGAGAGCCAGCTCTATCAGGTCTATGCGATCGACGCACAAGGGCAATTCGCCGGCATCGTCCCGATCGCGCGTCTGATCGTCTCCGCGCCGACGAAACTGGTGCGGGACGTGATGGAGCAACCGGCGGTGCAGGTGCAGCCGCAGCAGGATCAAGAAGACGTGGCCAGGCTGATGGCTCGCTACAATGTGGCGGCGGTCCCCGTGGTGGACGCCGGCGGGAAGCTCCTTGGCCGGATCACGTTTGACGACGTGGTGGACGTCGTCGAAGCCGAGACCACAGAAGACATCCTGAAGTTCGGCGGCATGGAAGCGCTCGACGCGCCGTATCTGACGGTCGCGTTCGGGCGGATGGTCCGAAAGCGTGCCGGCTGGCTGGCCGCGCTGTTCCTCGGCGAAATGCTCACGGCGACGGCGATGGCATTTTTCGAGGAAGAAATCGCGAAGGCCGTGATCCTGGCGCTGTTCGTTCCGCTCATCATTTCGAGCGGCGGCAATTCGGGCTCCCAGGCGTCGACGCTGGTGATCCGGGCGATGGCGCTCGGCGAGGTGAACTTGCGGGACTGGTGGCGCGTCATCCGCCGCGAGTTCGCGACCGGCCTTGTGCTGGGCATGGTGCTGGGCGCGATCGGCTTTCTGCGTATCACCCTGTGGCACGCCATCACCGGCATTTACGGTGAGCACTATCTGCTCGTCGCCATCACCGTATTCGGAAGCCTCATCGGCGTCGTGACGTTCGGCACGATTGCCGGCTCGCTGCTGCCCTTTGTGCTGCGCCGGCTCGGGTTCGACCCCGCCAGCGCATCGGCGCCCTTCGTCGCGACGCTGGTGGACGTGACAGGGCTGGTCATTTACTTCACCGTCGCCAGTGTAATCCTGCGCGGAACCCTCCTATGACCGCCACGCCGCCGTTATCCTTAGAGCGTATGCGACTCGATGCGGTGCTCGAAGGACTGGCGCGCGGCGACACTGCTGCGCTCGCGCGCGCCATCAGTCTCGTCGAGAACCAGCGCGACGGGTTCGAGCGCGTCTTGTCGGAAATCCACAAGCGCATCGGGAAGAGCGGCACGCAGCGCATCGGTATCACCGGCCCGCCCGGCGCCGGGAAGAGCACCCTCACCGAACAGCTGGTGCGTGCCTACCGGGAGCGCGGCCTCAAAGTCGCCGTGATCGCTGTCGATCCCACCAGTCCCTTTACCGGCGGTGCGCTCCTCGGCGACCGCATTCGGATGGAGTCGGTGAGCCTCGACCCGGGCGTCTTCATTCGCTCGATGGCGACGCGCGGCGCGCAGGGCGGTCTCGCGACCACCACCGAAGAAGTCGCCGACGTCCTGGAGGCATTCGGATTCGATCGCATCTTGATCGAGACGGTCGGGGTCGGACAGACCGAGCTCGACATTGCTGCCACGGCCGAGACAACGGTGCTGGTCCTCGTGCCCGAATCGGGCGACGGCATCCAAACGCTCAAGGCTGGCGTCATGGAGGTCGCCGAGCTGTACGTGATCAATAAGAGCGACCGGCCGGGGGCGGATAAGCTGAAGCAGGAGGTGGAAGTGATGCTCGGGATCCGCAGGGGCAATGCATTTGCACACGTGCCCGCGCATCATGGACGGGCCAAGAAAAACCACCCGTTGGCCGACCGGCCCGACAGCCCTTCGAATTGGGAACCTCCCGTTCTTACGACCGTGGCCTCGAAGGCTGACGGGATCCCCGGGCTCGTAGCTGCACTCGACCAACACCACGAGTTTCTCGAGCGCACCGGCAAGCTCGCAGAGCGCCGCAAGCGGCGTCTCGCGACGCGCACCCGGGCGGTGGTGAACCGCGCGATCCGCCAATGGGTATGGGATGAGACGCAGGCCGAGGATCTCCTGGCCAAGCGCCTCGATGACGTTGCCGCCGGAACGCGGACGCCATACGACGTCGCCGCAGAGGTCCTCGCGCAGGTGAGGAACGGAACATGACGATTCACAAGAAGCCGGTATACACGCCCGCGGACCTGAGCGGGTTCGACGCCGAGCGCCAGCTAGGACGGCCGGGAGAATATCCGTTCACGCGCGGCATTCATCCCACGATGTACCGCGGCAAGCTGTGGACGATGCGGCAGTTTGCGGGGTTCGGCAGCGCGACGGACACCAACCGCCGCTACAAATTCCTGCTCGAGCACGGTCAGACCGGCCTCTCCGTCGCGTTCGACTTTCCCACGCTGATGGGCTACGACTCCGACCATCCGCGCGCGGAGGGGGAGGTGGGGAAGTGCGGGGTCGCAATCTCCTCGCTCGCCGACATGGAGACGCTGCTCGACGGGATTCCGCTCGATCAGGTCTCGACGTCCATGACGATCAACGGCCCGGCGGCGATCCTGTTTTGCTTCTACGTCGCCGCCGCCGAGAAGCAGGGCGTGCCGATCACGAAACTGCGCGGGACGGTGCAGAACGACATTCTGAAGGAGTACATGGCCCAGCATGCCTGGGTCTATCCGGTCGAGCCCGCGCTGAAAGTGATCGTGGACATGTTCGAGTGGGGCGCCAAACACACGCCGCTCTGGAATACGATCTCGATCTCGGGATACCACATTCGCGAAGCGGGGGCCACGGCGGCCCAGGAGCTCGCGTTCACACTCGCCAATGGCTTCACCTACGTGGAGCGGGGGATCGCCCGCGGCCTCGATATCGACAGCTTTGCGGCGCGCCTCTCCTTCTTCTGGGACATTCACAACGACTTCTTCGAGGAGATCGCCAAGCTGCGGGCGGCCCGCCGCATCTGGGCGCGCCACATGCGGGAGCGGTACAAGGCCAAGCAGGCGCGTTCCTGGATGATGCGGTTTCACAGCCAGACGGCCGGCGTCACGCTTACGGCCCAGCAGCCGCTGAACAACATCGTGCGCGTCGCCTACCAGGCGCTCGCCGCCGTCCTCGGCGGAACGCAGTCGCTGCACACGAACTCCCTCGACGAGACGCTGGCACTCCCCACCGAGCAGTCGGTACAAGTGGCGCTGCGGACGCAGCAGATCTTGGCGCACGAGACGGGCGCCGCAAAGGTGATCGACCCGTTGGGCGGTTCCTATTACGTCGAGTCCCTGACCGATCAGCTCGAGCGCGAGGCGGAGGCGCTGTTCGCCGAGATTACTTCGATCGGCGGCGTCGTGCGGGGGATCGAGACCGGCTGGTTCCAGCGGCAGATTGCCCAATCGGCCGCCGTCTTCCAGCGTCAAGTGGAAACGGGCGACAAGCTCATCGTCGGCGTGAACGAATTCCTGTCCGACGACGATCATCCCGTGGAGATCCTCAAGGTCTCCAACGACGCCGAGCAGGAGCAGCGGCGCCGGCTGGCGCGCGTGCGCGCCGAGCGGGACAACGCACTCGTGGAACACCGGCTCGAGGCACTGCGCCAGGCCGCGGAGGCCGATCAGAATGTCATCGGACCGATGCTCGACTGCGCGCGCGCGTACGCGACGCTCTACGAGACCCGACACGCGCTCGAGCGCGTCTGGGGAGCATACCGCGAACCCGTCTTCTTTTAGGACATGAGCGCCATACCCGCCGCCATCACCGAACAGGATGCCCGTGCCGCGATTTCCCGGCTCGCGTCGATCGCGCCCGGCCGGCACTGGGTCGTCACGTGCTACCTGAAACTCGAGCCGCGCGATCGCACGCGCGGCAAATACCTGATCAAGATGAAAAACCGCGTGCGCGAGCGGGAACTGGCGCTGGCACGGCAACCGCTGTCGCACGAAGACCGCGAGGCGATCGCGGCCAATCTGCGCCAGGTGCTCGACTACCTCGAGGAGCCGAGCCATCTGCCCCGCGCGCGCGCGATTGCGATCTTCGCGTCGCGCGAGCTGGGGGAGGGCCTGTTCGAGGCCTTGCCCTTGCCACACGTCCATCGCTCCCGACTCGCGGTCGACCACCAACCCCTGGTCCGTGAGCTGCTCGGCCTCGAAGAAGAGTTCGGCACGATCCTGTGTGTCGTCTACGATCGCACCGCGGCGCGGTTCTTCGAGGTGACGGCGTACGATTGCGTGGAACGGCCTGGCCTGCCTGGGATCGAGTCCTCACGAGTCGGCAAATTTCATGGGGGCAACCAGCGCCTGGTGATGGCGCGCGGGGGCACGCCATCGGGCAGCGCCGGCGAATACAACTACCACAACCGGATCCGCGCGGAGAAGCAGCGGCTGTACGCGCAGATCGCCGATCGCATTTTCCAGCTCAACCGCGAGAAGCCGCTCAGCGGCATCGTGCTGGGCAGCGTCGGTGTGGACGCTGGCGCCGTCATCCCCCACCTTCACACGTATGTGCACGATCTCGTATTCGGCGTGGTGAAGCTCAGCCCCCGGCAGGCGACGCCGGCCGAGGTCCGCGATGCGACGCTGGCGCTGCGCGAGGAGCGCGAGCGCGCCTGGGAGCGCGCGCACGCCGAGGCGGTGCAGGATGGCGTGCCGCGTGGCTGGGCGGTGAACGGCGTGGAGGCAACCCTGAAGGCACTGAGCCGCGGGCAAGTCCGCACCTTGCTGGCGGACGGGCAGGACGACGATCCACGAATCGATGAGGCGGTCGAAGAAGCGCTGAGTCAACGCGCGCAGGTGGATGTCCTCTACGACGACAAAGCCCGGCGTGTCGTGGACGGCCTCGCGGCGCTGTTGCGCTTCCGCGCTTGATGGCGAAGCCCAAGCGACCGATTCGCATTCTCGTCGCGAAGCCGGGCCTCGACGGGCACGATCGCGGCGCGAAGGTCGTAGCCGCGGCGCTTCGTGACTCCGGGATGGAAGTGATCTACACCGGCCTGCACCAAACGCCCGAGATGATCGCGCAGGCGGCGATCCAGGAAGACGTCGACGTGGTCGGCTTATCGATTCTGTCGGGCGCGCATATGACCCTGTTCCCGCGCGTCCGCAAACTGCTCGACGCCGCCGGCCGGCAGGATGTCCTGTTGACCGGCGGTGGCATTATCCCCCCCGCGGATATGGCGGCGTTGGAAGCGCAGGGCGCAGGGAAGCTGTTTGGACCCGGCACGCCGACGGCAGATCTCATCAAATACATCCAGGAGTGGGCGGCGGAGCACGTCACCGCGTGAGTCGCCTCCAGACGCTCAGCGACGAGTACAAGCAGCTCCGCGCCCGCCTCGAGCAAGGGGGCGGGGCGGAGCGCATCAAGCGCCAGCACGATCAGGGCAAGTTGACGGCCCGGGAGCGTGTGACGGGATTGTTCGACCAGGATGGGCCCTGGTTCGAGGTCGGATTGCTCGTTGCCTATGACCAGTACGACGGCCAGGCACCGGCAGCCGGAGTCGTCACGGGGGTGGGGCGAGTCGGTGGACGGCCGGTCGTCGTCGTCGCAAACGACGCCACGGTCAAGGCGGGCTCCTGGTGGCCCGAGACGATCAAGAAGATTCTGCGCGCTCAGGAGATCGCGATGCGCCAGCGCATCCCGATCGTCTACCTGGTCGATTCAGCGGGTGTAAACCTTCCGTATCAGGGCGGGGTCTTTCCCGGCCAGTACGGGGCGGCGCGCATCTTCTTTTACAACTCGATCATGCGGCGCTATCTCAAAGTCCCGCAGGTGGCGGCCGTCATGGGTCCCTGCATCGCAGGCGGCGCGTATTTGCCCGCGCTATCGGATGTGATCTTCATGGTCGAAGGCACGTCGTTCATGGGTTTGGGCGGCCCCAATCTGGTCAAAGGGGCGACGGGGCAGGTGGTAGACGCGGAAACACTGGGTGGGGCGATGACACACACCGCGCTCAGTGCCGTAGCACATTATCGTGCCAAGGACGACAAAGAGTGTCTTGCTCGGATTCGCGAATACGTGGGCCGGCTGCCGCACGTTCCCTCACCGCGTCGCACGTATCCCGCGCCGAAGCGCGACACCAAGGCGCTGTACGACTTGATTCCCGTCGATCACCGCATGAGCTACGACGTGCGCGCCGTGTTCGAGTGCCTGCTCGATGCCGGCCGCCTCGACGAGTTCCAGCCGGACGTCGCGCCCGAAATGATCTGCGGCCATGGCGCCATCGAAGGGCGGCAGGCGGCGGTGATCGCGAACTCGCGCGGCGTAATCAAGGGAAAAAAGAAGAACGAAGCGCCGCGGATCGGCGGTATCATCTATACGGAGAGTGCCGAGAAGGTGGCCTATTTCATCGAAAACGCGGACCGCGAGCGGGTGCCGCTGCTGTTCATCCAAGACGTTTCGGGATTCATGGTGGGGACCGAGGCGGAGCATACGGGTATCATTCGCGCGGGCGCGCGCTTCGTCGAAGCGATGGCAACGGCGACGGTCCCGAAGCTGGTGCTGACCGTCAACCACGCGTCGGGTGCCGGCTACTATGCGATGGCGGGACAGGGCTTCGATCCCGACTTCATCGTCTCGTGGCCGACGGGGCGCATGGGCGTGATGGAAGGAGAGTCCGCGATCCAGGCGGTCTACGGCGCCGACGCGGCCAAGTCCGACCATGCCGCCGCCGTCGACGCCATGCGCGCCGATTACGAGCATCAACTGGATGCCAGATTCGCCGGCGCGCGCGGATTTGTCGATGCGATTCTCACACCCGATGAGACGCGCGATACGCTCGCGTTTCTCCTCGAGGTGTCCAACGAATTCACCGGCCCGCACCTCGGGGCCTTTGCACTGCCGAGCGTCTCGTGAAGCTTGTTGCCACAACGTTGCTGGTGCTGGGCGCTGCCTGCGCTAGCACCAAAGGCGTCACCAAACCGGGCACCAAACCCGTCCCCGCAACTTCCGCCACGCCGCCCGCGACGGTGCCATCGGACGGCAGCCGAGCGTCCACCGCGCGCCCCGCGGTCGATCCGGCGGTCGCGTACATGCTCGGGCTCATGCCGCTCAAGAGCACAGGCGTGGACCAGTTTCGCGCGCTGCATCCGACCTACGATGGCCGTGGCGTGCTCATCGCGATTCTCGACAGCGGCATCGATCCGGGCGTCCCGGGACTGATCGCCACCAGCACCGGCGCCCCCAAGATCGTCGAGCTGCGAGATTTCTCGGGGGAAGGGCGCGTGGCGTTGACCTCGTTTGCCGCGCCGACCGACCAGGAAATGAAAGGCGCGGCTCGCATTGGGCGTCTGACGACCGCGACCACCTGGTATCGCGGCGTGTTCCGCGAGCTGCCCCTCGGTCGCCCGCCCGCCGGGGACGTCAACGGCAACGGCCGCAACACCGACGAATTCCCCGTCGTGGTCGTCAAAGCCTCCGACGGCTGGGTGGCGTTCCTCGACACGAACCTCGACGGCTCGTTCGAAGACGAAATGCCGCTCCACGATTACCGCCAGGGCCACGAGACGATCGCCCTGGGCAAGAAGCCGCTCACGATCGTCGCCAACTTCCGCGAAACCGCCGACAGCGCGCCCGTCCTCGATCTCTTCTTCGACACCTCGGGGCACGGCACCCATGTCGCGGGCATCGCGGCCGGTTACAACCTCTTCGATGTGGCGGGATTCACCGGCGTCGCGCCGGGCGCTCAGATCATAGGCCTCAAGATCGCCAACAACGCGCGCGGCGGTGTCACGGTCCACGGCAGCATGATGCGCGCGATGGACTATGCGGCGCGCTACGCGGCGCAGCGCAATATGCCCCTCGTCCTGAACATGAGCTTTGGCGTCGGCAACGAGCATGAGGGACGCGCAGTCATCGATTCGATCGTGGATGCGTTCTTGCTGAGTCATCCCGAGGTGGTGTTTGCGATCAGCGCGGGCAACGACGGGCCGGGCCTCTCGACCCTCGGCTTCCCCGGCTCGGCGAGCTTCGCGTTATCGGTCGGCGCGGCCTACCCGGGCGCCTTCCAGCGCCCCCCGCAGCAGGGCGTGCCGCCCGCGCGCGATGTGCTGGCGTGGTTCAGCTCGCGCGGCGGGGAGCTCGCGAAACCCGACGTCGTCACCCCGGGGGTCGCGTTCTCGAGCGTGCCGCGCTGGGATACGGGCAACGAGATCAAGGGCGGCACGAGCATGGCGTCGCCGTACGCCGCCGGCCTAGCCGCCTGTCTCGTATCGGCGCTGGCGCAGGAAGGACTCCGCCCAGCGGCTGCGGACATCATTCAAGCGCTGCGGATTTCCGCGCGTCCCTTCGGCGGCGCCCGGGCGATCGATGATGGCGCGGGCATGCCGTCGCTCGAGACCGCCTACAAATGGCTCGAAGGCGGACACCAAGGCTCGATCTACGGCGTGCAGGCGGCGCATGGCGTAACCGCCGCGTTTCGGCGGAACGGTCTGGCGGACCAGGACAGCGTCGAAACGTTCACCGTGCGGCACCTGGCCGGACTGCGCGCCGCGGAGTTTGTACTCCGCGCCGATGTGCCGTGGCTGACCGTCGACGATGCTGTCGATGCCGCGCCGCGCGCCACGCAGATCGCCGTCACGTACCAGCGCAGCGCGTTGACCGCTCCGGGCATGTACGTCGGCACCGTGACCGCAGTCAATCCGCGCGACAGTATCGCCGGCCCTCTGTTTACGCTCGTGAATACGGTGATCGTCCCCACAGACCTCAGCGCAAAAGCGCTGTTTGACGAACGGCGCGCGGTGGCGCCGGGGAGTGTGCACCGCTACTTCTTGCGCGTCCCGCAGGCCGACGCCACGCTACGCGCGACCGTCACGCTCCCGGATTCACAGAGCCAGCAAGCGACGGTGCGCCTCTACGAGCCGAACGGCGAACCGGCCCGTGCGGCACCGGAAGACATCGACATCGGCCAGCAGGATGCGGGCAGCACCGTAATCACCGTTCGCGCGGAGGACATCGTCCCGGGTGTCTACGAGCTGGACGTCATTGCGCCGCCGCTCACTGGCGTTGCGGCGACCGTCCGCGCCGAGCTGGGTCCCGTCGCGCTCGCCGCGGCGCAGCCTGGAACTCTCGAGGCCTCGAGTGTGCTCGCTGGCGCCGCGCAGGCAAGCACCGCCAGCGGCCAGATCTCGTATCGGCTGGTCGGCGCCGAGCGCGGTTACGCGATCGCCGGACGTGGCCAGCCCGCGGAAACGCTGCACGTCCGCCCGCCGCGCTGGGCCAAACGGATGGAAGTCGACCTCGCGCTGCCGCCAGGGCTCTGGGACGAGCTGACGGACTTCTCCATCACGGTCTACGACTCGACGGGTCAGCAAATCCGCGGCGGTAACCAGCCCGTGAACTACCCGTTCGGGCGGCTGAGTGTGGCGCTGTCCGACTCGCTGCACGGTGCGCCGCTCACGGTCGAGTTCTATCCTGCATTCGCGCGTCTCCCCGGCCACACCTGGCGCGCCGATGCCAGGATCCGGTTCCTCGGCCCGGACGAACCCGTGGGCGACGGCGGCACGCTCATGGTGGTAGCGGGCGGCCGCAGCGTCCTGCGGCTGCCCAACCCGCCGGCGCTCGAGCTCCCGGACGGTTTCGGGACGCTGATCGAGACGCGCGTGACGACGTCGACGGGATCCCTGGCGGCGCGCCGTACCGTCGTCGTGGCGGGATCGCGCAGCGCAGGGGGAGTGGGGGGCAGTCTCCGGTGACCTCGCGTCCGGCAACGGTCCGGGTCGCAGGCGGGCAGGGGTTTTGGGGAGATTGGCTCGAAGCGCCGTATCGTCAGGTGACGGGTGGCCCCATCGACTACCTGATGATGGATTACCTCGCCGAAGTCACGATGTCCATCCTGCAGAAACAGAAATCGCGCGACCCGGCACGCGGCTACGCAACGGATTTCATCACGCAGATGGAGCGGATCCTGCCCATCATCGCGGAGCGGGGCATCAAGGTCACAGCCAATGCCGGCGGCGTGAACGCGCGCGGCTGCGCCATGGCGCTCGCCGAGGCCGCCCGCCAGGTCGGGCTTGGCGGGAAACTGACGATCGGCGTCGTGTCCGGCGACGGTCTCCTTGGGCGCCTGGACGGGTTGATGGCACGCGGCCACCCGCTCAAAAACCTCGACACCGGTCGCCCGCTGCAGGACGTGCGCGATCGCGTGCTGTCCGCCAACGCCTATCTCGGCGCTGGACCGGTCGCCCTGGCGCTGCAGCGCGGCGCGCAGGTCGTCATCACCGGTCGCGTGACGGACACGGGCCTGACGCTGGGACCGCTGATGCACACGTTCGGGTGGGGGCCGGAGGCGTGGGACCGCATTGCCGCCGGCACGGTTGCCGGCCACATCATCGAGTGCGGGGCGCAATGCAGTGGGGGCAACTGCCTCAAGAACTGGAAGCGCATTCCCGACCTAGCCAACGTCGGGTATCCGATCGTCGAGGCGCGTGCGGATGGGACGTTCGATCTGATCAAGCAGGACGTTCGATCTGATCAAGCATCCGGGCACTGGCGGCCGGATCGACGTTGCCTCAGTCACCGAACAGCTCGTCTACGAGATGGGCGATCCCCGGGAGTACATCACACCGGATGGCGTCGCGGACTTCACGACCATCCACCTTGCTCAAGCGGGCAGGGACAGGGTTCGGGTGTCGGGCGTCAAGGGAAAACCCGCGACTGACAAGCTCAAGGTCTCAATCGCGTATTTCTACGGCTACAAAGCCGTTGGCACGCTCGTCTATGCCTGGCCGGACGCGCTGGAGAAGGCAAAAGCGGCTGATCGCATCCTGCGCCAGCGCCTCAAGGACCTTGGCCTCGAGTTCGAAGCGATCCACACCGAGTTTCTGGGGGCCAGTGCCACGCACG
>WNGQ01001949.1_pt1 | contig 23094 bp, 18 predicted proteins | sample 5407661 | NCBI WGS metagenome assembly WNGQ01 (sample SAMN13153382, study PRJNA577476) | soil metagenome | isolation source: 60 cm soil or saprolite under Garry oak tree replicate 2 | place: USA:California | collected 2016-06-15 | reverse complement strand
TGTCGCGTCCGATAATTCCGATGATGTCGCCGCTTTGTAATTTCGATTCAATTCCAGCGACGCGGTTCTTTGGAATCTGATAGAGCGGGCGCGATGAAACGTTGGCTTCCATGCGCGCGAGCGGCCCGAGCAGCGAACGATTCGCTGCGAGATAACGGTAATGCCGCCAGCCCACACTCATCTCGCGCGCCGAGTGCGGAACGTTCGCGCCGCCGAGACTGCGCGTCAGATCTTCCACCAAGCCGCGCCGGTCATTGTCGTAAAGCCAATCCTCCAAATAATGCAGCCGCGAGAGATATTCGCCGCTGCATTCGCCGCTGCGATACCGGTCGAGCTCGATATAATGCAATAATCGCTCGGGAGTCCAATTCGATTCCGGCTCGTTCAGCATCCGGGCGAAGCTGAGCGCGATTTCGAAAAACGTCCAGCAATCCATTCCCTGAAAATTCACCGAGGGCGACTCGATTCGATTGTCGATCTCGAGAGTAAAGTGTTTGTAGCGCGTTCCAACCACCGCGTTTCCGACCGCCGCAGTCCGTTCGCCGATCGGCAATGCTTTCCAGTTTCCCGCCTTGGCCTTTGAAACCAGCCGATTGAATTGGTCTTGCCCTTTAAAAACCGTGCTGAATGGCAATCGCGATTCAAATGCGAGCGCGACCGAGCAAATCAAAAAGACGGGAATAATGAATCTCCAAGTCCGCATATTGCGCACAACTCAACGCGGAATTCTGTTCCAAGCAACCCCAACGCTCGGATCAACTCGCAAACGCCGAATCAATGACGATACCTGACTAACTCTACACGAGGGGTCCGCAAAAGGTTTTGCTTCACTGAGGCCAGCTTATATGCTCTTAGGTAAGTGCCGATTCGTTTTTCGAAAAAGAGCCAGAGGAATGTCGTTCGACAAACGTCGGGGGATGGCGCTACCGCTAAACGTTCCACGCGCGTGCGGCTGCGTCCGCATGCCGACTGGCACAAGCGTAATTTTCTCACCAGCGTCCTGATCCCTTCGCTTTTCATCAAACGTTCCGGCGATCACGCGCCGCCGCAATTCCCTAAAATTCGTGAAGGCGAGATTTGTATCACCTGGATCGGGCACGCCTCGTTTCTCGTTCAGACTCACGAGGTGAATATCTTGATTGACCCGATCTGGTCGAAGTGGCTCAAGGTGATCAAGAGGCTGAAGCGACCTGGTTTCGAACTTCATCATTTGCCCGCGATTGACTTTGTCTTGGTGACTCACGCCCATTTCGACCATCTCGACCGGCGCACGTTGCGGCGGGTGGCCGCCGACCAACCGATTGCCGTCCCAATTGGAGTGGGAAATTTGGTGCACGATCTGGGGTTTCACATTGTGCACGAGCTTGATTACTGGCAGACAGTCGAACTCGGGCCACTTAAGATTTCACTCACGCCGTGTCATCACTGGGGCGCGCGATTCCTCACCGATTTGCATCGCGATTTTGGCGGATTTGTTATCGCGGCGAACGGACGCACGATTTTTCACTGCGGCGACAGCGCTTACTTTCCCGGGTTTAAGGAAATCGGGGACCGTTACAAGATCGACATCGCCCTGCTTCCGATTGGCGCGTACGAGGCGCCGACCGGCCGCGAAGTTCACATGAATCCAGAGGAAGCGGTGAAGGCCTTTCTCGAACTCCGGGCCGAAACTTTGATCCCGATGCATTACGGCACTTTCCGCCTCGGCTTCGAGCCGCTCCACGAGCCGCCGCAACGACTGCTCGCATCCGCCCGGGCTCATGGCATCGAGGAAAAGGTTCTCGTCATGACCGAGGGAAAGCCAGTGGTTTTGTAAGATGAAAACATCGAACGCTCAACATCGAACATCGGACCTCGAATCCACTGAGCTGGATGTTGGATGTTGGATGTTGGATGTTCGGCGTTGAATTTGCCGCATGTCCGAAACGCGAGCTACGCGTTTTACAATCGCCGGTGCAATTACCGCCGGGCTGCTTGTCGTCTTTTTCTGCCTCATTCTGCTCTGGCACGATCCGCTCCTTTTTTGGAACGACGATTATGAATTGTCGGTCATGCCGGTGTTCGCCGACGTGGCACGCAGTTGGTCCGAAGGTCACTGGCCGCTCCTGAGTCCATATTCCTGGGTGTGCGGCAATCTCGCTGGCGAATTTCAATACGGCACTTTTTCGCTTTTTGTGAATGCGGCCATCATCCTGATTTGGAAATTTCCACTGACATTTCCGCAACAGGCAGCCGCTCTTTCCCTCATCCACTTTTTTGCTCTGGCAATTGGCGCGTTCCTGCTCGCCCGTGACCGTCGATTTTCAATTCCGTTGTCGGTCTTTGTTGCGCTCGTTGCTTCGTTGAACGGCTGGATTATCTGCTGGGGCGCGACCGACTGGTTCGGCGCCCTCGGCGCATTTACCTGGCTGCCGTGGGCGTGGTGGGGAGCCGAGCGCGCGCTGGATGGACAACGAACCAAATGGCGATTTCTTTGGCCAGCGCCCTTTGTGTACCTCCTCGTCACCGGTGGCTTTCCCTACACGGTTCTGATGTTGCTGCTCCTGATTGCATGGCTGTCGATCAAATCGTTAGGTCAAACACGTGGTATCCGGTCGATCTTACCGATGCTCTTCGGCGTCGCGCTCGGCTTTGGATTATCCGCTCCCGCGTGGCTCGCGATTCTCGATTTGGTTCAGGGTTCAGCGCGCGAATTGCAGCCGGCGTCCGCACATTGGCAATGGCTCGTTCCACCTGCCGCGCTCCCTGGATTAGTTCTTCCCTCGTGGACAGTGAGCTGGACCGATTTCTCCTCGCGTCTGACGCCGCGCTCTGCGGCCGAGCTGGCTTGCGGTCTTGTCGCCCCGGCCGCGCTCATCGCTGGATTCGTAGGGCGCGGGCGAACGCTCATTAGGCAAATCAAATGGGAGCTGATCCTGCTTGTTCTCGTGCTCGCGCTCGCAATGCTGCCAACCGCGGGACTCTTTCGGTGGAGTTTTCGCTGGCTGCCGTTTGTCCATCTCGTTCTCGCAATTTGCGCAGCTGAGGCGCTACGAGTGAGGCCGGGATCACCGATCCCGGCTACGACGGCGCTCGCTCTCGTGGTTTTGACGGCCATTGCAATGTCGATCTTCCGGACGGGCGGGCCATACGCTTTTCCGTTGATGTGGATTTTTCTTGGACTTGCTGCGGTTTGGTCCTTCTCGGAGCTTTTCCTGCGCGATTCTGAATTTCAGAAATGGGCGCCTGCAGCCATCACATTTCTGGCGTTGCTTGCAACATATCTCTACATCCCGCCAAACGGCGGAGTACCAAAATACAACCTGTCACAAGAGTTGCTCAAACCTTCACCGCTCGATCCGCGCCGCCTTTATCTCAGCATCTATCCATGGGCGGAGCTGACGTATCGCGTCGAAAACAAATCACAGCCGATCGGACAAATCGTGCGCCCCGGAAGCACGTCGATGTGGGCTCGCTTGCATTTCATTAACGGTTACAGCCCAATCCGGCCCGCTGGTGTGGCGCGCGAGTTCGCCACCACGATTCACGGCGAGATTAACCCGGCAATGGGAGATTACTTACTCAATTACCAGGCTGGCGAAGGCGGTGAATTGACACTCCTCGGCGTGGACGGGATCGTTGTCGCGCGCGAGATTAATACTGTTCCTCAGCCCGGGTCCGAATGGCAGTTGGTTGTTTCGACAGACGAAGGACGTGTCTTTCATCGGCGCGGCGCGCCACTTGCACGTGTGCGCTCGGTCACTTCAATTGATTCGCGGCCTAACGAGCAATTTGTTTCCGCGACGATTTCGCGAATTAACGATTCGCGAAATCGCGTAGAACTGGATGTCGATGTACCAAGCGGGGATCGGCCTGCGCTGCTGACTTTTTCGCGGCCATACTTCCGCGGATACGAGGCGCGCCTCGAGAACCAACGACTCGCAGCGACTTCTTATCGCGGATTACTTCCCATTGTAGAAGTTCCAGCCGGCTCACATGGACGGCTCACGCTCACCTACCGGCCATATTGGCTAAAATGGGGAAGCGCGGCAGCCGTCGCTTGTGTTCTGGCGCTTATAGTTGGTTTTTCCGCGGCGACTTTTCAGCGGAGGTAAGATTGGTGTGTGGGTGGGATTCTACGGTCACTTCGTCCTATCGCCAGCAATCGATTCCAGTACGATCCCGAGACAACGATAGATCAAATCGATTTCGCTCATGCTGGAATATGTAACCTTAGCCTCTCGTGGCGTGAAATAGGTGTGGTAAATATGATCTACGTCCATCGCACTGCAATATGTCTTCAACAGCGAAAGATTTTCATCACGATAATGTTCTTCGATCCTGGCCTCTTCTTCGGGTGAGAGCATCTGAATATTTGTGGACTGAAACTTCTTTGGCAGAGCGAGGCGCAAGGCTTTCATTAGCCTGTTGTCGTGAATCCCAGAAAAAAGATGCGGATTCTTCGACAGCACGTGGAGGATGGAACAGTCCAAGCTTGGATTTGTAGGCTGCATTCCAATGTCATACCTGTCTGGCGACAGGCCGATTAGATGGAAAAAATCGCGAGCCGGGTCCCCACCTGTGAGCAGCTCCGGGATGAGAAACCGGACATGGAGCGTGGCGGAGGGCAGCACTCTTCTCCAAGCGTCGATACCCAGTTTGAACCATGGCCTGCCGGTATTGATGCATTGAGAAACAAAGTCGCTGAGCGGCATACCGCTTTTGAGGCCCCACTGCTTCCACGCCGACGGGATCCACTGAAACTGCGGCCGCAAGTAGAAGATGACTGAGACTTCGAACTCACTATCCAGTCCGGCGAATAGCGAAGCCATTTGGGGATTCGCCAGGTTCTCGGCACTAAGGACCCTGACGTGATCTGTAGCCCGTGTGGCCACAGATGCTATCCCCTCAGTCAGTCGAGGTGTCAGATGCTCTCTTTTTTCCTTAGCCTGTTCAAGGAACCATATGGGCACCTCGAAATCTGCAAGCGCGCGGGCAATCCTCAGTTCTTTTCCGAGAAGAGAAATACCGTCCTTCTGTAATTTGCCAAAATTGCGAAAGAGCGCCGCCTGAATACTGGCGCTTCCGCACTTCGCGAATCCTGCATGAATTATAATCCGTCGCGTCACGTTGCGGGGTTACACAATACGCATTTTCATGTATCGCAATTTGGGACCGCGTGAGCTGACAATGAACCTCATCAAAATCCAACGTAGATGGCAGTAATCGAACTGCAAACCGCTGTAGCCGGCTCTACAAGCGTTGCATTATTTAACGATGGCGGATCGCCACTACAGTTTTTTTGGATCTTCCAGCAATTCGATTACACGTTTGAGCAAGCGCCCGGCGCCGCCGCCGTCGATGCTGCGATGGTCGAAGCTCAATGTGATCTGCGCCTCAGTCTTTGGAACAAATTGCTTTTTATTTTCATCCCACGACGGAACTTTTTTCCCAGCGCCGAGGCCGAGCAGGAGTGTTTGATCGGGCAGAGGAATCGGCGTGCCCCATTCCATTCCGAACGTTCCGAAATTCGAAACGGTGGCGATACCGCCGGCTTGCATGTCGGGCGAAATCCGCCGCTGTCGCGCAAGATCGACAAGTTCCTTGTATTTCGCCGTAAGATCGGCAAGAGATGTTTTGTCGGCGGAACGAATGACCGGCACCATGATTCCATCCCCGGCTTCCACGGCGATGCCCACGTCGATGGAGTTCGATTGTACAACGCGGCTGCCGATGAATTTCGCCGCTGCGCCTGGATTTTCCGCAAGGGCCAGCGCAAGGGCGCGCAACGCGTAAAGGCCGGGGCCGGGCTTTGGATCGCGCGATTGTCGATTTTGCAATACTGGATCGAGATTCACCGACGAACCAATCGTCGAGAGCGGCCGAGTCCAACTCCGGCGCATTGCCTCGGCTACGCCTGCGCGAATGGCGGAGGCTTCATGCGCGGTTTGCTTCTCGATCTTGTGCATAAAATTTTCGAGATCTTTGATGGTGATGCGGTTGCCCGCACCGGTCGGAGGAATCCCGGCAAGATCGGCATTGGTGAGTTGCAACTCGTCCATGCGCGCACGCACCCTCGGCGACAAAAATCCCGCGCCTTTTGCAGCGGCTGGAACAGGCAACCCGCCTGTGCGTCTTACGCCTTCACCATCTCTCTGGCGCGCGGCCACGGTCGCCTGTTCTTCGCGACCGGGAATTTCCATTGCCACTGTTCCTTTCGGAGGTTCTGGCACTGTTTTCTTGAACCGGGCGGCGTCTTCTTCGCTCGCTTCCACATAGCCAAGCACCGTGCCAACTGGATACGTTTCCTTTAACTGCACGGTGATTTTGTCGATCTTGCCTTTGCACGGTGTGGTCACGCCCATCACCGCCTTGTTCGTCTCGACGTCGATAATTTCCTGATCAGGAACGACCTCGTCGCCGGGTTTCACTTTAATATCGACAATGGTGGCTTCGGCAATCGACTCCCCTAGCTGCGGCATTATGATTGGAACTTGCGGCATAAATTTTATTCTCGAAGCAGGGCGCGAGCCTTTTGCGCGATCTCTTTTGCATTCGGACGATGCGCCGACCAGAGATTCGGATGATACGGAATGGGGGTATCTTTCGCGTTCAGGCGCTGCGGCGCCGCGTCGAGCAAATGAAAGCCTTCCGCAGTCACACGAGCGATAATCTCAGCCGTTGCGCCACCCCACGGGAATGATTCTCCCACGCAAAGCAGGCGGCCGGTGCGCGCGACGGAGGCAAGAACAGTGTTGGTGTCGAGTGGCTTAACCGAGCGAAGATCGACAACTTCAATTTCAAAACCTTCGTTCACCAATTGTTCCGCCACCGCAAGCGCTTCGTGCAGCATCGCGCTGTAAGTGACAATGGTGAGGTCGCGCCCTTCCCGCGCGATGCGTGCTCTACCCGTGGGCAAGCTTTCGCTAGGCAAGTTGTCGGCCTTTAGATGATAATAAAGATATTTGTGTTCGCAGTAGACAACCGGATCATCGATCGCCACCGCTTCGATGAGCATGGTGTAGGCGTCTTCCACCGTCGCGGGCGTCATTACGATTAGTCCCGGATAATGCGCGTAGATCGATTCCATCGACTGGCTGTGAAACGGTCCGCTGCCTTTTGTGCCGCCAGAGGGCAAACGAACCGTGATCGGAACTGAAACATTCGTCCGCCAATAATGCGTGCCGGCGTTGTTTAGAATTTGATTGAGCGCGGTGCTGGAGAAATCGGCGAATTGCATTTCGACAATAGGCCGCATCCCATTGATGGCGGCTCCAATTGCGGTCCCAACCATCGCGTCTTCGCTGATTGGTGCGTTCAACACGCGTCCGGGAAATTCCTTCGCGAGACCTTTCGTTGCCTTAAAGGCGCCGCCGAATGTTCCGCCAACATCTTGTCCATAGATGAAAACGCGTTCGTCATCGCGGAGCAACTTCGCCTGCGCCTCGCGGATCGCTTCCAGATAGGTGATGCTCATTCGAGGGAATCGACGATGTCGCGCGTGGAGATCGCGCACCAATCTTCTTCCGCGGCTTCAGGCGCAGCTTCTTTTTGCGCGGTGGAAATTGCCTGATCCACCTGTCCGGCTGCATCTCGACGCCACTCGACCAGCGTCTCGGCGTCCGCCAAATTAAGATCAACGATCGTCTGCTCGGCAACTTTCACGCAGTCGCGCGCGAACGGCTCGCGCTTGATCTCGTCAGTCACGTAACTCGCGTCGTCGTGTTCCCCATGACCGGACAAGCGCAGGATGGAAGCGACGACCAACTGCGGCGGGCGACCTGCTCGCGCGCGCTTCACCGCGCCACCGATTACATCCAGACAATTTGTAAGATCGGTTCCATCGACCGTGTAACCTTCGAATCCGTAACCCGTCGCGCGATCAACCAGATCATGACAAGCAAACTCGCGGTCGTTTGGCGTGGAATAAGCATAATGATTGTTCGTCGCGACGACAACGAGCGGCACCTGTTCGACAGCGGCTATGTTCATTCCTTCGTGGAACGCGCCGGTCTGCATACCGCCTTCGCCGATGCACGACAAGCCGACAAAGTTTTTCTCACCGCGGAATCGTTTCGCCATCAACGCGCCCACCGTCACCGAAACCATCGCGCCGAGGTGACTGATCATAGCGAGCTGATTGTCGCGCGGCCGGCCCCGGTGAATATTGCCGTCTCGTCCACGCATGGGGCCCTGCCGCGAGCCGAGATAAGTGCGCGTGACGTCGAGCAGTGGTTCGCCGAATGCGGATCGCCCTGCCTGGTCGCGAATCAATGGCGCGAAGATGTCGCCTTTTTGCAAAAACAAACCGCAAGCCACGCTGACCGCTTCCTGGCCCTTGCCGATGTAAACGCCGCCCGTGATCAGACCGCCGCGGTAGAGACTAACGAGCTTTTCTTCGAGAGTGCGCGTGAGCAGCATCCAACGAAAGGCCTCGAGAAAGCGCTCGTGCGGCCCGGCCTTCGACCTTGTGGATTTTTTGCGCCGCGTCGCTGTTTCAAGCATTCGGGAATTTTACCCAAGTTCGACAATCGCGCGCAAATTTTTTTCCGCCTGCCGAATTGGCTCTGGGTAGCGCACGCGTCTTTGATTGCGCAGGAAAAAGTGCGCGACCGCGAGATGCAATCTCCAGCCCGCGAGACGCGTGCGCTACCCTAATGCGTGGCGGCAAGACTGCGCTTAGTCTCCGCACCTTCGAGCGGGAATTGGCGCTGCGTAGTGGTTTCGCCGTGGCCATTCGATGGCGTTTGTTCGGTGGTAACTTGCCGTGGAGCGGTCAATTTCATGCCAACGAGTTTGCTCACGCCGCGCTCCTCCATCGTGACACCATAAAGCACATCCGCTTTTGCAATCGTGCGTTTGTTGTGGGTCATGATGATGAACTGACTCTGCTTTACGAACCGGTCCAACACGCGGATAAAGCAGTTGATGTTGCCTTCATCGAGCGGCGCATCTACTTCGTCGAGAATGCAGAACGGACTCGGTCGCACCATGTAAATCGCGAATAGTAAGGCGACCGCTGTCATGGCGCGTTCCCCACCGCTCAGCAACGAGACGCTCTGGAGTTGTTTGCCCGGCGGTTTGGCACTGATTTCAATGCCGCAGTTGAGTGGATCATTCTCATCGAGCAGCGATAAATCCGCACGGCCGCCGCTGAAGAGCTCAGCAAACATTTCGCGGAAGTTTCTGCGCACTTGTGAGAATGTCTCAGCGAACAACTTCCTCGTGGTCGAATTGATTTGCGCAATCACATCGAGCAATTCGCGGCGCGAATTTGTGAGATCGTTGTTTTGCCCTTCGAGGAATTTGTATCGTTCCTCGAGCTCGTCGTACTCATGCACGGCATCGAGATTGACCGGACCCATGTTGTCGAGTTGGGTCGTGAGATCGCGGATTAACTTTTGGACGTCGATCTGTTCAAGATTGACATCGATCACTTCCGACTTTGATGCGGCTTCGCCACCATTATTAGCATCGGCCGATGGAACGCCCGATCCACCTTGCCGCCGCTTTAATTGTGCGCGCAGCGTCTTCTCGAACGCTGTCTGATCGGACACGACCTCACGGAGATTAACCTGATAACGGCGCGAAATATGTTCGGCAAGATTGTCGGTCTGCATTTGTACCTGAGTCTCACGAACCTGGTGTTTGGAACGTAGATCATGCAGCTCATTCAACGAGTTTCGGGCTGCGCGCAGCTTTGACTCCATTTCGTTCATTGCACGTGAGTGTTCCGCACGTTGATCGGTTAGAGCGGCAACAGTCGCCTCCAGCTTGGCGCATTCTGCATTCTGTTTCTCGATGGCAGCTTCAGCGCTCTTCGATTCCTGCGATTGGGCGGCCAATCGCGTTTCGAAATTGGCGATCTCCGCCTGCCGAGCCGTGATTGTCTCGGCGAGTTCAGCTTCGCGGACGGTCATCGGCTGGCGCTGTGCGATGAGGTTCTCGTAACGCTGTCGCCCAGTGGCGAGCGCAACGCGCAGTTCGTTGAGCTGTTCGGTGGCCTCGTCTTCACGTTTTGCCGCGTTTTCGTGCGCACCTTGGACCTCCAGTTGCTGATTTTGCTGCGCCTCCAAGCCGGCCCGCTCTGAGGCCAGTTCTTCCTCTAATTTTGCAATCCGCTGGTCCGCAGTTTGGATTTGCTTCGCGAGGACGGTCTGCTCCGAGCGAAGTTGGTCGATCTTCTGTTCGCTTTCCTGCGATTCTCGTTCCAGGAAGAGAATTCGGTTGTCCCAGGTGGACTGTTCTCGGTCGGCAGACTCATATTGACGACGCGTTTCTTCGAACTCGCTTCTCGCTTTCTCCAATATTGCATTTGCGGCGTCGCGTTTTTGCAGCAACGCATCGCGTCGGCTGCGGACCTCCGCATATTCTGCGCTCAGAAGCGACATGCGCGCCTTGCGTTCGAGCAGGGAATCGGCTGACGCGTCTCGGCTGCCGCCAAAAACTACTCCTTCCGCTGAAATGAATTCCCCCGCGAGCGTCGCGACCGCGCAATCGTTTCCATGGTTTTTGAAAGACAATGCCGCGTCCAGATCGCGAAAAATTGCGACATTGTGCAGCAACCGCACCACGACCGGCGCAAGAAAATCCGGCCCTTTCACTTTTTCGCGCGCCCAGGCGAGTGCTTCTTGCGGAAGAGTCATCTGACTTTTAGGCGAAGAATTCGACAACCCCGGAAGAACCAGCGCAGCCTGCCCGATTTTCTTTTCCTTCAAAGCAGCGATAATTTCAGGCGCCAGCTTTGTATCTTTCAGAACAATCGCTTGCAGATTTCGACCCAGGGCAGCTTCGATCGCAGCGATAAATTCTGGATCGACATCGAGATTCGAAACCAAGGCTCCCGCCAGGGCGGGCTGGATTCGCGAGGGATTATCAAGGCCTTTGAGCACAGCTTGCGAACCTTCCGCAAGACCTTCACCTTCTTCATTAAGCTGATGCAGAATTTCCAGGCGCGATTCTTTTTCCGCCAGCGCGTGTTCGATTTCGATCAGGCTTTTTTCAGTGCTGGCGAGACGCTGTTGTTGTTCGTGCAATGTTTGCTCGCTGGCGCGCGATTTCACCTTTAGAAGATCGAAATTTTTCTGCTCGGTTTGTGCCGTCGCGCGCGCGGCGGCAAACTCCTTCCTGACTTTGTCGCGAGTGGCGCGTGCCTCGGAAATCGCAACGTCAAGGTCGCGTCGAGTTTCCTCCGTGGCATCGCGTCGAATCGCAAGTCCGGAGATCTCGTCCTCCAGTTCGGCAATTCGCTTCTCAGTTTTCGATCGTGACGATCGCAGCGCTTCAAGTTTCGAGTCGTTCGCGCTCCGCTCGGCACGTAATTTCGAGATTAGACCAGTAAGCTTGGCCAGTTCGGCTTCTTCGGCTTGAAGAAGCTGCCTGGTCTTTTCAACCAGCGCATTCGCCTCCTCTAATTCTTTGCCTTGCTGGGCGCGCTTTGCCTCGGCCGCAGCGATGTCTTTTCGGGAACGCTCAATCAACTCAGTGAGCTCCTCGGCGCGTTGCCGGTTGAACTGAATTCGATTTTGATGCCCGCCGATTTGGCTTTGCAGACGTTGTAATTCGGTACGGCCATCCGCGATCTGGTCTTCAACTTCCTCCAGCAAGCGACGCTGCTCGGCAAGCTGGTTTTCGCTGTTGTCGATCTTAGTCCGGCGTGCCTCTTCGGATTCGCCGAGGCGCGCGATCTCCGCGTGACAACGGGCAAGCTCAGCTTCCAGGGAATCGAGCTGTCTGCGCGAATGATGGGTATCGAGAACGCGAAGGTCTGCGTGTAATGCCTGGTAGCGCCGTGCCTTGCCAGCCTGCCGCTGCAGTGAGCCGATCTGGCGCTTCACTTCCTTGATCACGTCGCCGATGCGCAAAAGATTTGCGTCCGTCGCTTCCAATTTGCGCAGCGCCTCGCGTTTTTGAGTTTTATATTTTGTGATTCCGGCCGCTTCTTCAAAAACCGCGCGGCGATCTTCTGGTCGGGAACTCAAGATCATGTCGATCTTGCCTTGCTCCATCATCGAGTAAGCGGCGCGCGCGACACCGGTGTCGGCGAAAAGATTTTGAATGTCGCGGAGACGGCAGGGCGTTTTATTAAGCAGGTATTCGGAATTGCCGTCTCGGTATACGCGGCGCGTTACGCGTACATCGTGCCAATCGACTGCCAGATGAGTTGCGCAATCGGAAAGCGTAAGAGAGACCTCCGCGAAACCAACAGGCTTGCGGGTGTCGCTGCCGTTAAAAATAACGTCAGCCATCTCGTCGCCGCGGAGCGACTTGGCGGATTGCTCCCCGAGCGCCCAACGGACCGCATCGAGCACATTGGATTTTCCGCAACCGTTCGGCCCGACAATAGCGGTGATGCCTTGGTGGAAATTGAAAATCGTTTTATCGGCAAACGATTTGAAGCCGAGGAGCTCGATCGATTGTAAATGCATGTGCAGGCCGCAATCTCGGATCTCGGATGGTCCATACAATAAGCTTGTGGGGCTTACAAGTGAAAACACACAATTTGAAGTAGGCGCGGTCGCCCAAGATACAGCATATTGGGTTTGCCACGCCTCGACGACAGCTGCGGCTTCAGTTCGTCCCCTATCAACGAAGGTCGCAAGAAGAATGCGATGTACCCGCTAGTAACCGATCATGCGATTTTCCGGTACTGAGACGTTTGAACAAGGTAGAGTAAAGAGGCCGCAATGAGACACGCGCCTGTGAGTTCGAATTCTGTAAGCGTTGCATGAGCGAGAATCCAGATGATCACGATGATGGCGAGGATTGGAATGATCGTCGCGCCGGGGAATTTAAACGGCGCGCCATCGCTGCGAATATCGCGCCGATTCAATTCCAGCGCGGCGAGACAGCAAAGAATGTAAAGTAACAACACCGCCATGTTCGACAGCACGGCGAGCTTTTGAAACGTCGAGCTGAATGAGAGGGCAAACCCGATTGCGGCGTATGTAACGATTGCGACATCGGGTGTGTGGAACCGCGGATGCACGTGCGCGAACCATTTCGGAATGAAGGCGTCGCGCCCAAAAGCAAAGATGATTCGCGGCGAGCTTAGAATGTCACTTGTCGCAAAGCCGAACGCGGAAATGGCTAGGCCGGCGAGCATCAGCGTTCGCCCCAGATTTCCCAGAAATCGCTCAGCGGCTTCGGCCAAAGCCGCCTCCCCGGACGTTTCCAGTTGGTTGCCCAGAACACCAAGCGCCACGAGTTGGATCATGATATACAGCAAAGTCGTTATTCCGAGCGCGGTGAAAATGGCGCGCGGCACCGTCCGCGCCGGATGTTTAACTTCCCCGCTTGGCACCAGAGCCACTTCGACGCCCACGAAAGCAAAAATCAATTGCAGAACGCTTCTGCCCAGCGGTCCGCCTTGCGGCCAGCCAGGCCACGCCAGCGCTTCCGGGCGGATAAAGAAAATGCCCGCAACTACGAAAATGATCAGCGGCGCCAGCTTGATTAAGGTAACCGCTTCAACCGCGCGTGCGCCGATCCGCACACCGCGAATATTGATCGTCCCAAGAAACAGAAAGACGAACAAAATGACGAACAAGCGGCCGGCCGGCGTCGCGAGGCCCGGAATCAATTCACCAACTGAAATAGCAATGAGACCGACCACGCCGGAAATGGCGAGTATCGCTGTGAGGAAATAAAGCACGCCGGCCAGGAATCCGACGTAACGGCCAAACGCAACTTCGACATAAGCGTAAAGCCCGCCGGTGAGCGAAACGCGACTGCCCGCCATCGCAAACGAGGTGACGAACAAACACATCGCAACTGCGCAAATGACGTAGGCAAGAGGTGACGCCGCCCCGATCTGCGCTGCGACCAGTGCCGGCAACGCAAAAATGCCCGCGCCGACCGTTGAGTTGACGATGTTGGCGGTGAGCCCCGGAACGCCGATCGCGCGAATCAGGCCCGCTTCCTCTTTCGGTGTCGACGACACGGACATGAGCGGAGGGTGAGCGATGGGCGAAGAAATCGCAATTCAAGTTTTGGAACCGGTTTGCTATGCAAAATAGTGCCGCGTCATGCTGAGCGGAGCGAAGCAAAGTCGAAGGATTTCGCAGCAGCACCTGAAGATGATTCCACGGGGTCCCTCGGCTCCGCTTGCAATGACGGAGCGTTGAACGTTGGACGTTTTCCCGAACTCTGGTTTAAGCTGTCAACTATGCGTCCGACTTACTTGGAGGATTTCTATTCGTTTCTGCGGTTTCCGAGCGTTTCAACCGACGATCAATTTGCCGAGAAACTTCGCGAGTGCGCGCAATGGCTCGCGCAAAAGTTGAAGAGCATCGGACTCGAAGCCGACATCGTTGCCACGGCCGGTCACCCGATTGTCTGGGCGCGCAACAAACATCGGCCCGAGCGTCGCACCGTCTTGATTTACGGTCATTACGATGTGCAGCCGCCTGATCCTCTGGAGCTTTGGGATTCGCCACCGTTCGAGCCTGTTTTGAAGGACGGCTACGTTTTTGCACGGGGCGCTACCGATAACAAAGGACAAATTCTTTCGCACATTCTCGGCATTCAAGAGACGATAGAACAAAATCGCGAATTGCCGGTAAACCTGCATCTCGTGATTGAAGGTGAAGAGGAAATCGGCAGCGCGAATCTCGGCAGTTTTCTAAACGAAAATCGCGATGCGCTGAGATGCGACGTGGCGGTGGTTTCCGATACCGGAATGATCGCGCGGGGATTGCCGACCTTAAGTTACGGACTGCGCGGAGTGACCGCCCTGGAAATAAAAGTGACCGGCCCGAAGATGGATTTGCACTCCGGCATTTATGGCGGGGCCGTTGCGAATCCGATCACTGCGCTCGCGCAATTGCTGGCCACGCTTCACGATCATGAAGGCCGTGTGGCGATCGCGGGATTCTACAATCGCGTGAAGCCGCTGGAGGATTGGGAACGCGAAGCATGGCGTAAACTTCCGTTCGATGGCGACAAGCTGGTTCTGAAAGAAACCGGGGCACCCGAACTTTTCGGCGAGACCGGCTACAATTCGCTTGAGCGTGTCTGGGCGCGACCGACCGCCGAGATCAATGGAATCGGAGGCGGTTATCAGGGGAAGGGGACAAAGACTGTGATCGCCAGTCACGCGATGGCGAAACTGACATTTCGTCTCGTTCCGGAACAGGAAGCTGACGAAATTTTAAAATTGGCGAACACACATTTGCGCAAGAATTTACCCAAAGGAGTCACGCTCGAAATCACCGATGGTCATAGCGGGCCGTGGTACCTCACTGATCCGCATTCACCGATCGGTGAGGCTGCCCAGCGCGCTTTGCGCGAGGCTTTCAACGCCGAGGTCGCGCTCATTCGAGAAGGGGGCAGCATCCCGATTGTCTCGGAGTTTCGCAGCATCCTGGGCGTCGAGACGCTCCTGATGGGATTGGCGCTCCCAGATTGCAGGGCGCACTCACCCAACGAGAATTTCCCTCTGGAAAATCTCGAAGGCGGGATTCGACTGAACAAAGCAATTCTACAGGAGCTGGGCCACTGATTTTGTTTCCCGCGACCAAGATAGTCCTTCGAAGTCTTTTAGTCGCCGCGATCTGTTTCGGGACGAACGTCGTTCCGGGCAGAGCGGAAGAGTCGTTAGGCACAAAGATTAAGAAGGTCTTTGAGGCGACCCCAACGGCCACTCCGACGCGAAAACATCGGAAACGCCCAGCCAGGAAATCCTCGCCCAGTCCTTCGCCTACCGCTTCACCGAAACGAAAAAAGATTTCGCCGACGCCATCTCCGAGCCCGACGCCGGAAACAAAACGAAAGCGCAAAAAAAGGTCTCCCTCGCCCAGCCCTAGTGCATCACCCTCCGCGACAGCGACGCCGGAGGAAATACTGGCGCCGGGTCCAACCGAAACCCCGCAGCCGACTGCGGTGCCTTCGGCGACCACGCATCCTCCTCCAGAAAAAAAAGGCGCGCCCAACGTAACGGTTTCGCCCGACAAAATCACGGACTATGAAACTTACCCTCCGAAAGTGCGCCAAATCATCGAGGCTGGGCTCGAGCTCACAAAACAGAATCTTGGTTACGCCTACGGCTCTGCTGACCCCGCAAACGGCGGCATGGATTGCTCCGGTTTCATTTATTACGTTCTCAAGCAAAACGGATTTCCGGATGTGCCGCGCGATTCGAGCCAGCAGTATGTCTGGGTGCGCAAGGCGGGAAATTTCGATGCGGTGTTAAGCCGGCATGCGGATACGTTCGAACTCGATGCGCTCAAGCCGGGCGACCTCCTCTTCTGGAGCGGCACCTACCATATCGATCGGGATCCGCCGGTGACGCACACGATGATTTATCTAGGGCGCGAAAAGGGAACGAAAAAGCGCATCATGGTAGGAGCGAGTGATGGCCGCACTTACGATGGCAAACAGCGCTTTGGCGTTAGCGTTTTCGATTTTAAATTGCCGCCGCCGCCGAACAGCAGCGACGCCAAGCTCAGTCCGGTCTTTGTCGGCTACGGACGAATTCCCGGATTGAGTGAAGATTGAACTCTATCGCTCATTCTCGGCCTCCGTAGAACTCGGAGACGCCTTCGGCTCTGTCGTAGTTGTTACCCGAACTGGAAATTGATGAGCGCGACGTTCATATCGTGCGAATGCGCCGGCGATCAACGCAAGAACGACGATCAAGACGACGCGTTGTTCGCTTTTCGAAAGAACAAAAATCCTGATCACGCGTTTCATTTTTTCGCGTAACGGATGGGATCTTCTAGTATCCCGGCTTCGCGGAAACCTTTGAGCCGCAAGAGACAGGAATCACACTCGCCGCAGGCAAGACCTTCCGGCGACGGATCGTAACAACTGTGTGTGAGTGAAAGATCGACATTGAGCTGGCTGGCCTTGCGGATGATCTCTGCTTTCGAAAATTTGATCAGTGGCGCGTGAACGCGAAACCGCGCACCTTCGACCCCGGTTTTGGTTCCAAGGTTGGCCAAAGTCTCAAACGCTTCGATGAATTCAGGCCGGCAATCCGGATATCCGCTGTAATCGATTGCATTTACGCCAAGGAAAATGTGACCGGTCGGAATCACTTCCGCCCAGGCAAGCGAATATGCGAGAAAGATGGTGTTGCGCGCCGGGACGTACGTGACCGGAATCCCATGGGCGATTTCTGTTTCCGATCGCTTTTTCGGCACATCAAGATCATCCGTGAGCGCCGAACCGCCGAAGATGCGCATGTCGATCTTCGCCACACGATGCTCTTTTACGCCTAACGAGTTGGCGACGCGACGAGCGGCTTCGATCTCGATCTGGTGACGCTGGCCGTAATCAAACGACAGGGCGTACGCTTCGTAGCCTTCTGCCATCGCAATCGCCAGCGTCGTCGTCGAATCGACGCCGCCGCTTAAAAGGACGACTGCGCGTTTCATTTGTTAAATTGGCAAGGTGCCGCTTCTGTAGGGGACGACGTTGTCGTCCCGCCGGAAACCAACGGCTTCACCTACAGATCATCGCGCTCAATTCTGTTTTTGTCTGGATACTCAGCGCGCACTGTGAGCGCGATTCCGCCCCGCGCGGAAAATTGCGCAGTCACAATCGCTTCGCGCGGCGCGCACGCTTTCACGAAATCGTCCAGAATGCGGTTCGTGACCGCTTCGTTGAACGCGCGCTCGTTCCGATACGAGGCAAGGTAAAACTTAAGCGACTTACTTTCGACGCAGAGCCGATCCGGCACGTAATCGATGTCGATCCTGGCGAAATCGGGCTGACCCGTGATCGGACAAACGGAAGTGAAATCATCCGTTTCAAAATGAATCCGGTAATTTCGCCGCGCCGGGTTTGGGAAAGTCTCCAGGCACGCCTCGGCAGGGGAAACAGGCAGTTTCGCCTTGCTTCTTCCCAGCAGTGTGAGTCGACCTGTAACTTTTCCTTTTGCCACTGCAATATTAAAGCGGTTAACCGCTTTGCTTCAATCGGTATCGCTTCTGGACATGGCCGACACATGGAGGGCACTGGACCGCGCCTTATTTTCGTCGGCTCCCATTCGACAAGCTCAGGGCAAGCGAGTCTCGCCCTACCAGAAAACAGCTTTCCTAATCCTCGACTGGCGCAGAAAAGGTGCGCAGATCGTTTCACTCGTATCTTTTCGCACGCAGAGGCGATTTGCTTGAACTCCCTTCTTGCTTGAACATCGAACGCCGAACATCGAACGTCCAACGTCCAATTGTCTGATTGAACGCCAAACAGCAAACCACAAGAGGTAAAGATCGAGTTGGCGTGATCGATGTGGTCGCGCACGATACGAAAACCGGCGAAGTCGTGCTGGCGATGAACGAGCCTGATGAGTGGGACGGCTCGGAAGCACGATTGCTCGCATTACAGGAGCGCTTCAACGCTTATGTTTCATTTTTGCTCGACGGCGAAATGGTGAGCGAGCATCCGGAGCTTGCCGGCAAACCAGCCCGGATTGAGGTGCGTTGCGCGCACGTGCCAGACCCGCGCGCGATCGAGTTGCTCGGCATGATTCACGATCAGCTCGCGTTCCAGGAAATAAAAATGGAAGTTATCGTGAAAGATCGACAACCCCTGTGGCGAGACTCTGCCGAGCCGGCGAATTAATCTTACGGCTCCGAAGAGCGTCCCCCTAAACCAGGTTAGTATTTCAGAAACGAAATTACCGGCGTCGGCTCGAGTTGTTTGCGGCCATTAAGAAATTCCAGTTCAACTAAGAACTGTGCTTCGAGAAGTTGCCCGCCGACTTTACGGATGAGCGCGGCCGCTGCAGCCGAAGTTCCTCCGGTCGCCAGCAAATCGTCCACCAACACAACTCGCTCACCCGCTATCATGGCGTCGTTATGCATCTCCATTTCGGCTTCCCCGTATTCGAGTGAGTACTTCGCGACCTCGGTCTTGTAAGGCAATTTTCCGCGCTTGCGGATTGGAACAAAGCCGACGCCAAGTTCATAAGCAACCGCTGATCCAAAGAGGAATCCACGCGCGTCGATCCCGACGATTTTGTCGATGTCTTTCCCGCGGCAGCGCTCCAGGAACAGATCGATCGACGCGCGAAACAAAACGCGATCGCCCAAGAGCGGTGTGATGTCTTTGAAAACAATTCCCTTTTTTGGAAAATCGGGAACGTCGCGGATTCCCGTGCGCAATCTCTCGAGCATATCGGTCATCACCGCGCGATGCTAGTGAGGGCTCGGAAAACGTCAACCCTGGTTCACGTCCGACCGGCGGTCTGTGACCGTCGCTTCGGGTTCAATTGCCTCTAAGCGCGCGGCCGCACCATTGCCAAGCCCGATGCATCACCTTAGAATGATGAGTCTCGGTGGATCGACTACTTCTCATCGTTTCGACGCTTTGCTTTCTCGCGGCAGTCGTGCGGACGATTGTTGCCTTACGGGCGGGCATTTTTCGACCGGGACAATTTACTTTTCTGGCAATTGGCCTCGGGTTTATTTGTCAGACGGCATTTTTGTCGATTCGCGGCCATGCGCTGGGGCGCTGTCCGCTAACGAATTTGTTTGAGGTTTTCATCTTTCTCGCGTGGTCGGTGGCTTTGATCTACATGCTAGTTGGCCCGGCCTATCGCCTCTCGCTCATGGGCGCGTTCACGGCGCCGCTGGTGGTTTTGTTGCAAGGATTTGCCTTGATTGCGCCAATCGATATCCGCCATCCGGTGAAATTGCCGGCAAATCCGTGGCTGGAATTTCATGCTTCGATTTCGATCATGGCCTACGGTGCGTTCGCGCTCGCCTGCATTGCAGGCGTCATGTATCTCGTGCAGGAGCGCCAGCTCAAAACGCGTCAATTGCATTCGATTTTTTATCATCTCCCGCCGCTGACCGATCTTTTCGCGGCAATTACACGGCTGCTTTGGTTGGGTTTTGGGCTTTACACGCTTGGGATTGTGAGCGGTTTTTTTACTTCCCGACCATTGCCGCGCGTGCAGGTGGTGGCCGCCATTGGGATCTGGATGCTTTATGCGGCGATTTTGCAAGGCCGGCATCTTCGACGGCTCGCGCCGAAACGCGTAGCCGCGCTTTGCGTTATCGGATTTGGCGCGGCGTTAACGCTTCTCTGGGGAATTACTTTCTCGGCCCAAACACATCCGCTGCCATGAATCTTTTCTGTGTCGGATTGAGCCATCACACCGCAAACGTGGAGACACGCGAGAGCTTCGCCGGCCACGCTGAGAGTGATTGCACCCTGCGCAGAACAGGTTGCGCGGAGGCATTGGTGCTCACGACCTGCAATCGCGTGGAAGTTTACGGCGCGTCGGAGAAACGGGTATCAACCGATGAGATCGCGCGCTGCCTGGCGCGAGAAATCGAGAAGGACGCCCATCAGTATGCACCTGCGTTCTATCGCTACGAAGGCGAAAAGTGCGTGCAGCACCTCTTTCGAGTCGCTTCGGGACTCGATTCGATGGTGGTAGGCGAGACTGAAATTCTCGGCCAGGCCAAGAAGGCATATGAATCGGCGCGCGCTTCCGGCGCAGCCGGGCCCTGCCTGCACCGCTTGTTTCAACGCGCCTTTCGTGTCGCGAAGCAAGTTCGCACGCACACTGAGATCACCCGAGGCCCCGTGTCAGTCGGGTCGGTTGCAGTCGATCTTGCGCAAAGAATTTTCGGTCAACTCAGCAAATGTAAAGTTCTGGTATTGGGGGCGGGTGAAACGAGCGAGCGAACGGCGCGGGCGCTCGTCTCACGCGGCGTGACCGATCTTCGGGTGAGCAATCGCTCCAGTGACCGTGCCAGGGAGCTGGCAAGTCTCGTAGGTGGTCAGGCCGTTCCATTTGATGATTGGCGGGAGGAATGTCGCGAGATCGATATCTTGATTACGTCAACGTCTTCCGAAGCGCCGTTGCTGACCCCGGCAAATCTGGCGCCGATGCTGTGCGATCGTATCGATCGTCCGCTTTTCATCATCGACATCGCCGTTCCGCGCGATGTCGATCCGAGTATAAATGAGATGGACGGCGTCTATCTTTACGACATCGATTCTTTGCAATCGGTCGCAGAACAATCGCTTGCGCTGCGACGGCAGCAAATCGCCGCTGCGGAAGCAATCATTGCCGAGCATCTCGCGGACTTTGTCGCTTCGATTTCGCGTGAATTAAATCGCGTCCCGCGAACGGCCGAACGTCCTTCAGTCGCTGATAGTTCGCTGCGCACGTTGGAATTGTAGAATTGTACGGGACGCTGTCAGCTTCCCCTACAGTAGCTATGAATCAGAAAATTGTCCTCGGCACGCGCGGCAGCGAGCTTGCGCGCGCCCAAGCCCGTTTGGTTGAGAAAGCAATTCAAACGGTGCGACCTGAACTGAGGATCGAGACAAAAATTGTCGCGACGAAAGGCGACAAGATGAAGGTTGTCGATCTTCGTGCGGGACGAAAAGGATTGTTCACGGCGGAAATCGAGAGCGCGCTTCTCGCCGGAGATGTCGATGTTGCGGTGCATAGTGCGAAAGACCTGCCAAGTGAAACCGACCCCGGCGCGACAATCGCAGCGGTCCTTCCGCGCGCCTCCACGGATGACGTGCTGGTGTCAAAACATTCGGGCGGTTTGGCTGGCCTTCCCGATGGCGCGACAGTCGCCACCGGCAGTGTACGAAGGAAATACCAGTTGCTCTGGAAACGTGCGGATCTCAAGATTGTCGATCTTCGCGGCAACGTGCTGACGCGGTTGCGCAAGCTAATTGTGTTGGCGACGTAAGCGCAAAGGCGATCGTCGATCCAGTGAACGATCGCGAGACGTTGCTTTGTTTGCGCGCGGAGCGAGAATTTCTGCGTTTGTTGCACGGTGATTGCAATTCGCCGGTGGGCGTCCTGGCGAAGATCGACGACGACAAGATGAAATTGCATGCGCAAGTTTTCGATCGAGACTTGGCGGCGCCGCGGGAGGCCAAAGCGGAAGGCGAGCGCGCCGATGGTGAGCGTCTCGCTGCACAATTGTTGAGGCAGATCAATGCGATGTGAGAATCGATCGCAAGCATGAGCACGAGCACGAAACCGAAAGGTAAAGTTTATCTCGTTGGTGCGGGGCCGGGCGATCTTGGTTTGGTGACGCTGCGTGCAAAGGAGTGCATAGAGAGTGCAGACGTCATCGTTTACGATCATCTGGCAAATCCGGAGATGCTCGGTTGGGCGCGCGATGACGTGGAGATTATTTATGCCGGCAAGGAAGCGGGCGAACCATCGCTAAGTCAGCAAGAAATTAACGCGTTGCTGATTGAGAAAGCGCGCACGGGAAAGGATGTCGTCCGGTTAAAGGGCGGAGACCCGTTTGTGTTTGGCCGAGGCGCGGAAGAAGCAAAGGCAATCGTTGACGCGGGAATTGAATTTGAAATTGTGCCGGGAATCACCTCGGCTATCGCCGGCCCAGCCTATGCGGGAATTCCCGTGACGCATCGCGCCGAAAATTCGCATGTCACATTTTTTACCGGGCATGAAGATCCAGCCAAGACAGAAAGCGCGATCGACTATGCTGCGCTGGCAAAACTCGGCGGTACCCAGGTGATGCTGATGGGCGTGGAACGCCTGGGAGCGGTTACGCGCGAAATGCTTAAGCAAGGGGTGCGCGAGGATTTGCCGGTAGCGCTCGTTCGCTGGGCGACAACCGGACGGCAGGAAACGCTCATCGGAACTCTTCAGGATATTGCCCAGCGAGCTATTGCCAGCGGCTTTGAAGCGCCGGCGGTGGCGGTCTTCGGAAACGTGGTCGCCCTGCGCGAAAACCTGAATTGGTACGAAAAGCGGGCGCTCTCGGGGAAACGGATCGTGGTCACGCGAACACGAAAACAAGCAAGCGCATTGAGTAACAAGCTGCGCGCGCTCGGCGCTCAGGTCGTCGAATTGCCGACGATCCGAATCGAACCTCCAACCAATCTGCGCGAGTTCGCGGAATTGGTGCAGGACGCGCACATCTACGACTGGATCGTTTTCACAAGCGCGAATGGCGTGGAAGCGTTCTTTCAGATGTTTTTTAAACTATACGACGACGCTCGTGAGATCGGAGCCGCGCGGATCGCGGCCATCGGCCCGGCCACAGCGCAGCGGGTGAGAGACTTTCGTTTGCATGTCGATCTTGAGCCGGAGGAATTCGTGGCGGAAGGCGTAGTAAAAGAGTTTCGGAAACAAGGCGGCATCGAAAATTTGCG
>WNGQ01001642.1_pt1 | contig 23095 bp, 20 predicted proteins | sample 5407661 | NCBI WGS metagenome assembly WNGQ01 (sample SAMN13153382, study PRJNA577476) | soil metagenome | isolation source: 60 cm soil or saprolite under Garry oak tree replicate 2 | place: USA:California | collected 2016-06-15 | reverse complement strand
TGCAGGCCGAAGATCTTCAGACCGGCAATGCTGAAGAAGGGAAGCAGTATTTCAATGGAGCAGGCGGCTGCGCAAAATGCCATTCTCCCAGTGGAGACCTTGCCGGTGTCGCCAGCCGCTTCCGAGGATTGGCGCTCCTCGAACGCATGCTCTATCCAGGAGGCCGCAGAGCTGGTCCTTCATCATCGCCCGCAACGGTCAAGGTGACGTTGCCTTCCGGCGAAACCGTGATAGGCAAGCTGGCGTATCGCGACGAATTTGTGATTGGGCTTGTGGATTCGTCCGGTTGGTACCGCTCGTGGTTCAAAAGCGCGGTGAAGTACAAGGTGAATAATCCGCTGGAAGCGCACAGCGAGCAGCTCGGAAAGTACACCGAGGAATCCATGCACAACGTGCTGTCGTATCTTCAAACGTTGCGCTGAAATCCCTTTTGTCGTGGAAGGTTGCGTTGAAGAAAAAGTTCCTCAAGACGAGAGTTGCACGGCGCAAACTTAATCTTGTTGCGAGCGTGGCCTTACTCCTCGCTTTTCAAAGCACGGCCCGCGCTCAAAGTGCGGACGATCATGCTGCGGATCGGCCACTCGACGCAGCTATGCTCTTGAAGCCACCCGCCGATAGCTGGCCGATGTATCACGGCACTTATTCCGGCCACCACCACAGCAAGTTGGCGCAGATTACTCCCGCGAACGTTTATCAACTCACGCTGGCTTGGGCGTTCGAGACCGGGCAGACCGCAGAAATTAAGTCCACGCCAATCCTCGTCAACGGCATTTTGTACGTGACCACTCCGGACAACGTGTGGGCGCTCGATGCGCGTTCCGCGAATGTCATTTGGCATTACACCTATCCGCCGAATCAAGGCCAGCACATCGGGCATCGCGGCGTTGCGTTGTACAAAGACTCCGTTTATTTCACCACTCCGGACGCGCACCTAATCCGCCTCGACGCCAGAAACGGCACCGTGAAGTGGAACGTCGTGGTCGCCGATGTGAAAAAGGGTTATTGGACCACCCTGGCGCCACTGATTGTGCGCGATCATGTGATGGTTGGCACGTCCGGCGATTTCGATAATTTGCCGGGAATGCTGAAGTCGTTTGATCCTGAAACCGGCGACGAGCAATGGACGTTTTACAGCACGCTTCCGCGGGAGGCCCCGGAAGCTTTCAGCGGCGGCGCTACGGGCGGAAATATGTGGATCACCGGAACGTACGATCCGCAGCTCAACCTCGTTTACGTCGGGACGGGAAACCCCACGCCGGTACTGGCCGCGCAAAACCGCCCGGGCGACAATCCCTGGACCTGCAGCATCGTGGCCATCAATCCCGACACCGGCAAGCTGGCGTGGGGGTTTCAGGCCTCGCCCCATGACACGCACGATTGGGACGCCGTGGAAGTTCCCGTCCTGGTGGATGGAAAATTCAAAGGCGCGCCGCGCAAAATGTTGATGCAGGCGTCGCGCAACGGATATTTTTTTGTGCTGGACCGCACGACGGGGAAGAGCCTTCTCACGACAACGTTTGCAGCGGTCAATTGGTCCGCGGGCGTGGACAAAGACGGCCGCCCCATTCCCAATCCGGCAAAAGATCCGGCGCGCGACGGGCGCCTGATTGCTCCCGACGAAGGCGGCGCGACCAATTATCGTTCGCCCAGTTTTGACCCGCAGACGGGCCTGTTTCTCGTCAGCGCGCGCGACAGCTACGGCGTTTACTTTTCGAAGCCGGAAGACGGGGAATATGGCTGGGCAGGAGCAGATTACGGAGTCTTTGGAAAAGCAATGCTGAAAGCAATTGACTATCAAACCGGAAAAGCTCGTTGGACCCACGACCTCGGTGGAGGATGGGCAAGCGCGGGGGTTCTGACCACGGATTCCGGGTTGACGTTCACCGGGGATTCCGCAGGCAACGTTCTGGCGCTTCGCACCAGTGACGGCACAACGCTCTGGCATTCGCGCATCGGACATGTTGGAAATGCCCCCATCACCTATGAGTTGGACGGCCGCCAATACGTTCTCTTGGCCAGCGGCGGAACGCTCTACGCTTGGGCGCTTCCGGAGCCGCCTGCCGGCCAAAGGAGAGCGGGCGGCCGGCAAAAGCTACGGAATTAAGGTAAATACCTGAGATTTCAACGTCTTCCACGGGCAAAAATTAATTTCTTTTAACCGACAACGGGGTTGACTTGCGGCCTGCACCGCGCTATGGAAGCCGCAAAAAACGCTGGATTTTCGCCGAAAGAGTCACCCGCCTACCCCAAACCTGTCCGATGGGACAGGTTGCGGCACCGGCTCCCGTCTGGCATTGTCCAGGACATGGCACGCAAGAAACTCATTGTGCTGGACCCGGAAAACAGCTTCGAGGTCGCCAGCCGCCACCTTTACCGCTGCCGGAAGTGCAAGAACGCCGGCATGGAGTGGGCGCGGCCCAAAGACCTGTGCCGCCGGGGACGCCAGCTTCTGCAGGACTTAGAGAAGGTCGAGCAGATTTACGAAGCCGTGGAACGCGCGGCCTAATGCCCTCGGGCCTTCAGCCGGGAACCTCTCGCTAATTCCGCCCACGGGCTGTTTGGCCGGCTTACTTCGCCGCGTAAAAGCGCCTCAGGCGGCTGCCTGGAGGTTTTTTCCCGGCTTTGCCCCCGGATTCCGGTGAAGCCCGGTCGATTTAGGTTCACTTCGCGGGGACGTGGCGGACTTTTGTGGCCTGCGAGCCCGGCCCCGGCTCCGGCACGGGCTTCGGCATCTCCGAATCTTTGAATCGCGGCACCATCTGGTCGGCCATCGCGAGCGCGTAGACGGCGGAAGCAATCTCGACCGCGCCTTCTCTTACATCCTCTTCGTAGATACGCTCATAAGTGTCGAGGTTCGTATGGTGCGTGAACGATCCATAGTCAAACGAATCTTGCGCTAATCCAATTCCGGGCAAGCCCGCGTTATTGAAGGAAGTGCTGTCGGTTCCGCCCGTCCTGCGGCTGTCAGAGGCGGTCGCCCCCATGAAGCCCCAATCCGTAAAGGGAGTCAGCGCGTCGCGCACCATGTCCGCCGCTGCTGCCGGGCCAAACACACCGGCCCCTCGCGGCTTTCCCGTGCCGGAGTCGATGTTGAAGTAGGCATCCAGCGTGGCGTATTCCGGCTTCTGGTTTTCAAAGCTGCCAAAGTGCTGCTGGACGTAAGCGAGTGAGCCGAGCAGCCCTTCTTCCTCGCCGCTCCACAAAGCAATGCGAATCGTTCGGCGCGGCTTTACGTGCAGCGTCGCCAGGATGCGCGCAGCCTCGAGCATCATCGAAGAGCCGATGCCGTTGTCGGTCGCGCCTGTCGCGTCATGCCACGAATCATAATGCCCGCCGAGCATCACGATTTCATCCTTTTTATCCGCGCCCGGAATTTCTCCAATCGCGTTATAGGCGGTCGTTCCTTCGGGATATTCCTTATTTTGGATATTAACCTTCAGCGTGACCGGCTTGCCGTCGGCCATGATGCGTGAAATGCGTCCGTAATCTTCATTTCGCATCACAAGAGTAGGCACTGCGCGCGTCCAGTCGTACGTGCCATTTTGCTGCGCAATGATGAGGCCGTGCGCGCGGCCAGCGTCATTTACACGAACCAGCGCTCCGTTATCCACCAGGAATTGGTCCACTTGGCGGGAAACTTCCTGCCTCGTCAACTGTCCTTCCGGCAATTTTGGCTGTTCGGGAAAACGAAATGGTTTTGCATTGGGGCCGAAGCGCGATTTCCACTCGTCTTCGCTGCGCCGCATGGGAGCCGGATTCATTTCTTCCGCCACTTCCACATGCTTGCCCACAAACACAATTGCGCCGCGCACTTTGTCTTTCACAGAATTCAAATAAACATCGAGCTCGGCCTGCGTCGGCTGTTTGGGCTCTGCTGGTTTGTCTTTCGCGGGCATGGGCGGTGCCGCCCATTTAGGCTCTGGCGGAGGCGGCGGGCCGCCAAAAAAGTTGAACCCTCCGCTGGGGAGCGCCATCCCCGGCGGATCGAGCGACACTACTTGTGCCGTGACGACACTCTTGGTGCTTGGCGTCCACGCCAGCGGCTTCACCATGAGTTGGCCGTGAAACGGTGCGGTGGCCTCGGCGAGCAATTCCATATTCTCCCAACCAGGCGCCGGAGTTGCGGCGCTCGGCGGCTGAAAGGTCCAGGGCTCGAGATGCGTGTTCACCAATCCCCACGAAGCCATAGTCTTCACGGCCCAGTCGTCGGCCGCTTTCAGATTGGGCGTACCGGTCACGCGCGGCCCGTACACGTCGGCCACTTCGTGAATGATCCACATAATCTTCGAGTTGTTCGTCTCTTCCGCGCGGATCTGGGCGTACACATCCGAAACGCCCGGCGCCTGCGCGGTCGCCGGCAGCGCCGCCAGAATCAAGCATGAAAGAAAAAACGCACAAAGCTTAGCCACATTTCCTCCAACCCGTTCGCTGTTGTTTTTGTTTCGCGTTCGCAGTCGCTCGTCAATATACCTTTCGCGGCTTGCGCAGGCAATCGGCGCACAGAAATGCATGGAAAATTATTTCCGGATGTACTTCTTTACGTCCATGGTGTATTCGGCGCCGTAGATGTTGCCGGAGAAGTCCACGGTGAGGCCTTCGGATCCGGTGGAGTCGGCCGAGGATCCATAGGGCGCAGCATCGGGCACGAAATACCTTACGGAGCCGTCCTTGGCGCTGCCGATGCGTATGCCGCGGCGGCAACCGGGATTGTAGCCGTAGCCGGGTTTGCCCTCGCGTGACTCGGAATCGGCGACGTAAATCACATCATTCTTATCAATGTAGATGCCGCTGGGACGGCCGAACTGTTTCCACTCGGCAATGAAATGGCCGTCCTGGTCGAAGACTTGGATACGGTTGTTCTGGCGGTCGCCGACAAGCAGGCGGCCCTGCGAATCGAAAGCCAGCGTGTGCGGGCAGTCAAATTCGCTGATGCCGCTCCCTTTCTTGCCCCAGGTTTTCAGGAACTTGCCGTGGGAGTCGAATTTCATGATGCGCGCATTGGCGGCAGGCTGCTCGCCGTGGCCGTCGGCTACAAAGATGTCGCCGTTCGGAGCGACGGCAACTTCGGTGGGCTGATCGAAGGTATCCAAGCCGGGCCCAGACACGCCGGCTTTCCCTAAAGTCATCAGGATTTTGCCGTTCTGGTCGAATTTGAAGACTTGCTGGCCCGTGCCGTCTTTGAGCCCGTTGTCGGCGACCCAGAGATTGCCGTCGCGGTCCACGGTGATTTTGTGGGGGCTGACGAAGAGTCCCTTGCCAAAGCTTTTGAGAAGCTTGCCGGAGGTATCGAATTCCAGAACAGGATCGAGCGGGGAGCCGGCGCAGTTGGTGCCGCGCGAGCCGAACGCGCCGCAACGGTCGATGGCCCAGATGTTGCCGTCAGGCCCGACGGCGATGCCTGCCGTGGAGCCCCACTTTCTGCCGCCGGGAAACTGACCCCAGCTCGCGCCGGCAAGATAGGGATTGGGCAGATCGTTGCGAGCACCGAGCGGCGACACGGGTGGCGCCTGCTGGGTTTGAGCTGGCGCGTTTGCGGGCGTGGCAGAGGATTGCGCGGGCTCGGAGGCACCGATTGCCACAATGGTTCCGATTGCGACGAACAGGGAGATCAACCCAATCAGAATGGAATTGGCCGGGCGTCGAAGGGACATTACTTTTTCTCCTTAAATTGAGACGGCAATTTTGCCTTCGACAATAAGGTCAACCCGTAAGCCTGGCAAGAGCCTTCTGGGGAGATGATTTGGAGCGCCGGAGGCCGTTGATTTTGCCTCAGGTAAGGGAGAGGTACCCCCCTCCCCTTTTTTTCGTAACTGCGCATTCTAAAGGAGTTATGCAAGCACGTTTTGGCAACTGCGCATTCTAAAGGACTTAGCAGTCGAAATCGTGGAACTGCGCATTCTAAAGAGGTTACGAGGGGAGTTGCGAGCGCCGAGCGACCCCTGGAAGCTCGGGGCAAACGGGTCGGGGGACAAGGAGAAAAGGGTACACACCTCGCCGTGGCGAAGAAAGTTGTGCGCAAGGCGATGAAGGAAAAGGAGTTAAGCGCGTTTCTTCGGTGCACGTGAGTTGCGGCCAATAGTTTGGAAGTCGAAGAAAAAGGGGATAGACCCGAGAGCGTTTGCACATTGAACGTTCTCGCATTTAAACGTTTGAGGAAGGCAGGAAAGGATTGCAAGCACGAGGACTCAGAATGAACGGAGATTGGAGGGTCTGGAGGAGGCAGGTGGCGGAGCGCAGTAGTTGGAGACATGACAAAGCCATCCCCAACTGGCAAAACCTATTATACTACATAGTGACCTATTGTCAAGAGAACTTGTATTTGCTTTGGGATGGCAGGATGGGTATTGAATAGGGCGCTCGGGACGAAGGGAATCCACAGCGCATGCTGGTAGAAGGCTTAACTATTGCTCGCTGGCCCGCGGGGTGGCTTGCAAGGCGGCTCCCAGAACTGTCAAAGAGGCGGAAATGTCCTTCAGTTCGCGGGCGTCGCCATCGAAAAGGGCCATGAACTGCCGGGCATGCACGATGGCATTTTGAACGTGGCGAAGAAGACGGCCGGTGTTGTCCGTGGCCAATTGGCGTGCCGCCCGGCAGAAAGTCAGAGCAAGAGACAACTCCGCCAGCAGAAAGCTCATGTGAGCTGCTCGGGTAGCATGTCGAACGGGGGAATTGATCCACGACCGGTTGGTAGCAATGGCTGCTTGAAGGACGCAGGCAGTGGCAAGAAAAGAGCTGGTCACGATCTGGCGGACGTCACAAAAGTCGAGACCCAAGCCTTCATTCAGTTTGCCGGCACAAGCGTTGGCTTGCGTCCAGGTGGGAAACTGCCCAAATTGCTGTTCGACAATAGGTCCCGGCCGATCCTCCACGGCGCGACACACAACACCGCCGCTTCCCCAATACTGCGCGGTAAAAGCAAACCTAGGCTCCATTGGAAAACCCATTGCAAGGATTGAGCTGGGGACGACGCTACATTCTCATTATCTACCGTTTGTTAGATTTGTCAATATAATATCAAAGATAAAGTAAATGATGAGCCTGCAGGGTTGGGAGCGACGGCTCTTTGGCTGCACCTCAAAGCCGCTCGCACTCCAGCAGTTAGGGGGGCAAGCCCCATCATTCCCCAGGGTAAACCTTCGTTCCTCTGGGTAAACTAAACCGCACCACTCCTGCGGTATCCCTTTCTTCCGAGACGTAACCTTGGAGGGCTTCGCCCAAGGCGCGGTTGGAAACGTCCACAATGGTAATCACCGCTCCTTCGATCTTGTTGTCCACGGTTCTTAGTGATAGAGGCTCATGCGCCGCGAGTCGTCGTGGCGGTCGACCACCATTTCGGGATGTTGCTGGCGAAAAGTCTCGGCGATGTGACAGTTCCAGCAAACAGGGCTGTGCGTCGCGAAAATTTCCTGGAGGCTCTCGGCGGGAACAGCGTTCCACTGAAAGGTCTTCCCGCTTTTGTCCCGCAGTGCCGGAGGGTGATCATGCCAATGGATTTCGGTAAAGGGTTTGTGGCAGTACACACATTCCTGTCCCTGATACCAATGGTTGATGATTGTCCAGACGAGGCAGGCCTCTGGAGCGTCCTCGATTTGCCGCAGGCATTCCTGGCCGCAATCCTGCTTTTCGGGCCAACGCGAGCATGCACTTAGGCGAAGCTCGTCGCTTCCAACGATGGCTTCCCAGGCCGCCTTTCCTGCTGCCACTTGCACAGCGGCGGCACGATGTGTCTCGGGACACGAGACAATCCTCTTTCCGCGGAACTTCAGATACGTTTGAAGAGCCCGACCGATCTCCACAGACACAAAGACGGCGGCGAAGATTATCAAAGTAACGAGAATGAATTCCATTGGTCCCTCCTCTCAGGCACCGTCTGCGAAGCTTTCGCGCCCGCCGAGAGTGCATGCGCCGATGACCTGTCCTAAAGAAGTCAAAACTAGCTTTGCAGCTCGAAATGAACGGTCACGATAAACTGAACATCAATGGGCTCGTCATTGAGGTATGTCGGCTGATACCTCCACGTGCGAACTGCGGCGAGCGCTGCCGGGATAAGCAATGGAGGACCGGACAGGGCTTTCATCTCCACGACGGCTCCGGTTTTGTCGATGACAGCATCAATAACCACATCTCCTTGTATCCTGGCTTGCCTGGCTAGGGGAGGATAGTTTGGCGAGGGCTTGTAAACCGCCTGCGGCGCTCGAACATGTCCTCCGACGCGGAGTGGCGCTCGTGGTTTCTCGGTTGGCGGCGCAGGCGCTCTTGTACCGGCAACTCCACCCAAAATCCCGCCGATTACGCCACCGAGTTGACCTCCCGGAACGCCGCCGGGAACGCCACCTGGAACACCTCCGAAATCGGCGTCGGCCGGAATTGGCTCTTCTTTAAGAATTACAACCTGCTTGGGGATGGCAACGGGAGCGAGAAGCTTTCCGCCGGAGAAGAGGTTCTGCTGCGTTGCGGGAGCCACCTTAACAGCAACCGGGGCTGGCGGCGGGGGAGGGGGTGGCGGTGGGCCTACGATTAGAGTATGAGTATAGCTTCGCAGGTCCAGGGCGTCCGTGTACCACAAGGGAAGCAGAAACACGGCAGCAAGCACCGCTGCATGAAGCAGCGTCGTACTTAAGACGTCCGTCAGGCGCGAGCCTGGCTGAATCCGATGGCCTTCGAGCAGAGCCTCTTCCAGTCTGGCTTCCGTGGGTCTTGGAACTTTTTGGGGAGCCTCCGGCGAGGGTTTCACTTGGATGTGCGTTTCGCAGGCGCAACCCGGACCGCTGGTTTCGACTTCAGTGTCAGGCCAAAGAACTGGTGTGTTCGGCATGGCGACCTCCCGTTTGGAGTCGCTTCTCAACACATAGATTGAACTTGCGAATGCACATTTGGCTGTGAGGTACGGTACGTGTTCACGTGACGTGCGTCACATCCCAAGATTCCAGGAGGGGCAGTGTGCGGCAGTAGAGATTTTCAGTGGTCTGCAGGGGTTCTTGGAACTGGGTTACTTCGAGTGTTCCCCGGCCACGGGGCTAGATCTTCTACCAACCAAGAGAGGCATCAGACCGAACAATCCGAGCATGGCGTAGTAGACCGTTCCTGACACCGGGTCTCGGGTCGCAAGGTACTCTCTTATGGAAATGCCTCGAAGCCACAAGACGAGCCCGAATTCCGCGAAGAGCAAGAGGCCGAGCGCGATCGCGCCTATGCCGAGCCGGGCAGACGACCGGGCAGGACTAGCGAGACGTAGAACGATCCATCGTGCTGCAGCAAACGTGATCACAAGCATGATGGGTGCTTCCATCAGTTCGGCGATCCGAGTGCCAACACGGGGGATGAGCCACAATGTGCGGACGGTGCCGAGCACGAAGCCGGCCCCGAACACAATGGCGAAGTAAAGCACGCCGGCTTTCGGAATTTGTGTGATGGGTTGCCGCATTTTCAGAGCGCTAGCGAGAAATGATAGTCAGTTTCGCTGGCACCGCAAACCTTACATAGGTCAATCACGTGCGTAACGCTGTGACGAAAAGCACCGGGGGACATGACGAAGATCACGGCAAAGAGTCCATCACCAAGCGAGAATAGGAAGAGTGGAGTTCGTTCGCGAACTACGAGCCTAGGTCTATGAACTGTAGCCCCCTGGCTAAGCGAGTTTCGTTAGTCGGCGTTGGGCCTGAGTGAGCAAAACGTGCACGCTCAAACAACCGCAGACAATCAGTCAGCGCAGTACAAGTTTACTGAGCACAGAGAAGTCCAAGGGCACAACAAGCTCTCCGCGTGGACGACGCCAACGCTGATCGCGTTATTGGCTATTGCATGTATCCTCTTGCATCTGACCCTTCGATACGCATTTCATCTTCCGCGAACGGCCTGGCAAGCGCCCCTCCTCGTGACGCTCCTCGTTGGCGGGTTACCTCTGCTGCTGCGTTTGACGCAAAAGCTCTTTGAAAGGGAATTCGGCTCCGACCACCTGGCGGGAATTTCGATCATTACTTCGGTGGTCCTTGGCGAGTATCTGGTCGGGGTAATCGTGATCCTCATGCTGTCGGGAGGAACGGCACTCGAGCAATTCGCGAGCCGAAAAGCCTCTTCCGTTCTTGATGCGCTGGCAAGGAGAATGCCGGAGATTGCCCATCGAAAAGTCGGGCATAAATTGTCTGATGTGAGGCTTGAAGAGATCTCGATTGGGGACACAGTGGTTGTTTTCCCGCATGAAACCTGTCCCGTTGACGGCTTGGTGGTGGATGGCAACGGAAAAATGAACGAAGCGTACCTAACCGGCGAGCCTTTCGAGATAGAAAAAATGCCCGGGTCGCAAGTCATCTCCGGCGCAATCAACGGGGACACGGCGATGCACATTCGCGCGGAAAAGCTGGCAATAGACTCTCGATTCGCACGAATTATGCGCGTGATGCAAGACGCGGAGCAGCGGCGGCCTCGCATGCGCCGATTAGCCGACAAGCTGGGGGCCTGGTATACGCCCGTAGCCCTGGCGCTCGGTGCTATGGCCTGGGGATTCACGGGAGAAGCGCATCGTTTTCTTGCCGTCGTGGTGGTCGCAACACCGTGCCCGTTACTCATCGCCATTCCTGTTGCGGTGATCGGCGCAATTTCGCTTTCTGCGCGGCGTGGAATCATCATCAGGAATCCGGCGGCGCTGGAGCAGATCGATCGTTGCCGCACGCTCATTTTCGACAAGACCGGGACGCTGACTTACGGCAAACCCTCGGTTTCCGAGATTCTTTGCGTTGACCGATTTACCGAGGTCGAAGTGCTGCAACTTGCCGCCAGCCTCGAGCGGTATTCGAAACATCCTCTTTCGCTGGCCATTCAAGAAGCTGCTCAGAAAAAGAATTTGCCAATCGAGATCGTCTCAGAAATCAGTGAACGCCCGGGCGAAGGATTGCGAGGAACGGTTGCCGGGCGAAAGACCTGGATTACGAGCCGCAGCAAGATTTCAGGGCAGCAAGTTGAATTGCCACCGATAACATCGGGACTGGAATGCCTGATTTTCATCGATGGTTCGTATGCTGCTACTTTTCGATTTCATGACACGCCTCGCACGGACAGCCGGACCTTCATAAAACATCTGAAGCCCCGCCATGCGGTGAACCGCGTTCTGCTGGTGTCCGGCGACCGGGACCAGGAAGTGAGGCGCCTTGCTGAGGAGGTAGGAATCAGCGAGGTGCATTCCGCGAAAACTCCCGAAGATAAGGTGGCCATTACCCGCGAAGAAGTGAGCGTCTCGCCTACGCTCTTTTTGGGCGATGGAATAAACGATGCACCCGCGATGCAGGCAGCTACAGTCGGCGTCGCCTTTGGCGTACAGAGCGACGTCACATCCGAAGCAGCCGATGCAGTAATTCTCGAAGCTTCTCTGGCGCGCGTGGATGAACTTATCCATATCGCCCGCCGAATGCGCAACATAGCTTTGCAATCCGCAATCGGCGGAATGGCGCTGAGCGTACTCGGAATGCTTGCGGCGGCCTTCGGTTATCTGCCGCCCATTGGAGGTGCGATCGCGCAGGAAATCATCGATCTCGCCGCAGTCCTCAACGCTGTGCGCGTTGCGGTGCCGCCGCGCTATCTGGTTGATTTTTGAACGGCTCCCAGAGATTGCGGACTAGATAGATTACAGATGCGACGGGCGTTAGCGTCTAGGCGGCTTCAGGCCTATCCAAGTGGGATGAGCGCTCCAAGCCGACTCTGCGTGTAAAAGTCGCGTGAGCCGCTTTATTCAACGAGTTGCAAATTCAGGGCGATACGCACGCCGTTGACGAGCACAATGCTTTGGTCGAGGAGCTGCTGGTTGGTGATTTCCGCGTTGACGAATTGCTTGAGGGCCTTGCGCGGGCAGATAAACTCGATGGCTTCAGAGGTTTCTTTCGCGGTCGGCGAAAGCTTGTTCAGCACCGAAAAATCAAAGAGCTGAAACTCCACGTCCGGAGAGACTCGTTCGGAAATGTCCTTAAGGAGCTGAGCAAGGAAGAGGTCGAAACTCTGCGCAGCCCGTTTGTAAATCGAACCCTTCGCGGGACCGAATTGCAGTGAGTTCTTCAGGGTCATTTGAAGGGCGATTTGGTCGTGGAAGAGCACAAACGTAGGCGGCGCATATGCGACGAAATGAAACTTCGCTGCGCCTTCCCTGGCAAGGGCAGCCAGTTGCGCTTGGTATCTTTCGTCGAGGCGATCCGCGTCCGCTTGCGTCAGCGCGGGAGCTGCGGGCGGTGGGTCGGTGGCTGGCGGGGAAGCAGCCTGCTCGCCGCCCCGTGTGGGGGCGGATTTAGCTGGGGCCGGATCAGCAACTGGGGCAGACGCAGCCACAGGAGAAGCAGTAACCGGAGACGGAACCTCTGGCTTCAGTAAGGCGGAGTGCGAAGCTAGAGTCGAGGAGCGCGCCGAAGAAGTCGCGTCTGGCTTTGCGGGAATCGAGCGCGCGAGCGTCTGCACGTTCAGGGGATCGCGCTCGGTTAGAGAAAGGCCAAAATCCACGCCGCTAACAAACACTTTGGACCGATTGATAATTTCCTGCCGTTCAGCGTCGCTCGCCGCACGCGACATCGCCCAGGCATCCGCGCGGTCGAAGACCACCACGAGGGTTTCTTTCCCTTCAAAATCGTAACTGCGATCGTTGGTTCGCGTGTGGTGCGAGATCTCGAAGCCAACGCCATCGCAGGCCAAATCCTCCGGCACAGCTGCCGTGACCACCTGCAAAACGGGGAGGACTATTGAGCGAAACGTAGCGGCGGCGCGCTCGTTTTGCGTCAGGCGAAGGGTGTCATACGCGGCGTTGTAATTTCCCGTGACTTTCAGAATGACGCGGTCTTGAAATCGAACGAACTCTAATCCACGCGAATCCGCTTCGGCCTGCTTCGCAGGATCCAGACCAACGTAGCGGCTCAGATAAAAAGGGAAGGGAAATTTGATTTTGGAGATGGATTGGTTGATCCCGATCAACTGCTGAAAGTAATTCTGCTCGAGAGCTTTCAAGTCAGGATTCAGAATCTCATTGGGGCTTACCTGCGCCACCACAGGCATGGCGCTAACCGCGAGCAATAGCACCAGAGCGAGGAGACTTCGGTAGCCGTGAAAACCTAGCGAGCGTTCAGATTGCATGGGTGAAAAAAAGTATCTCCTATTTGGCGGAATATTGCGATCCTGGCCGGCCGGGAGGCTGGTACGGCGGCTGGGCGATCGCGCGAGTGAATGCAATGACGGAACGAATCTCCTCTGCAGTGAGCGTGCGGCCATACGGCGGCATCATCGAGGATTTCCCCATGGCGCTGCCGCCAAGCGTGATGATATTCTGCATAAATTCGTCGCTCTCGGTGTTCAGCGTGCCGCCGTCATTCAGCAACGGCGGCACAGGCGTGAGATTCGAGCGATTGGATGGTCCTGCAGGCGTGGCATCCGCATGACACCACACACAATATTGGTAGAAGACGCGCTTTCCCTGAGCTTGCTGATAGCCGAGGGGAGTCACTCTCGTGGAATCAGTCCAATCAGCCTCGGAATCATACGAGGCCCAAAGAGGATCGGTCTTGGCGGCTTCGGCATGTTTGCGGCAGCCCGACAAACTACAGAGGATTGCAGTCGCAAGAGCAGCGCCACCGATCAAGTTAAGGATTCTCATCGGCCCGCTCCCTGTCCCATTGTGTGCGTGCCTGCAAGGGCGGCGGTCTTTTGCGGCTTGATTGCTGCTCGCAGGGTCATCAAGTAAGCAGTCAGAGCTTTGATCTCTTCATCGGTAAAGTTGCGCCGAGGCTCAATGGAATCGGGAACCAGCGCCTGAGGATTCTTCAGCCAAGCTTCGATCCAAGCGGGCGTCAGCCAGCCTCCGGCGTTATTCAGGTTGGGACCTACATACCCGCCCGTGCCGCCGATCGTGTGACAGGACTGACACTGATATTTGACTTCATAAAGCTGTTTGCCGAGCGTGGCCATCACCGGCGTGAACTGCTTAGTGTCGGTGGTTGTTGGGTTCACTGCGGGATGCTGCATGACCATGGAGAGGTAATCGGCGAGCGTGGCCGCGTCTTTGTCGCTCATGTTGAGTTGGGGCATGCGCAGAATGAGTGTCGGCCGCAGAGTTTGCGGGCTCTTCAGGAATTCAATGAGCCACTGACGCTGTGCGCGGCTGCCTTCGTAAGTGAGGTCGGGCGCCAGGTCCCCGCCATAGCCATTGAATTTGTGGCAGGTGTAGCACTTGTAGCGCTCGTAGACTTCCGCAAACGAACCCGTGGGATGAAAAGTAACTTCTTTGCGCGGAACGACGAGATTCTGCAATGCGCTTGTCGGCGGCGCGCCCTTCATGCTGAGTAAGGCCGTGGTGACGGCGTCAAGATCCCCCGGCTCCCAGTTGTATTGCGGCATGCGGGCGGCAGGATTCACCGAGACGGGATCCTGCAGCTTGGCCTGAATGTAAGAAAGCAGGTTGTGCGGAATTTTCGCCGTGCCGAATTCCAATTCCGAGGCGTTTTTGGCGCCGAGCGCGCTCAAGTCCGGCCCAAAATCCTTTTGCGGATTCAGGCCTTCCATCAGGTGGCAGCTCGCGCAGCCCTTTTCAGTGAAGAGCCTGCGGCCCAGCTGGACTTCAGCATCAGTTGGCGGGTCTAGCTTCGGAACGTTGCTGAGCAGGTCGGAATCGACCAGCTTTGTGTTGACGTACTGCGTGACTTTGTAGAGATCTTCGTCCGACCAGCCGTAGCGCGGCATGCGCGTGTGAGGTAGATAGGCTTCTGGGTCGCGCAGCCAGTTGATGAGCCAATCCGGGTTGATCTTGCTGCCAACTTTGGTCAGCTCGGGGCCAATGTCGCCGCCGATCAGTTTGGTTTCGCCAGCGCGGGTGACTGCCAACGAATGGCAAGTCGAGCAGAACATCTGCCGGAAACGCAGCTCGCCTTGCGAGATCAATTCAGGATTCTTGCTCCACGCGGCCACAACCGCCGGAGAAATCTTATACGGTGCAAGAGGCTTGGCTTTTTGAGCGCTGAGATAAGCTGTGAGCGCGCGAAGCTCCGTTTCGGAAAGCCGAAACTTGGGCATGCGCGGCTCTTCTTCGGTCTCGTAGCCGTTGACGGTGACGTTGCCTTCCTTGTCCACGATCGTCCGCGGCTCTTTCAGCCACTTGTAAATCCATTCGCGGCTGACTTTTGTGCCGATGCTGGAAAGGTCGGGGCCGAGCATCGCGGGCCGCTCGATTCCTTGCAATTTGTGGCACCCCTGGCAATTCAACTCCGCCAAGATCTTGCGACCGCGTGCAAGCTGCGGCGTCTGCGCGAGTTCGGATTGATGACAGGCGCCGCAAGAAGCTTGAAGGAAGTGAATCGGGAGCGCAGGCTGCTCCCACGCGAGAGTCGATTCGTGAGCTTCGGCGACTTCCGTGGCAGGGCCTTGCCCGCGATGACAAATCGTGCAGCCCCAATCGCGGACGTTGTGCGGAATTGGCGGATGCGCACGGAAAGGCTGTGGAACAGATTTGTCCACGAGGCTGGCTTGCGTAATCCCTAGATGGCAGGTCGTGCAGCGGTCCACGACGTTCATCCCAGGGAGCCAGATCTGATCAATGTTCGGGCTGTAGTCTGCTGTCAGACGCTTGGTATCCGGGCGGCCCTGGGCAAAACGCAGATAGGAACGCTTATATTGCTTCCACTCGCGGCGGTAGTCCTTGAAAGGCGAAATGGCCAGCACGGCGAGAAAAATCAAGCTGGACACCGCGAACACGAAGCGCATGCGGTCCGTGACTTTGCCAATGTCTTCAGCCGGCATGCATCCTCCACGGCCACACCCAAGACCAGCCCGGACCACGGAAAAAGGTGCCCACAGCGGTTAGACAAATCGCCACGGCAATGAACCAGGTCATAATCCACCAGGAAAGCGGCTTCGTACCTAGAGGTTGTAGCCAGCCCTTTTCTGCTTGCCGGCCGGTGTAGGAAAAGACCAGAAGCGCCGCAACCAGCGCGGTCGGCACAAAAATCGTCCACGCGTGAAATGCGGCGAGGAAGGCGAGAAGAATCAGGACAGTGATTACAATGCTGCGGAGATGTTGCGATGGGTGGTACGCCCACAGGGCGCGTCCCTCGATGTTCACGTTGAAATACGGAATGACGATGAGCGCGATGACGACGAGTGTCGGTATCAGGATGCCGGCGACAAACGGCGGGAAGAAGTGGAGCAACTCCTGGAGGCCAAGAAAATACCAAGGCGCCTTGGCCGGGTTGGGCGTTAGCAGAGGATTGGCGAGTTGCTCAAGCGGCGCGTCCCAGAAAAGCGCCACGATCACCATGGCTATCACCAGCACCTGAAACGCAATGGCCTCGCGGATCAGCAGGTGAGGGAAGGTCATCAGCTGCGGGCCGCGCTCGCCAACGACTTTGGCGGAGGTCTTCTTGGTGACGAAAACGACGCGCCGCGGATCTTTTTTCGCGTCCGAGCTGAACCCCGTCTCGATTTTATTCTTTTCCATCTTCATCCTTGGGCTTGACGGTCAAACCGCCGTCTTTTTGCACGCGCCAGAAATGAATGCCGATTAATACGAACGCAACGAGCGGGAGAATCACGACGTGAAGCACATAAAAGCGCAGCAGCGCGTTTTCTCCGACGATGTTTCCGCCGAGGAGCAGGAAGCGGACTTTGCTGCCGATGAACGGCATGGCGGAAATGATGTTGGTCCCGACGGTGACAGCCCAGAAGGCAAGCTGATCCCAGGGCAACAAATAGCCCGTGTAGCTGAGGAACAGCGTCACCAGAAGCAGCACGACGCCGACGACCCAGTTGAATTCATGAGGAGGTTTGTAACCGCCGCGGTAGAACACGTGGAACATGTGCCAGAAGACCGCGAAAACCATCAGGTGTGCGGCAAGCCGATGCAAATTGCGAAGAAAAACGCCATTGGAAACAACGAACTGGAGGTCTTTCATGTCGCGGTAAGCGTTCGGCGCCGCCGGATGGTAGTAAAACATCAACAAAATTCCAGTGACGAACAAAACGATGAAAAGGAGGAAAGAAATCGAGCCCAAATAGTAGGAAGCGCGAACGCGAAGAGACTTCTCGCGGACCTTGGCCGGCATCCAGTGGAGAAATAGATTCCCGAAAATGGCTAAGCTTCGCGTGCGATTGGTATTCGCCGGGCCGCGGCGGAAGATGGACTTCCACACTTTTGTCTCGCGGAGGCTCTGCAGCGCGGAATGGAAACTGGTGGCCATCGTTTCCTCAGACTTTCAAAACCTGCGAAGGCTTGATGATTTGCAGTTTGTCCACGAGCAGCTCGCCGTCCGCCGTGAGAGAAATTGCAAAATGAGGAAGCGGCCGCGGCGCGGGGCCTTCGATTTTTACGCCGTCGGGCTTGAACTTGCTCCCGTGACACGGGCAGGCAATCATCTCCGCATCCGGTTTCCACTGCGTGATGCAGCCGAGGTGCGTGCAGACCGCGGACACGGCATAAAAACCGTCCGGCATGCGCACGATGTAAACCTGCTGGTCCTGCAAGAACGTGACGGAATGCACGGGATAGAGATCAGGGTTGCCGGCGCGAAAAGTGGTGGAAGGCTCAAACAAAACGTTGGGTGAAAAAAATTGGTAAGTCACGGCAACCGAGCCGAGCCCAGCGATGCCCAACGCGCCCATGGTGATTTCGTTGAGAAAATCACGCCTTGTGACACCGTTTCCCGCAGGTACGGCGTGAGGTAAACCGACTGCTGAAGGGTTTTTTGCGTCGCTCATGCTTTGACCATTTCCTGAATCTGGATCAAACTCGGATCGTGATCAAACACTTCGAAAGACTCCATGGTGATGGTGTTCACGGGGCAGCGCTCCGCGCACAGGCCGCAGCGGATGCAGATGGTTTCGTCCTTGACCATCACCGAGCCGTCCGACGTGGCTAATTCTGCGGCGGAGAGGTGAAGCAACTCGCTGGCTCGCGGTTCGGAGGTAGCGGCGAGTTGCTGGCGCGTCTCGTATGAAAATTCAAACTGCCGCAACGGAACAAGCTGCAAACAATTTTCCGGGCAAACATCGACGCAGCCGCCGCACAGGATGCACTCGCTGCCGGTTGCTTCCGCGCCCTCGAAGATGGTGTTGATCCAGCACTGCAGGCAGCGTGAAGCTTCGCGCCGCGCTTGTTCCTCGGTGAATCCCGTTTCGACTTCGGAAACACCGGTCCGGCGTTCCAGCGGAATCGTCGGAACGGTAAGCCGGGAATATTCGTCGTATTCTTCCGCCATCTTGTGATGGTCAAGAACCGTGATTTGCACGAACTGTTGCTTGGGCTGCCATTCCGGGCCGCGGAGGAACTTGTCGATTTGCTCGGCAGCTTTTTTCCCGTCAGCGACGGCGTTGATGATAAGGCGGGGGCCAAAGGCAATGTCACCGGCGGCAAAAATTCCTGGCGCTGTGGTCATCAGCGTTGCGGGATCGATTTTCAGAGTTCCCTGCCGTGTCGTCTCGATGCCATCCGCAGGCTTGAGGAAAGAAAGATCCGAAGCCTGCCCAATGGCAAGAATTACAGTGTCACAGGGAATGACGGTCTCCGTGCCTTCAGCAAACTTCGGATTGAAGCGCCTTTGCTCATCAAAAACGGAAGTGCAGCGAATCACTTCGAGGCCGGTAAGTTTTCCGTTCTTGCCGACAAACTGCTTCGGGCCGAGAGAGGGGCGTATTTTGATTCCTTCCATCGTGCCCTCTTCGATCTCTTCTTCGGATGCGGGCATTTCTTCGCGGGATTCCAGGCAAACAAGGTGTACTTCACGAGCGCCCATGCGCAGCGCCTGCCGGGAAACATCCATGAACTCTTTCATGACCACGTCCATTTCGCTGGACGTCAGTTCCTCCGGAAGAACCACTCCCGCGATGTCGGTCATGAATTTTTGCTGTTGTTCGCGCATGGCCGAACGCGCCACGTCGATGGCCACGTTTCCTCCGCCGATAACCACGACTTGCTTGCCGATCTGAAAGCGGTAGCCCAGGTTGACGTTCAAAAGAAAGTCTATGCCCTTGACCACGCCGTCCAGATCGTTGCCGGGGAGATTGAGGTCGCGGCTGCGGTGCAGACCGAAGGCCATCAAAACGGCCTTGTAGCCTTGGCGGCGAAGATCTTCGAGAGAAAAATCCTTGCCGAGCCGCGCGTTCAGGCGAAGTTCAGGTCCGAGGTCGAGGATTTCGCGAATTTGCGCCTGCAAGACGTCACGCGGCAGGCGATATTCGGGAATGCCGAGGTGCATCATACCGCCGGGCACGGCTGCCGCCTCGAAAACCGTGACCGGATAGCCGAGCAACGCCAAGTCGTGCGCGGCAGACATTCCCGCCGGGCCAGAACCGATGATGGCGACTTTTTCGGGGCGCGTGATCCGTGGCCGCTCGGAAAAGACGTCGACAGGGTTGCGCGATTCCGGCCCATGACGTTCCGTGACAAAGCGCTTCAAGGCGCGGATGGAGATTGGTGCGTCAAACTGCCCGCGGCGGCAGGCTGGTTCGCACGGATGACCGCATACGCGGCCGCAAATCGAAGCAAAAGGATTAGGGACCCGGGCGTACCGATAAGCCTCCTCATACCTACCTTGTGCAATCAGAGAAACATAGCGGCCTGCCTGGGTGTGGACCGGGCAGGCCTGCATGCAGGGGAAGTTGGACTCGAGCCAGTCGAGGTCCACAAGTTTGCTTCGGCTCTTCACAAGGGCGGTTCCGGGTCCCCTTAGTTGTTTACTTCTTGACCGTCAGTTCTACCGTTGCTGTGGCGCCGCTCACATCCACGGCTTGTGTTGTCGGCTTGCCATCTTCGCTCCACGTCTTCAGCGTGTACTTCCCGGAAGGGATATTTGTGATTTCGAAATTGCCGTCCTTGTCGGTGACCGCGAAGTATGGAGTCGGAGTAACAACGACATACCCCGACATCTCCGGGTGTACGTTGCAGAGGAGTGATGCTACACCTACGTCATTAAATTGGAAAGGTTTCTTCTCGCCCTTCGGCCAGGTGCCCAGGTTGTGCGCCAGCTTTTTGTTTCCGCTGATCGAAGGCCAGTACACGTTGTGGCCGACGGAGTCGCTATTCAGAAATTCCACCGTGGTGCCTTGTTGAGCTGCGACGACGTGCGGAATGAACGCCATCTTCCGCTGGTCAACAACGATTGGTTCTTTCGGAGCGTCGAATTTCTTGTCTGAGATGGCATCGACGTAAACGGCGATGTTCTCCGCGGATTTGATGCCCTGGACGCTGACCTTGCCTTTGATTTCGTTGGCCTTCACAGAGCTGACCAATGCCAGGGTAAGACCCGCTACCAGTGCTGTTTTTACTGCCACTCTGCCAAGATTCATGACATTCCTTTCGTATGCGATTTCTTCGTGCAATTCACACTTCAAACCGAAGCTGGTTTAGAAAACGTAGTCAATTCCGGCTTGGAACGTGTTCGGGCGGAAGAACAAAGTTGTCGTTCCTACGGTGTACGGCTGGCCAAACGTGTATTGGTATTCCCCTACAATCTTGATATTCGCGCGCGCGAGTACTTGAAAGCCTGGGCTGAAGCGGTTACGAGTCTGGTTTTGCGAGGCTGGCGTGCCATTAATAAAGTCTGCGCTGGAGTTCACAGCATCGTAGTGGAAGGTTCCGATCAACCATGGATGGAACCAATAATTTGCGCCTGCGAAACCGCCCGAGAATTCTACGGCTGGCGCGGCAGCGAGGGTCGGCCCGGCGTTGATCACATGATTGTCGTCGTGACCAAACATTCCCAGGCCAAATAGCTCCAGATGCCGGTACTTGAAGCGCAGATCGCCTCCAACTCGGTAGAACGGCTCATCGATTGTCGGTATGCCCGCTATGGTTCCGGTCTGATTCTGCTGATTCTTGCCGTAGTAATACAGGAATCCGACCCGGATGGAGGTGTGGTCGCGAGGACCGGTCGGACCCGCGGCCTGGATGGCATTGCGGTTTTCCCGGTCGCGTTCCAGATTGAACTTTTGCGACACGCGGATATAGACGTCCTTCGAACTGCGAACCACGTCTCCCGCGTTGTTTCCGTTGACGACCGCCACTGACCAATTGAAGTTACCGTTGTTGGGCGTTCCCCCAACTTCAATGCCGCGCTGGGGCGAACCGAAGATGACTGGATTGTTCGTCGTCGTGCCTGTGGGTCCTACGGCGGCTTCGCCATAGATATCGTAGGGAGACAAGTAGATTGACTTTGCCTGCGTGAACGGGAGGTCCAGTTCAAACTGACCGAATCGCACATTCAATGCGTTCTTCGGCAAGCCAATTCCGTGGCCCAGATCGCTGTATTTCAGCCAGCCGTCTCCCATCGCGCCGTTGGCGTTGGCCGCATCTACGGAAATGTCATCATCAATCCAAAAGGACAAGTTCTGCCCGAAGCTCCCTGCACTGATAATCGTGAAGGTGTTCGGAGCAAACAGATCCGAGCGGGGAGTAAATGACCCGGTCTGCGCAATAAAGCCCGCAGGTTGCTTGCGGTTCAAGGTGAAATTCCCCTCGTACCGGAACGCGATGGGCAAATATCCCGGGATCTCCCCCGGATAAACGGCGCCGGGAAAAGCTTCCTTCTGAGCTTTGGATCCCAATAGGACGGGTGGTTCCTTCACGAAAGTCTCGTCGTCCTTGGGGAACTTGAAGCCGTTCTTCTTGAACGCTTCCCCGAAGTCGTTCAATTCAGGATAGTTATTGTGGCACGTGGTGCAGGACGTCTGGTACTTCCGAGAAAACGCCGGAATCGCAGAGCTTTTCGGGACCGATCCAAGCGTCACCAAAAAGACGACTACAACGCCAGCCAAGCACGCCAGAACACTGGTGTTAAGTACACGACTTTTCATTCGTTTACCCTCCGAGTCTTTACCTGGTAACTATCGGGCCAAGTAACCGAACTCACCGTTCTAGGTTCAATGTTCTTGCATTCTGGCGGTCCGTGGGCTGACGCGCCGTGACGCACATCATGAACAGTTGTGACGGCCATCACAACGCTTTTTGGAAGGAATTTCAAGATTGGGGGCGCAGAGACTCACAAATGACCACCATCTCCAGCTCTGTTTTGCTCCTGACCATGAGTGCTGAACCTTTTAATTGCGAGGGGCTTTTTTCCTTAATAAGAAAAATTGACCAAATAGTTGCGTCGGCTTCGTCGCCCGTGATGTCTGTCATGTATCTACGTGACCAGGGTTACAGCCACCGGTCCTCGCCATTCCATAGTCTTGATGAATCGAGGGGGTGCAAAAATGCAGAAAGATGAGCGCGACCTCTTGGACGTTCTAGAATTCGAACTGAAATTTCTTGAAGACGGTGGATATGGCCGCTCACCAAAGGCCGCTTGGAGGCCCCAGCTTATTTTCGAAGACTCCCCGACCTGCATGAATTTCAGTCTTGCGGAGAATCCTGGGCCGTGCACGGATTGCGTCTTGATCCAGCTAGTGCCACCGGAATTCCGCTCAGAACAAATCCCCTGCCGCCACATCCCGTTCGATTCATCAGGTGAGACTCTGGATTCTCTCTATCGCTACGGCGATCAAGTGGAGATCGAAGAAGTGGTCGGGGGCTGGCTGCGAGCGACTATCCAACGCCTGGAAGAACAGCGCACCGCTGCAGCAGGGAATCAAAGAGAACAGGTGGTCAGTGGAGATAGCAAAACGACCAAAGGAACTCCCCTGTATCAGAAGCAGCATCCGAAATGTGCAAACCCTGCATGTCCAACTGCCTTTCATTGGACTGGAGGCGGCAAGTTCTTCCGATTTCGGCCTGATTCCAATTCGCAAAGTGAGAGCGGTTCCGCGCTCGATTCGCCTTGCGGAACTCACGGGGTCAGGCACTATTGGCTTTGCGAGCGTTGCTCCCAGATGTTTACGCTCCTCTACGACGAGCAATATGGTGCAGTTCTCAAAGCCCTTTGGCCGGAACTTTCAGTGACGGAAGCCAGCAAAAAAGCCTCCGCAGCCTGAATGAGGAATTGAGCGTTTCTAGAGTGCCGGCATCATCACCGGAATTGACGCCCAGTTAACCCGGGTATTTCGCGCATTGCGAGGGAACCAAGTTAAGATTACAGGGCTACGGTAATTCGGAAACACATCGGGTCCGGCGTTCGTTCTACCTTCGCGCCGCCATGCACAGCTAGGTGCCTGA
>WNGQ01002582.1_pt1 | contig 23105 bp, 18 predicted proteins | sample 5407661 | NCBI WGS metagenome assembly WNGQ01 (sample SAMN13153382, study PRJNA577476) | soil metagenome | isolation source: 60 cm soil or saprolite under Garry oak tree replicate 2 | place: USA:California | collected 2016-06-15 | reverse complement strand
CGTCGCACACAGCAAGGCTTGTTACAGAGAGAACTGCTCGTTGTTTTCTTCCGATGGGATGCTGGTTTGAGCAGCACCAGGCAGAGTAAAAGAAAAGCGACTGCCCTCTCCTACCACGCCCGAACTTTCGACCCAGATACGTCCACCCATCGCTTCGACTAAATGCTTACAGATATAGAGTCCTAAACCTGCCCCTCGCACTGTACCCCCCTGATCTCGTGAGAGACGCACAAATTTCCCAAAGAGGAAGGGAATCTCTTGAGGAGCAATGCCAAGACCGGCATCCTGAACCCAAATGCAGACCGACTCCTGTTGGGAAGCCCCCGTCACCTGCTGGGCACCCACCGTCACAGTCGTTTGCGGCGGCGAATACTTGCAGGCGTTCGAGAGCAAATTCCACAGAATTTGGTGGAAAAATCGACGATCTGCTTTGACCTTCAGGGGTTCAGAGATCAGCAAATCGAGGCGGTGGGACTGCCATTGCTGTGGTTCAAAGAGGTTTGCTGCGCTCTGCACGAGGGATGCAACTGAAAGATCCTCATATTGAGGCTGTAGGGCTGCGTTGCTATATTGAAGTGCATCGAGAAGAGTATTGACCATATCAACCAATTCTTCGCAACTCTTTAATGCGTGAGCGAGGAACGGAGTTTGATTTGAGGCACCAAGCTCTCCTTGATACTCCTCAAGCAGTTGGAGATACCCCTGTAAGGAGGTCAGTGGAGTGCGTAATTCGTGGTTGACATTGAGCAAAAATTGATCTTTGAGGTCATTTAAGTGCTGCTCCTGCTTATAGGCTCTCGTCATTTGTTGTTCTGCTTGCCAGGAGTGTTGTCTGGCCATTTCTGTGACATGCAACGCATAACGCAACACGCCGATAGCACACGCGACAATGAGAGCTGCAACTATCCCACAGAGAAAGGAGATCAAGAGTGGAAACGGCCACAACAGGCTCTTCACAGCGGCAGTATTGATCATGATGAGCATCAGAAATAAACACCCAAGAGCCAGTGCTGCTTGACGAGGCTGAAACATCCATGCCGCCAATGCCACTGGGATAGCAAAAATAGGAGTGAGTCCGCGATTGTTGGTGACCAGAAGACCGAGGATCATGAAAGCGCCGCAGATGATGAAACTCAGCAAGAAAATGCTCAAACGAAGAGAGAGTGGGAGAGAAGGCAAAGACCGAAGAAAACGCAGGAATCTGGGGAGATGGTGCATGTCTCCTGCTCCTTTCATTCCTAAGAAGAACCGAGAAAAGAGAACCGTAATCTGTTTGCCGCATATACTTCATGAGCAGAGCAACTCTCCCTGCAAAAGCATCATGCTTATCTTTGTGTTGCTGCTTGCTCCATTATACATCAACAGAAAGAAGGGAAACTACCGGCTTCCATCAGCGAACAAAAAAAGTTGTCAATCCGCTCAAACCCGGCGAATACTTGAGCCGATTATGAGGGATAATACCGCTCTAAAGACGGCACAATATGGAATGAACCCATTTTCATGGTTCATCCGCAATAAGATGTCAAATCAGGTGTCAAAGACATGCTTGTAAAGAGTGAAGCGCCTCGAGAAGCCGATTTATCTCATCAAGAAGACGATATGTATTCGATCAGACTCAAAAAGAGCCAGGACCACCAATACACCCTCCATAAACTGAGAGCAAAACAGGGAGCAAAACCGCTCTACTCTCATCAACATCAGTAGACAATAATAGGCAAAAACCACACCAACCCCGCTCAACAGGCCCACAAACTGACCTATGAGCAGAGAGAAAAAGGCACCCTCCGAAGTTCAAATCTTCCCACTTTGTACTTCCTCATTTACAGCAGTACAGCCATTCGTCCAGCAACGCCGACGATATCCAGCACTATTTGGCGGTACACAGCGAACAACAAGACCAGGAAATGAGCGCGTGGAGAACACCAGCGAATACCAACGAACAAGCCCAGGCACATCCCGTATTCGTCACCATTCAACGAATGGCAAGCCCTTAGGTGTACCTCCTCAATGGCCGAGTCTCCAAGTCAAAAAATAATGTACTTATCTCGTGGTTATCTTTATAAATAATATATTTATCTCATGGTTCTTTCAAGAAATATTGCATTTCAGTAAAAAATAGTGTATACTTAAAAAGTCTCATAGATCTGATGAGTCCTGCTCCTCAAGTCATGTTCCTCGTATGAAAGAGCACTTAGAGCATATCCCTGGCAGCGCAGCGCCTCACACATCTTCGCGTTCACCTCGTGAAGGAGGAAGTCATGCCTACAAGTCACAGCTGGATTACGTACGCCGAAGCGGTCACGATCATCGGCAAAAAGAGCCATCACCCTGTCAGTCCTCAGCATGTCCAAACGCTGGTGAACCGGGGCAAGATTGGCGTGCGCGTCTTTCGCAATGGAAAGCCATTGCTCAAGCGGAGCAATGTCGAAGCCACTCGGGTGGCAGTTGGGACAGGCCATCTTCACCGTGGAGACAGGGCCAGCACCTGATAAGTGGCTCCCATGAGAGGGGATCTTCGCCGAAACCGATCCAGAAGAGCAGCAGAAGCGTGCTCGCTCTCCCGATATGCTGGCGAATGCCCTCATGCTCCAACATGTGTCCGATCTGACTGAGGCATGGCAGAAGCTGGAGCAGAGCGGCTCCCCCCTCAATCCAGAAAATGTCGTGCACCTGTCCCCGCACCTGACACGGCATCAATACCAGGGGAAAAAGCGTAGCTTCGTCTTCAAGTGAGCAAGGACTGGAGCAGGTGCACCTGCTCAACACCGTGTGAGCGATTCAGCGAAAGAGAACGAACCCATGGAACTCCATGAAACACTGCATAATTGCTTGATGGCAGTTGCAAGCAGATACCCCTTGTATTGTGTGAGCATCGATGAAGATGTCTGGGGACAGCAAGGCATGAAACTTCATGCATGCACTCCAAGGGAGTTGCTGGAACAACTTCAAATCGGTGCTCCCCAGTTCTTACAAGTTGCAGCACTCGTGAAGTGCGATGCAACAAGGTGTGAGATCAATGTAGCTGACTTGTCTCAGGAAAGACCTGCATTTCGTTTTCACTTGCCCCGAAAGGCTCACCTGAGTTGACGCGTGCTTTGTTCCTCCTTGGGACTCAAGAAAAGGATCTGGCTTGTCGAGTCGTCCTTCCATGCTTTGGACTTCCCTTTTCTATGAGCACCAATGAGAACGCAACACTCGTGTCTATGATGAACGGCTTGCCATTTGGAGCCCAAACAAGCCACAATTGAGCAGCCACAAGCAAAAAATGCTGACAGCAAAATTGACAGCATACACAAGAGAAAACGAGCGAAAATGGGAGACACCAGGAGACAAAACGGCATAAACCAAAATCGCCGAACCGCTCTAGAGGCCACCCAAGCCAACTCCTAGCTAATAGCGAGAAGTAATGCTATAATAAGGGAAGTATTATCCCTAGCTAACGTCGGGAGGCTTTTGCCTTGAGCAATCTGTATACACCGGGTTCTGGTAGTGGTGGATCGTCGTCAAATAGTAGTTCGTTTGTCAGTCGTCGCGAAATTCGTGCAAGCCATGCCACGGGCGCTTTGCCTGTGGTAAGCAGCCCGAGTCCAGGGAAAACCTACTCTCCTGGCTCATTCGATTTTGAAGCGATGCTCGTTTCACTACATGAGCTGTTCGAGCACGACCGGCAGGTTGCCAGTCAATCAGATTCCACACGCTGTGGCATCTGCTACCTGCACTACTTTGTGAGTGAACTGCATTATCGCGATGAAGAGGGGTTTTATGTGTGCCAAGGCTGCGAACGCACACTCGGGAAACAGACGATCCCCATGTTGAGACAACAACAAAAATAGAGGGGGCGATTGATCGCTCCCTCTATTTTTGTGGCTTGCTACTTCCGGCTATTCACCTTATACCGCCGCTCCCGCCTCTTCTTCCAACTCATCTTCCTCGCTGACCTCGCGCAGGTCTTCAGGGCGGTCAAGGCGGTCAAGGAAAAGGACACCGTCCAGGTGATCAATTTCGTGTTGAAGCACACGCGCGAACCAGCCTTCGGCATTCACCTTGATGTTTTTGCCTCGTACATCCTGTCCCTTAACTACCACCTTTTCGGCCCGGCGAATGTTTTCACCGACGTATCCGGGAATACTGAGGCAGCCCTCTACTCCCAGTACTTCACCTTCGGCTTTGACAATTTCAGGGTTAGCCATGGCGACCTTGCGGTCTTCAAATTCCGCGACAAAAAGACGGATGGATTGCGCGATCTGCGGGGCTGCTAAGCCCACTCCATGTGCAGCGTGCATGGTCTCGAACATTTCATCGGCCAGCTTCTGGATGGAGGGGTCGAAGCGGTGAATCTTCTTGGCTTTCCGGCGCAATATAGGGTTTTCTGCTGTAATAATTTTGTGAATTGGCATAGATGCTATTTATTCCTGCCTGTCGTAGTTGACACACGGGGTTGCTATAAAGATACGCTCAGGCCCCGACGAAACTTGGACCCGTCCAGGCTTAGAACCCGGACAGGCATTATTTAGCTATATCCTATCACATTAAAGGACAGTTTTCCATAGATTCTGCTCCAGCTTCAGCGAACTTGACCACACATACATAATTGTGATACACAAATACCATCCCGTCGCATCTTTTATGAACATCGGATAAATCACCATGTAACCCAACGCTGAAAGGAGAACACAACATGGCCGAACCACAAGTCTTAGCTGGCGCGGAACCTTTTCTCGTCGAGAACGGCAACATTGGCGTGCTTGTATCGCACGGCTTTACTGGCAACCCACACAGTATGCGCTACCTGGCTGAAGGCCTTGCCAGCGCTGGCTTCACTGTAGCTTTGCCTCGTCTCAAAGGCCACGGCACGACACCCGCGGATATGGCAGCCAGCACTGCCAGCGATTGGGTCGCCGACCTGGAGAGAGCCAGCGCCTGGTTACAGCAGCGCTGCGATACCCTTTTCATGACAGGACTCTCCATGGGTGGTACGCTCACCCTCCTCATGGCCGGACAACACCCCGATCTGTTCAAGGGCATTATTCCCATCAACGCTATACTTTTTAGCAACAGCCCCGACCTCGCCTCCCTTGCCTTTATGTCACCTGCCCCGGCCGAAGTGCCAGGCGTCGGCAACGATATCAAAGCAGAGGGTGTGACCGAAAACGCCTATCCCGTCATACCGGTGCCGACCATCAAAGAATTGTTTACCCTCATGAAGGTAGCAGACGAAATGCTCCCGCGCATCACCTGCCCTGCCCTTATCTTTGCCTCGCGTAACGATCACGTCGTGCCACCGGCCAACTCCGAATATATATTTCAGAAGTTACCCAACGCGGACAAACAGCTGGTCTGGCTCGAAAATTCCTATCATGTGGCAACACTGGACAACGACAAAGACCTCATTCTTCAGAAGAGCATCGACTTCATCAAAGCTCATACGCAACAGACGACCGGATAAAAACGTATTTCTTTATATTGCCTTTGTTTCAATGAAGGTGTGGATGAAATAAACCCTATCCCACGCCGCCAGCAGGCACAATCATGCTAGAAAAAATCGCAACCTATATCGACCAGCACCGGCTCTTCCCAGAGAGCGGGACCATTATCGTCGCCGTCTCGGGAGGAGCTGACTCGTTGTGCCTTCTGCATGTGTTAAACCGGCTCTGTGGAAGCCGACCTGAAGCTCGTTACCCCGCCGTGCGGCTCCATGTTGCTCATCTCAATCACAAGCTGCGCGGCGAGGCGAGCTACCAGGATGCTGCGTTCATCGTGCAGCTGGCCGATTCCTGGGGACTTCCCGTAACAATTGGTGAGATAGATGTGCCTGCGCTGGTACGCCAGGAGGGACGTTCACTGGAGGATGCCGCTCGTACCGCGCGTTATCGCTTCCTACGCGATGTCGCGCAGGGCCGTCTTATCGCCGTAGCGCACCATGCCGACGACCAGGTGGAGACACTGCTGCTGCACTGGCTGCGCGGCGAGGGCCTGGCTGGCATGGTAGGCATGCTACCGCGCCAGCAAGATATTATTCGCCCCCTTTTAGGAGTAACCCACGCGGAGACGGTGGCCTATTGTTCGCAGCACGCTCTCCTGCCGTTAGAGGATACCAGCAACCGCGATCCCCGCTTCTTGCGCAATCGTGTTCGCCACGAACTCCTGCCCCTGTTAGAGTCGATGAATCCAGGCATACACGCAACCCTTTTACGCAATACCGAGGTAGCGCATGTCGATGTTGCGTGGATTGAAGCGCAGGTGGAGCGTTACTGGCCCGCGGTGGTGCTCGCGGAGCAAGAAGAGCGTATCACGCTGGAAAGCGCTGCACTGCTCACATTGCCGCTGAGCTTGCAGCGGCACCTCTTGCGTCGTGTGACTGCCAGGTTGTGTGCGGGGCAATCGCCATTAGAACTGCGGCACTATCTGCTCATCGAAGAACTTCTGCGGCGAGAAATCGCCGGGACGGAAGAGGTCACCTTGCAACTGCCGGCTCAACTGCAAGTGACCCGCAATTTTACGAACCTCGTGTTTGAACGTCTCTCTTCTAAAGAGGCCGAACATATCTTTTCCGCGCTGGACGAAGCGATACCTTTGCCCGTACCGGGCCGCGTAGCAGTGCCGGGAACACCCTGGATAGCCTCGGCTGAAATAGTAACAGAGCCTGTGGCTCGGCTGGCAAGGCAAGCTTTACAGCGTCAGGATTGGTTATCTGTGTGGCAATTTCTTCCAAAGACTCGTTATACTGTATATATCGACGCTGACCGTGCGGGTCCTGTATTAACGGTGCGCACAAGGCGTCCTGGTGATCGTATGCGACCTTTGGGCATGGCGCGTGAGAAAAAAGTGCAGGATATGCTGGTGAACGAACATATTCCCGGTGCTGATCGTCCATATATCCCACTCTTTTTTTCAGCATCGCATTGTGTATGGCTGGCCGGTGTACAGATTGACGACAGGGTACGACTGACCGCCACAACACAACGGATTCTACGCTTATCTATTGAGCCATCATCTGTTATTTGAAGAGTCAGAACCCGCTATCATTTTCAAGAGGTGCACATGTACGACGACATCGACCTGCACGACGACATTTCCGAGATTCTTGTTACCGAAGAGGAGATTCGCTCCAAGATTGTCGAATTGGGTGAGCAAATCACCCGGGACTATCAGGGCAAAAACCTGTTGTTGCTGGGCACATTGAAGGGCGCCGTCCCCTTCATCGCCGACCTGGCACGGGCCATTCATTTACCCCTGGAAATCGACTACATGGCGATTTCCAGTTATGGCAACAGTTCACACTCCAGCGGAGTAGTACGCATACTCAAGGATCTGGAGGGTCCCATCGATCAGAAACACGTGTTGATTGTCGAGGATATCGTTGATAGTGGCCTCACGCTGCATTACCAGATGGAAGTACTGCGACAGCGGCGTCCGCTGAGCCTGCGTGTTTGCGCGCTGTTAGATAAAGGTCGGGAGCGCGTCAAAGCGGTCAAGCTAGATTATACCGGCTTTCATATTCCCAATCGCTTCGTTGTTGGATATGGTCTTGACTATGCGCAGCTCTACCGCAATCTACCCTACGTCGGAATTTTGAAGCCATCGGTGTACGAAGAAGATGTGGAGCCGGAGACGCATCATAGAAGCCCGGTCGAAGGAGATTAGCGTTTCGCGAAGAAATATGAAGGAAACGCGTTAGGAGATTGAGCAATGGTATCGGTTGGTGTCATCGGTAGCGGGGCCTGGGGTACCACACTGGCCTTTTTGCTGTCGAAAAAAGGTATCGCGACCACGCTCTGGGACTATCAGCCGCAGCGGGCCATCGCTATGCAGCAGCAGCGCGAGAACGTCGAATTTCTCCCCGGTATACACTTCCCCGCAGCGCTGCGTGTGACATCTGATATAGCCGAGGCCGTCGAGGGCAAGGAGATGCTCCTGCTTGTCACACCATCGCAACGCATGCGCGAAAATGTCCATCTCCTTGCCCCCTATGTTGGCAGTGAAGCCCTGCTTGTGAATGCCAGTAAAGGTATTGAAATTGGCAGCCTCAAGCGCATGACCGAGGTCATCTGCGAAGAAGTTCCCCGTGCACAGGGCCGTGTCGTAGCCCTCAGTGGGCCCACTATTGCTCAAGAAGTGGCGCAAGGAAAACCGACGGCCGCCGTTGTAGCCGCCATTGAAAGGGATATCGCGAACCATGCTCGCTCCCTGCTCAACGCAGTGTGGTTTCGCGTCTATACGGCCAGTGATCTCGTAGGTGTCGAGCTTGGTGGCGCCTTGAAGAATATCATCGCTATTGGTGCGGGTTTCAACGATGGTATGGGCTATGGGAACAATGCCAAGGCCGCATTTATGACACGTGGTCTGGCCGAGATTGCTCGCCTGGGTATCGCCGCGGGCGCCAACCCCCTCACTTTTACCGGCCTGGCAGGCATTGGTGACCTCATTGCTACCTGTGCCAGCCCCTTGAGCCGCAACCAGCAATTAGGACGGCGCCTCGCCGCCGGTGAAAAACTCGATGCCATCCTCGCATCAATGCACAGTGTCGCCGAAGGCGTCTCCAACACCAAAGCAGCCCTACAGCTGGCGGCTCGCTACGGAGTAGAGATGCCCATTACCGAACAACTGGGCCTCGTGCTCTTCGAGGGCATGGATCCCCAAAAGGCGGTGCCAGAACTGATGATGCGCGACCCCAAACATGAGCTGGAAGGATTATTTGACGGGTGAACTTATTCACACCAATTTTTAGCATAACTTCATACTCAACCACCTGCTCTGCCGGTATCATTAGCTTCAGCAACGAAATGATGCACGGACTGCTTGCATAGCAGGAACAAATTCATACCACATTCTTTGCTACTCGCATCGTTTATCATCATGACAGAAATGGGCTTTAGCCCGTCGCAAGCCACGCCGTTTCAACGGCAGTGGTTAGACGGTTGTGGCTTTAGCCCTTGCGATACTGTTCAGATTAACCCTTCTCTGATATACTGAGGACGTGACATTGCATCATTCTACTTTCAACACATAAATGGAGGTATATCATGGCGGAGCGTCAATCCTTTTTGATTGTTGGGAATGGTATCGCTGGCGTCACCGCCGCTGAAATCCTGCGCAACGAGGACTCTGCTGCCGAGATCACTGTCGTGGCGGATGACCCCTTTCCTGTCTATTATCGCCCCGCTCTCAAAGACTACCTGGGAGGCAAGATTCGAGAGGACAAGCTGTGGGCGCGTCCGATTAGTTTTTACCAGGATCGCCAGGTACGCTTTCTTAATGATAGGGTGGTGGGCATCGAGGTAGGAGGTCACAGCGTGCTGCTGCGTGGCGGGCAAACTCTTGGCTACTCGCGGCTGCTGCTCGCGCATGGCGCCCGCGCCAGTACGCTCACCTGCCCCGGTCTCGATCTTGCAGGCGTTACGACGCTGCGCACCGTCGCCGATTACCAGCGGGTGCTGCGCCACCTGAACAGTGTGCGCCGCGTCGTTATTACGGGAAGTGGTACCTTAGCGCTGGAGTCGATCGAGACGCTGCGCCACCGTGGCTTCCACGTTACGCACCTCTTGCGCCGCCGCTCGCTCTGGTCAGAGGTGCTGGACCCGACCGCCTCGGACCTTGTGCTGCAGCAGGAGAAGCGCGACGGGGTCGATGTGCGCTACGAGCAGGAAATCGCCGAGATCGTTGGCCAGAACGGCCAGGTGAGCGGTATCGTTACCACCGCCGGGGCGCACATCTCCTGTGAGGCAGTCTTGCTTGGGATCGGTATTGAACCCATCATCGACTTTGTGAAAAGCGCTGGAATCGCCTGTGGACGCGGCGTCAAAGTGGATGGCGCGATGTGCACGAACGCGCCGGATATCTACGCGGCTGGGGACCTCATCGAGACCGCTGACCCGCTGACCGGCCGTTCCCGCGTGATCGGTCAGTGGTATCCCTCCATTCAACAGGCGCGCGCCGCAGCCTATAGCATGCTGGATATCCTGGATGCCGAACATGAATTCCGCTTCGGCAATTTCTATAACGCCTCGATGCTGTATGGGCTCGAATTTGCCTCGGTCGGCCTCTCGACGCTGCCCAAAGATGGCAAGGGCTACCAGGAGATTGTCGCTGATCCTCAACCGCGTACCTACCAGAAGGTGATACTCAAAGATGGCGTGCCCGTTGGTATGCTGGCGCTTGGCGATCGCAGGAGCGTGCTCACCTTCAAACGTGCCGTCGATGCCGGGGTGGACCTCTCGCCTATCGCCACGCGGCTCTTCGACCCTGATTTCAAATTAGCTAAGTGGCTCGACTCACAGGGGGTGCCGCCTCCCGTCCTGGGGGTCAGCAGGGAAGGGGCGGTAGCCATCAAGAAAGCGACCTATACCGAACGTACGAGAACATCTCCTCCTCCGGACAAGCCACAGGGGCTCATTGAAGCGATACTTGTACCTGTCGCGCCTCCCAAAGTAAAAGCCCTGCTTAAAGAGACATACCTCAGCCAGACCAGTATCGTGACGATAGGCAGGGCGGAAGGGATGAGCCTTACAGTCGGCCATAGCTCGATCTCACGCCGTCATGCTGAAATCGTTTACGCCAACGGGCGCTATGCGCTGCGTGATCTACAAAGCAAGAATGGCACCTTCGTCAATGACCAGCGCCTCGATGCAGAGACTGTCGTTCTGCTCAAGCCGGGAGATACGGTGAAGTTCGGTGACGTATCCTTCGCCTTTCAGACGCGGAAGGTCGATCCATCGGCTTCCATGTTGCTGAGCAAGCACAATCTCCACCTCCTCTCGAACGGGGTCATCGCGGGTAATGTGGCTCCAATCTCCGCAAAAGTGTCGCCGCAAAATGGTAATGCGCCGGCAAAAACGTCGCTATTGCAGAATGCGTCACCCATAGCGCCTTCTGCCCTCGGGCAACCCATGCAGAACACCGACGGCTCGGTATTCTTTCCGGAAGCAAGCAGCCCTCTTCCCGCCACCATTGTAGCCACAATGAGAGAGACACCCGCTCTTGTTGCCATCATGCAGGGCAGGCCGGAGGTTTTCTTGCTCAAGCAGGGTAAGAACACGACCATTGGACGTGACAAGGAGAACCCGGTCGTGCTCGCGGATATCTCCATCTCACGCCGGCACGCCGAGCTATTGCCTGGTCCAGACGGTATATATATTCGTGACCTGGAGAGCAGCAACGGCGTGCTGGTCAATCAGACCAGGATCGACAACCCGTACCGGCTCTCGCATGGCGACCGTATCACCATAGGCAACGTCATCATCTACTTTGTCGATCAACACCCACAATATGGAGCAGTCGCACCCGGCGCCTCTAGTCCACCAGCGTCGCACAAACAGTGCCCCCGCTGTGGCTCTGAAAATAGCAGTGTGGCACGTTTCTGCCAGATGTGTGCCGCACCACTTTAGGGAGATAACCATTATGCAGATACAACCTGAGAAACTGGTCGTTGGCATCCAACATCGCGAGGATATCGTGCCATTGACCGAGGACGAAGTACGTTTCGAGATCGATATGTGTATCGGCTGCGACCGCTGCATGCGCGCCTGCCCGGTACCCTTGTCCTCGATGGTGAACATCGCTGACCTCAACCTTGCCACCATTTCCGATGTAGTTGCCCCGCACGTGGCTCGCTTTACAGACGAATGCGTCATGTGCGGCTCGTGCGTACCGGTCTGTCCGGTCAATAACCACCGCGATCTGCTGATGCTCTCACTCAAGCAGCGCCTGGGGATACCGTGGGACGGCAAGGTCGACATGAGCCGGGTACTCGACCACCTGCCGCCCGGGTGGGATATCCAGTTGTTGTTGAGCCGCCTGCGCGAGCAACCGATGTTCAGCGATCCACAGGTGGTGCCGGATAACTACCTGTTGCACTTCATTGCTAGCTCGAAGGTTCTCACTTTTCTTCCTGGAGCAGTCGCGCTGCACGAAAGCGAGTATGGACGAGAAATCATCTTTATCCTTGAAGGACGTTTCACCATCTCTTCGGCTGGCGCCAATGGCCAGGACCTGCCGATAGCGGTCCTGCGGCGAGGCGAGTTTATCGGTGAGCGCGGCATGCTGTCGGGTCAACAGCGCAATGCCACCGCGCGTGCGCAGACTGCCGCGGTAGTGTTGGAAGTTCCTGAACAGGTCATGCAGCGCCTGATTGAGATCGTGCCGCCGGTGCGTACCTTCTTTGAACGCTTGAATAATGCCAGGTCTATCGAGTCCGTCATGAAGCGTATGGCGATCTTCCAGGGCATCGCTGATCCTGATATACGCTGGATTGCCAACAAGATACAGTTTAAGAACTTCGACCGCGACGAGCAGCTCTTCACTGAAAGTGATAAAGGGCAACCTGCGCGAGAGTCGCTGCACATCATCATGGAGGGCTTTGTCAAAGTGGCGCGCCGTACAACAGCGGGCACTGGCCATCACAAGACCGGTGAGCGTATCATCGCCTATCGCCAGGGTGGTGACTACTTTGCTGGTGGTCTCGATATGCTGGGAGATGGTCGCGCCGTCACCGTGACCGCTATCAATCGCGTACATGTGGCGGAGGTCCCCCGCCAGGAGATGCTCACCATCCTCGCTCGCTATCCCGAGGTCAACCAGCGCTTTATGACGCGCCTGCAAGAGTACCGCGTGGCGGCGGTAGCCGCCGAGTCGTTTATCGGCTCCATGGAGTTCCTGCGTGCCGCCCCCGCTCAATCGTATGCTGATGCTGAGGCTCGTGCCGGGCTGCGCGCACTAGTTGGCGGCGGAGTCGTCGAAGGCACCGAGGTGCTGGTAATCGACCTGGACAAGTGTGTCCACTGCGACAAATGCGAAGATGCCTGCGCCCGCCGCCATGGGCATTCGCGCATGAACCGCAAGGGGATGGTCGTCGGCAACATCAGTATCGCGACCGCCTGCCGCCAGTGCCAGGACCCCGTCTGTATGCTCTGCAGCCGCGCGGGCATCGCTCGCATGCCCAGCGGCGAGGTATACATCACCGAGAGCTGCATTGGCTGCGGCATCTGCGCCGAGCGCTGCCCCTACGACAACATATCGATTGTTTCGTTGGAGCAAGAGGTAGAAGAACGCACGACCTGGCAGCGCTTTGCCCAATTCTTCAGCAAAGGCGCTGGCAAGGAACTTGGTAAACGCATGCTACCGATGGCAAGCATGAAGGCCGCGGCCGGCCCATTGAATATCCAGCAGCCGCTCGATGCATTTGGCGAAATACGCAAGAAAGTGGCTATCAAGTGTGATCTCTGCGCCGGCTACAACAACCAGGCCTGCGTGCAGGCCTGTCCCACCGGCGCGGCCTTCCGTGCCCAACCCGCGCAATTTTTTGGCTCAACCGAGGAAATTCTACAAAGGAGAGCCCAATGAAACAGTTAATCAAAAGGATGACACAACCATGGCAATGAGCACGAATACATCAAAACAACCGGCTGAACGGCGTGTCTGGCATACGCCAACATCAAAGGCAGCACTCTACTGGTTCTTATTCGGCCTCCTTTTCTGTGCCCTCTTCTACCTTTTGTACCTCGTGCTCTTCAAAGCGCCAATCTTCACGGGGCCCTGGTTTGATAAAGTCTTTCGCGCCGGTGTGTTCTCGTATCTTATGATAGTGGCTGTATCGATGTATGCTCTGCGCACGCGTTTCATACGCAGCCTGCCATGGAAATCGCAAAACTGGGTTTGGATGCACATATGGTTAGGTATCGCGGCTGTATTGCTCGCGCTGCTGCACGCTGATTTCCGTTTTGTGCTGCACGGCTATTGCGCAAACTTGAGCTGCGTCACGGACCACTACTGGGGAATGCCTTCGCTCTATGGCTTGATCTTTATCGCCGTGAGCGGTGGAATTGGCCGCTTGCTCGACATGTGGCAAACCCGTGTAATCGCGCATGACGCCAGCACCAACGGCGTTGGCATCTCCAAAGCCATCAAGGATCGCCTGCTTGAGCTTGAATACATCGTTGAACGCTTCAGCGCGGGCAAGTCCGAGCCGTTCAAACAATACTGCGCCTCGGCCATGGAGAGCATCGGTCAGTTGCCAGCAAATCTTGCCAACCTGGCGCCAAAAGAACAGGCCGATTTTCAACGGGCGTACGAGGCGCTGGGAGAGCACGCGCGCCTGGCAGCCTCATTAAAGAAGCAGCACCAGGCTCATGTGATCTTTCGCTCCTGGCGTTACACACACATGGTGCTCGTGCCCCTTGCCCTTGTGATCATCACCTACCACGGCATCGCAGAACTGCTCATAAACGTGCTGTATGTGCTGCCGAAATAGCTGACGCAATATCCACATTTTGTTCGCTTTCTTACTTATCTCACGAGAGACGACCATAGGCTCTCAAGGTCGTGAGCGCATCGATAGTTGCCCAGCCTCGCCATTCCAGCCCTGTTACCGGCGTCCAGATCGGCCAACCGATCGGCCATCCGCCATCCTCCTGCTGAGCAGCCACGAGCGCCTCCAGGTACGTGTCAATGGTCTCATCTGAGAAAAGCTGACGCGCGATACTCGTGGGTCGCGGAGCAAAGTCAAGGGGCGTGTGAACATCTCCTGACGCAGCTGGGTCAAGCGCTACAATCTTCTGCTCAAAGAGGTACTGACGTATGCGTTCCAGAGCCTTCTCAGCCCTGTTCCGGTCAGGCACAAAGTCCAGGAAAGGGAGAACTGCACGCACATCATACCCTTCGGATGCCCGCTCAAACTCGCTGAGGTCTCGCTTTGACACCCACCTCTCACCAGACTCAATGTAATGCCAGCAATAGGTGGTGGCACGTTCGAGCCAGGGATGGTCAACGCGATGTTTGTGCAGCAGCCCGGCAAGACCTGCGGTCGGATTGATCGATGCGAGTGGCTGATCGTCTGGTTGCAACCAGGGTACGCGTGGATACGAGCGGATTGAGGGAAGCGCAAAGGGAACCCCTCCTTCTGATGTTGTGATGGTCATCAGATAATCGCATGCATGTTTCACCATGGGATCATCAAAGGCGTTGATCTCATCCAGGACACGCAGTGCCGACCACACAGGTAGGGGCTGGCTCACAGGCCCACGCAGATCTGGCTCAAGGGCATGACCAAATCCTCCATCGGCATTTTGATAGGGACGCAGTGCTGCTAGTACCGCGTCACGTAGCCCATCCAGAAACAGGAAGGCAAAGCGATGCCGGTCAAGCAGCCGAGCCGTTCGCCAGACGAAGTCGGTCGCCTGCGAGAAATCAGGTGTTGTTTTCATGATGGAAGTCCTCCTTCTGTACGATTGGTCAGGTTTCATCTCTTATCCTTTGTTGTGCTGCACTCGGCTCACGCCAGAGATAGCCGCTGTTATTCCTGGTCAGGGGAATCAGGTCAACCTGGTGCGCAGCCATCAGGCGCTCAAAAGCGGTGGACAAAGCGACTGCGGGAATCTTGAGATCCTTTACCAGCACAGGCGGATTTGCATAGACTGCCTGGGGGAGGTAGACCTGGAGGAACTGGTCGAGAGCCTCCTCCAGTGTCGTACGCTCCGCGGCTGCCACCAGGTCAGGATACTGTTTGCGCACCAGCGTGTGATACATGGCTTCGTCCTCGGAGAGAAAGACTTTCGCCAACAACAGATGTCTCTCCAGTTCCTCTACGGCCTTCAGGTAGACCGCGCGTGAGGAGGCACCGCGAGGAAAGCCTGCTCGTTCTCGCAGTTCGGAGGTCGCGAGCGCTCCCATGGCGGCTTCAAGCGTTTGTACGATACGATAAGCCTCAATAGAGAGGTGCCCGGCCTCGTAGAGCTCTTCTGGTGGGCGCAAGACTCCGCAAAGCCGCAGGATGGCGGGAAGCAGAGACCAGCGAATCCAGGTAGGGCGTCGGCGAATGAGCGTGGTGTAGAAGGCGGCGGAGCTTCGCCCCAGTGTCCAGCGCCAACCATAGACCTCGCCGCTCGGTGTCTCCCATCCCGAATCGGTTTTGGTATGAGGGTCACCTACGTAAGCCGAAAAGAGATTCGGGAACTCTGGAGAGGCGGGATAGAGCGTTGCCACGCCAACGCGCTCGATGAACGCGCTTGCCATGCTCTCGCCAGACAGCCGTGTTTCGGAGGTCTGACACCAGTTGTATAGCCGCTGCTGCACTGCTAAGAAGTCAACCATGGTCAATGGCCCCTTTGTAAGGAGGAAGAAACCCCGTTTTTCCCGTCCTTTTTTCTTAACTTGACGCCTATTGGACACGGTAAAAGCCAGTCATACCACCGTCACAAGACAAGTATAATGGAGGAATGGTGACACCAATATGTCACTGTTGGGTGTAACGTTTGGCAATGTCCTGGGCAGCCTGTCGCACCAGGTCGCGCAATTCGTCCGGGGCCAGAACCTCGGCATCAGGTCCAAGACTGAGCAAGGTGCGTACCAGCCAGTCATACTCCGTAGGCGGGCAGCGAAAACACAGCAACCCTCCCTCTGCACCTTCCGGTTGAATCGCGTCGCCCAGGTGGGGATCACGCTCCATGACCAGGACGCCTCGCGCCGTAAGCCTGATGCGTACTTCCTGGTGCGAGGGATGTTCATAGGGAAGCGGGTGGTGCATGGGTGCGATGTGTTCTGGAGCCTGGGTGGCGCTCACTTCAGTGAAGCGGTCAACGCGGTAGGTGCGTTCCTCTTGACGTTCCTGCGAGTAGGCTTCACAGTACCAAAAACCTCCAGCAGAATAGAGACGATGAGGGAGGATGGTTTGCTGAGAGGTCCCCCGTCCCGAACGATACGAGACACAGAGCCATTGCCCCGTGCGTGCACTTTCAATGAGCTGTTCGATAAACGGCGTGGCATAGGTGCGGGCCGGAATATCGAACTGAATGGTCTGCAAGAGCTGGTCTGTGTCCTGGTGATGTTGCGCGGGAAGCAGAACCTGTATCTTGGCAAGAAGGGACTCGCGTTCCTGTTTGAAAGGCATATCGGCTAATTGAGAGACACTACTGAGTGCCAGGCGCAACAGCAGGGTCTCGCGTACCGTCAACTGGAGCGGAGCGAGGGAGTAGTCTGGCATCAACGTATAACCACCGTGCGCGCCCGCTTCGGTCACAATTGGGATGCCTATCTCACCGAGAGCCTCAATGTCGCGAAACACTGTGCGCCTGGATACTTCAAAGCGGCGAGCTATCTCGCTGGCAGTGCGCCTGCCTCCCTGTAGCAGCAAAATGATAGCAGTCAGGCGGTCGATGCGATTCATCTACTTTGTTCCATCACTTTCCTCGCTCTTCTCTTCTCGAAGGCGAACCCAAGCTATTACTGAGATTGAGGGGGTACTATCCCTGTACTTGCCGGAGCTGCTCTATTTCTTTTTCTGCGAATGAGATTTCTGAGATTGTCCATTTCTTCTAGTTGAACTACAGCATGCGACAGAATTTGGTGCGAATCTCTCCGAAATTGCGACAGAATTTTTTGGAGAGGATCAGTTTCCGTGTAATGATTGGGCCTGTTTAGTATTTCCAAATCATCTCGAACAATCTGGAACCAACCTCGAGCGTCTTGAGCGGCTGAACTGCCCTGGTGATTCCCCCGAAGTCCGCCAGAGAACCTTCGCTGCGCTCAGGATGACATAACCCCAGGCTGTCACCCCTTCGCTTCTCTCAGGGCAGGCTCTGAGTGCAGTGAAGGGTCTGGCGGCGAACGGAGAGATCCTTCGCTGCGCTCAGGATGACAGGCAGGACACTGTATGGTTTACCCACATCGTCAGGGGACCAAGGCCACTCACGGGAAGTCTTATCTCCAAACGTCTGGTAAGTTTCTCGCTTCCTTGACAAGCTGTCAAGAGAAAACTATGCTTAAGATGTAACGTCGGTCGGTACCTACAAATGAACACACCGTCATTCTTATTGGCTTCGCCTTACTGGCAGTCTGAAACTGGCTTCTCCAGAAAACTGCTTCACAAACATGAAGCAAACGGTCTATAGCAAGCAGAAGAAAGGATGTTGTTATGCGCATCACTCATCGCTTAGCAAAGCCTCTGCCGGGGAAAATCCCGGTACTTGTAGGCACAGGCATACTCGTACTCGGCCTTCTCGCTCTATCTCTCCTGCTCTCACTCTCACGAACATCTCACGTAGCAATCGCCTCAAATAAAGCACTCCATCCCTTTACCATCACCAGCCCCGACTTCCGCGACGGTCGACCGCTCTCACAGAAAAACGAATTTAATCAATTTGGGTGTACCGGCTCCAATCTCGCCCCGGAGCTGAACTGGACGAATGTGCCAGCAGGGACGAAGAGCTTTGCGATGCTCATGTCAGACTATGATGCCCCGGTGGCCGGTGGATTCCACCATTGGATCGTCTACAATATTCCGGCTGGGGCACGCGAACTGGAAGCTATCTCTTTTTACTCTATGCCACGAATATAGCGCATATCGGTGGCCCAGGTCTCACATTCAGTGAGGTTGTGAGCGCCATACAAGGCCATGTACTGGGGGCAACGAGCATTATTGGCACGTTTCATCTGCCTCAGTAGTGCTGCGTTCCTCATTGGTACTATCATTCCAGCCAGAGGAATCTATGGGTAATATATACCTGCTTTGGCTCTAGACTCTGATCTAGCGTTTTATTCATGCCAATGAGGAACGCAGCGGTAGGAGGGAACCGAAGCTGGCTTCGGTTTGCACAGATCACTCACTTCTTCCTCTCTCGGTGTGGCTCCTTGACTTCCTCGATGTACAAGCGAGTCCAGATGATCTGGTCAGCTTGAATACCCATCAGGGTCACTCCCCGCGTCGACTGCTTTGTCCCATCGGTCTGTGTCCCATGATAGTGCAATTCGGCCCAGACGGTGTCTCCTTCTTCTACCTCGCCCAGGATCTCTATCTGTATGTCTGGAATCGTCGTGAAGAAGAAGTTCCAGTTTTTCCGCACGCCTGCCGACCCAACGAAATTTCTTTCCGGGTGGAAAGGTTGCTCGCTGCGATAGTCTGGCGCAAAAAACGCCACCATCGCCTCCAGATCGTGTCGATTCGTAGCCTGAATCATGCGCTCGAATACCAACTTGGGGGACGAATGCGTTTGCACGTCCTGTGCCTGTTTTTGTGACATGGGAAACCCTCTCTTCCTTTTTTTCTCAGCACTCCTCGCTTCAAGCTGATGTAGCACTTCTGGCGGCCCGGCGCGCCACCTCCTCCAGCAGTGTCAGTTGGATGCCAAAGGTGCGAGCGGTCTTGGTCATCTCTATCGGAGAATCGTAAGTATCTAAGGCTGCTAATAACTGGGCTACCATTTCTGGGAAGCCTGGCACTGGCTCGCCGGGCGCCACACTTCTGATTGGAATCTGGTGACCAAGCACGCGCTCGTAGATCGCCACGGCATCCCGGAACGATAACGGTTCCGGCCCGCCAAGCAGCAGCTTCTGATTGATGGCCGCCGGGTTGCCGATGGCGGCGAGGATGAACGCGGCCACGTCGCTAGCGGAGATAAAGGAGTGCTTGCGGCGGCCTCCCCCCACGATCGTCACGGGTTGGCCCATCATCGCCGGCATGCCCACCACCCCAGCGACCATCACTTCCATATACCCATTGGGAGCGAGAATGGTGTAGGGGATGCCACTCTCCCGCAGCGTGTCTTCGGTTTTGCCTTTGGCCTGGATAAAGGGGACGGGACTGTTTGGATCAGCAGTGAGCACCGACACGAAGATGAGCTGGTTTACCCCGGCGGCTTTGGCCGCATCAACCAGGTGGCGATTGCCCTCCAGGTCCACTGACTGTGGATTGTCCTCTCCCCCACGCGCAGCTGAGTTCGCCGTCGTGATGACGGTATCTACTCCTTCGCAAGCCCCATCCAGCGAGCCACGCTCTTTGAGATCGCCCAGCACGACCTGCGCTCCTGCGTTTGCGAGGGGCTGGTAGTCAGACTGCGGACGGACAAGAATGCGGACGGGCTGGCCTTGCGTCAGGAGCCTCCGCGTAACTGCGCCACCCAGATTGCCGGTGGCTCCAACGACGAGGATCATGATTGATCTCCTTTCTTCTGAAGGGGATGCTGGCGTTGCGGTGTTCCAGGAGCAATCTGCACCTGTTCCTGTGAAACGCAAGGGCCACGCCATCTCTGTACCCAATAGTTCATGTTGTGAGTATATACGACGCTTCTGGCTTGCACCACGAAGAAGAGGCACATCTTCCCCACAGCTTTCTCACATAACCCCGTCTATGCTATGATGTGAGTAGCATTTAGAAGTGCACCCAGGTCTGCGCACGAGGACCTCCGAGGGCCAGAGATGACAGAGAAGACCAGTTTTCGTACTCTACTCAAGCACTATCGCCAGGCTGCGGGACTCTCGCAGGAGGCGCTGGCGGCCCGTGCCGGACTTTCCGCGCGTGCCATCAGCGACCTGGAGCGTGGTATCAATCGCACGCCGCGCTATGACACGCTCGAATTGCTCTCCAGCGCCCTGTCCCTGTCTTCACAGCAGCAGGCCTTGCTGCAAGCTGCTGCTCGCCCAGAAATTGCCGCTGCTGTTGATGCTCCCCCGGGCCCTCCCTCACCTGGCTTGCCTCTTCCTCCTACCCGACTGGTTGGGCGTTCGCAGGAACGCTCCAATGCCCTGGCCCTGCTGCGTCGCTGCGCTACCCACCTGCTCACCCTGACAGGACCCAGTGGTGTCGGCAAGACACGGCTTGCGCTTCAACTTGCTTGGGACCTCGAGTTGCTCAGATGCTCGGGATCCGTGAACAGGGAAACTCCTCGTTCGCCGAGCAGGTGCGTACGTTCTTGCACCACAAGCATCTCCTGCTGGTGCTCGACAATGTCGAACAGGTCCTGGAGAGTGCCTCGTTCGTCGCCGATCTATTGGCGAGTTGTCCGCGCCTGTTTGTCCTGGTGACGAGCCGCAGGTCGCTGCACCTGCGCGCCGAGCAGGAGCTGCAGCTTGCTCCGCTGCCCGTAGAAGACGCGGTGGCGCTCTTTCGCGAGCGAGCCCAGGCCATACGACCAGCGAGAGCCTATGCAGTGGACGAGGTGGCAGCCATCTGCGAACAGGTGGATCGCCTTCCTCTCGCAGTCGAGCTCGCCGCTATGCATGTCAAGGTGCTCCCTTTACCCGAGTTGCGTGAGCGGCTCAGCCATCGCCTGGCGCTACTCCGTGGCGGCGCGAGAGATCTGCCACCACGCCAGCAGACGATGGAGGGCGCCATTGCCTGGAGTTATGAGCTGCTCACGGAGGAACAACAGCGCTGTTTTCGTGCGCTGGGCGTCTTTGTGGGAGGCTGGACGCTGGAGGCAGCTGAGGCGGTAGGCTTCGCCCCGGGCGAGGTTGCGGCGGAAGAAAGCATCCTTACGCTGGCTGCCCTGGTCGATGCCAGCCTCATCCAGGCGGAGATGTCGACAGGTGAGGCAGGACGCTTTGGCATGTTGGAGCTGATGCGGGACTATGCTCTGCAACGGCTGCACAAAGCCGGGGAGGAGGAGCAGTGCCGGCGTCGGCATGCGGCCTATTACGCCCGTCTGGCAGAGACCGTCTTTGCGCACTTCGGGCCCGAGCCGGGAGTACGCAAGGCACGTGTTGCGTTCACTTTGGCACAGGAATTGCCCAATGCACGTGCAGCGTTGCAGTGGGCCGAGGAGAGGCAAGAGGCAGAACTGGGGTTGCAGCTGGCAGGCTTCACGCGCCTGTGGCATGTCCGGGGTCAGATGAGCGAGGCTGAGCGATGGATGGAACGCATGCTGGCGTTGGACCTACGGGCGAGAGAGCAGGGAGAGCCCACAGCGCCACTCACGCTCCGCATCCAGTTCCTCTATGGCATAGGTCGAACGATGGTGCGCCACGGCAAGGTGGAGCGTCGTGCAGAAGCGGCGGCGTATGAAGCCTTGCACCTGGCCCAGCGCATCGGTGACCACAACGGCATCAGCAATGCTTTCGCGACGCTGGGGATGATCGCCCAGGCGAACGGCAAGCTCGATGAGGCCGAGGCTGCCTATACGCAAAGTTCTACGCATGCCAGGATGATAGAGCATCGCGGCCTCATCAGTCATGTCCTGATCCTTCTTGGGGATCTGGCACGAATGCAAGGGGACATGGCACGTGCCACGACGCTTTTAGAAGAAGCCCTGGCCGGTGTACAAGCCAGCGGAATGACGTGGGATATCCCTATGACTCTGGCCCTGCTTGGACACCTGGCTTGCCAGCAACAGAACTATGCACTGGCCAAAGCACGCTACCGGGAAGCGCTCGTGCTCTATCGCGCATTCGGCAGTCCGACCTACATTGCCTCGTGTCTGGAAGGCTATGCTGCCACTGCCTGTGGAGAAGGGCACTATGCACAAGCGACACGCCTCTGTGCGCAAGCCTGGACGCTGCGCGAGCAGACACAGACAGCACTCCTCCCAGCTCAGCGTGAAGCATTCGAACAGGTGGTTGCAACCGCAAGAGCGGCACTTGACGAACCTGCCTTTGAAAGGGAATGGAACACAGGAACGACACTCACGCAGAACGAAGCGATTGACGATGCTTTGTCGGATGCAGGTGCGTAACCGCGAAAGATTCATCGAGAGAAAAAACGTGTCCATCCCGCTCTGGCGGATCATGATCACGAATGTCGACGGACAGGAGAGGTTCATACGCCTATCGTAAAGCCAGAGTACGTCCTCATGACGTCGAGGAGAAAAGAGACCCTCTCAAGATCGTTCGCGCTTGCGGCTCTACGATATTGATGTCGTCATCAACAAGGTACTTGCCTCTCAAAATTTCGCCATTTTCAGTCAAGTTTTTTCTAATTTTTTGTTTCCCCTAGCTGGTACTGTCCTTTTGAGGTAACATTTCCCCTGACTGTGACGGCGTGGATACGTGGGTAGAGACGATATAGTTCGCCTATGGTTCCCTCTACTAGCTCATTCAGGTTAAACGCCTTCTCTTGACCACGGCTATTCAGTTCTTCGACGAATTCTTGGGCATGATCAAGGCTGTCAGCAGAGAATATGATCATACCCACTCTACCCGCCTCCCCTTTGTATTCTACGGCAAAACGCATTGTGTCTTCCCTTCCATGGGTTTATAGTACTAGTATTTTTAATACCTGCATTCCAAATCCTACCCCACGCAAACCAATTGTGTCAAGCCTATGATATAGATAGACTGTCTTGAAACACTAGGCAAGGGGTATGACATGGCAATACGGCTAAGGGTAAAAGAGGTGGCTAAGGAGA
>WNGQ01007127.1_pt1 | contig 23114 bp, 25 predicted proteins | sample 5407661 | NCBI WGS metagenome assembly WNGQ01 (sample SAMN13153382, study PRJNA577476) | soil metagenome | isolation source: 60 cm soil or saprolite under Garry oak tree replicate 2 | place: USA:California | collected 2016-06-15 | reverse complement strand
CCTACGACGAACTGGCCGACGCGTTGCTGCGCGAGCCGATCGGTACCGTATTGCCCGCCCTGGTCAACGCGGCCTGAAGTCGTACCGGCGGCCCGCCGCGGCGAGGTCCTCGTCGCCGTGTCCGTCGAGTACCGCCGCGTGCCACAGCGGCAGCAGGCGCTCGGTCAGCGGCACCCCGAGGCGGATGTCCCGTGCCGCCTCGATCACCAGACCGGCGTCCTTCACGGCGTGCCGCAGCGGGAACCCGGGATCCAGCTTGCCGGCCAGCATGGCGCGGCCCTTGGTCACCGCGTACGGCGAGCCGAGCGGCAGGTCGGCGAGCGCGTCGAGCAGGTGTGCCGGGTCGACGCCCAGCCCGGCGGTCAGCGCGAGGCACTCGGCGATGCCCTCGACCTGCACGATCGCCCAGTTGTTGATCGCCAGCTTGACGGCGCTGCCGGCGCCCGCAGGCCCCAGCCACAGCGTCTTGCGCCCGACCGCGTCGAAGGCCGGCTGCACCCGGTCGCGCACGTCGTCCGGGCCGGACGCGAGGAGGACCAGCGCGCCCTCGCGGGCCGGGGCGTCGCTGCCGGCCACGGGTGCGTCGACGAAGGCCAGCTTCGCCGTCTCGGCCAGCCGCCGGGTCCAGTCGATCCCGACCGTGCCCATCTGCAGCCAGACCGCGCCCGGGTCCGGCGCGGCCGACGCCATGACCTCGGCCGTCGTCGGCCCGTCGGCGAGCATGGTCAGCACGAGGTCCGCGCCGCGGGCCGCCTCCGCGGGGCCCGTCGCGACCGCGATCCCGTCCTCGGCCAGGGGCTGCGCCCTGTCGCGGGTACGGTTCCACGCCCGCACCTCGAACCCGGCCCGCGCGAGGTTTCGGGCCATCGGCGCGCCCATGATCCCGGTACCCAGCACCGCCACGCTCGTCGCCATGCGGCCGATCGTATCGAGGGATGCCCGGTGCCGCCCCGTCAGAGCGGGGCGACCTCGCGGAGGAAGCCGCGCGCGTCCAGGAAACCGCTCAGCGACTCGCGGTGCGCGTCGCAGGCCAGCCAGGTCTTGCGCCGCTCGGGCGGGTGCAGCTTCGGGTTGTTCCAGCGCAGCGCCCAGACCGCGATGCTCCGGCAGCCCTTGGCCGAACAGCGCACAACCTGGTCAGTCACGAGACGAGAATTTCCCCAGAAACGATTGAGCGCCGGGCGGCCACGGGGGAAGCCGCCCGGCGACGGTTGAAATGTTACCCACGTACCCGCCCCTGATGTCTACCCGTTGCGCGTGCCCATTCGGCCGATTTCGCGCCGGCGGCGCCGCCGCCTCGCCGAGCGTCCGGCCGGGGGAGCGTGACAAGCTAGGACGGACGGGTCCGTCGCCCGTCGTACCTGTCCATGGAACCTCAGTGGAGGACCGGTGGCCCAGCCGACCCCGCCCGCGACCCAGCCTGCCGACCCGCCGGGCAGCGGCGCTCCCAGTACCCCCGCGCAGGACGCCACGCTGCTCGAACGCGCGTTGTTCGAAGTCAAACGGGTGATCGTCGGCCAGGACCGGATGATCGAGCGGATGTTCGTCGCGCTGCTCGCCCGCGGGCACTGCCTGCTGGAGGGCGTACCCGGGGTGGCCAAGACGCTCGCCGTCGAGACCCTGGCCAAGGTGGTCGGCGGCTCGTTCGCCCGCATCCAGTTCACCCCGGACCTGGTACCGGCCGACATCGTCGGTACCCGCATCTACCGGCAGGGTGCCGAGAAGTTCGACGTCGAGCTGGGTCCGGTGTTCGTGAACTTCCTGCTCGCCGACGAGATCAACCGGGCCCCGGCCAAGGTGCAGTCGGCGCTGCTGGAGGTCATGGCCGAGCAGCAGGTCTCCATCGGCGGCCAGACCTACGAGGTACCGCGGCCGTTCCTGGTCATGGCGACGCAGAACCCGATCGAGCAGGAGGGCGTGTACCCGCTGCCCGAGGCCCAGCGCGACCGGTTCCTCATGAAGATCCACGTGGGATACCCGACGGATGCCGAGGAGCGCGAGATCGTGTACCGGATGGGCGTGTCCCCGCCGGAATCGGCCCAGGTGTTCGAGCCCAGCGACCTGGTCGGCCTGCAGGGCAAGGCCGACGAGGTGTTCGTCCACAACGCGCTGGTCGACTACGCCGTCCGGCTGGTCCTCGCGACCCGCACCCCGGGCGACTACGGCATGCCGGACGTCGCCCAGCTCATCCAGTACGGCGCCAGCCCGCGCGCCTCGCTCGGCATCGTCCGGGCCGCCCGGGCGCTGTCGCTGCTGCGCGGCCGCGACTACGCGCTGCCGCAGGACGTGCAGGACATCGCGACGGACATCCTGCGCCACCGGCTCGTGCTCTCCTACGACGCGTTGGCCGACGACATCCCGGCCGACCGGATCATCGACCGGGTGCTGACCACCGTCCCGCTGCCCACGGTCGCCCCGCGGCAGCACGCGGGCAGCGGTACGGCATCCGGCCACCGGCCGCCCTCGTACGGCGCACCGCCCCGCACCCCGACCTGGCCCGCTCCGGGCCGCCCGGCTTGATGCGGGAAGCGGGATGACGCGGGAACGGGTCGCTGGGGTGAGCCGCCTGCGGCGCCGGCCGGAGCGGCCCGCCGGGTCGCCCGGCGGTACGGAACTGCCGCTGGACGCGGGCCGGGCCGAACCGGTCCTGGGCAAGCTCCAGCTGCTCATCAACCGCAAGCTGGACGGCCTGCTCCAGGGCGACTACCTGGGTCTGCTGCCCGGGCCGGGCACCGAGCCGGGGGAGTCCCGGGAGTACCGCGCCGGTGACGACGTGCGGCGGATGGACTGGCCGGTCACCGCCCGTACCACCGTCCCGCACGTCCGGCAGACCGTGGCCGATCGTGAGCTGGAGACGTGGCTCGCGGTGGACCTGTCGGCGAGCCTCGACTTCGGCACCGCCACCTGCCTCAAGCGCGATCTCGCGGTCGCGGCCGCGGCCGCCATGAGCCATCTCACCGTGCGCGGCGGCAACCGCCCGCCCCGGCGGCGCGGGCTGGCCGTGGTCATCTCCGACTTCCTGGTACCGCCGGCGCAGTGGGAGCGGCCGCTGCGCAGGCTCGGGGTCCGCCACGACCTGCTCGCCATCGAGATCGTCGACCCGCGGGAACTGGAGCTGAGCGACGCCGGCGTGATGGAGTTCGTGGATCCGGAGACGGGGCGGCTGCACGAGGTACACACGGGGGATCCGGCGCTGCGCGCGAAGTACGCGGCGGGTGCGGCGGCCCAGCGTGCCGCCATCGCCGCGGCGATCCGCGGCGCGAACGCCGCCCACCTGCGCCTGCGGACGGACCGGGACTGGCTACTGGACATCGTGCGCTTCGTCGCCGCGCAGCGGCACGCCCGCACCAGGGGGACCACGAGATGATCAGATTCCTCGCACCGATGTGGCTGCTGGCCGTCGTGCCGGTGCTCGCGCTGGCCGCGGTGTACGTCTGGCGCCAGTACCGGCGCCGCTCCTACGCGGTGCGGTTCACCAACGTGGATCTGCTCCGGACGCTGGCCCCCAAGGGCCTCGGGTACCGGCGCCACCTCGCCGCCGGCGCGTTCCTGCTCTGCCTGCTGACGCTGGCCTGCGCGCTGGCCCGCCCGTCGATGGATGCCAAGCAGCCGCTGGAACGGGCGACCGTGATGATCGCGATCGACGTGTCGCTGTCCATGCGCGCCGACGACGTGGCACCCACCCGGATCCAGGCCGCGCAGGAGGCGGCCAAGGAGTTCGTGAAGACGCTGCCGGACACCTACAACGTCGGGCTCGTCTCGTTCTCCAAGGCGGCCAGCGTGCTGGTATCGCCGGGCAAGGACAAGGCCGCGGTACTCCAGGCGATCGACGGGCTCCAGCTCGCCGAGGCCACCGCGACCGGCGAGGCCGTGTTCACCTGCCTGAGCGCGATCCAGTCGGTGCCCGCGGCCGCGGCGGCCGCCAACGTGCCGGTCTCCACGATCGCGTTCGGCACCGACAACGGGACGGTCAACATCCAGGGCCAGTTGCAGCGGGTACCGGTGGACAAGCCGTCGCTGCAGAAGCTGGCCGAGACCACCCGCGGGCACTACTACGAGGCGGCCAGCCTGACCGAGCTCAAGCAGGTGTACCAGGACATGGGCAGCTCGATCGGGTACCGGACGGTGCCCCGCGAGATCACCCAGTGGTACGTCGGGATCGGGTTGCTCTTCGCGTTCGCGGCCGCCGGGATGAGCCTGCTGTGGACCTCCCGGCTGCCCTGACTGGAGCGAACGGGAGCGGCGCGGCGCCGTCTGGACTGAGAAGCGAAGCGACGAGGGAAGTCGGCGCCTCTGAGCGCCGCGAAGCGAGCGGACGGGGCAGGTTAGTGCTGGGTACCGCTGACCAGCACGAAGATGAGGGCGACCCAGATCGCGGCGAGCATGAAGCCCACCGGTGCGGCGAAACGGCTCATGACGGCTCCCGAGGATGGCGTTCGGGCAGGGGAACGGGCTCGCGTCGGGCCCGTCCCGCGCCCGAGCCGCACGCTGAGGCGTGCGCCGTCGATGGGGAGCGGTCAGCGGTGCTGACGACCGGGCCCGGCCCGATGACTCGGAGGATCGCTATTCCGCACAGCGATCACCTCCTTGAGCCGGCGGGATGAACCGTGGGTCAGCATACCCCCGGTACCGGCGCCGGACCGTCAGCCGCCTAGTCTCCTTCAGGACTGTCCGAACACACGAGGGGCTGCCATGGCGCGTACCGTGCTCGTCACCGGAGGTAACCGCGGGATCGGTTTGGCGATCGCCCAGGCGTTCGCGAAGCAGGGCGACCGGGTGGCCGTGACACACCGCGGTTCGGGTGCGCCGGAGGGCCTGTTCGCCGTCCAGTGCGACATCACCGACCCGGCCGCCGTCGACGCCGCGTTCGGCACGGTCGAGGCCGAGCTGGGTCCGGTCGAGGTACTGGTCGCCAACGCCGGGATCACCGAGGACACCCTGCTGCTGCGGATGTCCGAGGAGCAGTGGGCCCGCGTCCTCGAGACGAACCTCACCGGCTCCTGGCGGGTCGCGAAGCGGGCCACCGCCAAGATGCTGCGCGCCCGCTGGGGCCGGATCATCTTCATCTCGTCGGTCGTCGGCCACCTCGGCGGACCGGGCCAGGCCAACTACGCCGCCAGCAAGGCCGGGCTGGTCGGGCTGGCCCGCTCGATCACCCGCGAGCTGGGTACCCGCAACATCACCGCGAACGTCGTCGCGCCCGGGTACGTCGAGACCGACATGACCGCGGTACTGGCCGAGGACGTCAAGGCGGGGTACCTCAAGCAGATCCCGGCCGGCCGGTTCGCCACGCCGGACGAGGTGGCCGGCGCGGTCACCTGGCTGGCAAGCGACGCCGCGGGGTACGTCACCGGCGCGGTCATCCCGGTCGACGGCGGCGTCGGCATGGGCCACTGAGGGAGGACACATTGGCTGGACTGCTGGCCGGCAAGCGGCTGCTCATCACCGGCATCATCACCGACCAGTCGATCGCGTTCGCGACCGCGAAGCTGGCCCAGGAGGCGGGCGCGACGGTCGTGCTGACCGGGTACGGCCGGCTCTCGCTGGTGGAGCGGATCGCCAGGCGGCTGCCGGCGGTGGCGCCGCTCATCGAGCTGGACGTGACCAACGACGAGCACCTCGCCGCCCTGCCGGGCAAGGTACGCGAGCACGTCGACGGGCTCGACGGGGTGGTGCACTCGATCGGGTACGCGCCGCCGAGCTGCCTCGGCGGCGGGTTCCTCGACGCGCCCTGGTCGGACGTGGCCACCGCGTTGCAGGTGTCGACGTTCTCGTACAAGTCCCTCGCGGTGGCCTGCCTGCCGCTGATGGACCGCGGTGCCGGCGTGGTGGGGCTCACCTTCGACGCGACCAGGGCGTGGCCGGTGTACGACTGGATGGGCGTGGCCAAGGCGGGGCTGGAGTCGGCCAACCGGTACCTGGCGATGCACCTGGGCAAGCATGGCATCCGGGCGAACCTGGTGTCGGCCGGCCCGCTGCGCACGATGGCGGCCAAGTCGATCCCGGGATTCGAGAAGTTCGAGGACGCCTGGGCGGTACGGGCACCGCTCGGGTGGGACCTCAGTGACCAGGAGACGGCAGCCAAGGCCGTGCTCGCGCTGCTGTCCGACTGGTTCCCGGCCACCACCGGCGAGATCGTGCACGTCGACGGGGGGTACCACATTCTGGGAGCCGATCCCACGTGACGTATGACGCGTTCGTGCTGGTGTCCTTCGGCGGTCCGGAAGGCCCGGACGACGTGCTGCCGTTCCTGCGCAACGTCAGCCGCGGCCGGGGCGTACCCGACGAGCGGCTCGCCGTGGTCGCCGAGCACTACCGGCACTTCGGCGGGGTATCGCCGATCAACGCGCAGTGCCGTTCGCTGCTGGCCGCGCTCCGAACGGAGTTCGACAAGGCCGGCGTCGACCTGCCGATCTACTGGGGCAACCGGAACTGGGCGCCCTACCTCGCCGATACCGTCGCGCAGATGCGCAACGACGGTGTGCGGCGCGCGCTCGCGTTCGTCACCAGCCCGTACGGCTCGTACTCGTCCTGCCGCCAGTACCTGGAGGACATCACGCGGGCGCGCGCCGATGTCGGCGCGGGCGCGCCGGTCGTCGACAAGCTCCGCCACTACCACGACCATCCGGGGCACATCGCGCCGCACGCCGAGGCGGTGGCCGCGGCGCTCGCGACGCTGCCGGCCGACCGGCGCGCGACCACCCGGCTGGTCTTTACCGCGCACTCCATCCCGTCCGCGATGGCTGCGACGTCCGGCCCGCACGGCGATCGCTACGTCTCCCAGTTGCGGGAGGTCGCCGGGCTCGTCGCCGTCGTCGCCGCCCCGGAGCTGCCGTGGGACCTGGTCTGGCAGAGCCGCTCGGGGCCGCCGCAGGTGCCGTGGTTGGAACCGGACGTGACCGACCACCTGCGGGTGCTTGCCGCGTCGGGTACCACGAGCGTGGTGGTCAGCCCGATCGGGTTCATCTCCGACCACATCGAGGTCCTCTGGGATCTCGACAACGAGGCCGCCGTAACCGCCGAGCAGCTCGGCCTGGACTACTCCCGCGCGGGTACCCCCGGAGACGATCCGCGCTTCGTCGCGATGATCCGGGAGCTGGTCGAGGAGCGCCTGCATCCGGGTACCGCCCGCGCCGCCCTCGGATCTATTCCCACCTGGGACTTCTGTGACGAGGCTTGCTGTGTGCCGGCGCGACCCGGGCCGGCAACATCGGCCTGAAACACTGGGAGCATGACCGAACGCAAGCCCGTGGAGTCCTGGCTGACCGACATGGACGGGGTACTCGTCCACGAGGGGCAGCCGGTACCCGGCGCACCCGAGTTCGTCGGGCGATTACGCACGTCCGGTAAGCCCTTCCTCATCCTGACCAACAACTCGATCTACACCGCGCGCGACCTGCGGGCCCGGCTGGCCCGCATCGGCATCGAGGTACCCGAGACCGCGATCTGGACCTCCGCGCTGGCCACCGCGCAGTTCCTGGACGACCAGCGGCCGGGCGGCACCGCATACGTGATCGGCGAGGCGGGGCTCACCACCGCGCTGCACAACGCCGGGTACGTCCTGACCAACCTCGACCCCGAGTACGTGGTGCTCGGCGAGACCCGCACGTACAGCTTCGAAGCGATCACCACCGCGGTGCGGCTGATCCTCGGCGGCGCCAAGTTCATCTGCACCAACCCGGACCCCACCGGCCCGTCCAACGAGGGCATCCTGCCGGCCGCCGGCTCGGTGGCCGCGATGATCTCGAAGGCGACCGGTACAGCGCCGTACTTCGTCGGCAAGCCCAACCCGATGATGATGCGCTCGGCGCTGAACACCATCGGGGCGCACTCGGAGACCACCGCCATGATCGGTGACCGGATGGACACCGACGTGCTGTGCGGCCTGGAAGCGGGCCTGGAGACCATCCTCGTGCTGACCGGGATCAGCACGCGCGCCGACGTCCACCGGTTCCCGTACCGGCCGTCCCGCGTCATCACTTCGGTGGCCGACCTCATTGAGGAGGTTTGAGCCGGTTTCCCCGCACATCGCGGCTCGACCGGCCAGACTATGGGGATGATCAGATGGTGGCCGGCCCGGGGCGCCGGCGGACGGCACCCATTGCTCAGCTCCGTGGAAATGCTGCTCGCGGCGCTCGACGTGGCGCCGGCGGTACTCCTGATCACCGACGAAACCGGCGAGATCGTGTACCGCAACCAGGCGGCGAACGAGATGGCCCGCCAGGCGGTCGCGACCCAGGGGGAGCGGGCGCTGGCGCCCCTGCGGGACACCCTCAAACGGCACATCCGCGAGGCGCGCACCTTGCCGTACGTCAGGACGACCTCGGTCGAGGTCGACGGCGAGCTGGTCCACGGTTCCAGTACCCTCGCCCGGTTCCCCGGTGGGTACGTCGTCACCTGGCAGGACACGACCACACAGGTCCGGACCGCGGCGGTGGTCAAGGAGCTGACCCGGGAGCTGTCCGCGGCGAGTACCCAGCTCACCGAGGCCGGCGAGGGCCTGGTCGCCACCGCCGGGCAGGCGGCCGACCGGGCCGAGGCGGTGTCCCAGGGGTCGGCCGAGATGACCGAGAGCATCAAGGAGATCTCCGAGCGGGTGACCAACGCCGCGTCGAGTACCGACACCGCCGTCTCCTCGGCGCGCGACGCCGCCCGCAGCATGGAGCAGTTGCAGGAGTCCAGCCGCCAGATCGGCAGCATCACCCAGCTCATCACGGCGATCGCCGACCAGACCAAGCTGCTCGCGCTCAACGCGACGATCGAGTCCGCCCGCGCCGGCGAGATGGGTAAGGGCTTCGCCGTGGTGGCCGGCGAGGTGAAGGAGCTGGCCGCGCGTACCGCCGAGGCCACCGCCCAGATCATCGAGATGGTTCAGGGCATCCAGGCGGAGAGTACCCAGGTGGCCGAGGGGATCTCCGGCATCGTCGGGCTCATCGACACGGTTGCCGAGCAGCAGACGATGATCGCGGGGGCGGTGGAGGAGCAGACCGCGACGAGCGCGGAGATGTCCAGCGGGATGCGCTCGGTCGCCGCATCGGTGTCGGCCTCGGCATCGGCGGCGCAGACGGTACTCGGTGCCGCCGCGTCGCTGCGGGAGCAGGCCGCCCGGCTCAGCGAGGTGACCATCCCGGCGCCGCCGGCCTGAGCCGGATCAGATCAGCGGCGCGTTGCAGGCAGCGGCCAGCGCCCGGCGGCACGCCGTGGTCAAGGGCCGCAGCGCCTCGTCGCGCTGCCGGGCCTCGTACCCGCTGACCGCGCCGCCCGGGGCGCTCTGACCGGCCAGTACCAGCACGCCGTCGAGGACCGTCGCGCGGGCGTACAGGCGCCGGGCCCGGGCGTCGTACCCGGGCGGGAGGTCGCCGGCGAAGTCCGGCTTGCGCAGCGTCGCCAGGGCACTGGCCAGCTCGGGACGCCACTGCGCCACGTCCAGCCGGGCCAGTTGCGCGGTGGCCTCGGCGAGCGCGGCGTTCAGCTCGCCCTCGGCCTCGGACAGCACCGGCCCGGCGTCGCGCGGTGCGGTGGGGGGCAGCTCGAAGAACCGCCACAGCACCGTCTCGAAGACGTCGCCGGAGCCGGACGTGTGCTGGCGGACCTCCGGTACCAGCCCGTAGTCGCCGGCGATCACCGCCTCCTGGGCGAGCAGGGCGGCGCCGGTGAACGCGCCCGGACCGGGCAGGCCGCGCGGGTCGCCGGGGACCGGGAGGACCACCCGGATGTCGTCGGGGTGCAGCTTGGCGAACAGCCGCAGTACCTCGCGCAGCGGGACCTCGGTCCAGGCGTCCGGTGCGTCCGCGACGAGGTGCTCCTCGTCCTCGGCGACCTCCGCGGGGACCTCGTCGTACGGGACGAGGCCGGCGCGCCACGACCGGACCCAGGTCACGAAGCGGGTGCTGCGGCGCGCCGTGAGCGTCGCCGCCCGCGCTGCGGGGGACATGCAGGCAAGGGTACGTGCAGTGACCACTCGATGTCTCGTCGCCGGCCGGTTACCCGGCGCGGCACCGCCACCCGGGCGCTGATCCGCACTAGCGTCAGCACCCGTGTATGGGGAGGACGTACTGGCCGGCAACTGGCGCCGCCGCCGGGTGGTACCGGAGGTCGAGGCCGAGCCGGACCTCGTGGTCGAGGACGCGGAGTCGGGGTTCTGCGGCGCCGTCGTCGGTTTCGAGTCCGGGGCGGTCGTCCTGGAGGATCGGTTCGGCAAGCGGCGCAACTTCCCGTTGGCGCCGGCGGGGTTCCTGCTCGACGGCCAGCCGGTGACGCTGCGCCGGCCGGCGGTGGCGGCGACAAAGCCAGGGCGGCGGCTCACCGCGAGCGGCTCGATCGCGGCGCCACGCCAGCCGGCCCGGGTCGCGCACGCCAGCCGGATCTGGGTCGAAGGTGTCCACGACGCCGCGCTGGTCGAGCGGATCTGGGGCGACGACCTGCGGGTCGAGGGCGTCGTCGTGGAACCGCTGGACGGGATCGACGCGCTGCCCGAGGCCGTCCGCGCCTTCGGACCCGGGCCGGGACGGCGGCTCGGCGTACTGGTCGACCACCTGGTCGCCGGTACCAAGGAAAGCCGGATCGTCGCGGCGGTGACCTCGCCGGACGTGCTCGTCACCGGCCATCCTTACGTAGACGTGTGGCAGGCGGTCAAGCCGCAGCGGCTGGGCATCCGCGCCTGGCCGGTGATACCGCCCGGCCGGCCATGGAAGGAAGGGGTCTGCGCGGCGCTGGGCGTGGCGCAGCCGGCGGACCTGTGGCGGCGCATCCTGTCCACCGTGCGGACCTACAAGGACGTGGAGACCCCGCTGGTCAATGCGATGGAGCGCTTGATCGACTTCGTCACGACGAGTCCGGGTCGCGGCTGAAGACGAACGTGGCGATGTCCAGGGCGGCCACGCCGCCCTCCGCGGCGCGCCGGACGGCCAGCGTCTCGCCGTCGTTCATGCCGGAGTGGCAGCGCCAGCGGTCGGGGCCGTCCGGGGTGAACCGCCACACGTCGGCCGGGTAGGCCAGCGGGCGCATGACCAGCTCGCCGTCCCAGCCGACCTCGAACTCCTTGCCCATCCACCACCACCGGCCGGTCAGCGGTGCCACCTCGGCCGGCGGTGCGGTGCCCGGGTGCCAGGGCGCGATCCGGGCCGGCTCCCGGTCCAGCACCGCGGTGAGCAGCGTGAGCCCCAGGTTGCCGATCGAGCTGCCGGACAGCGTGTAGGCGTTCGCGTAGGCCACCACGCCGGTCCGCGAGGAGCGGTGTACCGCGAGTACCGCGAGGTACCCCGGCATCGAGCCGGTGTGCCCGAGGAAGACCCGCTCGCCGCGCCGCCAGAGCTGGACGCCGAGGCCGTGCCCGGCCGTCCAGCTCTCCAGGTCGCCCATGGCCACCGGCACCCACATCTGCGCCACGGACCCCCGGGACAGTACCGGCGCCGCCGGGTCGGCCAGGAAGGCCGCCCACTTCGCCAGGTCGGCGGTGGTGGACCAGAGCTGGCCGGCGGGCGCCATCGCACCCGCGTCGTGGCGGGGCTCCTCGCGCAGTGTGCCGTGCCACGGATGCACCACGTACCCGCGGGCGAACGGCTCGGTCGGGTCGTACGTCGTGCGGGTCATGCCCAGCGGCTCCAGCAGCCGCTTGCCGACCTGGGTCCACCAGGACTCCCCGGTGATCCGTTCGGCCACCGCGCCGAGCAGCCCGTACGCGAGGTTGGAGTAGTGGAACGTCTGGAAGGGCGGGAGGGCGGCCTTGTCCGCGGTCAGCTCGGCGAGCAGCCCGTCGACGGACGGCCCGGGCGAACGTTCCCACCACTCGCCTTCCGGCTCCCGCTGCAGGCCGCCGACGTGCGCGAGGAGCTGCCGGATCGTGACGCCGCCGACGGGGGTACCGGGCAGGTGCCGGTACAGCAGGTCGTCGAGGGACAGCCGGTCCTCGTCGCGCAGCTGGAGGATCAGCGCGGCGGTGAAGGTCTTGGAGATCGAGCCGATCCGGTACTGGGTGTCCGGATCCGGCTCGGGCAGCTCGCCGGCCCCGGTGAAGTGCGCCAGCGCGCCGTCGCGGACGATCGCGGCGACAAGCGACGGTACCCGGCCGGTCGCCTGGGCGCTCGCGACGATCTCGTCGACCCGGCGGATGGTCTCCGGCAGCATGCCCGTCCCTCCGGTTGGCTGTCGCGAACTTTATCCCGACAACGCCAGCGACCGGCCAGGGTTACCCGAGATGTGCACCGGCGTGACACGATCGTCAGGTGGCCTGGTTGTGGCTTGCTCTCGGGGTGGCGCTCGCGATAGCGGAGATGTTCACCTCGACATTCGTACTGCTCATGCTCGCGGCCGGGGCGCTGGCGGCGGCCGCGGTGGCGGCCGTGGGCCTGTGGTCCTCGAACGGATCGACACTGACCATGGACTTATCAAGATCGAAGGCGAAAGGTGGAGCGCCCGGCCGTACGACGCGACCCAGGTCATCGAGCCCGGGGAGCGGGTCCGGGTCATTGAGATCAAGGGCGCGACCGCCCTTGTGTGGAGGGAGTAGCGGTGGGACCGCTGGAAGTCATACTGCTCGGGATCGTCGGGTTGGTCGTGTTGTTCGTGGTCGTCACGCTGGTCCGGTCGGTACGGGTCGTTCCGCAGCAGCGGATGGACGTGGTGGAGCGGCTGGGCAAGTACCACCGCACGCTGACGCCGGGCCTGAACCTGCTGATGCCGTTCGTCGACGCGGTACGCACCAAGGTGGACATGCGCGAGCAGGTGGTCAGCTTCCCGCCGCAGCCTGTCATCACCTCGGACAACCTCGTCGTATCCATTGACACCGTGCTGTACTTCCGGGTCCAGGACCCGGTGCGGGCGACCTACGAGATCGCCAACTTCCTGCAGGCCATCGAGCAGTTGACCGTGACGACGCTGCGTAACGTCATCGGTTCGATGGACCTGGAGCGCGCGCTGACCAGCCGCGACGAGATCAACCGGCACCTGTCCGGGGTACTGGACGAGACCACCGGCCGCTGGGGCATCAAGGTGACCCGGGTCGAGATCAAGGCGATCGAGCCGCCGCCGTCGATCCGCGACTCGATGGAGAAGCAGATGCGCGCCGAGCGGGACCGGCGTGCGGCGATCCTCAACGCGGAGGGCATCAAGCAGTCCCAGATTCTGACTGCGGACGGCGAGCGGCAGGCCGCGGTACTGCGGGCGCAGGGCGAGCGGGAGGCGCGCATCCTGCAGGCCGAGGGCCAGGCGAAGGCGATCCAGACGGTCTTCAACGCGGTACACAACGCCGACCCCGATCCGAAGGTCCTCGCCTACCAGTACATGCAGACGTTGCCGCAGATCGCGGCGGGGCAGGCCAACAAGGTGTGGATCATCCCGACCGAGCTGACCAAGGCGATGGAGGGGATCGGCGGGGCGCTGAGCGGCCTGCTGCCCGGCGCGCCCAAGGTCGATGCCGAACCCGTTGCCGAGGAGCCCAAGGAGGTGCTCGACCAGGCGCTGGCCGAGGCGCAGAGGGCCGCCGAGGAGACCGAGAAGGAGGCGATGCGCAGCCTGCCGGCATCGCCTCCGGAGCCGGTGCCGGCCGACCTCGGCTCGATCTACGGCCAGGCCCGGGTACCGCAGCAGGACTGACCGGACGGGCACCGGGTCACAATGTCCCGGTGCCCGACCCGATCCCGATCACCGATCCGCGCGACGAGCGGCTCGCCGACTACCGCGCGCTGACCGACGTCGACCTGCGGACCCGCTGGGAGCCCCCGCACGGGCTGTTCATCGCCGAGGGCGAGCTGGTGCTGGGCCGGGCGCTGCGGGCCGGGTACCGGCCGCGCTCGCTGCTCGTCGACGCCAAGCGGATCGACCAGGTACCCGACGTCGACGCGCCGCTCTACGCCGCCACCCAGGACGTGCTGGAAGCGACGACCGGGTTCCACGTGCACCGCGGCATCCTCGCGTCCTTCCACCGCCGGCCGCTGCCGGACGCGTCCTCCGTCCTCGCCGCCGCGACCCGGGTCGCGATCCTCGAGGACGTCAACAACCACACCAATCTCGGCGCCGTGTTCCGGGGCGCCGCCGCGCTCGGAATGGACGCCGTGCTGCTCTCGCCGTCCTGCGCCGACCCGCTGTACCGGCGCAGCGTACGGGTCAGCATGGGCGAGGTCTTCGCGGTGCCGTACGCCCGGCTGGCGCCCTGGCCGGCGGCGCTTCACGAGGTGCGCGGGGCCGGGTACACCCTGCTGGCCCTGACCCCGGCAATGGATGCCCTGCCCATCCAGCGACTGCCGGCTTCGGCCCGGCGCCGGGCCGCGCTGCTGCTCGGCGCCGAGGGCCGTGGCCTGTCCCGCGCCGCGCTCGACGCCAGCGACCTGCGGGTCACCATCCCGATGCGCCGCGGCGTGGACTCGCTCAACGTCGCCGCCGCTGCGGCGGTGGCCTTCTGGGAGCTCGACCGGGACTAACGTCACCGGCATGAGCGATGATCTGCTTGCCCGGCACCGGGCGGTGCTGCCCGCCTGGATGCCGCTGTACTACGACGCGCCGATCGAGATCGTGTCCGGTTCCGGCCGGCGGGTGACCGACTCGGCCGGCAACACCTACCTCGACTTCTTCGGCGGCGTACTGACGACGATGCTCGGGTACGACCTGCCGGAGCTGCGCGAAGCCCTGGACCGGCAGATCCGCACCGGCGTACTGCACACCTCGACCCTGTACCTGATCCGCTCGCAGGTCGAGCTGGCCGAGAAGATCGCGCGGCTGTCCGGCATCCCGGACGCCCGGGTCTTCTTCACCAACTCCGGCAGCGAGGCCAACGAGGCCGCCCTGCTCGTAGCCACCAACTACCGGCGCAGCAACCAGATCCTCGCGCTGCGCGGCAGCTACCACGGCCGCACGTTCGCCGTGCTCGGCGCGACCGGCGTCCGGAGCTGGTCGGCGTCGGCGCTGTCCGGGATCCGGGTCAGCTTCCTGCACTCCGGCGACCGGATGCGCGGCCTGCTCGCCGGCCGTACCGACGAGGAGTTCGTCGACGGCGCGATCGCCGACCTGCGCGAGCTGATGGCGACGACGACCAGCGGCGACGTCGCCTGCCTGATCGCCGAGCCGATCCAGGGCGTGGGCGGCTACACCTACCCGCCGGACGGCCTGTTCGCCGGGTACCGCAAGGTGCTCGACGAGTACGGCGTGCTGTTCATCGCCGACGAGGTGCAGACCGGCTGGGGCCGCACCGGCGAGCACTTCTGGGGGTACCAGGCGCACAGGATCACGCCCGACCTGCTGACCTTCGCCAAGGGCGTGGGCAACGGGCTGGCCCTGGCCGGCGTCGTCGGCCGCGCCGAGGTGATGAACGCGGTCAGCGCGATCAGCTTCTCCACCTTCGGCGGCAACCCGCTCGCCACGGCCGGCGGCAACGCGGTCGTGGACTACCTGCTCGACCACGACCTGCAGGGCAACGCGGCCCGGGTAGGGCGGATCCTGCTCGACGGGATGCGCCCGCTCGCCGACCGGTACGCGATCGTCGGCGACGTCCGGGGCAAGGGGCTGATGCTGGCCGTGGAGTTCGTCGAGCCGGGCACGCGCGAACCCAACGGGTACGCGATGGCCCGGGTGTTCGAGGAGTGCCGGCGGCGGGGGCTGCTGGTCGGCAAGGGCGGCCTGCACGGCAACGTCGTCCGGCTCGGGCCGCCGCTGACGCTGACCGAGGAGGAGGCCCGGGAGGGCGCCGACATCCTGACCGGCGCGATCGCCGCGGTGGATCCGGGGTGAACGGCCGCAGTACGGCAGCGGTCAGATAACGAATCTGAAAACTTCTGCCATCCTCTTGACAAGAAGGGGGCTCCAGTAAGAACTTTTACCAATAGTAAGAAAAGTTTGCAGTATGGGAGCGCCCAATGCCTCAGCCGGACCCGATGCCCGCGAGCACCGCGGTGGCGGAGGCGCCGGCGCTGGGCGCGACGGACGGGGTGCTGGTCCGGATCCGCTCCCGGCTCACCGAGTTCACCGGTGCCCTGCAGCGCGTCGCCGAGCAGGTGCTCACCGATCCGGCCGCGGCAGCCCGGACGACGATCGTCGAGCTGGCCGAGCGCAGCGGTACCTCGCCCGCGACGGTCACCCGGTTCTGCCGGGCGCTCGGCTTCGACGGGTACGCCGACCTGCGGTTGAGCATCGCCAGCGAGACCGGGCGGGCGTCCCGGCAGTCCGGCTGGACGGTGGACATCGGCCGGGAGATCCAGCCCGACGACCCGCTCGAACGGGTGCTCCACCAGATCATGGCGGCGGACACCAGAGCGCTGGCCGACACGTCGGCGCTGCTCGACCTCCGCGCGGTGGAGCGGGCCGCCGACGCCATCGCCGCGTCCTCCCGGGTCGACATCTACGGGATCAGCGGCAGCGCGCTGGTCGGCGCGGAGATGCAACTCTGCCTGCACCGGATCGGGCTGGCCGCCTGGTCCTGGACCGACGTGCACAACGGTCTGGCCAGCGCCGCCCTGCTGCGCCCCGGCGACGTGGCCCTGGCCGTGTCGCACACCGGCCAGACCAGGGAGACCATCGAGATGCTCGCCGAGGCCGGCAGCAGCGGTGCCACCACGATCGCGCTGACCAGCTTCCCCCGCTCACCGCTGGCCGAAGTCGCCGACATCGTGCTGGTACACGCGATGCAGGCCACCACGTTCCGCCCGGACGCCCTGTCCGGGCGCCACCCGCAACTGGTCGTCCTCGACCTGCTCTACATTGCCGTCGCCCAGCGTACGCACGACAGCGCCCACGCGGCATTCCAGGCCACCGCCCGGGCCGTAGCCGGTCACTGGGCGGCGCGGGAGGAGCCATGACGGCTCGTACCGCAGTGACGCGCACCAGGTACTGAAAACGAACTGAACCCGAACGGCAAGGAGATACGAATGTCCTCTTCCTCAGACCCAGCCCCGGACACCGCAGGCAGCATGGAGTCCACGGCCGACACCCCCGACCTGAGCCGGCGCACGGTCCTCAAGCGCGCGGCGGCGGTCAGCCTCCTCGCCGTACCCGCGGCGAGCCTGCTCGACGCGTGTGCCGGGGGCAGCAGCAACAACAACACCAGCAGCGGCGGTGGCGGCGCCAAGTCGGACAAGAACCCCTTCGGCGTCAAGGACAGCGACCCGCTCGAGGTGGTCATCTTCAACGGCGGCTTCGGCGACGACTACGCCAAGTACCACGAGGGCCAGTACACCAAGGAGTACCCGAAGGCGAAGGTCCAGCACGTCTCGACCCAGAAGATCCAGGACGAGATCCAGCCCCGCTTCGCCAACGGCAACCCGCCAGACGTACTGGACAACGACGGCGCCAACATGATCGCGATCGGCCAGCTCTCCAAGGAGCTCACCGACCTGAGCGACCTGCTGGACGCGCCGTCGGTCGACATCTCCGGCAAGAAGGTCAAGGACACCTTCCTGCCGGGTACCGTCGATGCCGGCACCATCGACGGCAAGTTCGTCATGCTGCCGTACAACTACACGGTCTTCGGCTTCTACTACGACGCCGCCGTGTGGAACAAGAACGGCTGGCAGCCGCCGAAGACCGGCGACGAAATGATCAACCTGTTCAAGACCATCAAGTCGTCGGGCGGCGGCATCGCGCCGTTCACCTTCGCCGGCAAGTACCCGTACTACATGGGCTGGCCGATCGGCGACTGGATCGCCAAGGTCGGCGGCAACGACGTGGCGATCAAGATCGACAACCTGGAGCCGAACGCCTGGAAGGACCCGGCGGTCAAGACGGCGCTCGACTTCCTCACCCAGATCGTCAAGGGCGGGTTCATCTACCCGGGTTCGCAGGGCCTGAGCCACACCCAGTCCCAGCAGGCGCTGATCGACGGCAAGGCCGCCATGCTGCCCTGCGGCACCTGGCTGCCCAACGAGATGAAGAGCAGCACGCCGGCCACGGTGCAGCTGACGATCGTCCCGGTACCGAGCCTGACCAGCAGCGACAAGCTGCCCTACGGCGCGGCCCGGGCCGGCGCGGCCGGCCAGTACGTCGTGCCGGCCAAGGCGAAGAACGTCGCGGGCGGCAAGGAGTACCTGCGGCTGATGTGCTCCAAGGAGGGCGCGGACAAGTTCTCCGAGCTGACCAACTCGCTGACCTCGATCAACGGGGCCGGGTCCAGCGTGCAGAACCCGTCGCTGGCCTCGGCGGTCACGATGCTCAAGAACGCCGGCACCAACGTCATTGTGTGGAAGTTCCCGGACTGGTACGACGACCTGTACAAGGAGTTCCAGAACCAGATCGACCTGCTCATGAAGGGCCAGGTCACGTCGGACCAGTGGATCGCCAGCGTGCAGAAGGCCGCCGACAAGGTCGCGGCCGACAGCAACGTGACCAAGCACAAGCGCACATCCTGAGTACCAAGCGGAGTAGCTGATCATGCGGCATGGCAGGTATCGCTTCATCACCGGGTTCCTGTTGCTCCCGGTGGCGGTGTACGTGACCTTCATGGTCTGGCCGTACATCCAGGACGTGCAGCTGTCCTTCACCCGGTGGAACGGCTTGAACAGCACACCGGAGTACGTCGGGCTGGCCAACTACACCCGGCTGCTGCACGACAGCGTGTTCCTGCACGCGGTCCTGCACAACGCGTTCTTCCTGCTGACCCTGCCGCTGATCACGATCACGCTGGCCCTGTTCCTGGCCTTCCTGCTCAACGTGGGTGGGCGCGGGAACAGGGCCGGCATCCGGGGGGTACGGGGCTCCTCGATCTACAAGATCGTGCTGTTCTTCCCCCAGGTACTGTCCGTCGCGATCGTGGTGATCCTCTACCAGGCGATCTACCAGTCGGACAGCACCGGCCTGCTCAACGCCGTGCTGGTCAAGCTGCACCTGAGCAGCGCGCAGAACCCCGGACTGTGGCTGGCCGACGAGAAGCTCGTGCTCTGGTGCCTGCTGTGGGTCATGATCTGGAGCGGGTTCGGCTTCTACATGGTGCTGTTCTCGGCGGCCATGCAGTCGATCCCCAAGGACATCTACGAGGCCGCCCTGCTGGACGGGGCGAGCCGGTACCACACCTTCTTCCGGGTCACCCTGCCGCTGCTCTGGGACACCGTCTCGGTCGCGTGGGTCTACCTGGGCTTCATCGCGCTGGACGGGTTCGCGCTCGTCTACGCGCTCACTCCTGGGCCGGGTGGCCCCAACCACGCCAGCGAGCTGATGTCGACCGTGTTCTACGAAACCGCATTCCGCAAGGGTCAGTTCGGCTACGCCTGCGCGATGGCCCTCGCGCTCGCCGCCTTCGCCCTGATCCTCGCGGCGATCCAGCTTCGGGTCACCCGTCGTGAGACCGTCGAGCTGTAAGGGAGGCGACGATGGCTACCCAGACCACTGCCCCGACCGTACCGGCGCCGCCCCGACCGCCGGCCCATCGGGCCTCCGCAGCACAGCGCTTCGGTGACTCCGGCGGCGTCATCAACGTGTTCTCCCAGGCCTTCCTGATCATCTGGACGGCGCTGGTGGTGCTGCCGCTGGCCTGGGCGGTGATGTCCGCGTTCAAGAGCGACAAGGAGATCCTGAGCACCCCGTTCAGCCTGCCCAGCAGCCTGCGCTTCGGCAACTTCGGACGGGCCTGGGTCAGCGGGCACATCGGCCAGTACTTCCTGTCCACCGTCATCGTGATCACCGGCGGCGTGTTCTTCACCATGCTGCTCGGCTCGATGGCCGCGTACGTGCTGGCCCGGTACCGCTTCCGGGGCAACCGGGTGGTGTACTACTTCTTCGTCGCGGGCCTCGCCTTCCCGGTGTTCCTCGGGCTGGCCCCACTCTTCTCGATCATGTACAAGGCGCACCTGCTGAACACCTACCACGGCCTGATCCTGGTGTACGTCGCCTACTCGCTGCCGTTCACGGTGTTCTTCATGCACTCGTTCTTCCGGACGCTGCCGACCACGGTCGCCGAGGCGGCGCTCGTCGACGGCGCCTCGCACACCAAACTGTTCTTCCGGGTCATGCTGCCGATGGCCCGGCCGGGCCTGATCAGCGTCGGCATCTTCAACGTGATCGGCCAGTGGAACCAGTTCCTGCTGCCGGTCGCCCTGATGCAGAAGCAGTCGGCGTTCGACCCGGACCGCTCGGTGCTGACCCAGGGCCTGATCAGCCTGACGATCAACTCCGGGTACAAGTCGGACTGGTCCGGGCTGTTCGCCGCGATGACCATGGCCATGCTGCCGATCCTCGTGATCTACGTGGTCTTCCAGCGCCAGGTCCAGGCCGGCCTGACCGCGGGCACGCTGAAGTAATCCTGTCGTACCCGGCCCGGACAATGGATTGGTGCTGATCGCCGCTGCTCCGCACCCGGCCGGTGGCGCCCGGGTGCGCCGGCTTACCGACGACGGCGGGCCGGCCGGTCCGGTCGACCAGGTCGCCGACCTCGCCGCCGCCGTGCGGGCGGCCGGGGACGCGCGCTGGCTCTGGGCGTCCACCGCAGACGGTTATCCCCGGCTCGTCCGGGCCGGGGCGCGGGTGGCCCGCTGCCACGACCTGGAGCTGACCGAGGCCCTGCTGCTCGGGTACGAGGGGCGGTGGGGGGAGCCGAGGTCACTGCCGGCGGCCTGGGCGCGGCTGGTCGGTGGCGCGGTGCCGGCCGATCCGCCGCCGCGCCCGGCGGTGCCACCGGGCGACGGCCAGGGCACGCTGTTCGACCCGGAGCCGGCAGACCCCGGACTCGAAGCCCTCATCAAGGTGTACCGGCACCAGCAGGCCCGGATCGACGCCACCGCCGAGGCCACGCGGTTCCGGCTCCTCGTGGCCGCCGAGTCGGCCGGTGCCCTGCTCGCCACGGAGATGGGCATCGACGGCCTGCCCTGGCGCACCGACGTCCACGACCGGCTGCTCCTCGACCTGCTCGGTGAGCCGTCCCCGGTCGGCGGGCCGCCGCGCAGGCTGGCCGAGCTGGCGCGGCGGATCGCCGACGCGTTCGGCGGCTACCGGATCCATCCGGAGTCGCCGGCCGAGGTGTTGCGCGCGTTCAGCCGGGAAGGCATCACGCTGCCCTCGACCCGGGCCTGGGTACTGCGTGGGGTCGACCATCCGGCCGTGCCGCTGCTGCTGGAATACAAGGAACTGCACCGGATCTGGACCGCGCACGGCTGGGCGTGGCGGCACCAGTGGGTCCACAGTGGACGGTTCCACGCCGAGTACGTGCCGGCCGGGGTGGTCTCCGGCCGCTGGGCGACGCGGGGCGGGGGAGCGCTGCAGATCCCGAAGGTGGTCCGCCGGGCGGTACGGGCGGATCCGGGGTGGACGTTCGTCGTCGCCGACGCCGGCCAGCTCGAACCCCGCATCCTCGCGGCCGTCTCCGGCGACCCGAAGATGTCCCGGGCGGCGGGGGCCGGGGACATGTATGCCGCGCTCGCCGAGGAGGCGTTCGCCGGGGACCGCGCCACGGCCAAGGTGGCCCTGCTCGGCGCCATGTACGGGCAGGTCGGCGGCCAGGCCGCACCGGCCCTGGCGACCCTGCGCCGCTCCTATCCCGTTGCACTGTCCTATGTGGAGGACGCCGCGCGGGTCGGCGAGGCCGGCGGCCTGGTGCGCTCCTGGCTCGGCCGGACCTGCCCGCCGCCGTCGGCGACCTCGGCCGAGCTGGACCCGGCGACCGGCCCCGGTGCCGCCCGGGCCCGCGGCCGGTTCACCCGCAACTTCGTCATCCAGGCCACCGCCGCGGAGTGGGCGCTCGCGTTGCTCGCCCTGCTCCGTGCCGACCTCGCGGGATCCGGCGCCCAGCTCGTGTTCTTCCAGCACGACGAGGTGGTCGTGCACGTACCGGCGGACCGGGCGGCCGACGTCGCCACCGCCGTCGACGCGGCCGGCGACCGTACCCGCCGCCTGCTGTTCGGCGACACGCCCGTCCGCCTCCCGCTGGGCGTGTCGATCGTCGACTGCTACGCCGACGCGAAGTAGCGGGCCACCGCGTCGGTAGCGGTGGTGAAGGCGAGCCGCCGGGGTGCGGTGATCACCAGCCACTCGGTCGCCTCGTCGGTCGGAGCCGAGGGCGGCAGGTCCGCGCTGTGCATGGCGGGCAGCAGCGCGAAGATGTTGATCGTGCCGGGGGTACTCATCACGTCGAAGAGGCGTACCGTGCCGGCGTCGGCCGGGATCCCGGTCTCCTCACGCAGCTCCCGTACTGCCGCCTCCTGCCACGTCTCGCCGGTCTCGATGAAGCCGCCGGGCAGCGCCAGCTCACCCCGGGCCGGCTCGATGTCGCGGCGGATCACGATCAGGCCGGGACCGTCGTCGCTGATCACCGGGACCAGCACCATGGCGACCGGAAGCGGGTTGTGCCAGGTGGTTTCGGTGCACCCGGGGCAGGTACGCGGCCAGGTCGCATCGTCGGGGTACCGGGTGCCGCAGTACGAGCAGTGCGAGTGCTGGATCAGCTCGGTGCGCTGCCAGGCGTGCCGGGTCACAGGGTGCCCTCTCATGATCGCGAGATCTCGGACATTTGCACCCCCTCTAGACGAATGATTCCAAGGGCTGGCTGGGAGTTTAGTGGTCGTAGGCGATGAGGCTGCGGGTGGTGGGCTGGCCGGTCTTGTGGTTGTGCCAGATTGCAGCGGTCATGGCCAGCAGGCGTTGCGCTTCAGCAACGCCGATCATGGAGGCCCTTGTCCACCGGCCCTCGTTCGGGTCCGTTCTCCCTGACAGCCCTTGGAATCACTCGTCTAGTGATTGGCGTGGTAGTGCCAGGCGATCTGCTGGTCGGAGAGCTGGGTCGGGTACACGGCGACCTCGTCCATCAGGCCGGTGAGGTAGTCGTTGGCCGGCTGGTTCGGCCAGGTGGACAGGTTGGCGCCGGCCCAGCGCCAGTACCCGGTGGTGGCCGCCGCGCCGGTGGTGGCGTCGGTCGCCACCAGCGTGCCGTCGAGGTACAGCTTCATCCCGGCCGGGCCCTGGCTGGCGGCGACGTGGTGCCAGGCACCGTCGGTGTAGCCGGCCGGGCTCTGGATGGTGACCGCACCGCCCGGCTTGACCCCGAAGACGACCTGCCCGCCGCTGTTGAGGTACAGCACGCGGTCGTCCGTACCGGCGCCGCCGCTCTGGTACGGCGAGAAGCCGACCAGGTCGCCGCCGGCCCCGGCGGCCGCCTTGAACCACGCCTCCTCGGTGAAGGCGGTCGGGTTCGTGAGGCGCAGCGGGTTGTA
>WNGQ01003953.1_pt1 | contig 23122 bp, 23 predicted proteins | sample 5407661 | NCBI WGS metagenome assembly WNGQ01 (sample SAMN13153382, study PRJNA577476) | soil metagenome | isolation source: 60 cm soil or saprolite under Garry oak tree replicate 2 | place: USA:California | collected 2016-06-15 | reverse complement strand
GAGCTGCTCTACGACCCCAAGACGATCATGTTCTTCGGCGACGCCAAAGACTCCCTGACCAAATTGGTAAACGCGGTTAAAGCGGCATAAACCCCGGGTCGCCGGAAGGCCGGATTCACTCCGGCCGTCGCCAAGGCGCTCCACAAGTGCACGCGGGCAAGATGTCACCAGGTGGGGGTTCCACGGGGGAGGTCGACTGACCTCACCCGTGCCTTAAAAAAGAGCGAGCCCCGTCCATTTCAGAGCGAGGCTCGCGCCGCGAAGAGGGTGTGGTGGCATGAATCCTAGGCGCCGCCAGGAAAATGCGTTAGTGGGCAGGCCACAAAAGGCCTGCCGCCCCCTTGTGGAGCGGCTGGAGAGCCTCGCGCCCCTAGAATCCCGCCAGTGGACCCGCCCGTCGAGCTCCTGCTGATCACGATCGCAACGCTCACCGTGTACGTGCTGGGCATCGGCGGCACCACGGCCGGCGCCATCAGGATCCGCGAACGGTGGCGCCAGCGTACGATCGACGCCGCTTCGCTGGAGCCCGATCCAGGCCGGGAGGTGGTCCTGAGCGCGCCGTCGCTCTCGCCCTGGCTGCGGAGGCTGCGTCTTCTGGGCTGGGCGGCCTTTCCGCCGGCGCTGGCGCTGGCGATCTTCGCGGACCGGCCCTATCCGTGGGTCGCGCCGCTGGCGGTGCTGCTGATGGTGGCGCTCAACGCTTTCTACTTCACCGCGATGCAGAACATGGGCGAGGAGCTGACGCTCGCGCCGGATGCGTTCCGCCTGGGGCCCGCGGGCAAGACCACCAGGGTCCGCTGGGCCCACGTGACCGAGTTCACCGGCGCGCGAGTCGGCGCGTTCAGCGCCACAAAGATGTCGGAGGCGGGCGAGTGGCAGGACCCTCGAACGAAGCCGAACGTCATCTTCTACCGGCTGAATCGCGCGCTGGTGACGCCGCGCAAGACCGCGCTGCAGCGGCTGCTGGGCTTCACCTACTACGACGGCGTGATCCGCAACGCGTTCGGCATTCCGACCGAGCAGCTGCTGCGCACGCTCAAGGGCTGGCAGGGCCAGGCCCTCGAATCCGAGGACCTGCCGATCCGGCCTATGCGCGCGCGGCCTTGAGGATCCTTTCGAGCAGCCGCGTGTCGAACGGCTTCGCGAGGCGGATCACGAAGTGCTGCAGCCCAGCCTCCAGCCACGCCTCGACGTCCTTTTCCGTGCCCACGCTCACGTTAGCCGTGCGCTCGATCTCGCGCGGGTCGCGGCCGATGTCCCGGCAGTAGCCGTCGAGGATCTCCGACTTCCTCGCGTACTCGTCAGGATCGCCGAGCGCGTTCCACATCTGCGCGTGCTCGGCGACGAGCCGCAGCGTCACCTTCTCCCCGCCGCCGCCGATCAGGATTGGCATCGGACCCGCCGGCCCTGGCTTGAGCTTCGCGATCCGTTCCTTGATGCGGGGCAGCGCGGCCTTCAGCGTGCGCAGCCGGTCGCGCGCCTCGCCGAACTCGTACCCGTACTCGTCGTAGTCGCGCTCGAACCATCCCGCTCCCAGCCCGAGCACGAAGCGCCCTCCGGAAAGCTGGTCGATAGTCCCTGCCATGTATGCGATGAGGTCTGGATTGCGATAGCCGATGGCCGAGACCATCGGTCCGATCTGCGGCGCGTGCGTGTCCACCGCCGCGGCGGCGAGGAGCGACCAGCACTCGAACTGGTTGCCTTCCGGATCTCCGTACAGCGGAAAGAAGTGATCCCAGAACCAGATGCTGTCGACGCCCAGCGCGTCGGCGCGGCGCCATGCATCTCGCAGCTCGGTGATCGTGCACTGCTGCGGATGGATCGTGACGCCGACCTTGAAGCGCCTGCGTTCACGCTCTGTGGCACCATGTGCGTCCGTCATGGCCAATGACCTGATACCGCACGAGATCGATCTGAATTCCGCCGGGAACGATTTCTGGCGGCGTTATCACGCGTTTCGCCGCGTGCGGCACGATGAGGTGCGCCCCGAGGATCCTTTTTATCCCGACGATCTCGAACGCATGCGCATCCTTAGCGACCAGAAGTTCGAGATCAACCACGCCTTCGAAGTCGTCCACGACGACGAGATGGTCAGCTGGTTCAGGTCCGCCGTCACCAAGCCTGGCGCCCCGGGTTACGACACCAACCGCTACTTCCTCTGGTGCACCTTCAGCGTTCTCGCGCCCTACCGGCGCCGGGGCATCGGCCGCTCACACGTGCCCGTGCTGTTGGAGTTGATGGACCGCGACGGCTGCCACACCCTCACGATGGATAGTGAAGAGGAGTCGGGCCACGCCTTTCTGCGGTGGCTGGGCGCGGAGAAGAAGTCGGAGGGAGCCGAGAACCGACTTCACATCCCTGACGTTGACTGGGCGATGATCCGGCGTTGGATCGATGAGGGTGAGAAGCGGTCGACGGAGACGAAGCTCGAGGTCTACGACGACCACATCCCCGACGCGATACTCGAGGAGTTTGCGCCGCAGCTGTCGGCCCTCCTCAACACAATGCCATGGGACGACCTCGACCACGGGGAGATCGTGACCACCCCGGAGGTCCTGCGCCATGACTATGAGCGCATGGATCACGCCGGCCTGAAGCACCACACCGTGCTGACGCGCGAGCCCAACGGCGTGATATCGGGGATGACCGACATCACCTGGGCGCCGCACCGCCCCACCATGCTTGAGCAGATGTTCACGGGAGTACGTCCGGACGCGCGGGGCAGGGGCATCGGCAAGTGGATCAAGGCGTACATGCTCGACCACATGCACCGGCTCTACCCCGACGCGGAATGGATCTCGACCGGCAACGCCGACTCCAACGGGCCGATGCTGGCAATCAACAAGAGGATGGGCTTCAAGCGGCACCGCTGGGGCGCCGAGTATCAGATCAGCCGCGACCAGCTCGCGGCGCGGATCGAGGCGCTTAAGGTCTAGGCGCTGCGCCCGCGCTGCATGCTGCGCAGGAGCAAGGTGACCCCGATGATGATCAGGAGCACCGGCAGGGCCGCGCGGCTGACGACTCCGAAGTCCTGCCCCGAGATGTTGAATATCGACTCGAAGATCACGAACCCGATCATGAACATCAGGGCTGACCAGAACATCAGGTTGCGCCCGAGTCGCACCTGCTTGGAGTCATGGACGCGTAGACCCTGCAGGAACAGACCCAGGCCGGCGCCGCCCGGCACGACCAGCGTCCACGCGTAGGCCCAGCTCGCCCAGTCGCCGGTGGCGTTCTGCGCGGCGAGGATGAGCCCGGTGACCGTGACGATGCCTCCCGGTACCAGCGCGCCGGTGCCGAGGCTGACGAATCCGACGATCAGCAGCGTGAGCCCTGGGATGATCACGTACAGCGGCCACCCGTAGCCGCTGAGGTCGATGTCGAACAGACGCATGATCAGGAAGAAGATTCCGACCACGACCAGGACGAGGCCTACGGCGAGACTCGAGCTCGAGCCGCTTGACCGCACTGCCGTCGCGGCCGCGGGAGCAGGCGGGGGATAGGCCGGGGGCGGCACCCAGGCCGACGTGGAGGCCGCGGGTACCTGGAGTGAGCTGCTTTCCTCTGACGGCGGCGGGGTGGTTTCCGGTGCGACTTCGGCCCCTGGCTCGGCAGCCGCCGCGGCGGGCTCGTCCGCGTGAGCCGGCGGCTCTGCCTCCTCCTCGGGCTGCGGAACCTCGGGAACCTCCTCGGCCGGCTCCTGCCGGGCGGGTGTGTCCGACAGCGCGGCCCGGATCTGGTCGAGCTGCGACGGCCGATTCTCGCCGCCCGCCTCCCCTTCCTGGGCCTCGGGAGCGTCCGCTCCTGTCGCGTTCAGGCTCGCGTCGTCGGGTGCTTTGACTTCCTTAGGCTTCCTGGCGCGCGGCATGTCCCGTCCAGCTTAAACGGCGGTTCGCGGAGATGGTTGCGCTATCGCGAGGCCCCGAACATCGGGTTCACGGGCCCATGGCCGTGGCCGATCTCGAGCGCCGATTCGATCGCATGCGTGATGAAAGACTTGGCCTCCCTGGTTGCATCCAGCGGCCCCAGGCCTCGAGCCAGCCCTGCCGCGATCGCAGCCGAGAACGCGCACCCGCTGCCGTGCGTGTCCGCAGTGTCGATGCGGCGAGCGGCCAGCTCGGTCATCTCGTGGCCGTCGAAGTAGAGGTCGGTGGCGTCGCCGCCCGCATGCCCGCCCTTGACGATCACTACACGCGGGCCGAGCTCGCGCAGGTCGCGTGCCGCCGCGCGCCGCTCGTCGAGAGTTGCGATGCTGCGATTCAGCAGCACCTCCGCCTCGGGCAGGTTGGGCGTGATGATCGCCGCCAGCGGGAGCAGCTTTGTGCGGAGCGCGTCAACGGCTTCGTCGCGCAGCAGCTTGGCGCCACCCTTGGCCACCATCACGGGATCGACCACGAGCTGGGTGATTCCGTGATAACTGATGGCGTTCGCCACCGCCTCGATGATCTCGGCCGACGAGAGCATGCCGGTTTTGGCCGCGCGCACATCGAGGTCGCTCACGACCGCGTCGATCTGCGCGCGGATGAGGTGCGTCGGCAGCTCGAGGATCTCGGTGACGTCGACAGTGTTCTGGGCGGTGATCGCAGTGATGGCCGACGTGCCGTGCACGCCGAGCGCCGCAAACGTCTTCAGGTCGGCCTGGATGCCCGCGCCGCCGCCGGAGTCTGACCCGGCGATGGTGAGGGCGACGGGAAGCTTCATGCTCGGCGCAGGACCGCATACACCACTGCGGCGACGCCGATGCTCACCAGGCCGCTGATGTCGGCGCCGTGCAGACCGCTTATCAGCCCGGCGTTGATGAAGTTCGGTTGGGCCACGACGTTGCCGAAGAGGTTCGCGTAGTTCACGAAAAGCAGGCTGGCCGCAGTGCCCGCGAGCCAGGCTGCGAGCGCGGCCGCCGGCCTCGCTTTCCCATCGAATGCGAAGAACGTCAATAACACCACTGCTGCCCAGGCCGGCGCCCACAGGTACGTGAGGATCAGGAAGTCCTCGTAGGCGATGTGGAAGTCACTGACCAGCACCGCGTAACCGGCGAGCGCGGTGCCGAGGATGCCGCACCCGAGCGCGCTCTGCCACCGCCGCACGCGGATGCCCATCGCGAGCGCGACCAGCCCGGCGGTGTAGACGTCGAGGTAGTTGGCCCAGATCTCGCCGACCACGACGAAGAGGAAGAATGGGATCGCGACCCACGCCGGCGCGTGCGCGCTGATCACGGCGAGCGGCCCCTGGGTCGAGGCGAGCTGGGCGTCGATGGTAGGCAGCAGCACGCCGAACGCGCCGAGCATGATCATCGGCAGCGCGACGCCGATCACAGGCCACGCGGTCACGGCGCGAATCGAGCTCGATCGCGGCAGGTAGCGCGAGTAGTCGCTGGCGAACGGGTACCACGAGGCGACCAGCGCGAAGCAGGTCATGAACCCGAGCACGAAGGCGCCGGGATAATCCGCGCCGCGAACCGTCGGCCCTTCGAACCAGTGCAACTGCGGCGCGAGCGCGACGAAGACCGCGGCCGAGAGCCCCGCGAAGATCAGCGCCCCATACGTCTCGAGGACCTTGATCGTCTGGTGGCCGTAGACCGCGACGCCGACGCTGATCGCCGCGATGACGATCACCAGGGCGAAGGTGACGAGCGTGTTGCTGGTGCCGAAGATCTGCGCCCCAGCTTGCGCCGCGATCACGCAGTCGACCGCGAACCACCCGACCGCGAGAAAGAGCGTCAGCGCCGCGCCGACGTAGGAGCCTCGGCGGCCGAAGATGCCGCGGGTGAACACGATCTGCGGGAGCCCGGAACGCGGACCGGTGTTGCTGAGCAGTCCGAGGATCACCGCTGCCGCGATCGTCCCCAGCGCGGTCGCGGCCAGCCCGTCCCACACCCCGAGCCCGTAGTAGGTCGTCAGCAGGCTGGCGGTGAAGAGGCTCGCGTAATTGACGAACGCGCCGGCCCACAGGAACGCGAGCTCGCGCGGCGTTCCATGTCGCTCGTTGTCAGGGATCGCATCGATGCCGTGGCTCTCGACCTGCCCGAAGGCATCGGCCCGTTCGACAGTCTCGACGCCGGAATCCGACATGGTCCTCCCTCCGCTGGCATTACCCAGTTCAGGTTCATGCGGTCGGCGCTTTCGTCGGCGCCCTCTCAGCCCTTATGCGAGCTCCCGCGTTACCCGGATTCTACGTCCGGCTCTAGCTATGCCTCCACGGAGCGGGGAGAAGGTACGAAAGGATGCGGTACACCTCGGGGTTCAGGCTCAGGCCGACGTGGCTGCCGTTCACCTCGATCGCGTTGATGTCAGGCCGCAGGCATGCATGCCAGTTGACGACGCCGTCAGAACGCGAGTAGATCGACGTGGTCGGCACGCGCGGCGCGGCGGCGAGGTCGCGGAGGAAGCGCATTTCCACCGAGGCGGGATGCCCGTAGCGCATCACGTTGTAGACGTGAGCGGCGTGCACGCCGGCCATCGTGAGCGGATGGACGTCGAACGGATCCTTCAACGGCGAGCCGAGCGTGATCACCTGCTCGACCAGATCGGGCCTGCGATGCGCGAGCACTTTCGCGAGCACGCCGCCGCGGCTGTGCCCCACGATCGACACCCGCGCGCCGGTGCGCCGGTGCAGCGCGACGAGCGTGTCGATGAGAGGCCGCAGCATAACCTCCGAGTACATGACGTTGAAGGTGACGCCGGCCATCCGCGGGCGGTAGCCCATCCTCTTCATCCAGTCGTACGGAGTGCGCAGCGTCCAGTCGCCGGCGAGGAAGCCGGGCACCAGCAGCACCGGCCGTCCGAGGCCAGGAGGCACCTCGTCGCCGCGATACACCGGGTCGCGGATCAGTCTCAGCCATTCGATGTACATACGGCCTTCGAGCCACATCGGGGGAGTGGGCCACCAGCGGCCCATGTGACGAAGGTCGGGGAGAACCGAGGAAGTTATCTCTTCCCAGCGGCTTCGCCTGTGATGTCCAGAGACCGTTGCCAAGTTGTAGTGTCGGTTGTTGCTCCGTTACGAAATGGCGGCGCGCTGGATTCTATATGCCATCCACTCGGAAAGAACCCTCATGAAGAGATCAGGGCTCTCCATCATCGGGACGTGACCGACACCATCCAGGACCTCCAGCTCCCAACCACGCACCCGGCGCACGAGCTCGCGTGCTGCGGCGACCGGGATGAGGCGGTCGAGCTCTCCATGAATCACAAGCACGGGCGCGTTGACCTGCCGGGCGCGTGACCAGAATCTCGGGTCGGCCATGCGAAGGCCGAGAGAGCGGGTCGCCTGCAGAAACGCGCGCTGGTTCTGGCTGCCGAGCCCTGCACGCTCGCGCGTCAGTTGAACGTGCGCTGCGACGATCTCGCGGCTGAGACGCGACGGATCCGCGCAGACGAGCGCCAGCGTCTCGCGCACGAGCTGCTCCGCGGAAATTGACTTCAGCCGTCGGTCGAGAACGTTCTCCGCCAGGCCGGGGACTGAGAGCGCGGCCATCACTCCGAGCATTGGAGGCGCGGGCCTGCGCACATGGACGCCGGGCACGGCGGGATCGACCAGGACGAGCCGGCTCACAAGCTCGGGGTGGTCCGCGCCGACAAGGATCGAGATGTGACCGCCCATGGAGTTGCCCATCAGCACGACGGGCTCGTCGAAGAGCTTTTCGATGAAGCCGCGCACCAGCTCCACGTTGGCTCCGAGCGCGGCCGACCGCTTGTAGAGAGGCGTCTGGCCGAAGCCCGCAAGGTCCAGAGCTACTGCGCGATGGTGGCGCGCAAGCGAAGGGCCGACGTCCAGCCAGTTGAGGGCGTTGCCGCCAAGTCCGTGGACCATGACGAGCGGCGTGCCCTCGCCGCCGAAGTCGAGGTAGTGGACCGGTCCGTCCACATCCACGACCTTATGGCGCATTGCGTCAATTCTACGGCGGGGGGTTGATGATCGACCCCGCCATGCGCATCAGGATCTCGATCACGGCCGCGGTCGAACGCCGGCCGTCCTGGTGAAGGCGATCGAATGCCGCGAACGACGTGAGCACGGCGATGACGTCCTCGGCCTCCTTCAGCGAGCAGCCAGGGCGCAGGCGATCCTCTGCCGCCAGGCGGGCCGCCAGCTCGTGCAAGCGCTCGTGCGGCGACGTGTCGGGCAGCCGGCGGAAGAGGGAGGGATCTGTTGCCCAATGTGCCGCCGCCGCGGCGACGAAGGATCGGAGATCAGTCCCATCGGACCGGCCCGAGGCGTGCGCGGCCTCGGCCACCGCCGCCAGCACGCCGGCCCGCGACCCGAAGTGGTGGTAGACGCTCAAGCGGGACACGCCTGCCTGTTTGGCGATGGCCCCCACCGTGGGCCCGCCGGGACGATCGCGAACCAGTGCCTGCGCCGCCTGCAGGATGGCGCGCTGGGTGCGAGCCGCTGCCGACTCCCGGCGCGGGCTCCGGTAGGCCCGGGCGACAGGCGCCATCTAATTAGCTTAACAGACAGTCTGTTAAATGAAGATGGGAGTGAATCGTTCGCCTAGAGGCCGAGGGTGAAGCGGGCCAGCCGGTCGCGAACCTCGGTCGGCAGCAACTTGGAGTAGATGTCGATCGCGCGGGCGTCGTAGCCGACGAGGTAGCGGGGCTTCGGACTCCTGGCCGTCATCACGCCCGCGATCACGCGGGCCACCTCGATCGGGTCGCCCATCAAACGCTGGCTGGCCTTGATGCCGGTCTCGAGGCGCTTGTAGGCGGTGAGGTACTCGGAGTCGATGCGCCGCTGGAGGTCGTTGCCGGCCCCTTCCCAGACGTTGGAGCGGAAGGCGCCCGGCTCGATCAGCGCAACGGCGATGCCGTCGGATGCGACCTCCACCCGCAGCGCGTCCGAGAGCGCCTCGAGCGCGTGCTTGGCCGCCTGATACCAGCCGGTGAGAGGCGTCGTCATGAGCCCGTAGACCGACGAGATGTTGACGATCCGTCCAGTACCTCGCCGTCGCATGTGGGGGATGGCGAGACGTGCGAGGCGCATGGGGCCGAGCACCATCGTCTCCATGGCCAGTCGGGCGTCGTCGTCGGTGACGTCCTCGATCGCGCCGCTCGCGGGCACGCCTGCGTTGTTCACGAGCCCGAAAGGCTTGAGCTCGTCGATGACAGCCTTGCACTGCCGGGCGTCGGTGACGTCCAGCGTGACCGTGCGCACCTTGACGTGGGCCGCGCGGGCTGCGCGGGTGACGCTCCTTGCCTTCGAAGGATTGCGGACCCCGCCGACCGGAGTGAAGCCCCGGCGCGCGAGCTCGATCAGGGTCGCCAGCCCGATTCCGGTGCCGGCGCCTGTCACCAGCACGGTCCGATCCTGGCCCGTCATGGGGACCCACAACCTAACATCGCGGCGAATGAGGTTGTGGAACCCCGTGGGCGTCCGCGAGTTCGCGGCGCTGGCCCGGGATCCTGTCTTTCGCGGCCGCGGCATCCCTCACGGGGACGGCCGCGCTGTGCTCCTCATCCCCGGCTTCCTGTCAGGCGACTGGTCGATGTTGATCATGAGCAACTGGCTGCAGCGGATCGGCTACACCCCGCACATGTCGGGCATCAACTTCAACATCCACCACTCGGAGCACCTGATCGCCGGGCTGCGCAAGCGGCTGTCCGCTGTCCGGGCCGAGTCGGATGGGCGCGTGAGCCTGGTCGGCCACAGCCGCGGCGGCGTGCTCGCCAAGGTGCTCTCGTCGCGAATGCCGGACGCGGTCGAGCAGGTCATCGGCCTTGGCTCGCCGTTCGCCAACCAGTTGGACGTGGCCGCGCTGACCAACGTTGCCGTAGGCGTCATACGCGCGGCGGGGGAGCTGCGGTACGGACGCAGGTTCCAGGCAGAGGGCCGCTTCGCGCACGAGCTGCGCCAGCCGCCCGCGGTGCCGACGACCTCGATCTACACGAAGTCAGACGAGGTGGTGAACTTTCGCAGCTGCCTTAGACCGGACATCCCGGCGATCTCCGTTTGGGGCGGCCACAACGGGCTGGTCGTCAACCCCGAGGTCTACCGGCTTCTTGGCCGCCTGCTCGCGAGACCGCGCCGTTCGGCGTCGTGATGTCGTCCGTGCGCGGCGCTTGCGAGCCGGCTTGATCGCGGATTCGTGGTAGTCGGCCGCCGCCTGTTCGAGGTGGCGCGCGAAATCGCCGAGGTCAGGCACGAGGTCGCGATCCGCAAGCACGCCGAAGAAGACGCCGCCGTTGTACGAAACGATCGCGATGTTCAAGCCGAGCGAGTGATAGATGGAGACGAACGGCCACACGTCGATGAGCTCGGCGCCTCCGGTGTAGAAGGGAATCTGCGGACCCGGGATGTTCGTCACCACCAGGTTGATCACCGACTGGGGTGACCAGCGCATCTGCGTGGTCATCAGGTTGCCGGCGAGGTTCTGCAGCGTCGCCGGCGCCCACGTCGCGAGCTGCGTGAGCGTCTGCGCCGCGACCGCCTGACGAGACCGCTTCAGGTCGCCGGTGGCCGCGGTGACCATGTGCACGCGATCGGACGGCAGCATCGGGGCGAGCGGTACCTCGAGCACCATCGCGCTCACGAGGTTGCCCAGGCGGTAGCGTTGCGATTCGTCGCGCACGCTGACTGGTGCGAACACGCGCAACGAATCCGGGGTGACATCGCCGCGTTCGTACAGCCACCGCGACATCGCTTCGCCGATGAGCGCCAGAACGACATCGTTCACCGTGCCGCCGAATGCGGTCTTGACGTCCTTGAACCACTGCAGCGGAACCTTCACCGACTGCACGCGACGGTGCGGGCCGATGGGCTGGTTGAAGAACAGAGGCGTGCCAGGCCTCAGCCACGACAGCGCCAGCTGCAGTCCGCCGGTCCACGGCGAGCGAAGCACCGCATCGAGCAGCTCGCGGGGCTGCAGCTTGACGATGTCCTTGATCACCTCGAGCGGCGACATCGAGCTCGTGATGTGCGCCAGCAGGTCGTTGCGATTCGGTGCGGGCCGCGGCTTCCATTTGCGCGGGCGTCCGTAGCGCGCCGGCTCGGGCTCGACGTCGAGCAGCAGCGTCGCCAGGTCGACGGTCGAGATGCCGTCGACCATCGCGTGGTGGACCTTGTTGACCACGGCGATTCGTCCGCCGGTCAGCCCCTCGACGATGGTGACCTCCCACAGCGGCTTGTTCAGGTCGAGCGGCCGGGCGAAGACGCGCGCGACGTAATCGCGAAGCGTGTCGTCATCGCCCGGGCTCGGCAGCGCGGCGCGGCGCACGTGGTACGAGAGGTCGAAGTCCGCGTCATCGACCCAAACCGGATTACCGATGCCGCCCGGCGGCCACATGAGCTTCTGCCGATAGCGAGGCACGAGGTGCAGGCGCTCCTCGATCGTCTTTGCGAGCCCGAGCGCTCCGCGCCCGCCCTCGACTCGCGGCGTGCCTTCGAAGATGTACGTCGCACCGATATGGAGCGGAGCCTCGTGGCGTTCCGCGAACAGAAACCACGTATCGATGCCGACGAGCGGTTCGAAATAGGGCCCTGTCACACCGCCCCCACCGATCGGATTGTGCGCTCTCCGGTCGTGCCGCTGTGCGACAGTGTGCCGCTGTGATTCCCGTGGCGATCGGCCTGGCGCTGGCCGCCGCGGTCGTGCACGGGACGTGGAACGTGCTGGTGAAGGTGAGCGGCGATCCACTCACGACGTTCCAGCGCGGGACGGTGCTGGCTGTGCTCATCGGCACCGTGCCTGTCGCGATCGCCTGGTTCGCGATCGGCCGGCCTTCGATCAGCGCTGCCGCGATCGGCTTCGCGGTGGCCTCCGCGGTGTTCGAGCTGGCGTACCTGTGGTTGCTTTCCGCCGCGTATGGCCGCGGCGAGCTGTCGGTGGTCTACCCGATCGCGCGTGGCTCGGCGCCGCTGCTCGCGGTCGTGATCGGCATCGCGGTGCTCGGTGAGCGACTCACCGCGCTGCAGCTCGCGGGCGTCGTGCTCCTCCTCGGCGGCATCCTTGCGGTCACGGTGCCGCAAACCAGCGGGCGCGCGACTTTCCCTGCGCTGATGACCGGCGTCGCCATCGCCGCGTACACGGCGATCGATCGCGTGGGCGTGCGGCTGACGATCCCGTGGGTTTACGGATGGATGCTGGTGGCCGTGCTGGCCGTGCTGGTCACAGTCACCCTTCCGCTGGCCGGACGTCTGCACATCCGGCCCGAGGGCGCGGGCGAGCGGGCGCCGTCGCTGCCGCAGGCGGCGCTCATCGGGGTGTTCATGTGGAGCGGGTACTTGCTGGTGCTGCTCGCGCTCTACATAGCGCCTCTTTCGGTGGTCGCGCCGGTGCGGGAGGTCGCTGTCGTGGCCGTGGCCGTGTGGGGCGTCTGGAAGCTGCGCGAGCGGCGTTCGGCGGCGCTCAAGATCGCGGGTGCGAGCGCGACTCTGGTCGGGGTCTCGATGCTGGCGCTCTGAAGGGAGGCCGCGGGACCGCGTGGTAGATTACATGCGTCGCCCGAGGGGGGGCGATGTGCGCCGCGGTCGTCGATTCTTCTCGAAAGGACCCGTGCGTTCGTACCTGACTTTCGAGAAGAGGAGTTCGAGATGCCGACAGGCACCATCAAGAAGCTTGTATCCGATCGAGGGTTCGGCTTCATCGCGGCTGAGGACGGTAGGGAGTACTTCTTCCACCGGACCGGTCTGGACTCGAGCGTGAACTTCGACTCGCTCGCGGGCGGTGAGCGCGTGAGCTTCGAGATCGAGCCGAGCCAGAAGGGCCCACGGGCCAACCGCATCAAGCTGGCTTAGGTCAGAGCCGCAATCGGCCGGCCGCCCAGAGCGGCCGGCTTTTTTGTCTGAGCTGAGATGAGCACCGCGGTGCGGCCTGCGTTCGAGATCTCACCAGCCGGTGCTTTTACGCTTCGGGCGAGCGCCGATTTCATCGGTGCCTGGCACGAGGCGCCGTCCGAAGGCCACGCGGACGGCGGCCACCTGCACCTCGCTTTTCTCACCGACGCCGGTTGGAAGCCGGTCGGCGTGTGCCTCACTCAAAGCGCCGATTCGCACGTGCACGGCGAGGTGTACGGCGACGCGACCGCTCCTGAAGTGCAGGCCAAGGTGGCGCGCATCCTGAGTCTCGACGTCGACGGGTCGGGCTGGCCCGACGTCGGTTTGCGCGACCCGGTCGTCGGGAGTCTTCAACGGAAGTTCCCTGGCTTCCGTCCGGTCAACTGGTCCGACGCGTACGAGGCTGCCGCGTGGTGCCTGATCTCCTCGCGTGTCTCGATGCGGCAGGGCCAGGGCGTGAAGGACAGGCTGTCGCGCGAGATAGGTCACGAGGTCGACATCCATGGCCACCGGATGTGGGCGTTTCCGGCCCCGTCCCGGCTGGTGGAGCTGGAATCGTTTCGCGGGCTGTTTGGCCGCAAGCTCGAGTACCTGAACAAGCTGGGCAAGGCCGCGCTTGCCGATTGGCTCGACACCGAAAGGCTTCGCGCGATGCCTCCGGAGGAGTGCCTCGTCGAGCTGCGCCGGCTGCCCGGCATCGGCGAGTGGGGAGCGCAGCTCATCCGCCTGCGCGCGTTGAGCGCGGTCGACGAGATGCCGACGACCGAACGGCGTTTGCTCGCCGTCTTGCGCGAGGCCTACGGACTGGAGCGCGAGCCCGACGTCGCGACGCTCGAGGGCTTGTCCGAGGGCTGGCGTCCGTACCGGATGTGGGTGTGCGTCTGCCTGCGCCGCAGCGGCGGCGAGGGCGCGGGGATGATGCATTCGCGCGCCTCGGGATAGGCGCGGCAAGCGCGGACAATCAGCCGGCAGTCGCGATCAGGACGAGGTTGCGGCTGTGCGTAGTGATCGCGCCGGGGTGCTCTCGTCTCACCGCCTCGGTCGCTTCCGCCATGAAAGTCTCGCCGAGGGACTGGTCCACCGCATCGATGCGTGACGCGAGCTGCCACCAGCTCATGCACCTCGAGACCAGCATCTCGGCCGAGTCCCAGTGCACCTCTTCGTCGACCACCTCCACGGCTGCGGATGAAAAGCCCGCGGCCTGCGCGGCCGAGCGGAACGCATCCGGATCGCTGACGGTCGCTCGAGTTGCGGAGTCATCGAGGGCCTTCGGCGCCGGTGGGAGATGACGATCGACTATGCGGTCGATCAACGTCCAGACCGATTCCTCGGCGCCCGCCACGGGCACGCTCGCAGCGAGAATCCCAGACGGCCGCAGCACGCGCCAGGCCTCGCGCAGCGCACGGTCGAGGTCAGGTGCGAATTGCAGGCCGTGGCCGCACGTGATCGCATCGAAAGCCTTGTCGGACAGGCCCAACCTCTCGATATCCATCACCGCGAACCACGTGCCAGGCGGATGCTCGCGGGCTGCGAGCGCGATCATTCCGCGTGCCAGGTCGACCCCCAGAACTCGGCCGCCTGGCTGCACGCGCTGGGCCAGCCGCCGCGTGATGTTGCCGGGCCCGCAAGCCAAGTCGAGAACTGTCATGCCCGGAGCCGCCCCGCTTCCTTCGAGCATGCGCAAACGTCCGCGCGCCTCGCCGCGCGCCATGATCTCGTCGAGCCGTGACTTGTAGGCCTCGGCGTGGCGGCTGAAAACTGCCGGGTAGAGCTCCTTGGACTTCACGCCGCGGGGCTGCGCCACTCCCGCTCCAGCCACATCGCCGCTGCCAGCGCGCCGGCGTTTGTCCGCCCAACGCGGCCGCCTGCAGGCCAGGCCGAGCAGCCCGCGCCTCCTCGTAATCGACAGCGAGGACCTCGAGTCCCCGCCGGATCAGGGTCAGCACGTCAGCGCCGTACTTGTCGGCGTGCTCGGCCGCCCAGCGTCGGTGAAACACAGAGGCCTCGACCATCAGGATGGTCAGCCCATCCCGGAACAGCGGGCCGTGATCGACGAACTGGACCTCAGGAATTCCTCTGGACACCAGCGCCCAGGCGTGTGATGTCTGCTCATCGAGGTCGCGCACCCAGTTCGCCGGCACGCCGAATCGCGGCCTGGAGCTGGGCATCGACGGCGCCGCCTCGCCCGTCATCATCGCGAAGGCCTGGGCGGCGGTCGCCACGTCCGGCGCCATCGGACCAAGTGTGTCGAGCGAGCGGCTGAGCGGGACCACGCCGGTGGTGTCAATGCTGCCGACGGCGGGCTTGAAGCCGACGATGCCGCACAGGGCGGATGGGATGCGGATCGAGCCGCCGGTGTCGCTGCCGATGGCCCAGTCGCACATGCCTGTGGCCACAGCGACGGCCGAGCCTCCCGACGAGCCGCCGGCCACCCGGCTGGGGTCGTGGGGGTTGAGGACCGCGCCGTAGTGCGGATTGACGCTCGTCACGCCGTACGCGAACTCGTGCAGGTTGGTCTTGCCGACCATGACGCACCCGTGCCCGCGCAGGCGCTCCACCACCGGCGCATCGTGTGCGGCTGGTGTTCTGGGCAGGATGATCCCTCCCGCCGTCGTCACCGTGCCCTTGACGTCGACCAGGTCTTTGACGGCGACGATGGGTCCGTCGCCGGTCTCGTCAGAGACCGAGATGAAGGCGTGCAGCTCGCTGTGCTGCTCGATCCGTCGCTTCGCGTCTTCGAGGTGCACTGCGCAATTCTCGCAGCGGAAAGGTATTCTCCCGGGCGATGCAACAGCCCACTGCCGGCGCGATAGGCACAGCGAACTGGGCCAAGGTGGACGTCCTGACGTCTTACCAGCGTCTGACAGGGGAGATGCAGGTCCGCGGGCGTATGCGCGAGACGCTCAACGACCAGGAGTCGCTGTTTCACATGCGCAACGTCTCGGCGGAGCCGCTGCTGCCAGGCGCTGTGCAGTTGAACGGAGTGCCGGAAGGCCTGTTCAACAAGGCTCTGATCGGTGGAATCCGCACGATCGATCCGGAACCGCCACCGCTGGACCAGTCGATGGAGACGATCCGTCGCTACGCCATGTACCAGGCGGCAGAGTTCATGGTCAGCGGGTTCGCGGAGTTTGCCAAGGCAGCTTCGCCCGAGATGCACACCGAGATCCTGCTCAAGGGCCGGTTCTTCCAGATGTTTGACGTCACGGTCACGGTCATCGGGGTGGCGGGCAAGAGCTGGACGGTGCCCAACATCTGGGCCAACCGCGACCACATGCTGGCCCTGTTCCTCGGCTAGCTCGGCTGACCGCGGGGTCTCTTTCGCTTAGGTCGAGCGGGCTCCGAAAAGCCGGCGGATTCCCTCCCACAGGACCTGGAAGAACAGCGGAACCGCGTTGACCGGCCGGGCCGTCACCGGCGCCGGCGTTGGCGCGTCGGCGCTCACCGATCCGCCCGAGACCGCCGCCGCGTGCTGCTCGCCGCCCTCGACGTTGGCCTTGATGCAGGCGGCCATCTCGTTGACGATTCGCCGCGACACGTCTTCCATCACGCCCCGCCCGAACTGCGCCACGCGTCCCGCGACGCTGTAGTCGGTCGAGATCTTGACCATCGATCCCGAGCCCTCGGCGTCGACCTTCATCACAGCCTTGGCGCGGGCGGAGCCAGGCCCGGTGGTTTCGCGCCCCTCGGCCTCGATGGCGGCCGACCGGGCGGCGTCGTCACGGTCCGTGATGCGCGCGGTTCCGTTGTAGGCGACGGTGATCGGCCCGACCTTCACCTTCACCTTGCCCTTGAACGTGGCCGGATCGACGACCTCCGAGAGCTCTGCGCCCGGCACGCAGCCGACCACTTTGTTGATGTCGAGCAGGTAGGCGAACACCCGGTCCGGGGGCGCGTTGACGGAGAAGGAATTTTCCAGTTGCATTTCAGAACTAAAAGTAGCCGAATAGTAGGTGTCCGGCAGGTTCGGACACGGATCGAATTGCGTCCGCGCGGCCGCCCGTCACGCGCCGCCCGCGCCTCGAGCGCGCCGCCCGCTAGCTAGGAGGAGCCGCATGAAGCACAAGGTCGCTGTCACCGTCAACGGGCATAAGCACGAGCATGAGGTCGAGCCTCGGCTGCTGCTCGTGCACTACCTCCGGGATGTCGTGGGCCTGACCGGAACGCACATCGGCTGCGACACCAGCCAGTGCGGCGCATGCACGATCCACGTGGACGGCAAGGCGGTCAAGAGCTGCACGATGTTCGCCGTCCAGGCCGACGGCCGCAGCCTCACGACCATTGAAGGCATGGCCAAAGGCGATGAGCTCCACCCGATCCAGCAGGCCTTCTGGGACGAGCACGGGCTGCAGTGCGGTTACTGCACACCCGGCTTCATCATGGCCGCGGCCTACCTTCTCGAGCAGAACCCCAACCCGACCGAAGACGAGATCCGCAAGGGCCTCGAGGGCAACCTCTGCCGGTGTACGGGTTACGTCAACATCGTCAAGGCCGTGCAGACCGCCGCGAAGACGATGAGCGGGACCACGGCCGGCAAGACCCAGGTCGCGGCGGGAGGGAACTGACATGGCAGTCACCCAGCTCGTCGGGGCCAAGATCCATCGTCGCGAAGACCCGCGGCTGATCACGGGCCATGGCCACTACATCGACGACTTCACGCGCCAGGGCACCGCGTACGCGGCGTTCGTACGCAGCCCCGTCGCGCACGCGCGCGTCAAGAGCATCGACGTCACCGACGCCAGCAAGGCGCCCGGCGTCGTCGGCGTTTACACCGCGCGCGACTTCAAAGGCCAGCTCGCGGGCACGCATCCGGCCGCGCCCGCTTTCGTGGCCGAGAAGAAGTACGTGCCCGAGCGGTTCCCCATCGCCGAAAAGGAGGTCACCTACCAGGGCGAGATCGTCGCCGTGGTGCTCGCGGAGTCCAAAGGGCAGGCGGCAGACGCGGCCAACATGATCCAGGTCGACTACGACGAGCTGCCCGCAGTGATGGACCTCGAGAAGGCGCTCGCGAAGGGCGCCCCGAAGGCGCATGAGGCCGGACCGGACAACGTCTGCTGGGACTTCACGTACACGCCGCTCGACCTGACGGAAGCCGCATTCAAGGAAGCAGACGTCGTGGTGAAGGAGCGGATCCTGCAGAACCGTCTCGCTCCGGTACCGATGGAGCCACGCGGCGTGCTGGCCGATTACGAAGGTTTCGACAAGAAGCTGACCATGTGGTTGTCGAGCCAGAACCCGCACTTCATCCGCCTGTTCGTGTCCGGCGCGTTGGGGCTGAAGGAAAGCCAGGTCCGTGTGATCTCGCCCGACGTGGGCGGCGGCTTCGGCAGCAAGATCAGCCCTTACCCTGAGGACTACCTGGTACCGGCGCTCTCGCGCATGACCGCCCGACCGGTCAAGTGGATCGAGACGCGGACCGAATCGATCCAGAACGCGACGCACGGTCGCGGCCAGTTCTACGACTGCGAGGTCGCGGCCAAGAAGGACGGCACGCTGCTCGCGATGCGGGTCGTGCAGTACGTCGACGTCGGTGCGTATCACGGCACGTTCGGCGCGTTCCAGCCCGTCGCCTGCCTGATGGCGGGAGGCGGCTACAAGTGGAAGGGAATCTCGGCGCGGACAGTCGGTGTGCTCACCAACCGCGTCCCCACCGATCCATATCGAGGCGCGGGGCGGCCCGAGGCGACTCACCTCGTCGAGAGGATGGTCGACCTCGTCGCGCTGGAGCTGAAGATGGATCCGGTCGACATTCGCAAGAAGAACTTCATCCAGCCGGAGGACTTCCCGTTCACTCAGAACTTCGGACTGGTGGTCGACTCGGGCGACTACGAGAAATCGCTCGACAAGGCGCTGCAGCTCGCGGGCTACGCGGAGCTCCGCAAGAAGCAGGCCGACCTGCGCAAGCAGGGCCGCTATATGGGCATCGGATTGTCGACGTGGATCGAGCTGTGCGGCTTCGGCCCCAGCGCGGCCACGGCGCCGGCCACCGGCGGCATCGCGCTCGTGGAGTCGGCGCAGGTACGCGTAACGCCCACCGGCGCGGTCATCGTCTACACGGGCACGCACTCACACGGCCAGGGCCACGAGACGACGTTCAGCCAGATCGTCGCCGACCAGCTGGGCGTGCCGCTCGACAGCGTCGAGCTGCGCCACGGCGACACGGCCGAAGGCACGTCCTTCGGATATGGCACATACGGCAGCCGCAGCCTCGCCGTCGGCGGCGTGGCGATCAGCAAGGCCGTAGGCAAAGTGATCGACAAAGGCAAGAAGCTCGCCGCCCACATCTTCGAGGCGGCGGAAGAGGACGTGGTGTTCGAGCACGGGAGCTTCCACGTCAAGGGTTCACCGGACAAGTCGAAGGCCTTCGGCGAGGTGGCGTTCGCCAGCTACGGCATGGGCCTTCCCGAAGGGATGGAGCAGGGGCTCGAAGCGGTCGCGTACTTCGATCCGCCCAACCTCGTGTGGCCGTTCGGCGCGCACGTGGCGGTGGTCGAGATCGACGCCGAGACCGGCAGCGCCAAGCTCGAGAAGTACGTCGCTGTCGATGACTGCGGAAACATCATCAACCCGATGATCGTCGACGGCCAGATCCACGGCGGTGTGGTGCAGGCGATCGCGCAGGCGCTCTACGAAGAGGTCGTCTACGACGAAAGCAGCGGTCAGCTGAAGACCGGAACCATGATCGACTACCTGGTTCCGTCGGCGGGGGAGATCCCGCCGTTGATCCTCGACAAGACGATCACGCCAAGCCCGACCAACGACCTGGGCGTGAAAGGCATCGGCGAGGCGGGCACCATCGCGGCCAGTGTGGCCGTCATCAACGCCATCTGCGACGCGCTGAGCCCGTTGGGCATCAAGCACGTCGACATGCCCGCAACCCCGGACAAGCTCTGGCACATGATGAAGGAGGCGCGCAAGTGATCCCCGCTGCATTCGAATACGCGAAGGCCTCCTCAGTCGATGAGGCGGTCAAGCTCCTGGACAAGTTCGGAGAGGATGCCAAGGTGCTGGCGGGCGGCCACAGCCTCATCCCCCTGATGCGGCTTCGGCTCGCTCAGCCCAAGGCCCTCGTAGACATCAACGGCATCAAGGGTCTCGACCACATCGAGGCCAAGGGCGACAAGCTGCACGTGGGCGCGCTCACGCGCCACTTCGCCATTCACAGCTCGGACGTCGTCAGGGACAAGCTGCCCATCCTGGCCGAGGTGGCCAGCGAGGTCGGCGACAACCAGGTGCGCAACATGGGCACGATCGGCGGTGTCGTCGCGCACGCGGACGCGGCCGGCGACTACCCGACCATCGCCCTGATTCTCGACGCCGACATCGTCACCAACCGGCGCACGATCCCGGCCAAGGATTTCTTCAAGGACCTGTTCACCACGCCGCTGCAGGCGAACGAGATCGTCACCGAGGTCGTGTTCCCTGTGGCGAACGGCCCGCACAAGTACATCAAGTTCCGCCGCCGGCTCTTCGACTGGGCAATCGTCGGGGCCGCGGCTCAGAAGATGAACGGCCACTGGCGCATCGGGCTGACCAACGTGGGCCCAACGCCTGTGCGCGCGAAGGCTGTCGAGGATGCGCTCAGCACGGGCGCCAAGCCCGAAGAGGCGGCGCAGCACGCGTCTGACGGCCTGAACCCCGCGGGCGACCTGCGGGCCAGCCCTGAATACAAGAAGCACCTGGCCAGGGTCCTTACGCGGAGGGCGATCGAGCAGGCTCAGTAACCTGGAGCCCATGCGGAAGCTGCTGCTGACAAGCGCGACAGCGCTGGTCATGGCCGCCTGCGGCCTGCCGTTCGGGCTCGGGCACGCCTCCACGTCCCAGCTGGAGAACGGGGCCGGGGACAACCTCGCAAAGGCCAGGAGCGTCGAGGCGAAGGGCACTTTCACCCAGGACACGACCACCTACCAGTTCGACACCAAGTACGTTGCGCCCAAGACCGAGGACGTCCAGGTCACGCAGGGCTCGCTGAGCTACGAAGCGCTGCAGATCAACGGCAAGACCTACTTCAAAGGCTCTGGATACCTTGAAACCCAGATCACCGATCCGACCGAGGCTCAGCAGGTGGCGAAGGTCGTGGGTGATCGCTGGTACACGTCCAAGGACGCGCAGCCGGTCGACACCAGCGCGATCACCGATGCCAACAAGGTGAAGACGAACTTCCTCAGCACCATCGCCACCAAGCGAACCGACGATGTCATGGTCGACGGCCAGAACACGGCCGAGCTGACGCTGAGCGACTTCATCCTGAACATCACCGAAGACTCGCCTTACCGGCTGGTCCGGCTGCGGTCGGCCAACGGCAAGACCGTGCAGGGCATCTCGAAGGTCGACATGAAGTTCACGAACTACAACAAGGACTTCGCGCTGGCGGCGCCGACCAACGTCTTCGACTTCGACGACCCGACCACATGGCCGCCTCGCTACGAGGTGGACGCCGTCCATCAGCAGGAGGTCAGCGCCAGATCGTGCGGTGACCCTTGCGTCCTTTCCGCGGATGTCGAGAACACAGGCGGCCTCAACGGCGCGTCGGCGCCTTCGACCGTCACGTTTGTCCTTACGGCTGCCAACCAGAGCTCCCTCGGCAGCTGCAAGGCGACCATCCAGCCCGACCGTCCTCACGGCCAGAAGTTCAGCGTCAGCTGCAGCATCCAGTCGTCGGCCTGGACGAACTACGCCGGCGACTATACGTACGGCGCGACCGCCGACAACCCGGCGTACGACTAGCTCAGCGTTGTCGGGCGGTAGTCTTTTGCAGGTGAATACCGCCAGTCCGGCAACCATCGACGACGTCGAGGCGCGTCTGCGCGAGCGGCGGTACATCGGCGACCGGGCGCTGGCGACTGCCATCTACCTCGCCCTGAAGCTCGAAAAGCCGCTGTTCATCGAGGGCGAGGCCGGGGTCGGCAAGACCGAGGCGGCCAAGGTCATGGCCGACGTGCTCGGCGCGCGGCTGATCCGTCTTCAGTGCTACGAGGGCATCGACCTCGCGCACGCGGTCTATGAATGGAACTACCCGCGCCAGCTGCTCCACATCCGGCTGCTGAACGAGAGCGAGGACCGCCGGCTGGCGGAACGGGAGATCTTCAGTCCCGAGTTCCTGCTGCGGCGGCCGCTGCTGGACGCGATCGACAACACCGATGAGACACCGCCCGTCCTGCTGATCGACGAGATCGACAGGTCGGACGAAGAGTTCGAGGCTTTCCTGCTCGAGCTGCTGTCGGACTTCCAGGTTTCGATTCCCGAGATCGGGACCATCAAGGCCAAGAAGCCGCCATTTGTGGTCATCACGTCGAACCGCACCCGCGAGGTGCACGACGCGCTGAAGCGGCGCTGCCTGTACCACTGGATCGACTACCCGGACCTCGAGAAAGAGGTCGAGATCGTGCGAGCCCGCGCTCCGGAAGCTGCCGACGGTCTGGCGCGAGAGGTGGCCGCGCTGGTGCAGGGCCTGCGCGGGATGGACCTGTACAAGGTGCCCGGTGTCGCCGAGACGCTGGACTGGGCGCGCTCGCTTGCCGCGCTCGGCGCGCGCTCGATCGACACCTCGCTCGTCGACGCCACGCTCGGCGCGGCCCTCAAGTACCAGGAAGACCTGGAGAAGGTTCGCGAGAAGGTGCCTGCCCTGGTCGAGCAGGCCAAGCGTGCCTGAGAAGGCCTCGCTCCGCCCGGACCTGCTCCCGCGGCTCGGCGCCTTCGCGAGGCTGTTGCACGACGCGGGCCTGGAGGCAGGACCGCGCCGGCTGACCGACGCGACGCGCGCGCTCGTGCACATCGACATGAAGCGTGAGGTGGACTTCCGCAGCGCGCTGCGTACCGTGTTCGTCAGCCGCAAAGAGGACATTCCGACTTTCGAGGCCGCTTTCGACATCTTCTGGGCGCCGCCCGATCCACGCATCACGGCGGGCGTGATACCGGTTCGCAGCCGCGCCCTGCCGATGTCGCCGGAGCGCGCCAAGGCCTGGTCGTCCGTGCTGGGACTCAACGCCTCGCAGATGAACCGCGAGCAGAACCCGCGCGAGGTCCCGACCAGCTCGAGCGGCTACAGCGCCGAGGAGCTGCTTCGGCACAAGGACTTCGACGAGATGACGTGGCAGGAGACTGAGCAGGTCCGCCGGCTGCTCGAGCAGGCGGCGTGGCGCGTGGCCGAGCGGCGCACTCGCCGCATGCGCCCGGCGCGGGCGGGACGCATCGACCTTCGGCGCTCGGCGAGGCACGCGATCCGGTCGAGCGGCGAGCTGATGAAGCTGTTCCGGCGCCGTCCTTCGATGCGGCGCCGGCCGCTGGTGCTCATCTGCGACGTCAGCGGCTCGATGGAGCGCTACTCGCGGTTGCTGATGATCTTTGCCTACGCGGT
>WNGQ01001636.1_pt1 | contig 23124 bp, 14 predicted proteins | sample 5407661 | NCBI WGS metagenome assembly WNGQ01 (sample SAMN13153382, study PRJNA577476) | soil metagenome | isolation source: 60 cm soil or saprolite under Garry oak tree replicate 2 | place: USA:California | collected 2016-06-15 | reverse complement strand
ACCAGCAGTCGTCACGACGCGGTGGTGGTGGGTGCGCCACGCGCCGGTGCGCAACGACGGCGGCAACATCTACGGCCAGACCGATATCGCCTGCGACACCTCCGATCGCGAAGTGTTCGAGGCGGTGGCAAAAATCCTGCCGCGCGGCGCGGCCTGGTATGCGAGCAATCTGATGCGCACGCATCAGACCGCGCAAGCGATCTGGGATGCCGGCTTTCCAAAGCCTGCAACCATGACGCAGGAAGCGGCCTTCGCCGAACAGCATCTCGGACAATGGCAGGGCATGAACCGCACTGCGTTCCTCGCCAGCCGGCCGGCCGGCAGCCATTGGTTTGCCGATATCGACGAGGCCACACCCGGTGGCGAAAGTTTCATGGACCTCTATAACCGCGTGAGGGCAGCGATCGAACGGATCAACACCGAGCAGGCGGGCAGGGATGTGATCGCAGTCGGTCATGGCGGCTCGATCAAGGCGGCGGTCGGGTTAGCGCTCGGCGATCAACCCGAAACCGGCCTCGCCTTCGACATCGACAATTGCTCGGTGACCCGGCTCGATCATTTCGCTAGCGCGGATCGCAGCAACTGGCGGCTCCCCATGGTCAACCAGCAGCCCTGGATCGCGGACGCCAGGCACGCCGCGATGCATCAGCCGGCGGGACCGGAAATCGTGCCGGAGACCAAGCTCGCCTGACATTGTCGGATCACATGAACGCAGTTGAGTTGAAACGAAAAGCCGGCCGCGAGAGCCGGATCTGATTGGGAGAGAAACATGACCTTGTTCGACATGTCGGGAAAAGTCGCCGTCATCACCGGCTCCTCGCGGGGCATCGGCCGCGCCATCGCGGAGCGGATGGCCGAACATGGCGCGAAGGTCGTGATCTCCTCGCGCAAGAAGCAGACCTGCGACGAGGTCGCAAAGGCCATCAACGACAAGGCCGGCAAGCAGGTCGCGCTTTCGGTCGCGGCGAACATCTCGACCAAGGACGATCTGAAGAACCTCGTCGAGGAAACCAACCGCGTCTTCGGCCATATCGATACGCTGGTCTGCAACGCCGCGTCCAATCCGTATTATGGGCCGCAGGGCGGCATCAACGACGACCAGTTCCGCAAGATTCTCGACAACAACATCGTCGCCAATCACTGGCTGATTTCGCTCGTGGTGCCGCAGATGATCGCGCGCAAGGACGGCACCATCACCATCATCTCCTCGATCGGCGGACTGAAGGGCTCGACCGTGCTCGGCGCCTACGCGATCTCCAAGGCCGCCGACATGCAACTCGCCCGCAACCTCGCCTGCGAATATGGTCCGCACAATGTCCGCGTCAACTGCATCGCGCCGGGCCTGATCAAGACCGATTTCGCCAAAGCACTGTGGGACAATCCGGACACGCTGAAGGCCTCCACCGCGCGCTCGCCGCTGTTGCGGATCGGCGAGCCCGACGAGATCGCGGGCGCCGCCGTGTTCCTGGCCTCCAAGGCGGGCTCCTTTACCACCGGCCAGACCATCGTGATCGACGGCGGCGCGACGATCAGTTGACGAGGCAGGAGAGAAGAACCGGTGCGCTCGCGATGATTGAAATTGGGTCGCGAATCACCGATCGAGGGGGTTACGTTGCCGGCGATGGCGAGCGGCGAGCCATCACCGGACAAATGCCTCAAGGCCTGGTATTCCATGCTGAAGACCCCTCCGTCGTCCTGCCCGACGCCGGACTTGCAACGTTTCGAGCAGTTGCTTGCGAGCGGCGGCGACGAGCGCATCGCGATCGATCCCGGCACGGGGCGCAACCGTTATGGTTTGCCGCGCGGCAAGGCCTGTGACGAGGCATGGTTTTCCTCGTCGACGGCGAGCGCAATATCGCTGCGCGGCTACGACGCCGCCTTGCAGGCCTATCGTTCGATCATTGCGACGGGCGATGCCCGGTCGGTCTCGATCTGGTTCGAGTCTCTTCGCGCGCGATTGACGCGGCTGTTCGGCAGCAAAGGATCGGACATCGTCTTTGCCGCGTCCGGCACGGACCTGGAACTCGTCGCGCTCGGCCTGGCGCGCCGCATTCTGCGTCCGCCCATGGTCAATCTGGTGGTTGCGCCGGGGGAGACGGGACGCGGCGTCCTGCTCGCCGCATCCGGGCGGCATTTCCTGGGCTCGGCCCCCTTTCGCGCGAGGGTCGAGTGCGGCGCGTTGCTCGAGGGGTTTGAGACGCCCGAAACGCTCACCGCGACCGTGGATATTCGCGATCAAGCCGGGATGCCGCTGGCTGCGGACAGTGTCGACAGCCGCGTCATTCGAGAAGTCGAAGCGAGCATCGCCAGGGGTCGATGCGTTCTGATCCATCTGCTGGATTGCTCAAAGACGAACCGCAGCGGACCCCGGCGCTCGACCGCCTCTGAACTGATGGCGCGATACGCGGGCCAGGTTCTCGTCGTCGTGGACAGCTGTCAGCTGCGATGCTCTCCCGAGCAGATCAAGGCGGATCTTCGCGCAGGCTTCATGGTGATGATATCAGGCTCGAAGTTCGCGGCCGGACCGCCGTTCGCGGGCGCACTTCTGCTGCCTCCCGGACTTGTGAGCCGGCTAACGGATCTAGACCTGCCGCCGGGCTTGTCCGCCTATACGGCAGCCGAAGATTGGCCGGTTGCCTTGCGTAAGCGAGCGAGGCGGCAGTTTGCCGCGGCCTGCAATGTTGGCGCCGGCTTGCGCTGGGAGGCGGCCTTGGCGGAGCTGGAGAAGCTGTTTGCCCTGCCCATCGAGTTTCGCGACGCCGTGGGGCGCGCATTCGCAGACGCTGTCGAAGCGCATGTTCTCGACAACCCGGCCCTGGTGCTGGTCGACCCGACATCCGCCGGCGGCCTTCGGCCGCTCCGGACGATATTATCAGTTGTAACGGTGGCGCCAGAGAAGATGCCGCTGGCATCCGAGGCCATCTATCGCGGACTCATGCAGGCGCGGCCGGATGATCCCTTGCCGGGACCATCCAAGCGCATTTTTCATGTCGGCCAGCCGGTTGCGATCGGACCTCGCAGCGCGCTTCGTGTTTGCCTGAGCGCCTCGCATATCGTCGATGCGGCGGAGAGCATGGCAAAGGACGGCGCGTTTGAAAGCGGGGTGGCGCCGTTGCTCGCGGACATCGAGGCTCTCTTCCTCAAATGGGCGCGCGTTGCCGAAGATCTCTGCCGTTGCCCGTAGCGAACCTACTCCACCGCCGCGTAAACGAGGTCGCGCACCAGCGAGCGAATATATTGGCGCTGGCCCGGGCCCTGCATCATCAGCACCGCGAACAGGTCCTCCCGCGGATCGATCCAGAAGAAGGTGCCGGCCATGCCGCTCCAGAAGAACTGACCGACCGACCCGGGGAAGGGCGCGACCCCGGCCTGCGTGCGCACGGCAAAGCCGAGACCAAAACCGTGACCGGGCGGCATCAGCGGAGAATCGACCTTGACGCCCGCGCCGAGATGGTCGGACGCCATCAGCTCCAGCGTCTTGCGGCCGATGATCCTGACGCCGTCGAGCGCCCCGCCGTTGAGCAGCATCTGGCAGAACCGCCCATAATCCATGGTGGTCGAGACCAGCCCGCCGCCGCCGGATTCCATGATGGGCTTCTCCAGCATGTTGAAGAGCTGCACCTTCTCGCCATTCCACGGATCGGTCGGGAAGGGCTCGGCGAGGCGGCCGGCATTTTCGGCCCCCGTATGGAAGCCGGTTTCGGCCATCTGCAGCGGCGCCAGGATGCGCTCGGTGAGGAACGCGCCGAGACTCTGTCCGGAGGCGACCTCGATGATGCGACCGAGGATGTCGGTCGAGCGGCTGTAGTTCCATTCGGCGCCGGGCTGACACAGCAGCGGCAGACTGGCGACGAGGGCCGCATGCTCGGCATTGGTGATCTTGCGGCTGCGCAATCGCGATTGCTGATAGAGCTGCTGCACCAGGCTGTTGCCGGTGTGGTCGTAGGTGATGCCCGAGGTATGGCGCAACAGGTCCTGGATGGTCATCGCGCGCGCAAGCGGCACCAGATCGAGCTTGCCGTCGGTCTCGACGCCCACCTTCTGGTCGGCGAATTCCGGAATGAACTTGGCGACGGGGTCACTGAGCAGGAAGTGACCTTCCTCGAGCAGCATCATGATGCCGACGGACACGATGGGCTTGGTCATCGAGAAGATGCGGAAAATCGTGTCCTGCGCCATCGGCGCGCTGTCAGCCGCCGGGCTCTGCCGGCCGATCGCGTCGAACCAGCCGATCTGGCCGCGGCGCGCGACCATGAAGGTCACGCCCGGCATGGTTCCCTTGTCGACCTCGCGCCGGAAGGCCTCGGAGGCGCGTTGCAGCCGCAGCGCCGAGAGCCCGAGCGTCTCCGGCTTGGCCTGAGGGAGCGATGGCGTCTGGAGTACGGCGGCGTGCCTGGCGGCGGTTTGCGCGGTCATGGTTTCTCCCTTGGCATCTTTCGGTGGTTGCTTTTTTGCCTTGGCTTCCTGGCTCTTTTGGCGCCTTCGAGCACAAATCTGGCGCAGAACCCAGAACTTGAACAGAGACGTGAACGGGGAGCTGGGTCGCGTCGTTTGCGCGCGCACGCCGCTTCGCCCTTGCAAATGGGCCGTCGCCTATGCTTGAAACGGCGCGGATCGGCGGCAACGTTCCGATCGCCTAGGAGTGTAGCTCAATTGGTAGAGCACCGGTCTCCAAAACCGGGGGTCGCAGGTTCGAGCCCTGCCACTCCTGCCAGCGAAATCAATAGCTTAGCTCAAATTTTGCGACCTGCCTGGTCCCGAAGATTGCAACGCGGCTGAGTGGCTGCGCTATCGGCGCTGGGCGCAGAGCCGCACAGAAGCTCGCCAAAGAGTCTGCGACGGGTTTGCGACACCGCAGCGAGATGGAAATTCCCGCAATCGCCTCACAAAAAAAATGACTTTCTCGCCGACCAATTCGGTATCTCCGCCGACCAACTGGGTAGGTGATTTTCGTCAATTCGGGGGCTCCTTTGAAAGCGCTTCGCACGGCACGGTCGCAATGCTTGTTTCAGTTTCCTGTTTTTGAAGTGGTCTTGAGGAAGCGAGGTCGAAAATGGAGGTGGTGCGTCTGCACCACCGAAGGCGATGTCATCATGCAGGGTTCGGACGGCAGCCGACCCGCTGCCAAGTACAAGGCTCACAGGGCGCTCTTCCTGCTGCTGTTGTCCGCGCCGTATCGATCGATACAGCCCAGCATGCCTCGAAGCCCTGAAGAAACGACCTGAAACCTCGGTGTCGACCGGGTCCTCGTCTCGAAGCCGGGGCCGGGGGCCGCTGACCCGAAGTTCGTGCGACCATCAAACGCCGAATTCGCGTCTCACGAGCTTCGGAAAGTGTGCACGAGTGTCCCGGTTCTAACGCTCGCATCACGTCGCGGGCCAAGCTCGTTTGCGAACCTTCGAACCAAGGGGCGCTCGAAAATCCATGATTTTGGTGTGGGTTTGGATTTGCCATTCCCGATGAGGGGCGGCGGAAATACTGATTCGAATGTCAAATCCACCACACGAGGGGGCAAAATTGGGGTAACCTGATCCCGCTTTCTCTGCCTTCACTCGTTCGCATTTGTACTTGATTGTCGAGCATTGCCTGGGAAGCCGCGTCGCTCGCGACTTTTTTGCGTTTGCATATCCAAGCAGAGTTTGAATCGACGGTATCTTTTGTAGAGGGTCAGTATCTGGATGCCATCTTCCTCCAACAAGATTGCCTTGTTCATCGACGGCGCCAATCTCTACGCGACAGCCAAGACGCTCGGTTTCGACATCGATTACAAGCGCCTGCTCAAGGAATTCCAAACCCGCGGTACGCATTTGCGCGCGTTCTACTACACGGCAATCATCGAAGATCAGGAATTCTCGTCGATCCGCCCGTTGATCGACTGGCTGGATTACAACGGCTATACCGTCGTCACCAAGGCGACCAAGGAATTCATCGACGCCAGCGGCCGCCGCAAGGTGAAGGGCAACATGGATATCGAGCTTGCTGTCGACGCCATGGAGCTTGCCGAGCATATCGATGAGATGGTGCTGTTCTCCGGCGACGGCGATTTCCGCTCGTTGGTCGAGGCGATGCAGCGCCGCGGCGTCCGCGTCACCGTGATCTCGACGATTTCTAGCCAGCCGCCGATGGTTGCCGACGAACTGCGGCGCCAGGCCGATGTCTTCACCGACCTCATGGAGCTACGGTCCAAGATCGGCCGTGATCCGTCAGAACGCCCCGCCCCGCGCGAACCGCGTCCCCACGCGCCGCAATTCGTGCAGCGTGGGACGATGCCGCCGAAGGGCGATGACGACGATTTCAATCGCTAATAGCGCTCGGCCTTCCCCGTGCGTCGCCCGACGAAACCTGCGCGGTGGTCAGATCCCGTAAGACTCACGCCGTAGTAATACGGCCCTCCAGAAAAACCGCGCCGATCCCGTGCAATTGGCGCGAACTCTGCGAGGCGTCGTCCGGGCAGTATCCTGTGAGGACCGGGAAAGCGGGCTGAGCAGATCAATATCGCTGAACCGCTTCGATTCAACCGGATCGACGACGCGGTGCGCGCCGGTATCGCCACAATCTGGCCAGTCGTCGAGCCAGGACTTTCTGCACGGCGAGCGACGACTTCCATCCCCGACTTCAAGGCGAACAACGGCAGCTGAACGCGACGCGTTGGGTCTGGTCATGTGTGCGCTCGGACCCTTTGTTCGAGCATGATCTTTCCGCGCAAACGCGTTCCGTCGACGTTGCGAGGGAAAGCCGATTCCGCTGTGCGCTCGCCAAGTCCGTCGTGTCCGGATCATGCTCTCCACATGTCGAAAATGGCTTGATGGCGGCGCGACGCTAGCGCACAATCCGAATAGCGTTCTCAAGTCCGGACTCTTGGAATGTATGTCGCCGAGAGCAAGCGCCTCATGATCCTGCTCGAGCGCATGGACGGGGCCGGTGTCACACCGTGCACTCCTGCACCACGAAGGCGGTGTGCGCGGCGTCAAATCGACGCCCGACTTCGGCTGTGGTAGCCGCTGGCCAAGATCTCGATGTCAGCCATGCGATCGGTCTTGCGCTCGCCGCCGGGCCGGAGCGTTGGACGGCCATGGAAGGTGGCGTGCCGGTGGTGGCCGACGGCCAATGTCTTGGCGGCGTCAGCGGCGGCGACTGGGAGACAGATTTGCGCATTGCCAAGGCCGCCGTCGAGTCGATCGGGTTGAGCTGGAAATAATCGTGAGTAGTAATCCTGTCCGCGTCGGTTGCGTCGGGATCGGATGGTGGTCGGACGTTCTGGCCGACGCCATCCAGCGCTCGGGCAAGCTCGAGATTCGCGCCTGCTACACGCGCTCCGAGGAAAAACGCGACAAGTTCGCGGCCAAGTATGGCTGCCGACCGGCCGCGAGCTACGAGGCCATGCTGGCCGATCCCGAGATCGAGGCGATCGTCAACACGACGCCGAACGATGCGCATCTGGCAACGACATTCGCTGCCGCCGCGGCGGGCAAGCACGTTTTCCTCGACAAGCCGATCGCCAACACCGTTTCGGACGGCCGCGCCATCACCGAGGCCTGCCGCAAGGCGGGGGTCGTGCTGGCGCTCGGCTATCAGCGGCGGCGCGAGAGCCAGTTCCGCTGGATCAGGCAGCGGATCGACGACGGCCTGTTCGGCAAGCTCGTCAACGCCGAGGCCAACATCAGCCGCGACCGGCTCGGCAAGATCGATCTTGGCTCATGGCGCTACCAGGCCGCCGGCATGCCTGGCGGCGTGATGCTGCAGATCGGCATCCACTACATCGACGTTCTGGAATATCTGGTCGGGCCGATCCGCGCGGTAAGCGGGCAATCGGCGCAGCTGGTGCTGCCCGGCGACAATCCGGATGTCGCGAGCCTGATCCTGGAGCACGACGGCGGCGCGCTCTCCACATTGAACGCGAGCTACGCCTCGGCGTCCGAATATTACCTGATCAACATCTACGGCCGGGACGCGACTGCCTACTACGATCTGCACAATGGCCTGCGTCTGCTCAAGCGCGGCGAATCTGCGCCCGTGGCGGTGCCGTGCGTCAAGAACGACACCCTGGTCGAGGAACTGGAGGAGTTTGCGGCCGCTGCGCGCGGGCAGGGCCGGCACGAAGTTGGCGGCGAGTACGCGACGAGATCGCTCGCGGTCGTGCGCGCCGGCATTCTCTCGGCCAAGCAGGGCCGCCGGGTCGAGGTCGCTGAGATATTGGACGGTGATCGAAACGTTTGACCGCGTGGGCGCGCGGAGGGGAGCGTGTCATGGGGCGAAGTATTCGTGTCTGGCCGGTGGTCGCGGTCGCGATGACCTTGCTTGCCAGTATTATTCCGGTGTGGGCGCAGGACTACCCGTCCAGGCCGATCACCGTGATCGTACCTTTCCCCGCGGGAGGTGCGAGCGATGTGATCGCGCGCATCGTCACCAACCAGATGTCGAAAATCCTCGGGCAATCCATCATCATCGAGAATGTGAGCGGCGCCGGCGGCACCATCGGCAGCGCGCGCGCAGCCGCGGCCGCGCCCGACGGCTACACCCTGCTGGCGGCAGCGATGGGCTCGCATGTGGCCGCGCCCGTGCTTACGCCGAACGTCAAGTACGATCCGCTGGTGGATTTCGTGCCGATCGGCATCACCGCCCATTCGCCGGCGGTCGTCATCGCGCGCAAGGATTTTCCGGCGAAGGATTTGAAGGAGTTCGTTGCCGTCCTCCGGCAACAAGCGGGTGCCGTGAAACAGGCCCATGGCGGCATCGGCTCGTCCTCGCACATGGCCTGCCTCCTGTTCACCGCCGAGATCGGGGCGAGGCCCACGCTCGTTGCCTATCGCGGGTCTGGTCCGGCGTTGAACGATCTGGCGGGAGGCCATGTCGACTTCCTGTGCGAGCAGTCGGTCAGCGTGGCGGACCAGGTGCTGGCCGATACGGTCAAGGCCTACGCGGTCTCGGCGCCCGTGCGTCTGGCGACGCTGCCTGACGTGCCAACCGCCAAGGAGGCGGGCATCAACTACGAGATGAGCGTCTGGTCCGGACTATTTGCGCCCAAGGGTGTCCCGCCCGAGGTGGTCGCGAGGCTCGCCGACGCGCTCGACAAGGCGCTTGACGACACGACGGTGCGCGCGACGCTGACCAAGCTCGGCGGGTCGATACCAGCCAAGGCCGAGCGCAACCCGGCGGTGTTCGACCGTTTTGTCAGCTCTGAAATCGCGCGCTGGGCGCCCATTCTCGCGGCGACCGGGGCGGCGGAGAAATGAGGCGATCGATGTGGGGCACCGGACTCAATCCAGATTCGATTTCTTGCTGGGTGGGGTGGTGGCGCCGCCTGAGTTGCCGGTGATGGTCCCCGTCAAACTGACGTTTGAATTGAACTCCATTCTATTCCCCGTGAACCCGGGCCATCGTAATGGTTGAGTGACGGGATCGTACTCCCAAGACGAGACGATGCGTGCTATCCTTCCGTCGACGGTGAAGCGCGTACCCCGTTAGGGGTGTCACCTCAGCCTAGCTATGGCTCGGTCTCCGGCCGGGAGGACTACTACTTCACGGTGGCAAGGTAGAGCACGAGCGACGCTATAAATCCGTTCCTGCAGGAGTGTTGCCGATCCCCGGTCTCCGACAATCCGGCCGCGCTGGCGTTTGCGGCGACCAAGGTGGCGGCAAAGGTTAACAAGGCAAGGGTGGACAGAGCCGTGACATGGCCGTCTCCTCCCGCAAACGTCGTGGAAGTCAGCGGCAAAGGGCGGAGGGTGGGTTCGATTGCCCGCTCTTGTCCGGGCGCGTCAGTTTGCCGTTGCGCGGCTGCCTTGACCTTTGGCCGCCCGCGCAGTACATAACGATGACCTGCAGCCGGCCCGCTTTGGCGGATATCCGGCGCGGCTTTTAACCCCCCGAACATGCGAGCCCGCTGGCTCATCCTTCAAGAAGAGGGCTGGGCGTCATAGGGCTGTTCGGATTCCCTTAAAACTCTCAATTCGTCTCACGACGGACGCGGATACCAACGATGGCTGTGAGCCCGTTCAAATTCCTGCAGGAAGTGCGCTCGGAGACCAACAAGGTCACCTGGCCGACCCGTCGCGAGACGATGATCACGACCATCATGGTATTCGTGATGGTGGCGCTGGCCTCGATATTCTTCTTCGCGTCCGATCAACTCATTCGTTTTCTCGTCACTTTCCTGCTGGGCATTCACTGATGGCAACCGCAGCAATTCAAGCGATCGACAAGCGCTGGTATATCGTTCACGCCTATTCCAACTTTGAAAAGAAGGTTGCGGAGTCAATCCGCGAACAGGCGAAGCAGCGCGGGCTCGAGGAACTGTTCGAGCAGGTGCTGGTGCCGACCGAAAAGGTCACCGAGGTGCGCCGCGGTCGCAAGATCGACGCCGAGCGCAAGTTCTTCCCGGGCTACGTGCTGGTGAAGATGAAGTTGACCGACGAGGCGTTTCATCTCATCAAGAACACCCCGAAGGTGACGGGTTTCCTCGGCGCGGAAAACAAGCCGATGCCGATTTCCGAAGCCGAGGCCATGCGCATCCTGCACCAGGTTCAGGAAGGCGTGGAGCGGCCAAAGGCGTCGGTGTCGTTCGAAATCGGCGAGAATGTGCGGGTGGCCGACGGGCCGTTCGCCTCGTTCTCGGGCGTGGTCGAGGAAATCGACGAGGCGCGCTCGCGCGTGAAGGTCGCGGTATCGATCTTCGGCCGCGCGACGCCCGTGGAACTGGAATTCGGTCAGGTCGAGAAGGTCTGACCGTTATCGTCATTGCCGGGCTTGACCCGGCAATCCATCTGCTTCGTAAGAGAGCATCTTACGAAGATCGATGGATGCCCGGATCAAGTCCGGGCATGACGATGAGAGCAGGCGGCAAGTCCGCTTGAGAAGCGCCGTGGAAGGGGACTGACGGTCGCCAGCCGTCATGCGAACCGCACCACGGTCCTGTGAAGCCTCCGGAATCCTCCGGACGCAACATGAGGAGTGATCAATGGCAAAGAAAGTGACCGGATACCTGAAATTGCAGGTGCCGGCGGGGGCTGCGAACCCATCGCCCCCGATCGGCCCCGCGCTTGGTCAGCGCGGCCTCAACATCATGGAATTCTGCAAGGCGTTCAACGCCCAGACGCAGAAGGAAGAAAAGAACACCCCGATTCCGGTGGTCATCACCATCTATGCGGATCGTTCCTTCACCTTCGAGATGAGGACGCCGCCGATGTCCCATTTCCTGAAGCAGGCGGCCAAGATCCAGTCCGGCTCGAAGGCGCCGGGCCGCGACAAGGCCGGCGCGGTGACCAAAGCGCAGGTGCGCGAGATCGCCGAGAAGAAGATGAAGGATCTCAATTGCGATTCCATCGAAGCGGCCATGAAAATGGTCGAGGGCTCTGCCCGTTCGATGGGTCTGGACGTTGCGGGGTAAGGCGCCATGACAATCGGAAAGCGTTTGAAGAAAGCCCGCGAAGGTGTTGATCGCGAAAAGCTTTACCCGCTCGCTGAGGCCATCAAGATGGTCAAGGAGCGGGCCAAGTCGAAGTTCGACGAGACGATCGAGCTCGCGATCAATCTCGGCGTCGACCCGCGTCACGCCGACCAGATGGTCCGCGGCGTGGTGACCCTGCCGAACGGCACCGGCCGCACCTTGCGGGTCGGCGTGTTCGCGCGCGGTGCCAAGGCCGACGAAGCCAGGGCCGCCGGCGCCGATGTCGTCGGCGCCGAGGACCTGGTCGAGAGGGTGCAGGGCGGCAACATCGATTTCGACCGCTGCATCGCCACCCCCGACATGATGCCGCTGGTCGGTCGCCTCGGCAAAGTGCTGGGCCCGCGCGGCATGATGCCGAACCCGAAGATCGGCACGGTGACCATGGACGTCACGTCAGCCGTGAAGGGCGCCAAGGGCGGCTCGGTCGAGTTCCGGGTCGAGAAGGCCGGCATCGTGCAGGCCGGCGTCGGCAAGGCGTCGTTCTCGGAAGAGAAACTGGTCCAGAACGTCAAGGCACTTGCGGACGCCGTTGCCAAGGCGAAGCCTGCCGGCGCCAAGGGCACCTACATCCAGCGCGTCGCGGTGTCCTCCACCATGGGCCCCGGCGTGAAGGTCGAGCCTGGCACCTTGCTGGGCTGAGGGGCCTGAAAACACGTATTGAAGGCGAGGGCGGAATTGGGCAACCAGTTCCGCCCTTCGTGTTTCTCCGGAGCCCACTTGCAGGAAATCCATCGCATGCCCGGCCCTGTCCTGATCTTTTCGCGTTTTCCCAAGGCGATGATGACGCGCATCGGCGAACGGTTCGATTTGATGGACACCGCCGGCAGGCCGGCAACCGAGGTCTTTTCGCCAGAACAACTCTCGCCAGTTCGGGCGCTGATCACGGCCGGCGGAACGAAGCTCGGCGCCGCCGCGATGGACCAGCTGCCCGCGCTCGGCGCCATCGTCTGCTACGGCACCGGCTATGACGGCGTCGATCTCGCCGCGGCCGCCGCGCGCAACATCGCGGTCGGCCACAGTCCTGGGGCCAATGCCGCCTCGGTTGCAGATATCGCCGTGATCCTGATGCTGGCGGCGACGCGCCGGTTGCTCGCGGCGGACAATTACGTCCGCAGCGGCGACTGGGCCGCCGCGAGACCCTCGCCGATGATGCGTCCTCAGCCGGGATTGGTAGGACGCCGCGTCGGCATCTATGGCATGGGCGAAATCGGCCGCAAGATTGCCGCGCGGGTCGCCGGCTTCGAGGCCGACATCGGCTATTTCAGCCGCAGCCGGCATGACGTCCCATACAGATATTTTCCGAGCCTGGACGGGCTCGCGCAGTGGTGCAGCGTGCTGATGGTCGCGGTGCGCGCCGGCCCCGAGACGCACCACGCGGTCAATGCCGACATTCTGAAGCAGCTCGGCGCGGACGGCTATGTCGTCAATATTTCGCGCGGTTCGGTGATCGACCAAGAGGCGCTGCTCGCGGCTCTGACCGACAAGACCATCGCTGGTGCCGGCCTCGACGTGTACGACAAGGAGCCGCACGGGCCCGATGCGCTCACTGCCCTGCCGAATGTGGTGCTGACGCCGCATATCGGCGGCCACACGCTGGAGTCGCATGTGGCGATGCAGGATTGCGTGATCGGGAACCTCGAGGCTTTTTTTGCTGGGACGCCGCTGCCTTATGCGGTGAAGCCCGGGTGATTCGGGCGGTTTTCAGCCCGAAATCCGGCCGTTCAAACTGGTGTGAATTTTGCCCTTGGCAAGCGCCAGGTTAGCAGCTAAAGAGCCGCTCTCCGGACGTGCTGGCTGTCGCCGGCGCGTCCGTGTTCGCATTCCGAAAACCCGCTACGGCAGGAAATCGTTCCTTTCAGGACATCCGGTTGGATTGCTCGAAAGGAAGGAAAACTCGTCGTTGGGGCTTCAATGCGGCAGGGCTGTTCCGGCTTGCCGGATCAACTCGATCCTGTCCGAGACTGCAGGCGCCTGCGACGAAACTTGATGTTTCTTCAATGGCTTAATTGAATGGCCTGCATAGACGGGTGAAAACTGGATTTGGCTTTCGCGTCGTCTTTGGCGGCGATGATGGCTTTGTTTGGTTCGAACCTCGACACCCCGTGGCCGATAAGGGCGCGGGAGGGCAGGCTTCTCAATTGTCGTCTTGCCCGGCGTGTCCTTGGAGACTGGTGTCGACAGGTCAGGCTTTGGGCGGGACGGCGGGTGCAACCCGGCGGTCTCTCCTTAACTGCGAAGACCGCCAACCGGAAAGAGCTTGCTGTGGAACGAGCGGCAAAAAAAGAGGCGGTCGAACAGCTCAGCGCGGTCTTCAAGACCACGAGCGTCGCGGTCGTTGCTCACTATTCCGGCCTCACCGTGGTCCAGATGCAGAAGCTGCGCATGCAGATGAAGCAGGCGGGCGCCTCGGTGAAGGTCTCGAAGAACCGTCTCGCCAAAATTGCTCTTGAAGGCACTGACGTCGCTGCCATCGGCTCCCTGTTGAGGGGGCCGACCGTGATCGCAACTTCCAACGATCCGGTCGCGGCGCCAAAGGTTGCCATCGAATTCGCCAAGACGAACGAGCGGTTCGTCATTCTCGGCGGCTCGATGGGAAAAACCGTCCTGAATGTCGATGGCGTGAAGGCGCTCGCCTCACTGCCGTCGCTCGACGAACTGCGCAGCAAGATTGTCGGCCTCATCGTGGCGCCGGCGACCAAGCTCGCCCAGCTCTCGAACGCGCCCGCGGCCAAGCTCGCGCGCGTCATTCAGGCTTATGCCTCAAAGGGCGAAGCGGCCTGACGCCCTTCGCAAAACTCAAACCCTGGTTCGAACCATTAAGGAAACAGATCAATGGCTGACTTGCAGAAAATCGTCGACGACCTCTCGAGCCTGACCGTGCTCGAGGCTGCTGAACTCGCAAAACTGCTCGAAGAGAAGTGGGGCGTCTCCGCCGCGGCGGCTGTCGCGGTTGCGGGTCCCGCTGGCGGCGGTGCTGCCGCGGCTCCGGTGGAAGAGAAGACCGAGTTCACGGTCATGCTGATGGCTGCCGGCGACAAGAAGATCGAAGTCATCAAGGAAGTCCGTGCCATCACCGGCCTCGGGCTGAAGGAAGCCAAGGACCTCGTCGAAGGCGCGCCGAAGTCCGTCAAGGAAGGTGTCAACAAGGACGAGTCCGAGAAGCTCAAGGCCCAGCTCGAGAAGGCTGGCGCCAAGGTGGAATTGAAGTAAGCGGAGCTTGCTTCAATTCCATCCCCGGGCGAGCAACGCGAGACCCCGGGATCTGGCGACCAAAGACGTGGATGGCCGGGTCAAGCCTGGCCATGACGAGATGAGGGAGCCGGCGAAATCCCAGGCGAGCGCAAAGCGGCCCGGGATCGATCCCGAACCAGCAAGGCTTCAGCCGAACCGGTTCCGGGTGACACAAAGCAAATGGCGTGCAAACGGACGACTTTTTGCACGTCGTACACGGAAATGTGTGGGGATTTGCGGGTATAACCCTCGAATCTCCACGATCGCCGCACCATATTGGCGCGGCAGCACGAAAGCACGGTGGGCGGTGGGAACGGTCGCGATTCTCTTCGTAAGCCGTTGGGAGATAGGCAATTTCGGGCTTTTGCGGTCCGTGATGAATTGGTTCAGACGGGCGGGTGCGGTCCAGCGCCCCGCGCGTCGTTTTGCGTTTTGAAGGTCTGAAGAACAAATTCAGGACTTGGTGCCTGAGCTGGTTTTCCGGAGCCTTTGAGGCGGATCGAAATTCAACCCGGAGGCGGTGGCAGCCGCGCTTCGGAGGATTCGCTCCCCGGGAGCGACGAAATGAGAGGCCACGATGGCGCAGCAGACATTCACCGGTCGCAAACGGGTTCGCAAGTTCTTCGGACACATCAAGGAAGTTGCGGAGATGCCCAACCTCATCGAGGTTCAAAAGGCGTCCTACGACCAGTTTCTGATGGTCGACGAGCCCACCGGCGGCCGGCCCGATGAGGGTCTGCAGGCCGTGTTCCGCTCGGTGTTCCCGATCTCCGATTTTTCGGGAACCTCGATGCTGGAATTCGTCCGCTACGAATTTGAACCGCCGAAATACGACGTCGACGAGTGCCGCCAGCGCGGCATGACCTTCGCAGCACCCCTGAAGGTGACGCTGCGCCTGATCGTGTTCGATATCGACGAGGAGACCGGCGCCAAGTCGGTCAAGGACATCAAGGAGCAGGATGTCTACATGGGCGACATCCCGCTCATGACCATGAACGGCACCTTCATCGTCAACGGCACCGAGCGCGTCATCGTCTCGCAGATGCACCGTTCGCCGGGCGTGTTCTTCGATCACGACAAGGGCAAGACCCATTCGTCCGGCAAACTGCTGTTTGCCGCGCGCGTCATCCCCTATCGCGGGTCCTGGCTCGACATCGAATTCGACGCCAAGGACATCGTGTTCGCGCGTATCGACCGGCGCCGCAAGATTCCGGTGACGTCGCTGATGTTCGCGCTCGGTCTCGACGGCGAGACCATCCTGTCGACCTTCTACAAGAAGGTCCTCTACAAGCGCGGCAAGGAAGGCTGGCGCGTGCCATTCGATGCCGCGCGTTTCCGCGGCTACTCGACCATCAACGATCTGATCGACTCCGACACCGGCAAGGTGGTGCTCGAGGCCGGCAAGAAGCTCACCGTGCGCGCCGCGCGCCAGCTCCAGGAAAAGGGGCTGAAGGCGCTGCGCATGTCGGACGAGGAGTTGGTCGGCAACTACGTCGCCGAGGATCTCGTCAATCCGAAGACCGGTGAAATCCACGCGGAAGCCGGCGAGGAAATCACCGAAAAGCTCCTGAAGGCGCTGAACGAGCAGGGCTACAAGGACCTGCCGATGCTCGACATCGACCACGTCAATGTCGGCGCCTATATCCGCAACACGCTGCATGCCGACAAGAACATGACGCGTGAAGACGCGCTGTTCGACATCTACCGGGTGATGCGTCCGGGCGAGCCGCCGACGCTGGATTCGGCGCAAGCCATGTTCCAGTCGTTGTTCTTCGACGCCGAGCGCTACGACCTCTCCGCGGTCGGCCGCGTCAAGATGAACATGCGCCTCGAGCTCGACGCGCCCGACACCCATCGCACGCTGCGCAAGGAAGACATCCTGGCGGTGATCAAGACGCTGGTCGACCTGCGCGACGGCAAGGGCGAGATCGACGACATCGATCACCTCGGCAACCGCCGGGTGCGCTCGGTCGGCGAATTGATGGAAAACCAGTACCGCATCGGCCTGTTGCGCATGGAGCGCGCGATCAAGGAGCGCATGTCGAGCGTCGATATCGACACCGTGATGCCGCAGGACCTGATCAACGCCAAGCCCGCGGCCGCCGCGGTGCGCGAGTTCTTCGGCTCCTCGCAGCTGTCGCAGTTCATGGACCAGACCAACCCGCTCTCGGAGATCACCCACAAGCGCCGCCTCTCGGCGCTGGGGCCGGGCGGTCTGACCCGCGAGCGCGCCGGCTTCGAGGTGCGCGACGTGCACACCACCCATTACGGGCGCATCTGCCCGATCGAGACGCCGGAAGGCCCGAATATCGGCCTGATCAACTCGCTCGCCACCTTTGCCCGCGTGAACAAATACGGCTTCGTGGAGACGCCCTATCGCAAGGTCAAGGACGGCCGCGTCACCGACGAGGTGGTCTATCTGTCGGCGATGGAGGAGGGCCGCTATCGCGTGGCGCAGGCCAACGTGCCGCTCGACAACCGCGGCCGCTTCACCGAGGACCTCGTGGTCTGCCGCAACGCCGGCGAGGTGCTACCGGTCACGCCGGACAAGGTCGACTATATGGACGTGTCGCCGAAGCAGCTCGTCTCGGTCGCCGCCGCCCTGATCCCGTTCCTCGAGAACGACGACGCCAACCGCGCGCTGATGGGCTCGAACATGCAGCGCCAGGCGGTGCCGCTGGTTCGCGCCGAGGCGCCGTTCGTCGGCACCGGCATGGAGGGCGTGGTCGCGCGCGATTCGGGGGCTGCGATCGCCGCCCGCCGTTCCGGCGTGATCGACCAGATCGACGCCACCCGCGTCGTGATCCGCGCCACCGAGGATCTCGACCCGACCAAGTCCGGCGTCGATATCTACCGGCTGATGAAGTACCAGCGCTCCAACCAGTCGACCTGCATCAACCAGCGTCCGCTGGTGAAGGTCGGCGACACCGTCAAGAAGGGCGACATCATTGCCGATGGTCCCTCGACCGATCTCGGCGAGCTCGCGCTCGGGCGCAACGTGCTGGTCGCGTTCATGCCGTGGAACGGCTACAACTTCGAAGACTCGATCCTGCTCTCCGAGCGAATTGTCAAGGACGACGTCTTCACCTCGATCCACATCGAGGAATTCGAGGTCATGGCCCGCGACACCAAGCTCGGGCCTGAGGAAATCACGCGCGACATTCCGAACGTCTCGGAGGAGGCGCTGAAGAACCTCGACGAAGCCGGCATCGTCTATATCGGCGCGGAAGTGCGCGCCGGCGACATCCTGGTCGGCAAGATCACGCCGAAGGGCGAAAGCCCGATGACGCCGGAAGAAAAGCTTCTGCGCGCGATCTTCGGCGAAAAGGCCTCCGACGTCCGCGACACCTCGCTGCGGGTGCCGCCGGGCGTGCAGGGCACCATCGTCGAGGTGCGCGTCTTCAACCGTCACGGCGTCGACAAGGACGAGCGTGCGCTGGCGATCGAGCGGGAGGAGATCGAGCGTCTCGCCAAGGATCGCGACGACGAGCAGGCGATCCTCGACCGCAACGTCTACAGCCGTCTCGCGGAGATGCTGGAGAACCGCCAGGGCATCGCGGGTCCGAAGGGATTCAAGAAGGACACCAAGATCACCCGGGCCGTTCTCGAGGAATATCCGAAGTCGCAGTGGTGGCTGTTCGCCTCGCCGAACGACAAGCTGATGGCCGAGATCGAGGCGATGCGGAAGCAGTACGACGAGTCGAAGAGGGGGCTCGAGCAGCGCTTCCTCGACAAGGTCGAGAAGCTGCAGCGCGGCGACGAGCTGCCGCCCGGCGTCATGAAGATGGTCAAGGTCTTCGTCGCGGTGAAGCGCAAGATCCAGCCCGGCGACAAGATGGCCGGCCGCCACGGCAACAAGGGCGTGGTGTCCAAGATCGTGCCGATCGAGGACATGCCGTTCCTCGAGGACGGTACGCACGCGGACATCGTGCTCAATCCGCTCGGCGTGCCTTCGCGCATGAACGTCGGGCAGATCCTGGAGACGCATCTCGGCTGGGCCTGCGCAGGCCTGGGCAAGCGCATCGGCCAGACCATCGACGCCTACTACAGCCGGCAGGACGTCAAGCCGCTGAAGGAGACGCTGAAGCGGATCTATGGTGACGACGAGACGATCAAGTCGCTCAATGACAACGAACTGATCGAACTCGGCCGGAACCTCAGCCATGGCGTGCCGATCGCGACCCCGGTGTTCGACGGTGCCAAGGAGGCCGACATCGAGGAGATGCTGAAGCTCGCGGGGCTGGACGCCTCCGGTCAGTCGACCGTCTATGACGGCCGTACCGGAGACCCGTTCGATCGCAAGGTGACGGTGGGCTACATCTACATGCTCAAGCTGCATCACCTCGTGGACGACAAGATCCACGCGCGTTCGATCGGCCCGTACTCGCTCGTCACCCAGCAGCCGCTGGGCGGCAAGGCGCAGTTCGGCGGTCAGCGCTTCGGCGAAATGGAGGTGTGGGCGCTGGAAGCCTACGGCGCGGCCTACACGCTGCAGGAGATGCTGACGGTGAAGTCGGACGACGTCGCCGGCCGAACCAAGGTGTACGAGGCGATCGTGCGCGGCGACGACACGTTCGAGGCCGGTATTCCGGAATCCTTCAACGTGCTGGTCAAGGAAATGCGCTCGCTCGGCCTCAACGTCGACCTGCACAACTCCAAGATCGGACCGGCGACGACCTCCGAGGCGGCCGAGTAACCCTGTGCTTCAATGCCCGGCCCCGATGGGCCGGGCCCCGGCACCTTGCTCGTCACCCGCGGGCAGGGCGCCCACCCGATAGATTTTCGAATTTGCTGCCGGCCTTGATCGGCACGCGAGGAGAAGACGATGAATCAAGAAATTATGAATCTTTTTAACCCGACGACTCCGGCTCAGGTCTTCGACCAGATCCGGATCTCGATCGCGTCTCCGGAGAAGATTCTGTCCTGGTCCTACGGCGAAATCAAGAAGCCGGAGACCATCAACTACCGCACCTTCAAGCCGGAGCGCGACGGCCTGTTCTGCGCGCGCATCTTCGGGCCGATCAAGGACTATGAGTGCCTGTGCGGCAAGTACAAGCGGATGAAGTATAAGGGCATCATCTGCGAAAAGTGCTCGGTCGAAGTGACGCTGTCGCGGGTCCGGCGCGAGCGCATGGGCCATATCGAACTGGCGGCCCCGGTCGCCCATATCTGGTTCCTGAAGTCGCTGCCCTCCCGCATCGGCCTGCTGCTCGACATGACGCTGAAGGATCTCGAGCGGATCCTGTATTTCGAATATTACGTGGTTCTCGAGCCGGGCCTGACCGCGCTCAAGGACCGTCAGCTCCTGTCGGAAGACGAGTACCTCAAGGCGCAGGACGAGTACGGCCAGGATTCCTTCACCGCCATGATCGGCGCGGAAGCCATCCGCGAGATGCTCAAAGGCCTCGACCTCGAGAAGCTCGAGGCGACCTTGCGCGCCGAGATGGGGGAGACCGACTCCGACATCAAGCACAAGAAGCTCGCCAAGCGCCTGAAGATCGTCGAAGCGTTCCGCCACTCCGGCAACAAGCCGGAATGGATGATCATGACCGTGGTGCCGGTGATCCCGCCGGATCTGCGGCCGCTGGTGCCGCTCGACGGCGGCCGCTTTGCGACGTCGGACCTCAACGACCTCTACCGCCGCGTCATCAACCGCAATAACCGCTTGAAGCGGCTGATGGAGCTGCGCGCGCCCGACATCATCATCCGCAACGAAAAGCGCATGCTGCAGGAGGCGGTCGACGCGCTGTTCGACAACGGCCGTCGCGGCCGCGTCATCACCGGTGCCAACAAGCGCCCGCTGAAGTCGCTCGCCGACATGCTGAAGGGCAAGCAGGGTCGCTTCCGGCAGAACCTGCTCGGCAAGCGCGTCGACTATTCCGGCCGCTCGGTGATCGTGGTCGGTCCCGAGCTGCGGCTGCAGCAGTGCGGCCTGCCGAAAAAGATGGCGCTCGAGCTGTTCAAGCCGTTCATCTATTCGCGACTCGACGCCAAGGGGCTGTCGACGACGGTCAAGCAGGCCAAGAAGCTGGTCGAGAAGGAGCGGCCCGAGGTCTGGGACATCCTCGACGAGGTGATCCGCGAGCATCCCGTGCTCTTGAACCGCGCGCCGACGCTGCATCGTCTGGGCATCCAGGCGTTCGAGCCGGTCCTGATCGAGGGCAAGGCGATCCAGCTGCATCCTTTGGTCTGCGCCGCCTTCAACGCCGACTTCGACGGCGACCAGATGGCCGTGCACGTGCCGCTGTCGCTGGAGGCGCAGCTCGAGGCGCGCGTGCTGATGATGTCGACCAACAACATCCTGCACCCGGCCAACGGCCAGCCGATCATCGTGCCGTCGCAGGACATCGTGCTCGGCCTCTATTACCTGTCGATCATGCGCGAGGGCATGCCGGGCGAGGGCAAGATCTTCGGCGACATGGCCGAACTCGAGCACGCCCTGCACTCCAAGGTCATCCACCTCCACAGCAAGATCAAGTATCGCTGGGATGGCATCGACGAGACCGGCAAGGCGTCCCGCCGCTGGATCGAGACCACCGCCGGGCGCGTGATGCTCGGCAACGTGCTGCCGAAATCGCCGAAGATTTCGTACGACGCCATCAACAAGCTGATGACCAAGCGCGAAATCTCCAACGTGATCGACCAGGTCTATCGCCACTGCGGCCAGAAGGAGACGGTGATCTTCTGCGATCGCATCATGGCGCTCGGCTTCTACAACGCGTTCAAGGCCGGGATCTCCTTCGGCAAGGACGACATGGTGGTGCCGCACGGCAAGTGGAAGATCGTCGACTCCACGCGTGCGCTGGCGAAGGATTTCGAGCAGCAGTACAATGACGGCCTGATCACCCACGGCGAGAAGTACAACAAGGTGGTCGACGCCTGGTCGAAGGCTACCGAAGAGATCGCCAAGGAGATGATGAAGGAGATCTCCGCGACCAAGAAGACGCCCAAGGGCGCCGACGCCGACATCAACTCGATCTACATGATGGCGCATTCCGGCGCGCGCGGTTCGCCGGCGCAGATGCGCCAGCTCGCCGGCATGCGCGGCCTGATGGCCAAGCCCTCGGGCGAGATCATCGAGACGCCGATCATTTCCAACTTCAAGGAAGGTCTGACGGTGCTCGAATACTTCAACTCGACCCACGGCGCCCGCAAGGGCCTCGCGGACACCGCGTTGAAGACCGCGAACTCCGGCTACCTGACCCGCCGTCTGGTCGACGTCGCACAGGACTGCATCATCACGCAGGATGATTGCGGCACCAAGCTCGGCATCAAGATGCGGGCGATCATCGACGCCGGCACCGTGGTGGCCTCGCTGGCTTCCCGTATTCTCGGTCGCACCGCGGGCGAGGATCTGCGCGACCCCGCGACCAACAAGGTCGTCGTCAAGCGCGGCACGCTGATGGAGGAGACGCATGTCGACGCCATCCAGCAGGCCGGCATCCAGGAAGTGAAGATTCGCTCAGCTTTGACCTGCGAACTCGTCAACGGCATCTGCGGCAAATGCTATGGCCGCGATCTTGCCCGCGGCACGCCGGTCAACCACGGCGAGGCGGTCGGCGTGATCGCCGCGCAGTCGATCGGCGAACCCGGCACCCAGCTTACGATGCGTACGTTCCACATCGGCGGTGCGGCGCAGATCAACGAGCAGTCTTTCGTCGAATCGAACTTCGATGGCAAGGTCGTCATCAGGAACAAGGCGATCGCGAGGAACAGCGAAGGCCATCTGGCCGCGATGGTGCGCAACATGGTGGTTGCCATCGTCGATGCCGACGGCACCGAGCGTGCGACCCATCGCATCCAGTACGGCTCGCGCATGCATGTCGACGAAGGCGACATGGTCAAGCGCGGGCAGCGGATCGCCGAATGGGATCCGTATACCAGGCCGGTTCTGACCGAAGCCGAGGGCACGATCGCCTTCGAGGATCTGGTCGAGGGACAGTCGATCTCGGAAACGCTGGACGAGTCCACCGGTATCGCCAAGCGCGTCGTCATCGACTGGCGTTCGTCGCGCGGCGGGTCCGATCTTCGTCCGGCCGTCGTGGTCAAGGGCAAGGACGGCAAGGTGCTGAAGCTGCCGCGGGGCGGCGATGCCCGCTACATGCTGTCGGTCGATGCGATCCTCTCGGTCGACGTCAATGCCAAGGTCAAGCCGGGCGATATCCTGGCGCGTATCTCGACCGAAAGCGCCAAGACGCGCGACATCACCGGCGGTCTGCCGCGGGTGGCCGAACTGTTCGAGGCGCGCAAGCCGAAGGACGCGGCCATCATCGCGGAAATCGCGGGCACCATCCGCTTCGGCCGCGACTACAAGAACAAGCGCCGCATCTCGATCGAGCCGATGGACAAGACCGAGGAGCCCCGCGAGTACCTGATCCCGAAGGGCAAGCACATCCATCTGCAGGACGGCGATATCGTCGAAAAGGGCGACTTCATCGTCGAAGGCA
>WNGQ01005127.1_pt1 | contig 23161 bp, 17 predicted proteins | sample 5407661 | NCBI WGS metagenome assembly WNGQ01 (sample SAMN13153382, study PRJNA577476) | soil metagenome | isolation source: 60 cm soil or saprolite under Garry oak tree replicate 2 | place: USA:California | collected 2016-06-15 | reverse complement strand
CCCTCGTTGGCTGTGGCTTCTACGCTGATGACAATGCCGCAGTCTCCTGCACAGGCGACGGTGAAGATTTCACTCGCCTACTGATTGCTAAACGAGCTACTGACATTGTAGCCCATGGAGAAACTGCCCGCGATGCAGCCGCAACAGCAATTGCCTTTCTCGGAGCCAAAGCCACCGGCACAGGCGGCCTGATCATGGTAGATCGAAAAGGGAATATCGGCTTCGCCTGGAACAGCCACAATATGAAGCACGCTTATATCACCGAGGGCATGGAAGGGCCTGTGTCTGGGATATAAGACTGGCTGTTGTGTTGCCTGTTTGCACCAGCTGAAAGAAGGAGGCGGTGAAGAAAGAAGCAGTGAGAAGTAAGCATCTCTACGCTTTCTCTGTTTGTGGAGCGAGTCAACGTCACGGTCAAAATCATCTGGACATGGGATCGCATCGGTGTGTTACTGGCTAAAGGGCGATTATCAAACGGCGTAATGCATTCGCTTGGTAAGACTCTAGCCAGCGCAGAGCTATGGGGATGAAAGCCGCGCTGCCTTCAGACAGAACTTGCTTCTCTTGTATTTCCGCTTTTCTCTCCCTCAAACAGAACAAAAGTATGAGCGGGTATGATCAGCGACGCGATCTACGTCGCCGAATCAAACACCTTCAGCTATGGGCCAGAGAGGAGCCGCCAGCGCGTGAGAGGCGTTTGCTCTCCAATTTTGGCTCTGGCTTGAATGTGGAATGCAGTCAATTACCCCTGGCTGAAGCCAGAGGCTTGTAAGAGCCTGATTGACTAGTCTTAGTGCGCAAGCACTCCGTTCGGGAGGTCATGCGACCAGGGAATGCCTGCTCTAGTCCCCTGCTCTCGCGTCGGTGATTAAAAGCTCTGAGGGATAGGAGCGGTGTTGCCGACAGAACAAGCCTCTTGAACCTTGACGAAGAGCACCACACTCCGAAAGGAGGTACGCGTTATGTTCGCGTATATCGTAAATCGTCACGGCCAACCCTTAATGCCCTGCTCACCACGCAAGGCCCGACTCTTGCTCAAGACAGGCAAAGCCAAAGTGATCAAGATGGTTCCCTTTACCTTGCAACTGCTCTATGGAAGTTCGGGCTACAAACAGGAGGTCTCGCTTGGCGTCGATGCCGGAACCAAGTACATCGGCGTCTCCGCGACGACCGAAAGAGCTGTACTGTTCGAGGCAGAAGCGCACCCGCGAACCGACATCCAAGCATTGCTTGCCACGCGTCGTCAGTTCCGCCGTGCGAGAAGAAGTCGCAAAACCCGTTACCGCAAAAGTAGGTTCCTCAATCGAAGAAAGCCAGAAGGCTGGCTTGCCCCCTCTGTCATACACAAGGTTGCGGTGCACCTCAAAACTATTCGACTGATTCACCACATGCTGCCAGTGAGCCGGACGACCATCGAGGTGGCTCAGTTCGATCTTCAGAAGCTTGCCAACCCGGAAATTGAAGGGAAACACTACCAGGAAGGTCCACAATTGGGCTTCTTTAATACCCGTGAATTTGTGCTCTGGCGTGACCGGCATACCTGCCAGTGGTGTCAGGGCACATCAAAGGATCGGGTGTTAAACGTCCATCACATCGAGTCCAGAAAGACTGGTGGGGATCGCCCCGATAATCTGATCACGCTCTGCGAAACCTGTCACGACCTCATTCACCGCTCCCATCAGGAGCATACGATCCCGCGAAGAAGTGGAGGCTTGCGAGACGCGACTCAGATGGGCATCATCCGCTGGCACATCCACAACGAGACAAAGGCACTGTTTCCAAATGTCCATCTGACCTACGGCTATCTGACAAAGCATACGCGCATCAGCCACAAGCTCGAGAAGTCCCATCTGATCGATGCTCGCTGCATCAGTGGCAACGCGACTTCACAGACGGATGGCACATGGTACCTGATCAAGTGGGTGCGGCGCAACAATCGGCAACTGCACAAAGCCACCATCAGGAAAGGTGGGAAGCGGCAGCGTAATACTGCACCTAAATACATCCACGGCTTTCGCTTGTTTGATTGTGTTGCCTATCAGGGGCAGGTCTGTTTTGTCTTTGGCAGACGCAGTTCGGGCTACTTTGATCTGCGCCTCCTGGATGGAACCAAGATCCATGCCTGCGCCAACTGCAAACACCTCACCATCGTTCAGAAAGCGCACACCTGCTTAGTGGAAAGGAGAGGCGGCATTCCTCCCACGGCTGAACCCGTGGGTATCCTGCTGCCGAAATCATGAATTGCAGCGACTGCTCAGGCTCATATGTGTGGAACGCGTGGCAGGGGTGGCGGTGACTTTTACCAATCGTTTAACCAGGTTCGGCAGGTGGTAGATTGGTTTTGCCTGGAACAGCCAGCACGTCAGGAACCTATTCTCCTCAAGGGGATGGGCTTGCATAAAGCCTTGCTTGACTAGCCTCAGTGCAAACTACGTTGGGTGAGTCATGATACCTACAGATGCTTACTCTAGTCTGTAGCTCTATTGTTTACGGTTAAAAGTTCTGAGGGTAGGAACGGTGCTGTAAGCGTAAAAAGCTCATCCAACATTGGCGAAGAGTACTGTACTCCGAAAGGAGGTAAACGTTGTGTTCGTTTACGTATTAAATTGCCACGGACAACCGTTAATGCCATGTCAACCAAGAAAGGCACGTTTACTCTTGAGAGAGGGCAAGGCGAAAGTGGTAAACATGGTTCCCTTTACGATCCAACTGCATTATGGCAGCAGTGGTTACACACAGGCAATCTCTCTTGGTGTCGATGCAGGCACACACCGGATCGGCGTTTCCGCTACCACTGAGCAGCAAGTGCTTTTCGAAGCAGAGGTATTGCCGAGAAGCGACATACAAGAGTTGCTGGCCACCCGTAGTCAGTTTCGGCGAGCGAGAAGATGGAGGAAAACACGCTACCGCCAGGTTCGCTTTCTGAATAGAAAGAAGCCTGATGGCTGGCTCGCGCCATCTGTACGGCACAAAGTTGAGGCGCATCTTAAAACGGTCCGGCTGGTTCACAAGATCTTACCAGTTCGCAATACTCTTATCGAGGTAGCTCAGTTCGACATTCAGAAAATCCGTCACCCTGAAATTGAGGGAAAGGCGTACCAGGAAGGGCCACAGTCAGGCTTCTGGAATGTCCGTGAGTATGTGCTGTTTCGTGACAATCACCGCTGTCAGTGGTGCTGGGGGAAGTCCAAAGACCGCATCTTGAATGTTCACCATATTGAGTCACGAAAGACGGGTGGGAATAGCCCTGATAACCTCATCACCCTGTGTGAGACGTGTCACGATCTCATTCATCGAACACAGCAGGTACACAAGATTGTGCGCAAAAGTAGTCCGTTCCGTGATGCAACTCAGATGAGTATCATTCGCTGGCGCATCTATGAGCAGATCAAATCACTGTTCCCGAAGGTACATCTTACCTACGGATACATCACGAAGTGTACCCGCATCTCGTATCATCTTGAGAAGTCACACCTGATCGATGCACGGTGTATCAGCACACATCCTGGTGCGAACTCGGATGGTACCTGGTATCTGATCAGGTGCGTGAGGCGAAATAACCGTCGACTGCACAAAGCAACCATCAGAAAAAGAGGAAAGAGGCGGCGCAATACGGCACCTAAATATGTTCACGGATTCCGGTTGTTCGATTGTGTGAGATATGAGAATGCTGCCTGTTTTGTCTTCGGAAGGAGATGCAGTGGTTACTTTGACCTGCGCACCCTGAGTGGAACGAAAATCCATGCCAGTGCCAGTTACAAAAAGTTGACGATGATCCAAAGATCTTCGGCCTTGTTAGTAGAAAGGAGAGCGCCATTTTCTCCTGTCGTCTCAAGACAGCTAGATCTCAAGACTGCTTTTTGATGAAACATGCTTACATCACATTAAGCCTGCCAGAACTCATGGCCGGAACATAGAAAAACCATCACATTCCGCGTAGGGACGGATTGGAAGTGGACGATGGTCGGGGATGCGTGCGTCGCCCTGATGCTCTATATCCAATGTTCATTTCTTGTGCCTATTGCGTGCCCGCTACACCGCTCAGGTTAGGGGACTTGTCTTCTTGCGCTGCCCTACTCGCGCTTGCTCAAGTCCCAAACGCGTAAAGGAAGCCGTCGAAATCCCCAACATAGAGAATGCCATTCGAAATAGACGCAGGCCCATAGAAATGGGAATTACTATTTGTATCAGCGAAAGTAAAGAGAGTATGCCCATCTGATGCAGCAACCACAACACATGTATTTCCCTCTCCAACAACAGCCACGCCCGGAACCATCGTAACAGCGCCAACTACAGGGCCTTGCTTCATACAATGCTCCCAGATAAATTTCCCTGTAGCGGGATTGACAGCACGCAAACTCCCTTTACAACTAGCGCCTCCAATAGTCGTTTGCCCACCAGCTAGATACAACGTGGACCCGTCCCAGGCACTACTCGAGATACTACCATCTCCACAGCTTGGGCCACAACCTCCTCCAATGATGGCTATTTTAGCGCTCCACACATAACCATGGCTGATAGCCGTACGATCCAGGGTATAGTAAATGCCGTTCTTGTTTACAACACCCACCAGAGAGCGCGTAACGCCTCCAATAACCGCGCTGAAGAGCGTGGGTGTCGCTCCAAAATCTCCATCGCTTACCTGCTGATTTAGGGGTACTTGCCAGGAATCGATATATGACAAATTCGACGCCTTAACTTTGACCAGGGAAATTGTATAAGGCTCCTTGCTTGAGCATGAACCTGGATTCCCCGTCGCGAAATAAACGCTACCATCGCCCGCATCAATAGTAGGGGAACCCCATACTCCACCACCTCTACAACCATCAGGCACAACATTGAACGTGTTCTGTATCGCTCCTGTCGTGGCATTCAGCTTGAAAAGCTTGCCCTGCACTAATGGACAATCCCCGAGCGAAGCGAGACCTATGTAAATGCTGCCGTTATAGAAAGCTGGTGAACTCCAGATGAAGTGAGCAGGTGACGTACCTAAAGACGTTTTCCATATGATTGCACCGGTATTAGCGTTGAGTGCATAGAAACTCGCATCGCCTCCGCCTACAAAGTCCACAGGCGTGCTCTTCCCACCAATACTCACAGAAGCAATCGTAGCTGTGCCAGCTATACCGACAAGGTTATTGCACTTGCTACTAAATGTATAGCCAAGGCTAGCCTTCCAAACCTGCGTACCATTTGTGTTTGTTGCATGTTCAATGCCATCCCATGAACCCCAGTAAATCATTCCGTTAGCCTCTACTGGCTGTGCACTGATGAAGTTCACGTTCATATATCCACCCGCCTGGTATTTCCACTCCATCTTCAGTTTAGGTGCCGAGGTAACATTAATGATAGTTTCCGCGCTATTGAATCCGCTGCGCTGAACATTCTCCAAGTATGTCGGCCAGTCCCCTGCTGTCGCTGCATGCACAGCTTGAAATCGTGGAAACATCACGATCATGCTAGCCATCATGATACCGAGCGCAAGCATGATGAAAGCTGTATTTCGCGTTTTTCTAAAAAAGCAAACCATGATTGCTTTACCTGGCCTCTCAAGCGGATTAAAAATCTTAATGACGAGTTTAAATGCTGCAATGTAAAGATAATGTTGAGGAACGGTTGTGAAATGGTTATGAAAACAAAAAAGGTTGAGAAGATTGACAACCGTTATCCGAAACTTGGACTTTTATAGGCAAGCTATCCTCGTCCGGTTCGATTCCTGGTTCCCCCAGGGCAGTTTCACCTCTCGTTTCCTCAAGGCCAGAGCTGCCCTGTCCCCAGGCGTCAGTTCCCGTGTAACTCACGGTACGCCACAGTTCGGGCGAGTGCGGCTAAGTTCTGTGCCGCGTTCAAATCTCTGCCGCGTTCAAATCTCTGCCGATGGTTAAACCGCATTCCTCGCAGAGAAACACCCGATCAGCAAGCGTCAAATTGGGATGCCGCCAGCCACAGCCTGAACACGTTTGTGAGGATGGCTCCCACCGAGAAGCCACCCGCACGAGGCACCCGGCATCTTTCGCTTTGTACGCAATCTGCCTGCGAAACTCATACGAGCCCACATCGGCAATAGCTCTGGACAAATGCCGATTTTTCAACATACCCGAGACATTGAGATCTTCAATCACAATCACAGCCGGTTGCTGGTCAGCTGTCTTGTTTTTCGCGACCAATCCAGTGGTGGCTTTGTGGAGAGCATCTTGACGAACGTGAGCAATGTGCGCATGCATGCGAGCGAGTTTCCGTTGCGATTTTTTACGATTGGCTGAGCCTTTTTGTTTGCGTGAGTGCCAGCGAGAAAGTCGTTGAAGTTTCTTCAGACGTTTACGCAAAGCTTTGGGATTGGCGATTTCCCGGCCATCAGAGACCGTGGCTAAGGTTTTCACGCCCAAATCGACCCCAATGATCGGCCCGGTGGCGGGTTCTGGCTCTGCCGGTTCCTCGTGGACACAAATGGAAATGTACCACCGTCCGGCTTGTTCGGTGATGGTAGCACTGCCAATCTTGACATTGCGGGGTAAGTGCAGTTTTTCTTTCAGGCGCAGGGTACCAAGCCTGGGAAGCTGAATGCTCTTTTCAAAGACGTGAATAGCACCAGTGAGACGAAATCCACCGATGTCCTTTTTCCGACTCTTGAATTTGGGATAGCCGCACTTCCCGCGCCATTTGCCTTGTTTTTTCAAGTTCACTTTGCGAAAGAAATGCCTGAAGGCGTGATCCAGGTCGATCAGGGCCTCCTGCGGCGCACATTTTGAGACTTCGTACATGTAGGGAAACTCAGTGGCTTTCAGGGCGTTGAGCTCTCGATGCAATGTCCTGGCATCAGGCATCGGCTCACCTTTCGCGCGAGCTTCTTCTTTGCGAGCAAGTCCCCAATTGTAGGCTTTCCTGGCACACCCGGCGTGCTTGAGACAGGCGGTGATTTGCTCGTTATTCAAGTCAAGTTCCGTCCTGTAGCCGCGTTTCCTCATGGCCCATCCTCAGCTTGCATGACATGCTCTACACAGTGCTTAATCCGTTCTGCACGCCTCTTGCTGCCAGGCCTGCTGTAATTGCGAGTCGCCATGCTAGTGATGATACTTACAAAATCGTTGACCAGATCATCCTTGGTTTCATCGGGAAATACTGCTTCCATCTGGCGTCCCTGCGCTTCCATCAGAGTTGTGATGTAGTTCCATCCAAAGCGCGTACTCCGGTCTTTATGCTCGACAATGATCGTCCCAATTGTGGGATCAGCCAGCAGCTTCAAGAATTTCGGGCGGCTCTCATTGAGGCCAGAAGCTATCTCTGTCACTTCTTTGGCCACCTGATAGCCGCGCGCCGCCGCATAATCGCGCAGTCGATGTACCTGGCGCTCCAGTTCGCTTTTCTGATCGGCTGAGGAAACCCGCGCATACAAGGCAATACGCCCAGTTCCAACGCTCATCACCTCTGGGTCGCGCACCACCACCATTCCAGTGGGTGCCTGCCTTGTACCACCTCCACGCAGTCTTGTAACTAATACCGACTTTCTTGGCATACTGGCTTAATTTCATGTCTACATTTTACTAGGTAGATGTCCATGAAAGTCAATAAATATGAAAATACTTTTTCATCCGTCAAATTAGAACAACAGGATCGTATCAGATCCAGGTTCGTGTCCCTCTTATGCAGCACCAAATGCGGTAGCACGGTGACGAAATGCTCATCAGAGATTTTGCTTAAGAGCTTTCGAAAACTGCTTTGAAAAATAAAGCACACCTTCATAGAGATATGTTGGTATCGAACACCTCCACCATCTACAGGTCTTTTGATGCTCTTTCATTTCTCGATGTATCCGGCTCTCTCCTCTCATTTCAAACACTGCAAATTGAAACCTATTCATACTTTTCTGAAATCGGGATAGAGTTGTACTATTGATATGCAGAAGCCATAGCTTTGTCTACCACTTTGTCCAGGACAATTTCATCTGAGATAGCTTCTTGAGCCAATTCCTTACCACCGAGCAATTGGCATGCTAAAAATGTCAACTAACTAGTTTTACTCATCAGCAATTGTCAGTTTATGCTAAAAATCCTACGATGCTGGTGAGCAAATAGGCCTAAACTCTAGCGAGAAGAGGGCAAATCATTCCAATTGAGCCTGAAAATGGGTCTCTTCTCTGCCTCTTTCCCAGGCGATTTTTCTCTCACAGGGCCAGGCGCTCAGGTTATCTTTCTCGCAGCGTTTCTTCTGTGACCGATCAAAATCCACCTCCTCTTCTGTCCCCACTAGAGGTAGTCTGGGCCGTCATCGTCCCGCAAAGCATCGGGCATATTATCCGACTGCTGCATGTGAGTTGGAGGAGATACAGGAAATGATGGAGATGTGGATGCTTCCAATCTTTCCCTCGTACTCGTTCCATTCTGGGCAGACTGAGATGGTGGTTTTGTTTGACTCTGCTTATACGATTTTGACGATTGTTTCTCACTCGTCCCATGCGATTTCCTTTCGTGGGGCTTTGACGATGCAGGAGACGTTGAGTTAGCAACGCCTGAAGTTGTGGAATCCTGTGGTGGGGAAATTGCCGGATGCCCCGTCTCCCGATTTTTTGCCAGTTCTTCCTGTTCTTGCTTCTGCTTGCCACCAGACTCCAGCTTTGCCCGTTGAATCTCTTCTTGTTGGTGGATGACATCCCAGGCCTCCGCAGTTTGCCGACTTGTGATGGGTACCCGGACGATCTGTGCTTGCTGGGCACGGCCACGGTTGATCCAAAACGCCTGCCCCTCCTCTTGCTGCATCACAGCATTAACCGGTACCTTCCAATCCCAGCGTGGGCGGATATGCCTGCGCATCGTATAGTCCTCGTCATTTTGCTCAGACCAGGAGGTCTCTAAGCGGAAGCGTTTGCCCGCCCTTTTCGACACCTGAAAGGGGTCGCTGCACGAGTGCAGGATGTAGGTATTGGTCGAATCCAGGATACGGTCAGCATACTCGGTTGGTCCCAACCCGGCATACCCTTGTGCAGCGATGATGATACATCCCCCGAAGGAACGCACCTGTTCAAAGAGCACACTTGTCTCTTCCCGCATACGCAGGGCATTGAACTCGTCGATGATGAAGAGGGTGTTGATTCCTGAGCGGCGGCGTTCCGCAATGTAGTGCATAAAGTCGTACACCAGAAAGCGACCGAGTCGCGGGGCCTCCTGACGTAGAGTGAAGCCGCGTACGCGCAGATAGACGGCATCGGCATCCTCATAGGTCAGTTCTCCGTCAAGTTGCCCACGCATGGCGTTGAAGAATACCTCATAGCGCATCCGCACCTGTGCGAGCAGGTGCTTGTCCAAGCGCAGGACCCGCTCATAGAGGCGCGGATCGTCCTTGTAGCATTCCTTCAGGCGATCGGGCTGCAAGTTTGCCAGGAAATGGTCACTGCTTCGAGGGATAGTCGGGGTATGCAGCGCCAGGAATACAGCGTTGGCAGCTACATCGCCGTAGAACTGTGATTCAGAGAAGTCGATCACCGCGAGCAAGCGGTTCTGTAGTTCCGTCGGGGTCCCCTGCCACCCATTATAGTATGACGAAGGGAATACTTTGATCGAACGAGCACCGGCAACTTGCATGGCCGCAACAAATCGAGCGGCATTGTCTCCCTCCTTCTCCTCCGCGCGTTTTGACTCGCCCTTGGCATCAAGATAGATCACTTGCATCTGGTATACCTTGTACGCCCCATAGGCACAGCGGTAGAGCGTCTCTGTCTTGCCGCTGCCCGTTGCACCTAAACAGACCGCATGATGGTGCAGTGCCGCCAGCGGGAAAGTAAACAACCGTTTTCGACTCCACTGCAGGTCACCCATGGTAGTTCCATCCTTCCGTCTTCTACGCTCGGTTTTTATTCAGCGTTCTCGTCATCAATCGAGACTCCAACCACCAGATGCCCGTTCACGGCATCTGGTATGCGTTCTGGATGGTGAGTGCGTCGGGTAGCCTTGCTTTTTGACCGTGCGACGCGGCGTTGACGCTCCCATTCCTGTTGGTGCAGGAATCTTACACTATCACCATTCCCACTGTTTTCCAGTGTGCGCCAGAATGCAATGATAGGTGTCATAACCAATGTTCGTACCCATACTGGCCAGGTTTCTAACCAGAGTCGAGAAATATTCCATTGAGCGATATCGGCGTGATGCCTCTTGATGGCTAGCACGTAATCCGTCAATTGAGCTATGATCATCCTGTCCAGCCCGTGTGTTGAAAGGTAGAAGATAAGACCTGCTCCTATCAAGGTGAGGACGAACCAGAGGGGAAAACTCCATGGTCGTGCCGAGGTGAGCCTATCCCTGGGCTGGCTCGAGAACTGCTACGATAATTCTTATGATACCCCATACTCATGTCCATACTCCCCAAGATCGTAGAGAACAAACGGTTTCCGCATTTCTGGCGTGAATGTCTCAAGCAGGATCTCAATTTTTTTCTTCGCGGGCCTGCTCGCAAAGTACCAAACAGATCTGTACCCCATAGCTAAGGTGCGGAGCGTTTCCTCAAGGATGCCCTCATCCTTCAAGCGACGCTCCACTTCGATAGCGGTGATCTTGCCATTCGTTGCGTATAGAATGGCATCTGGTACATGCGGTTGCTGTTCTCCCTTCATTGGCCGACCCAGCTCACGCCTGATCTCGCGCTCCGATTTCCAGGTATCCTGGGAGCGCTTCTCTTCGACCGCCAATCGGACCTGATTGACATAGTAGAGATGCGGTACGCGTACGCTGGCGGGCTGACCTTTGCTATAAGCGAATGGCGCACCAATCTCGCGTAGGCCCGCACGGGAAAGCCATGTCCAGAGCCTGTCTCCATGGAGGATGGTACCATGCTCGATCAGACCGAGCGCTCGCCAGCGCTCCAGAGTATCGTAGGTGCGCTCCAGGGAAAGCCGGTCGGTTCCAGGTTTCACCTTGACGCGGTCCCGCTCCGGAGTGTGGCGCAGCAGAAGGCGCTGAAGCTGATCAAGCCGGATAGCGAACTGGTGTGCAATCCACAGGAGACAGATCACATCGCGGGCTGTGAGCCGAGGACCACGGTCGTGGCGCCGGCGTGTACCTTTCTCCAACTGTTCCCTCTCCCTTTCGGGAATGAGGGAAGGCTCATCGTCAACGATTGACGATAGATGGTCGGTCTCTTCAATCGTCATATCGGTTACTCCTCGTTTTTCATACGAAAAGAGGGAAGGAAGAACTCCTTCTCCGCTGTGCATGGAACGACGCATCGGATCATCGCGCGCTTATGGCTTGAGTAGTGCCATGAGCAACAGCATCGAGTAGTTGATCTTCGTGCCTTGCTGTGCAGGGAGTATCTCGTCCCGCCCTGGAAGGTGCACGCAAGGCAAATGCGCACTCCTATGCCTACCCACAGGTCTACCCATAGCGAATGACCGTACTGGACCATACTTTGACACATCTCTTCTTTCTCCCTTTTCACCAGCGATATCCCATAAGGCGCAACTCCATAGAACATCTGAGCCGACCAGTAGCAATCTTTCACCTGTGAGCCTCCTGGCTCTCGATGTCCACTCAAGCGCATCTAGGCTGGTAGAGGCGTGTACGGCGTGCAAGGTATGCAGGCTTGTGGAGAAACTAGCTTCTCTTCGCCTACTTGTTCCAGATCAGAGGTCGGCTTTTCAGAGCAGTCTACACACTCTGCACGTTCCTACGCGCATCTTATCCGCCTTCCTGCTGCTAAGGCGGATTGAGTGCCTGTGTAGGGGAATGGTCCAGCAGTCCAATTCCTCTATAGAAAGTTCCCTGGTTATTCCGCTGCTGCTGGAATTTTCGCTTTATTTCCAGGCCAAAGGCGGTCCCGCTCATTTTCCTGGTGATGTTATTGTCCTCTGCCCATTGCATATAGCGCTTGAACAGCTGCGCCGACTTCACCCGGGCCTCTGGTGCCAGAACACAGCAGTCGGCGATGAAGTGGTGGAGTGTGTCTTCTTCCTCCCGGTACGCTGTCCGCTCATGGAGCACACCTGGAGGAATTCCGAGCCCGTACTGCTGCCAGTCCAAACATCCCCGTACAAGCCAGCCGAGAATGCCGCTGGCTTCCGATTGCAGGGTCGTTCCCAGTTCCCGATCGCGCTCGCGCTCGCGTGAACATGCGGGATGATCAACGAAGCGCAGGTGAAACGTAATGGGGCACAGGCGCTCCCAGAAGGCTTTATCATGTGCGTCGGCATGAGGCTTATTATTGGTCAGCAGGAGCAACAGGTGAGATGGTTCAAAGGCATACTCCTTGCCATAGAGTTGTCGAGCCGGAATCGTGCCTCCTCCGGTGAGAAACTTGACCTGCCCGATGTCAAACCTTGCCCCTTTATCCGTCTCGCTCGCCCAGGCGATCCGCTTGCCCTGCAGCGAGCAGAGGTGCGGTTTTGCCGCTCCCGGCGTCCCTTTTCTACCGCTGGAGAGGATGACATCGTTGGAGACGGCCCCGACAGTATTGCCAAGCACGTAGTGGAGCACGCTCATCAGCGTGTCTTTCCCGTTGCGTCCCTCTTCACCGTAGAGGAGCAGGAAGACGTGCTCAGCCACGTTGCCTGTGATACCATAGCCCAATGCGCGCTGCAGGAAGGCAATCAGTGCAGTGCGCTCTTCATCCACACGATCTCCGAAGATTTCCTGAAGGAAGCGCTCAAAGCGAGGGGCTTGCACCCCGATTCCCTGCCACGTGGTCGGGATGATTGTTCGGACGTAGTCGTCGGGGATACCGTCCCTGAGCAGTCCTGTACGCAGATCGAGTACCCCTTCAGAGGTTCCCAGGATCCAGGGGTCGGTATCCCAGCGGTCCGAGGTGACTGCCAGGCGCTCATCGGTGCATGCAAAGGCGAGCACGTGGTTATTTCTGCCTAGCCCCCGCAGGGCAAAGGCTCGTCCCGTCACTCCTTTGAGGAGTTTCTTCAGCAGGCGCTTTTCGTCCTTTTCCTGCTCTTCCTCTTCTTCCAGGTGTACGATATCTTCGCTGTTCTGCTCGCCCAGGCGAGCATTCAGATCCGCGGCGACCTTCAAGTAGACGCTTGCCAGCGGGCCAGAAACCAATTGGCGCACCCTTCCGACCTCATCGCGCCTCCAGAAGTGCCCTTGCCAGAGATACCACGCCTTTTCCATGTGGTCATAGACGCACTGACCCTCAAACAGGTATGCGAACAGCAGAGCATCTCCCCATTCATCTTTTCGATAGCAATCCAACACGAGCTCCAGATCGGCCTCCGGGATGTGGACGGCTCGCGTAGGCTGTCCAGGATGGGGAGACGCAATTGCGTCCCTGAGTGGGGAGCGCCGGTAGGCGCTCTTGAGCGACGCGAGCGCTTCCCGCTCTGTGTAGGCTTCCCGTTGTCCCTTTGCATTGATCGGGGGCACGCGCCGCGTATATGCCTCCATTGTGAGACGGGCCTCTCTTTCGGCCACACCCGAATCTCTCAACTGACATGCCAGCCAGAAGCCTGCATTATTGCGCCCTTCCATTCCCACCCGCTGTAAGGCCTTTTCAAGGAGTCTTGTCTTGGTTGGGATGCGTTGCTGTAATGCTGTTTCGGAAGGGACATGTCGCGTGGTAGACATGGGGTCGGGCGCGTGCAGCAATCCGAGGAGGCGGCGCAGATCATCGGGGAGCGTTTCCAAGGGCTCCAGCTGCGGCGCCCGCAGCCACTCGTAGCGCCCGACCTCATTGCGTCCGCAGAAGGCTGCATACCCGCCATCGGCCCGAATATCGAGGCCGGGCCACCGCTGGCCGAGTTCCCTGGCTGATTTTCCATTCAGCGTCCTCACAGGCCACCTCGGATGGGCGAAGTAGATGTGGTAGCCACCTGAACCGGTACGTACATGAGGAGCGAGACCGAGCTGGTGGAGTAACCGCGTTCCTTCGCCTCCGTCAAAATCCAGTACGATCACCCCGCTTAACGCACCGGTAATCACTGCCCATGCCGGAGAAGCGTAGTGCCTGGCCCATGCCAGCAGAGAGGCTTTGCTCGCCCGTTGTGTTTGATAGGCATGCCACGATAGCCGCCTGGGCGTTCCATCCGGATGCATCCCGCCGATTCGCGGTGGCTTCTTCTCTTGATCGAGCGGGAACACAGACCAGTCGTACTGCTCAAGCGCCTCAAGCGCTGTCAGGTGCGGTGCCTGAGTGTTCCACCTGGCGGGAAGACCAGCCTGTGCATCACTTCCCTCGTGTCTGTGGAGCAGCATGTGATCATCCTGATCGTCTGATACCGTGTGGTTCATAGTCTCTCCCTTAAGAACTGACTTCCGAAAGCACGAAGCCGGTTCCTGACATTTCCAAATTATCGCGGAGTGCGCGACGTGCGGCCGCGCACGTTCCCTCCGCGCCCTCGACAGCCGAACGTTTCTGCGGAACGTCGACAGAAGTGTGCGGCCCAACTGCACCCTGCTAGGGGGCCTGTCCATGTTCAAGCGGCAGATCGATCAAGAAGAGACCTCCCGCTCCACGTATATCTCTTCAGCACAAACTCTTGACCCATCGACAATCCTACCACTTGTTCCCTGCGTGAGCCGGGCGCATTCTTCGAGAAAGCGGCGGGAGAGGTCCCTGACGTGTGAGAGGCGGGTCCAGTCATCGGCTTCAAACGCCAGGACATCAAGGGGTGAGGGCCACTGGGACAAAATGGAGTGCAGGCTTCGTTGAAACTCACTCGTGATCTTGTACCAGTTGAGGCGAACGTGCCGCTCGTGTTCCCCCTCGAGGCGTTCCGACGCGCCCGCCCTGACCTCATCGTGCAGCTCCGACACCTGTTTGGACAGGGTATCTCGCTGCTCGGTCAGCGTGACGATGTTCTGCTGCAGGGTATCCAGTTGCGCGAGGATTTCTGGAGGCACGACGTGCTTTTCAACTTCCCTGATCTCGACCTGTGGTACTGGCATCTCGCTGAGATGCTGCCGCAATCTCTCGAGGTCACGGGTCAGTTGTTCGACCGTCTCCTGTCGCACTTGCGCCTCCGCGTGGGCCTGGCGTTCCGCTACCCTGGCCCGGCGCTCAGACTCCCTTGCTGCCCTGATTGCATCAAGCGTTGGGGGGAGTTGTCCCGCCTCGACCTGCTCGACAAGAGCCTCGGATGAAGACGCGAGCTCGTAGAGCACGCTCGCAGGGAGTTGTAAAATAGTTTTACAACTCCCGCCGAATTTGGACGCGACTTTCATAAAGTTGTAGGCTGATTGCCGAGAAAAATCAAATTCAGCACGCAGCCAGGCGGAGAACTTCATCTCGGGCAGTCGTTGCTGCACCATGAGCAAGTTTTCTCCGATCATGATAATCTCCTCGGCGGTTCGTCTCATCAGCCCATGAATTTCGTGGGTCTTACGTGTTAAAAACTCGCGTGTCTCTTCATCTAAATCACTAAAATCAACGGGCTGTTCTAAGATATCAGCCATCGTGCAGCTCCTTCGCTTGAGCAAGCAGTGAGAATGGTAAATGCACGCCTTGAGGCAAAGGTGGAAGAGGATCAGAGCTGGCAAACAGACATTCTTTCATTCGTATGTCTGTTTTATCGTACATCTCATCAATGATTCGTTGAGCCTGTTCAGGGTCCCTTTGGATATGATGGACGAGCTGTGCCAGCTGCCCTGGCAAGGTATGGAGGATGGTGAGCCGCCCCATTTCGCTGCATACCCAGGGATCAACAAAGGTCTGCCTCCCCTCCTTCGTAAAACGCTCGTATTTCTGCTCCATGATGTGCCGAACGACAACAAGGATCAACACACTTCGGAGCCATTGACGCTGGACGGGTGATAGAAGCAGGCGGTAACGCCCAGTATGCTCATTCAGAAGCCATTGTTCACACACATCCACTATGTACTCTGCTACCGAACTGAGAGGATACTCAATGTATTCGAGATTGACCAGCTCGAACAGACGTTTCCGTAACGCGTAGATGTCAATTGCACGAACGGTTATGGAGACCCCTTTGGGAGAGTTAACAGTTGTGGTTGGAGCGACCCCATAGTCCTTGAGGCATTTTAAGAAGGTCGCACTCCGACAGACCTCTAGTGCTTTACGTTCAGCATACCGCTCTAGCAACATTTGGTGTGCTGTATCAGATGGTGTCTGCATTGTTCATCCTCGCTTCTCTTACAATCATCTTTTCTCTCCTGTTTCACCAGAAAGGTGATCAGTGTTCATATCGCTCTTCCTAAAGAGACACTACCAGCGCCAGAGGTATGTCTATCCCGTTTCCCCTTTTATCTGTGCGCTGCTTGTTCTCTTTGCTGTCCTTCCTACGACAATTCAGGACAATTCAGAATGAAGGTCTCATAACGAGGTATGGGAGACTCTGGTTATGAGAGATCAGAGTGGTAAATCTCTGTACCTCGTCTATGAAGAGTCTACCAGGGATAAGGGGTGGTGTCAGCGGACATTTGGGGTCGTCTAGGGGACGTCTGATGTCATCTTGTAGCACTGTAGTTAAAGGTGTACAATGGATAAGGAAGCATACAGACCGAAGAAAGAGTTGGAGTATGCAGAAAAAAAATAATTCGGCAGAAAGTTCACTCAGTAGTGCGCGCATTGCACAAGGGTTATCTCAACAAGCATTGGCAGACCTTGTTGGCGTCTCAAAAAAAACCATTGGGAGATGGGAACAAGGAAAACAGCTTCCTTTTGCCTACAATCGGCCATCACTCGCAAAACATCTCAAGATGAGACCGGAGGAGTTGGATACCCTGCTTCAAAGGAGAGAGGGTGAGGCACCGTCCGGTCGGGAAGGGGATCAAGAACAATCACCACATCGGCAATGGTATATGCCTCATCCGCGAAATGAGTTTTTTACGGCACGAGAAGAATTGCTGGCACAACTGAATGCAGCATTCTCTTCCAGTGAAAGCGGTGTCATGAAGCAAGTTCTGAGCGGACTACCCGGAGTAGGAAAAACCCAAATTGCTATTGAGTATGCGTATCGATATCGCGAAATGTATCAAACGATTCTGTGGATAACGGCTGGCACAAAGGATGCCATGCTCTCTGACTTTGTTCGCATCGCGTCTCTGCTTTGCCTTCCTCAGAGGCGTGATCCTGATAAGTGGCGTACGGTCGATGCAGTAAAACAATGGCTGAATAGCCATGCAAACTGGCTCCTTGTGCTCGATAATGTCGATGATCCCAATGTCATTCGAGATTTCCTTCCACAAGAAGGCAATGGGCACCTCTTGCTTACGACTCGCGATTCAGAGGGCATCACGACACTCTCTGTCAGAAAGATGGAGATCGAAGATGGTGCAACACTTCTTCTCCGCCGCGCGGGACTGCTCGCGCCAAAAGAAGAGCACGATGACTCGTTAGAGAGTAACCAGGCGCAAGCCAGAGCAGTTTCGGAAGTGATGGATGGACTTCCCCTTGCTCTAGATCAGGCGGGTGCTTACATAGCGGAAGCACAATGTAGCCTTGCAGAATTTCTCACATTTTACCGAGAACGACGAAAAAAGCTATTACAAGAGCGAGGCAGAAATCATAGCGGCCATCCTCTCTCCTTCACAACTACTCTTTTCCTCTCGTTTGAAAGGCTCGAACTGGAAAATGCTCTCGCTGCGGATATCCTTCGTCTGGGTGCCTTCTTACACCCAGACAATATTCCCGAAGAATTTTTTATGACGGGTGATATGAATGACGTTGAGCATTTTCAGCCAATTGCCTCAAGTGAATTTCTTCTCACTGAAGCGATCAGAGGGCTTTTAAGGTATTCGCTGGTATATCGTCTAAAAGACGCAAAGGCCATTGGTGTCCACCGCCTTGTTCAGGATGTGCTTCGGGACCACATGGATGAAGAGATTCAGCGTTGTTGGGCGGAATATGCAGTTGGAGTTCTGTCTCAACTCTTCTTTCCCTTAGAGGAAAAGGCTTTCAAGCGCTACGAACGCTACATTGCTCATGCGCTCATTTGCCTTGATTATATTGATAAATGGGAACTGTTCGATGAGCGCACATTTCGTCTCCTATTTCTCTCTGGTTTCTATTTACGCGAACGCGGATTGTATTCTCAAGCAGAGCCCGTCTGTCAACATACACTTGATATTGCTCAAAGAATTTTCCCTTCAAACTCTGCATTCATTACGATGAGCCTTGAAAATTTGGCAGTTCTCTTTACTGAGCAAGGAGACTACGATAAAGCAGAAATGCTGTATCGACGTGCATCTGAGAGTAGTTCAAGTATCTCAGATATAGCTCTGAAGACTAGCATTCTTTACGAGCGAGCATATCTCTACAAGAGGCAAGGAAAATATATCGAAGCGTTATCGCTCGCTCAACGTTTGTTCACAAGATTAGAGACGCTTTCTGAATGGGAAAACCAGATACAAATCAACGCGCTCACCTTTCTGGCAGAGTTATATTGCCTTCTGGAGGAGTACGAGCAGGCTCCCTCCTTTCTCATGCAAGCAATTACCATATACACCAGTAACAAAGATGCTACTACGTTGGATGGCACGCACCTTTTGAACATCGTCATGTTTTACTTACATAGACAGGGGAGAGATTCGGAGGCGGTGTTGCTCTGTCAACCTGTGTTGGAAATGGCTGAAGTATTGTGGGGACCCCAGCATCCTGATACAGCTCGAATTTGCACAAATATTACCGAAGTTTACATCGGCGTAAGGAATATGGTAAAGGCAGAACAGTACTGCAAACGGGCGATAGAGATTTACCAGGCAACAGACCAAGCAATACAGCTTCCTCGTCCTCTTTGTTATCTCGCCGTAGTTTGTATAAGCCAAGAACGATACTTTGAGGCAGAAGCTTATTTCAAACAAGCTCAAGCGATTGTAGAGGAGAAGTTCGGACCAGAAGACAAACAGATGCACGCGATTTTAACAGGATTCATCAACCTCTACCGATTAATGGAAAGGGATGAGGAAGCCGAGATGCTCGTCAAAAGGGTTCAGAGCATAGAAAATTGGCGGTAATAACATTCCCTTTCACAAGGTTTCCATATCTGTACCTGTGGCATCAGTCCCATCGAACGCACCAGGAGCATAAGATCGAACACTCTTCTAAAGGCTTTCGAGATGCAACACAGATGGGCGTCATGCGCTGGCACATCTACGAGCAAGCCAAAGAGCAGTACGCACATGTGCATCTGACGTATGGGTATCTCACAAAGTGTACGTGTATGACACACCAGTTGGAGAAATCCCACCATGTCGATGCGCGCTGTTTCAACGGTCATCCTCTGGCGCGCTCGGATGGCACGTGGTATCTCGTCAGTGACCCAATCCTCTGAAAGGGGATAGGCTTGCATCCTGTTGAGCGTGTTAGCTCAGGCTGATGTAAGCTTCATCTGACTAGACGAGAGTCGGCCTCATACAGGCTGGATACAATCAGTCTGGAAGTTACTATGATAGGAGCGAATACATAGGTGCCTTGAGATACTTGTCCTAGTCTGAAGCTCTGCGGTTGGTGGTTAAAAGTCTTGGTGGGTAGAGACGGTGCTACCAATACTCAAACCGCTCACTATCCTTGTCGAAGGGCACCTGACGGGTGTGCAGACCCGGATGCTGTTTTCTTCAGCGTCTAGCGAGAGGTACGACTGCACTTCGTGCCTTTCTTTCCTCCCACCGCCTAAAGGCTGGTGGGTCTCCAGAAAGGATTTTTGATGACCCAGCCTCTCAACGGTATACGAATACTCGACCTCTCCCGCCTGCTCCCAGGCGCCTACACTTCACAAATGTTAGCCGACTACGGCGCAGACATCATCAAAATCGAGGAACCAGGCAGCGGCGACTATGGACGTTTTATGCCTCCACAGCTAGCGGGGGGTATGAGCCTGTACTTCGTGGCCATCAACCGCAATAAGCGCAGTATGACCCTCAACCTGAAATCGCAAGCAGGGCATGAAATTTTCCTGCGCCTGGTGCGCCAGGCCGATGTGGTGCTCGAAAGCTTCCGGCCAGGGGTCATGGATCGTCTGGGCCTTGGGTATGAACAGCTCAAAGGGGTAAATCCGGGGCTGGTCTACTGCGCCATCAGCGGCTATGGACAGGATGGACCATACCGCCTGCGTGCAGGGCATGACCTCAACTACGCGGGCTACGCCGGACTGCTCGACTACAATCGCGGACCTCGTGGCGAACCCGCCATGCCGCCAACCCAACTTGGTGACCTCGCAGGCGGCAGCTTCATGGCCGTAATCGGCATCATGACAGCCCTCTACGGACGCACCCAGACCGGCGAAGGACGAATGATCGACGTCTCAATGACCGAAGGCGTCATGTCCCTTCTACCCCTCACCGCAACCGCCTATTTAAATACAGGCCAGGCGCCGCAGCCTGGAAAATCACAGCTCGATGGGGGACTACCCTGCTACAATATCTACGAAACCCAGGACGGAAAGCACATCACCCTGGCCGCACTCGAATACAAATTCTGGCACACCTTCTGCACACACATCGGACATCTTGAATTGCTGCCATTCCATACACCAGTTGGTCCAGGCGAACGCGAAGAGGCTATAGATATGCTGCGCGCTATTTTCAAGACGAAGACACGCGCTGAATGGCTCGCGGAACTGGCCGACATCGATGCCTGTGTCGGCCCCCTCAACACCATCGACGAAGCCCTAAACGACCCCCATGCCCAAACCCGAGGGACAAGCGTCACCTCCGCGCCAATAGACGAAACCGGCACATCATTTCATACCCTGCCTAGCTTCCCCCGCATCTCCGGCATCGAAAACGAACAACGCTACCCACCTCCCCAACTAGGCCAACACACTACCGAACTTTTGCGCGACATGGGTTATAGCGATGACGAGATTGAGGGGTTAAGAGAGGAAGGGGTGATATGAAAAACCACCACGATATAGAACAAGCCCAAAAACACATGGACGGATACCTCCATGATCTCAAAACCATCGTCAACATCGACTCCGGCACTTACACCAAAACAGGCATCGACCGCGTCAGCGCATACCTCCAAAACCGATTTCAAACACTCGGATTCTCCACCCGCTTCGACAGGCAAGAACAGTATGGTGATCACCTCATCGCCACACATGCAGGCAAATCACAGCATGGCCCCCGCATAGTGCTAATTGGGCACATAGACACCGTGCTCCCCGATGGTGAGGCAGAGCGCCGTCCATTTACTATCAACCAGCACAACGGCATGCGCATCGCTACAGGCCCCGGAGTCCTCGACATGAAATCAGGCGTACTCATCGGCATGTACGCACTTCGCCTCTTAATCGAAAGCCAGGAAGCGCATTACTCGAACGTGACGTTCATCTGCAACAGCGACGAAGAGATCGGCTCTCCCAGCAGCAGACCACTCATTCAAGAACTGGCGCAGCAAGCCGACGCCGTCTTAGTCCTGGAGCCTGGCCGTGCCGCGGAAACCATCGTCTCTTCGCGCAAAGGCTGCGGCCAATATCGCGTTGAGGTACAAGGTGTATCGGCTCATGCAGGTGTTGAACCTGATCGCGGTAGCAATGCCATCCTTGAACTCTCTTACCAGGTTCAGAAAATGCAAGCGCTCAACGGCACCATCCCTGAGGCAACACTCAGTGTTGGCATTATCCGGGGCGGTGAGCGCACCAACGTCGTGCCAGATTATGCCTACTTTGACATGGACGTGCGAGCGAGCGATCAGGCTAGCGTCGAGGCGCTGGAAGCTGCCATGCGCCAGGTCACCTCTCAGAACAAGCTGCGGGATACACGCATTACGCTCAGTGGCAGTATGCTTTGCCAGCCTTTTGAACGCAACTCACGCAACAAACACCTGGTTGAGCTGGCAAAGGAAGCAGGAAGTGAACTTGGCTTAAAGATTCAGGATGTGGGCAGTGGCGGGGCGTCCGATGCTAATACGACTTCGGCGATGGGGGTGCCTACGCTGGATGGATTGGGGGCGGGTGGTGGACTGGCTCATAATCCGGGGGAGTTTATTGAGTTGGATTATTTGCCGGCGAGGGTGGCGCTTGTAGCAGGCCTGATAAGGAGAATTGAACCCAACCTGTAGTACTCTTTCAAACTTGAAATGTAGGGGCATCCCTTGCGGATGCCCGGCTCCCCGTCTATTCATTGTATCCCCCAATCCTCCGTAGGCGCCGATTTACGATATATAATCATGCATTTTCTATTATCTATTGAAAATACCGCTCACATACCGCTCATTTTGCACGTTATTTTGAAGCACAACCATTGGTTTATTGGGTAGATGTTGTATTTTTTGGTTGATGAGTATTGTGTTTAGGGGTGTAGCATCCGCGGGTGACGGACGAGTATTGGGAGAACCCTACCGATTTCCAGAGCGCGACAACAAGTACAGCTGTGTCATGCTGAGCACATTCGTTACACTCAGTGTAAACTCCATGAAGTATCTCTCTGCCCACCGAGCCAGATCCTTCGCTTCGCTCAGGATGACACTGTGTGACTTTTCAAACTGTCAAGGACTATTCTTCACATTTGAACCATGCCTTAACAAAATAAACGGTATATTGTGAAAGGCCACGGAAGGCCGATAAATCGGCACCTACGGGTGTCTGAGTTATTGTGTTAATCCACATTATCGGCCTTCTAAGGAAATCACACCAGCATCCGCAAGAGCGAGAGTAGTCCTTTCAGCATGCAAACGCCGCTTTTTCAGACGCTGTAAGCCTTTATCCGTTCGTATCTTCTTACTTGACGTTTAAACTAACACGAACCTAGCTGAGCCATATGATAGATGGCTCAGAACCAAGAAAGACGAGGAGAAATGAAAAAGATCAGTCGAACAACCTCAGGCAGAGGCTCTCTGTGTGCTCTTTTTCTGCTTTTTGCTCGTTTTACGAATCGCCGGATGACGTGTCCTGGGCTTGGGATGAAAGCCTTTGGCCCGTCCCGGTGCTTTTCCACGCAGTTGTGGCGGTCGAGCAGGCGTCCCCAACTGGTGCAAAAGGGTGGGCATAGCCCGTCGCACCTGCGCCAAGGTCCGAACCGAGGAGCGTGTCTCCCACGGTCGATAGCACCCCTCCACCAGAGGACGGGCCAGCACCAGGAGATTGTGAGCGCAGGCGACTATGTGCGTCCAGCGTTCAGTCCGTTGCGGGGTACTCAGCCGTGGCACATCCCAGAGCAACTCCTGTTTGTCAAAGCGATAGCCATGCTCATGCGAGTAGCGCAACCGATACGTCGGGCTGATCTCGGCCAGAGGAGCAGAGCGATCGCCTTTCCAGACAAACCAACTGATCTTG
>WNGQ01003339.1_pt1 | contig 23169 bp, 20 predicted proteins | sample 5407661 | NCBI WGS metagenome assembly WNGQ01 (sample SAMN13153382, study PRJNA577476) | soil metagenome | isolation source: 60 cm soil or saprolite under Garry oak tree replicate 2 | place: USA:California | collected 2016-06-15 | reverse complement strand
AGAAGAAGTTCAAGCACGAGCCTTCGTACCACGCGGCCGCGGGCTACGCGGGCTGCCTCATCTATGCCGAGGGCGTCAAGCGCGCGAAGAGCCTGGACGCCGATCTCGTCCGCGCCGAGCTCCTGAAGCTCAAGATCCGCACGGCCTTCGGAGACTACACGGTGGACCAGGACGGCTTCCAGACGGCGCACAAGATGGTGATGATCCAGTGGCAGGACGGCAAGCGGGTGGTCGTGTGGCCGGATGACCTGGCCAGCGGCAAGCTTCGCTTCCCCACGCCGCCCTGGAGCCAGCGGTAGCCTGAGCCCTTGTCCGTCATCACGCCCGCCATGCTGGGCCAGGTCGTCATCTCTGGCCTGCTGGCGGGCGCGCTGTATGCCATGGTGTCATCACGCCCGCCATGCTGGGCCAGGTCGTCATCTCTGGCCTGCTGGCGGGCGCGCTGTATGCCATGGTCGCCCTCGGGCTCGGGCTCATCTTCGGCGTGATGCGCGTGCTCAATGTCTCCCACGGCCCGCTGCTCATGCTGGGGGCGTACACGACGTTCTGGCTCTTCCAGGGGCTCGGGCTGAACCCCTACCTCTCGCTCCTTGTCACGATGCCGCTTCTCTTCCTGGTCGGCATGGCCCTGCAGCGTCTCTTCGTCCGACGCGTGGTGGACGCCCCCGAGCTCTCCTCGCTCCTCCTCACGTTCGGGGTGTCCATCGCCATCGTGAACCTGGCCCAGCTCGCCTTCACGGCCGACCTCCGCTCCGTGGAGTACCTGACCGGCTCCTTCGTGTGGGGACCGTTCGCCTTCTCCAAGTCGCGCGTCATCGCCTGCGCCTTCGCCATCGTCATCACCACCGCCGCCTTCCTGTTCCTCCGGAAGACGCGCCTCGGCAAGGCGGTGCGCGCCGTGTCGCAGAGCCGTGAGGTCGCCCAGGTCTGCGGCATCGATGTCGGCCGCATCCACATGCTCGCCTTCGGTATCGGCTCGGCCCTGGCCGCGGCGGGCGGCTCGCTGGTGGCCGTCATGGTGGCGATCCAGCCCGAGATGGGACAGGTCTACACCTTCAAGTCCTTCCTCGTCATCGTGCTGGGCGGGGCGGGGAACTATCCGGGGGCGCTCCTGGGCGGCCTCCTCCTGGGACTGATCGAGCAGCTCTCCTCGCTCTTCCTCACCACCCAGGTCAATGAAGCGGTCGCCTATGTCCTGCTGGTTCTCGTCCTGCTCGTGCGTCCCACCGGCCTCCTGAAGGGCCGCGCGTGAAGCGTTGGCTCTCGTCCGGCTTCTGCGTGCTGCTCCTCGGGCTCGCCCTCTATCCCTTGGCCGGCACCGGCTACGGCATCCGCTTCATGCTCCAGCTCTTCATGTGGATCGCTCTCGCCCAGTCGTGGAACCTGATCTCCGGGCTCACGGGCTATGTGTCGTTCGGTCATATCGTGTTCTTCGGCATGGGCGCCTATACCGCGGCCATCCTCATCGCCAAGCTCGGCTGGCCCTGGCTCCTGGCCAGCCTCGCCGGCGGCGTGGGAGCGATCGTGCTGGCCACGGTGATCGGCTGGCCCTGTCTGCGCCTGAAGGGTCCCTACTTCGCCATTTCGATGCTGGGGCTCAACGAGGTCCTGCGCGTGGCGGTGTCCTATTTCGAAGGGCTCACGGGCGGGGGCAGCGGGCTCTCCCTCCCGTCCCTCTACGCCAGCGTGGCCATCTACTATTCCATGGGGATCGTGGCGCTCGCCGTGACCGCCCTCGCCTATGTCGTCGTCACCTCGCGCTTTGGGCTTCGGCTGATGACGATCCGCGAGGACGAGATCGCGGCGGAGGCCATGGGCATCGATACCTTCCGCTACAAGCTCTACGCGTTTCTGCTCTCCGCCGTCGGCCCGGGTATCGTGGGCGGCCTCGCCGCGCGCGATCAGAGCTATATCGAGCCGGTCTCCGTCTTCCCGCTCATCATGACCATCACGATGATCGTGATGGTGCTCTTCGGCGGCAAGGGCACGATCTGGGGGCCGGTGCTCGGGGCGGTCCTGCTCTTCACCCTCCAGGAGATGATCTGGTCCCGCTTCATCTATGTCCACCAGCTCCTCTTCGGTGCCATCATCGTCATCGTGGTGCTCTTCATGCCCCGCGGCATCCTGGGCGTCCTGCAGCAGAAATACAATCTCCCCCGGACCATCTGACGAATGTCTTTCGGCAACGGTTCGTCGGCGGGCGGCGGCGAGTGGGGCAGGGGGCATCCCCCGCGGACCCGTATCTTCTGCGCGCCGCCGAAGCCAAAGACCTCATTCTCGTGGCTCCTTACGAGACGCTCCCGCGGGTCGCGAGTCAGCGTGGTCCGCGGGGGATGCCCCCTGCTCCGCTTGCCGCACTGCCGGCACGCACAACGCTGATGCCACCCATTCTAGAAGTGGACCGGGTCGTCAAACGCTTCGGTGGCGTCACCGCCGTGGATCACGTCTCCTTGAGCCTGGAGGCCGGGCACATCTACGGCCTGATCGGCCCCAACGGCTCGGGCAAGACCACGCTCTTCAACTGCATCACCGGCGTCGAGCAGCGTGACGAGGGCGAGATCCGCTTCAAAAGGCGACGGATCGACGGGCTCAAGCCGCATCAGGTCTTTCACGAAGGCATCGGGCGCACCTTCCAGATCATCCGGGTCTTTCCCGAGCTCACGGCGCTGGAGAACTTGCTCGTGGTCACCACCGATGACTACGCGCAGGCGCGCGAGCGCGCCCGCGAGCTCCTCCGCTTCGTCAAGCTCGAGGGGTTGGCCGGCGAGTACGCGGGCAATCTCTCCTACGGCCAGCAGAAGCTCGTGGAGTTCATCCGCGTCCTCATGACGGACCCGGAGCTCATCCTCCTCGACGAGCCGGCGGCGGGCGTCAACCGTACCCTCCTCAACGACCTCCTGGATGCCGTGCGGCAGCTGCGTGATCGAGGCAAGACCGTGCTCCTCGTGGAGCACGACATGAAGGTCGTGATGGGACTCTGCGAGACGGTCTTCGTCCTCGACCACGGCGAGAAGCTGGCCGAGGGACCGCCCGGCGTCATCCAGACCGATGAGCGAGTGATTGAAGCCTATTTTGGTCGCTAGCGCCGGCCTCGCCCTCTATCTCGTCTGGCGCTCCCTGAGCTGGCCGCTCATCCACGATGCCCCCCTGATGCACTACGTCGCCTGGCTCATCACCCAGGGCGCGGTGCCGTACCGCGACGTCTTCGACATGAATCTCCCCGGCGTCTACCTGGTTCACCTGGCCGTGATCAAGACGCTGGGGGAAGGGAGTGTGGCCTGGCGGCTCTTCGACCTGGGGTGGCTCGCCGCCACCGCCGCCGCGCTCTGGGGCTTCTGCCGGCGCATGGGTGATGACTGGAGCGGGCTCGGCGCCGCGCTCCTGTTCATCCTCTATCATCTAGCCGGCGGCGCCTGGCGCGCGGGCCAGCGCGATTTCCTGCTCGCCCTGCTCCTCGTCCTGGCGGCCTGGGGTGTGGCGCGGAGCTGGGAGACGGGTGAAACCCTCGTGCCGCTCGCGTGGGGGGGTCTGGCGGCGGGCGCCGGCATCATGATCAAGCCCCACGTGGCGGCCTTCTGGCTCGCCTGCGCGCCCATCGTGATCCTGGGCGCGAGCCGGGCGCGCCGCTCCGCCGTCGCCGCCGTGGCCGTCTGGACGGGCGCCGGCCTCGCCGTCCCCGCGCTCGTGCTCGGCTGGCTCGCGATGCGCGGCGGGCTCGGCGCCTTCGCCGACATCACCACCGGGTATGTCTTGCCGCTCTACAGCCGAGTAGGTGGTGAGCCGATCTGGCAGGTGATGCGCTGGCACGCCTACGGCTGGCAGATCTGGATCTGCCTGGTTGCCCTCGCGCTCCTGGGGGCGGCCCAGCGCATCCCCGCGCCGTATGGAATCAGGCGCGCGCTCGCCGTCCTGGGCGCGGTCTATGGCGGCTGGCATTTCACGAGCCAGGGCAAGGGATGGGAGTATCACCTCTACCCGCTGGCTGTCTTTCTCTGCGTCCTCGGCTCCATGGCCCTGGCCCCGGCCTCTCGGGCGACGGCGAGCCGGTGGAACGTCGCGCCGGGTCTGTCGCGGGCGGCCAGCCTGGCCGTCCTCGTGACCGTCGTGGCGTTCCTTGGCCTCAAGGGCGTGGACGCCGCCGATGCGCCCTGGATCGCAGCCAAGGAGCGGCGCGTCTCGGCGCTGGTGCGTGACCTCGAGCCGCTCGTGGGCCCCGGCGGCACCGTGCAGGTGATGGACGTGACCGAGGGCGGGATTCACGCGCTCCTGCGCCTGCACCTCCGAGAGCCCACGCGCTTCCTCTACGACTTTCACTTCTTTCACGACGAGGGAGACCCGCGCATCCAGGCCCTTCGCGCCGAGTTCTCGCGCGGCCTCGAGACGCGGCCTCCCGTTGCCGTGGTGATATTCCGCGACACGTGGCGCCGCGCGGGCTATGCCCGGCTGGAGGCGCTGCCGGCAGTCGCCCGCCTCCTCCAGACTGACTACCGCCTCGCCGTCGAGGGCGACGGCTATCGGATCTATGCGCAGCGAAACCGTTCGTAGAGTCATTCGCGCCTACGACGACTGGATCGTCCGCGGCTACTGCTGGGGGCGCTTCTGGATCCTTCGCCAGCGCTTTCTGGACGAGATCGGCCAGTATCTACCCGAACGCGGACGAGTGCTCGATCTCGGCTGTGGATTCGGCCTCTTCTCGCTGTACTACGCCAGCGTGCTGCCCGAGGTCAGGCTCCAGGGGCTGGACCGCAATCCGCGTCGCATCGCCATGGCGCAAGCGGCGGCGCGGCGGCTCGGCCTTACCAATGTGAGCTACGACGTGGGCGACGTCATGGACTTTCGCGGCGGGGAACGGGTTGACGCGGTCTACATGCTCGACATCGTGCACCACATTCCTGCCGACGCCGTTCGGCCCCTTCTCGAGCAGGTTGCCAAGGTCCTGCCGGCGGGCGGGCTCCTCCTGATCAAGGACGTGGACCGGACGCCCGCCTACAAGCGATGGTTCACGCATGTCCTCGACAAGGTCATGGATCCGGGCACGCCAGTGCGCTACTGGGACGCGGATGAGCTGATGGCCACGCTGACCGAGAGCGGCTTCGGCGTCCGTCGTCACCTCATGGTGGACATCTTGCCGTACCCGCACATTCTCTACATTTGCGTGCGCCAGTGATGGCGCCGCCGCTCCTTCTGCAGGCGCAGGGGCTGACCGCGGGCTACGGCAAGCTGCCAATCCTCCATGACGTCTCCCTCGACGTGCGCGCGGGCGAGATGGTCAGCATCATCGGCCCCAACGGCGCCGGCAAGTCGACCGCGCTCAAGAGCATCGTCGGCTTCGTGAAGGTCTCGAGCGGGCACGTGCGCTTCGACGGCCAGGAGATCACCGGGCTGCGGCCCGATCAGGTCTTGCCCCGCGGCCTCGCCTACGTGCCGCAGGGGCGGATCGTCTTCCCGCAGATGACCGTGCTCGAGAACCTCGAGATGGGAGGCTACATCGAGCGCGATGGGCAGCGCATCCGCGAAGCCCTCGAGCAGGTCTTCGGCCTCTTCCCCATCCTGGGCGAGCGGCAGCGCCAGAAGGCGGGCACCATGTCGGGCGGCGAGCAGCAGATGGTCGCCATCGCCCGCGCCCTCATGACCCGGCCCAAGCTCATCCTCCTGGACGAGCCGTCGCTGGGGCTCTCGCCCAAGTTCGTCTCGCTGATCTTCGACAAGCTCATGGCCATGAAGCACTCGGGCTACACCCTCGTGGTCGTGGAGCAGAACGCGGCCAAGGCGCTGGCTGTGGCCGATCGCGGCTATGTCCTCGAGCTCGGCAGGAACCGCTTCGAGGGGACGGGCGCGGCGCTGCTGGCCGACCCTGAGGTGAAGCGTCTTTACCTCGGCGGGTAATTTCTGTATGGTGTACCGGGCTCAAGGGAGGAGATAGACTCGAATGGATCGTTTGTTGCGGCCTTCTGCCGCCGCCGGCCTCGTCATCGCCATTGCCTTCATCGCTCTGCTGGTCGGGTTCCCGAGCTTGGCCGCCCGGATGTCAGCCAATCGCGTTCAAGCCGCCACCGCGCCCTCTTCCGGCAAGACGGCCTCCACGGAGCCGGCCAAAGTCGAGCACGCCGGCGGCGGGCACGCGGGCGTCACGGACAAGGCCATTCTCGAGCGGGGCAAGCAGACCTACACGAAGTATTGCGCTTCGTGCCACGGCGACGCGGGCCTGGGCGATGGCCCGGGGGGCGCCAACCTTCCCATCAAGCCGCAGAATCTCACGCTCGGCGCGGTGATGAACCCCCTGCCCGATCACTTCCTGCACAAGATCATCGCGGATGGGCCCCAGGCGGTCGGGCTGTCCGAGCTGATGCCGCCCTTCAAGCCGCAGCTGGGAGATCGTGCGATCGACGAGGTCATCGCGTATGTCCGTACTCTGGCCAATCCGCCCTACGAGCCCGAGCGGGTGCTGCCGGTGGCGGAGAAGCGTGAGGGTCCCGTCCAGCCCATCCTGTTCAGCCACGTCATCCACGCGGGGTCGTATCGCCTCGACTGCCAGTACTGTCACACGGGCGCCCGGCGGAGCAGCTCGGCCGGCTTGCCGTCGGTGGAGCGATGCATGGGGTGTCACAAGATCGTGGCCGCCCAGGGCAACGCGCAGGTGCAGAAGCTTCACGCGTTCTGGGAAAAGCAGCAGCCCATCCCGTGGGTGCGCATCTTCAAGATTCCCGAGCATGCGCAGTTTCCCCACAAGAATCACATCGCGGCGGGGCTCCAGTGCCAGACCTGTCACGGCCGCATCGAGGCCATGGAGCAGGTGCACGCCAAGACGGGACAGAACATCGTCAACGATCTGGCCAACCTCTCCGGGATGGCGATTCCGCCCACGAAGCTGACCATGGGCTGGTGCGTCGAGTGCCATCGCGCGGTGAACGACAAGGGCGTGCAGGCGGTCCAGCCCGTGGGCGACGCCTGGGGCTCGGCACCCAGGCCGCCGACGGCGGACGACACGAAGCCGCGCAAGGCGCCGCTGGAGTGCGTGGCCTGCCACCATTGATGGCGGGCGCCAAAACTTAGGGCAACCCCGCTTACCGCAGTCCCGCCACCCCCTCACCCAACCCTCTCCCCCTCACGGGGGAGAGGGATTTTTGTTTCAGATCTTGAATTCATCCCTCTCCCCTCAGGGGAGAGGGCAGGGTGAGGGGTGGTCGTGTACGATGTCCGCCATGCCGTCGTACAAGTTCGTCCAGGTGGATGTGTTCACCGACCGCGTGTTCGGTGGCAATCCGCTCGCCGTGCTCCTCGACGCGCGCGGGCTCGACGACGCCCTCATGCAGCAGATCGCGCGCGAGATGAATCTCTCCGAGACTGTCTTTCTGTTCCCGCCCACGCGCCCTGACTGCGTCGCCGCCCTCCGGATCTTCACGCCGGCTCGCGAGGTGCCCTTCGCCGGGCATCCGACCATCGGCACCACCTGGGTCCTGGCCGCCCGGGGCATGGCGCCCAAGGGCGCGGCCCGCTTCACCCTGGAGGAAAAGATCGGGCCCGTGCCCATCGAGCTCGAAGGCGATCCGGGGCGCCCGAGCTTCATCTGGATGAGCCAGCAGGACGCGACCTTCGATCTCGCCCTCGAGAACCGTGAGGCCGTCGCCCGCGCGCTCGGCCTCACTGCGGCCGACCTCTGGCCCGCCGTCCCCATCCAGCCCGGCTCCACCGGCAACAAGTTTCTCTTCGTGCCGCTGCGCGACAAGGCGACGGTGGACCGCGCCGTTCTCGACGTGCGCGCCATGCTGGAGGCCATGGGCGAGCGGCTGCGCATGGGCATCTTCGTCTTCGCTCCCGATCCGGACGCCGCGGCAGGCCGCGTGTACTCGCGCATGTTCGGCCCGCACAGCTCGGGCATTCCGGAGGACCCGGCCACGGGCTCGGCCAGCGGCCCGCTCGGCGCCTACCTCGTGCTGAACGGGATGGTGAAGGGGTCGGGCGACGTGAAGATCGTGAGCGAGCAGGGAGCCAAGATGGGCCGGCAGAGCTTCGTGCACATCCGGCTCGCCACGCGCGGCGGCGCCGTGACCGACATCAGAGTGGGCGGCGGCGTGGTGCCCGTGCTCGAGGGCGAATTGAGGATCTGATCCGTCACGTGGTAGGCGAGAGAATCGCGGTCAGGCTCCGGAGGTCGGGGCAGCCGTCGAGCGTTTCGACCATCTGGCGCACGGAGTCGACGCGGTCCTCGGCGAGGACCAGTCGCGCGCAGTCGCGGAACTTCTCGCGCAACTGATCGATGGTCAACGGATGGCTGGGATGGCCCGGCACCGGGCGCGGGCCCAGAGCGACCTCGCGGCCGTCCCGCAGCTGAAGCGTGACACGCGTCCACATGTGGCGCTCGAGCTCGCTGGGGATCTCCGGATCCACCACCATGCGCGTGCGCTTCATCAGCTCCCGGATGGCCGGATCCTGCGCCTTGTCGTCCTGGAAGGTCTGCATGCCGACCTTGCCCTCGCAGAGGGCCGCTGCGGCGGAGAACTCGCCCGAGAACTTGGCCTCGAGTCCGCTCTTCGGGTTCGAGTGGATGAGGATGCGCGGCACGGTCGGATGCACGCCGATGGTGACCCGGGCGATATCGTCGGGCGCGACCCGGAGGGTCCGCTGGAGCTCGAGGGCGCTGTCGATGATGGAGTGAGTGCAGGCGCAGGACGGATAGGGCTTGACGGCCACGCCCGTGGTCAGGATCTTCCAGGGCGCCCCCAGCCGCTCGAGGGCGCTCTCCTCTCGCTTCCCGGCGCTCAGGACGGCGAGGTAGCCCTGCGGTCCCTCGATGGCCTGCTCGGAGGCAGTGAAGCCTTCGCGGGCGAGCAGCGCCGAGAGCACTCCGCTGCGCGCCGCGTGGCCGGCGTGAAAGGGCTTGGTCATGGTGCCGAAGTTTTCCTTGAGCCCCGAGGCCTGGGTGGCCGCGATGGCCAGCGCCGTCCGGGTCTGCGCGCCGTCGAGCCCGAGGAGCCGGGAGGCCGCGGCCGCCGCGCCGATCGCCCCCAGCGTCCCCGTGGCGTGGAAGCCCTTCTCGTAGTGCGCGGGGTTGATCACCTCGGCCAGCGTCGTCTCGACCTCGAAGCCGAGCAGGAAGGCGTGCACGAGCGCGCGGCCGTCCGCGAGTGCCAGCTCGCCGGCCGCGAGGGCCGCCGAGAGGACGGGCGCCGAGGGGTGGCCCAGCATGGCGAAGTTGGTGTCGTCGAAGTCGAGCGCGTGCGCGGCTGTGCCATTGGCGAGGGCGGCCCACACGGCGCCCGTGCGTCGCCGCGTGCCCACGATGGTGGCGAGGGGCGCGCCGCCCTCGCTTTCCGCGATCTGCTGAACGATCCGCGCTGCCGGCTCCGCGGAGCCCGCGAGCATGACGCCCACGCAGTCGAGAATGGCGCGACGCGCGGCGTCCACGGCGGCGACGGGGCAGTCTTCCCAGCGGCTCTTGACGATGAACTCGGCGATCACGGAGGTGGCGCGCATGAGCCAGAGCCTAGCACAGGTCTGTTATCATCGCCCCTGGCCATGCTCTTTCGCGTCGCACTGTTCCTTGTCATCGGCTCGCTCGCCGCCGCTCCCCGGCCCGCGCTCGCGCAGATGTTCTTCTCCGCGAAGCCGGACGCGCCATTCACGGTCGGGCCCCTGACGGTGCGGGCCACCGTCACCCCGGCCCTCGGGCCCGTCGACGTGTCCGTCCTCTGGTCCCTCGACATGCCGTCCGGCAAGAGCCGCGGGGGGATCGAGCAGGACCTCTTCCTCCTCTGGCCCGGGGAGATCTCGAGTCCGATCGACAAGAAGCCCAACGACAAGACTCTCGAGCAGTATGTCGAGCAGCGCGGCTTCGCCCCCACCGGCGGTGGCCGGCTACCCCTCTACGCTCTCAACCTCTACGCGCAGGGCGCGGACGCGGCGCCCAAGCTCGTCGGGGAGCTGCCCTTCGTGACCTTCGTGCAGGACAGCCACGCGCTGGGGCTGAGCCCGCCCGCGAGCTGGATCCGCATCCCGTGGATGCCCCAGATGGCCGACCGCGTCTTCATGATGGAGCTGCGCATGCGGGTGGCCGGAATCATCAAGCCGAAACGGGTCGGCTGGATCGAGAGCCTCTTCGCGGGTGACCGCCACGAGCTCCAGCTCTCCTTCCATGAGGTGCGCGACCGGCCCGTCTTCCCGATGTATGCCGAGCACCGCGACCGCGCGCTCCGGCTGGCCGACGCCCCCGCCGAGCTCGTGGCCCACTTCGCGCAGTCCGACTCATTGCGCATCGCGGAGATCTATCCGCCCACCAGCATCCGGCGCCTCAGCGAGACTCTCGAGACCACGGAGGTGGTCTCGCTCTTCCTGGGTGCCACCGAGGGCACGGTTCCTCAGCACCTGGAGGTGCAATTCGGTTACTATTCCCGGCTGCAGGGCCTCCTGCTCGTGGCGATACCGCTGCTGCTGCTGGCCGCCGGCCCCGCTCTCGGTCCCATACTCGGCCGCGCCGCCTCGAGGGTGATCGCCGGCCTCACCGCGCGCATCCAGTGGACGCCGCGGGGCGTGGGGCGATCACGCCACGGGGGTGTCCTGCTGGGCCGGGAGGTGCTCGAACGCATGAAGCCGGGCGTTACGACCGTCGAAGAAGTCCTCGCCCTCTGTGGCCCGGAGGTCGAGGAGCAGCAGCGCCTGGACGATCCGGATCATCGGACGCTCGTGTACCGAGGATGGCGCGCGGAGCCCATGACCCGCCGTCTCATCGGCTGGCTCTCGATCGTACAAGGCTGGAATATCGTTTCCCACGAAGTGCGCATCGAGGTGGAGCGGGGCGTGGTCAAGAACGTGCAGGCTCATGTACGGCGGAACCGATCCGCCCGCCCGGAGCCGCCCGCATGAACGCTCACGAGAGGCAGGGCCGGCCGCAGACGTGACCGGCACGCACGAGGAGGAACGCGCATGGACGAGCCACAGGTCTCATCGATAAGCCGTCGCGATCTGCTGAAGCTGGGAGGGGCCGCCATCGCTGCCGGCTCCGGGCTCCCGCTCCTGGATCCGAAGCCGGCGACGGCCCAGACCCCCAAGCGGGGCGGCACCTTCCGCCTCCGCGTCCACGTGGCGCCCGTCCACTTCGATCCCCAGCAGACGGTGGCCTTTCCCACCATGCAGGCGATGTCCTTCACCCATAGCCGGCTCGTGAAGGTCAAGGCGGGCTCCTCGGTGAAGCCAGGTACGCAGCCGCTCGAGGCTGATCTGGCCGAGTCCTGGACCCAGCCCAACGACACCACGTACATCTTCAAGCTGCGGCGCGGTGCGCGCTGGCATGCAAAGCCACCCGTCAACGGGCGCGAGGTGACGGCGGAGGACGTCAAGTACAGCTACGAGCGCTTCCTTCTGCCCGCCAATCCCAACCGCGGCCTGCTCGAGCAGGTGGACAAGATCGAGGCGGTGGACCGGCACACGGTCAAGTTCACGCTCAAGGAGCCCTTCGCGTGGTTCCTCGACTCGCTCGCGTCACCCTCGACGTGGATCATCGCCAAAGAAGCCGTGGAACAGTACGGCGACCTCAAGCGGCCCGAGAGCTGCGTCGGGACGGGACCGTGGATGCTCGAGCGCTACGAGCCCAACGTGCGATGCACCTGGGTGCGCAACCCCAACTACTTCATCCCCGGGCTGCCCTACGTCGACAACGTCGAGGTGTCGATCGAGACCGACCCCGCCACCGCGCTGGCGGTGTGGCTGTCCGGCCGCTACGATTTCGCCCCCGAGTACGGGATGGTCGTGCGCCGGAGCGATCTCGAGGCGGCCAAGCAGCGCAAGCCGAATCTGCAGATGCAGGACTACATCGTCGTCTTCGGGGGCATCACGTGGGCGAAGTTCGACCAGGATCCCTTCAAGGATCTCCGCGTGCGTCGAGCCCTCCAGATCGCCACCAACTGGCGAGAGGTGCTCGAGACCAACGCGTGGTCTCAGGGTCGTGGGGCGCCCAACCCGGCCATTCCCGCCGCCTTCAAGGACTGGTCCCTTCCCATCGACCAGCTGCCGCCCGAGAGCCGGAGGCTCTACGACTTCGACCCGCAGGAGGCGAAGAGGCTCCTGACGGAGGCCGGGCATTCGAGCGGGTTCAAGACCACGCTGGAAACGACGGCGGGATACGGACCCGACTACATCGACGCCGTTCAGGTCACGGTGGCGGGATGGAAGAAGGCCGGCATCGACGCGGAGATCAAGCTCAAGGAGTACGGCGCCTTCATCTCGAGCACGATCTTCGGCAAGTTCGACAAGATGGGCGGCGGGCTCTTCGGGGGCTGGACCGATCCCGACAGCTATCTGTATCGCTACTTCTTGCCGGGGCAGCCGCTCAACGCCTCGGGAGTCAACGATCCCAAGCTCACGGAGATGATCAAGCTCCAGCGTCGCACGTTCAACGTCGCCAAGCGCCGCGAGATGATCTACGACATCCAGCGTTACATCGCCCAGCACGTCTGGGCGCTGTACGGGCCGTCCGTCAGCGCGGTCGCCGCCTGGGAGCCCTACGTCAAGAACTTCGGGCCCAACATCGGTCACGACTATGGCGGGCGCCTCATGGTCGCCTGGCTGGATCGCTGACGCATGAAGCTCAAGGACAAAGTGGCGCTGGTGACGGGCGCGGGCTCGGGCATCGGCCGCGCCATCGCGCAGCTCTTCGCCGAGGAAGGCGCGCGCGTCATCGCCAACGACGTGCGGGAAGAGGCCGCGAAGGAGACGGTGGCGGCGATCTCCTCCGGGGGATGCGCCATCCAGGCCGACGTCGCCGACAGCGCGCAGGTCAGGGCGATGTTCGCGCAGATCGAGCGCGAGTTCGGGACGCTGGACGTGCTCGTCAACAACGCGGGGATCGGGACGGCGGGCAGCTCAGGCGCGAATCGAGACAGGATTCGCGAGCGGTCCGACGCGCGGATGGCCGAGATGCTGAGCGGCCAGGGCATCCAGACCCACTGGGACATCACCCAGGAGATGAGCGACGAGGCCTGGCATCGCATGATCGCCGTGCACCTGAACGGGACGTTCTTCTGCACGCGCGAGGCCCTCAAGCTCATGAGCCGGCGCAACCAGGGCGCCATCGTCAACATGTCGAGCGTGGCCGCCCTCATGGGGCTCGACACCGTGCCGCACTACAGCGCGGCCAAGGCGGGCATCCTGGGATTCACCCGCGCCGTCGCCCGCGAGATGGGCTCGCGCAAGATCCGCGTCAACGCCATCTGCCCCGGCTTCATCGACACGCCCATGACCCAGCCCATCTCGCCGCTGATGCGCGCGGCCACCGTCGCGCGCACCCCACTCGGCCGCTGGGCGGAGCCCGTGGAGGTGGCCAGGACCGCTCTCTTCCTCGCCTCCGACGACAGCGCCTTCTTCACGGGCCAGTGGCTCTCCCCCAACGGCGGCCTCTTCATCGGCTGAGCGGGGCTAAGCGGGGTCAGGTCTCACATTCCAACATCCAACGGCCTATTCTTGAGGGCCCGGCGCCGCGCGCCTCGTCCAAATGTTGGAATGTGAGACCTGACCCCCAGCTCAATCGATGCGAAAGCGCGCCCGGATTTCGTCGGGGCGCTCGGAGTAGGGCGGGATCGCCTCGGCCGGATCGAACGCCACTTCCACCACGAGCACGGCCGGCTCGCCGGCAGATCGCGCATTCGGAAAGGTCGCGCGAAGGCCGGCCACGTCGCGCACGCTCTCCACGTGGCGAATGCCCGCCGCGCGGGCGAGGGCCGCCCAGTCGACGCGCGCGGGAGGCAGCGCCTGGCCGCCGGAAGACTCATAGCGCCCGTTGACCCAGAGCAGGATGCTGAGGTTCGGAGGGCGGGCGGCGGCCACGGTGGCCAGCACATTGGGGCTCATCAGGAGCGAGCCGTCTCCCTCGAGGGCGACCAGGTGGCGATCCGGACGCTGCAGGGCCATGCCCAGCGCGAGCGGAATGGCCGCCCCCATGGAGTCGCAAAGCGCGAAGACGGGGCTGGGCACCTCCATGTGGGGCAGATAGCGCGCGTTGGCGCCCAGACAGGAGACGAGAACGTCGCGCGGCGTCAGCATGGACACCAGCGCGTCGAGGAGCGGCTTGCGCGCGCTCACGCCAGATCCTCGCCGCTGATGAGCAGGACGTAGGGGCTCGCGGACTCGGCGGCCGCCTCCACGCCCTGCCTGACCTGGGCGGCGAGATCGCGCCCACGATCGGCGACGGCATACCGGAGTCGCCAGGCCTGGAGCGTGGCCTCCGTCACGCGGCCCTTGGGCTCGTGATAGTAGATGGGGTCGCGCGAGTCGCCGCGGAAGGAGACGAGAAAGAAGCAGGGGAGACGGTAGAGCTCCACGAGGCCCGCGAGGATGCCGCCGCAATTCAAGAGGCCGGCGTTCTGGATGAGCACGGCGCCGCGCCCACCCGCCAGGTTCGCCCCGCAGGCGACGGCCACCGCTTCCTCCTCGCGGGCCACATCCACCACGCGGATGGCGGACGAGCGGTGCACCTCCTCCACGAGCTTGCCGATCCAGGTGTCCGGCACCGAGGCTGCGATGGTCACGCCCGCGCTCTCGAGGCCGGCGACGATCTGGCGCGCTCCGGTCATGTCAGCGAGTGGCGAGCACCGCCATGCAGATGAGCACGAGCATCCGAGCCGGCATGGCATTCCTCCTGTGGGTGGGGAAAACTCGCGGCTATCCTAGAGCAAGCGCTGAGTGACGTCCAGCGTCGATGCTTGACACTTCACGAGACCGCGTGTTACTCACCCGCAATGGACGACGGCGTTCTGCTCCGCACCGAAGGGCTGTGTCGCAACTTCGGCAGCCTCGCCGCCGTGCAGGATGTCACCCTCACCGTTCGCGCGGGCGAGCTTCGCTCGATCATCGGCCCCAACGGGGCGGGGAAGACGACGCTGTTTCGCCTGATCTCGGGCGAGATGTCCCCGAGCTCGGGCCGCATCCAGTTCAAAGGCCGGGAGATCGCGGGGCTGCCGCAGCACACGGTGGCCAGGCTCGGCATCGCCAAGTCCTACCAGATCACCAATATCTTTCCGCATCTCAGCGTGCTCGAGAACGTGCGCGTGGCCGCGCAGGGGTATGCGCACGCCTTCGACTTCTGGTCGCGAGCCGATCGTCTGAGCGCGGCGCGGGAGCGCGCCCGGGTCGTCCTCGATTCGGTGGGCCTCGGCGAGAAGACCGAGCGCGTGGCCGCCTTTCTCTCCCATGGCGAGAAGCGTCACCTCGAGATCGCCATCGCCCTCGCGCCCGAGCCGACCCTGCTCCTCCTCGACGAGCCGACGGCGGGCATGAGCCCCGAGGAGACGGACTCGACCATGGTGCTCATCCGCGCCCTCGCCAAGGGGCGGACCATCCTCGTCGTCGAGCACAAGATGAAGCTCGTGATGGGCATTTCCGACCGCATCACGGTCCTGCATCAGGGCCAGGTCCTGGCCGAGGGCACCCCCGAAGAGATCCGGAACAGCGCCCTCGTCCAGCAGACCTACCTGGGTGGATCAGCGGCGAGATGACCCTGCTCGCGCTGCAGGACGTGCACACGCACTACGGCGAGGCCCACATCCTTCAGGGCGTCTCGCTGACTCTCGAGCCTAGCGAGGTGGTCGCGCTCATCGGGCGCAACGGAGCGGGGAAGACCACGACGCTCCGGACGATCATGGGCATCGCCAAGCCCACCCGAGGCTCCATCCGGTTTCGCGGCGAGGACATCACGCACCGGGAGCCCCACGAGGTGGCCCGGCGCGGCATCGCGTGGATCCCCGAGGAGCGCCGCGTGCTGCCCAACCTGACCGTGCTGCAGAATCTCCAGCTCGGGATGCTCGGGGCGAGGACGCCGGACCAGGACGCGGTGGTCGAGACCGCCTTCGACTATTTCCCGAGGCTCCGCGAGCGCAAGAATCAGCCCGGCCGGCTTCTTTCCGGCGGCGAGCAGCAGATGCTCGCCATCGCGCGGGGGCTGGTGGCCCGACCCGAGCTGATGCTGGTGGACGAGCCGACGGAAGGCCTCGCCCCTCTGCTCGTCGAGAGCCTCACGGAGATCCTGGGCTCCATCAACAAGAGCGGCACGTCCATCCTGCTCGTCGAGCAGACGCTCGACGTCGCTCTCTCCCTCGCGCATCGCCTCTACGTGATGGACCAGGGCCAGGTGCAGTTCACGGGAACTCCTGACGAGCTCCGCAGGAATCCCGCCGTGCAGCAGCGCTTCCTCGGCGTTTAGCAGGCGGCGGATAAAGTCCCATCTGTTTCGTTGTCGCCCGCGGCTGCACGCTCAACGCACAGAGAGCACGCCTCGCGTGTGGATCAACTCGGGCCGCGGTGAGGATGAGCACGGCTCAGCCCATGGACCCGACCACCCCGCGCGTGACCCAGAAGCTCGTGCCGAGCCGCTCCAGCTCCTGCTTCGCCTCCTGGATGTCCGGCACGGCGAGGGCCACGTGAGGGTGCGAGGGATCCTTGCCCGGGCCCTCCGCGAACTTCGACTGGCCGTCCACGCCCATGAGATGGATCTGCGCGGTGCCTCCCACGTCCATCCAGTAGCCGTCGATGGTCGGGATGTGCGGCCGGCCCGGATCGGGATCGAGCCCGAGCACGTCGTGATAGAAGGAGAGCGCCTTCTTGATGTCGGGCTCCGACGGACCGATGCGGATGCCGTGGTGGTGGAGCTCAAGCACTTTGATGGCCATGGCGACCTCCCGTGAGCGTGCCCCAGATGCCCTTGGGCAGAAAGAGGACGAAGGTCATGAAGATGAGCCCGATGGCGATCGGCCAGCGCTCGGTGAATGCGCTCAGCCGGTCTTCCAGCAGCAGGAAGGTGCCGGCGCCGACGAAGGGGCCGAAGAACGTGCCCGCGCCGCCGAGGAGCGTCATGATCACCACCTGCCCCGACGTGACCCAGTAGAGAGATTCGACGGGCACGACAGCCAGGCGGAGGGCGTCGAGCGCGCCCGCGAGGCCCGCGAAGAGCGCGGAAAAGACGAAGGACAGGTGCTTGATCCGCCGGACGTCATAGCCGCACGCCGCCGCGCGGTCGCCGTTCTCACGGATCGCCCGGAGCACGGAGCCGAAGGGCGAGTCGAGGATCCGCTTGAGCCCGGCAACGGAGAGACACACCAGCGCGAAAGCGAAGTAGTAAAAGGCGAGCGGGCTCTCGATGCTGATCTTCAGCCGAAGAGGTTCACCGGCAGCTGCGGAATGCCGCGCAGTCCATCGTCGCCGCCCGTGATGTCGGCCAGGTGGAAGGCGATGAAGTACAGGAGCTGGGCGAAGGCCAGCGTGAGCATGGCGAAGTAGATGCCGCGGCGCCTCAGACAGAAGAAACCGATGGCCGCGCCGCCCAGGACGGCGAGGAGCGGCCCCGCCGCGAGCCCCAGCCAGAGCGAGCCGAGCTTGAGCTTGGCAAGCGCGATGCCCGTGCCGTAGGCGCCGAGGCCGTAGTAGGCGGCGTGGCCGAAGGACAGGAGTCCCGTATAGCCGTAGAGGAGATTGAAGCCCAGCGCGAACAGGCCGAAGATCAGCACCTGCGAGGCAAGCGCCTTGTAGGGGACCAGGAACGGGAAGACGGCGAAGAAGACAGCGAACGCCCCCACCGGATGGCGGCCCAGCCATTGGGCGACGGCGGCCGCGCCGGGCACCCTCACTCCATGAGCCCGGCCTCGCCGAAGAAACCGCTGGGCCGGACGAGGAGGACCAGCGCCATCACGACGAAGACCATGATCTCGGCGAGCTTGGGCGCGAAGAAGGTGGTGATGCCCACCACCTGCCCCATCATGATCCCGGCCACCACCGCGCCGAGCAGGCTGCCCATCCCGCCCACCACGACGACCACGAACGACTCGATGACCATGGTGACGCCCATCTCCGCGTAGGCGCCCCGCATGGGGCCGGCGAGCGCTCCCGCGAGACCGGCCAAGGCGCACCCGATGCCGAAGACGAGCAGCCAGATGCGGTTGAGATCGATGCCGAGAGCGCGGACCATGAGCGGGTCGCGCGAGCCCGCGCGGATGACGAGGCCGACATTGGTCCGCGTGAGGAAGGCCCAGAGGGCGAGCAGCACGACCACGGTGACCGCGATGACGAAGAGGCGATACGCGGGGAACGCCATGAAGCCCAGGTTGACGGCCCCCCCCAGCTCACGGGGGGGATCGAGGGTGAGCCCGATCTTTCCCCAGATGAGCTTGGCCGTCTCGATGAGCACGAGCGAGAGCCCGAAGGTGAGGAGGAGCGGATCGTCCGGGCCCCGCCCGTAGAGCCTCCGGATGAGGAAGCGCTCGACGAGGAGCCCGAACATCCCCACCATGAGCGGCGCCACCACCAAGGCCACCCAGAAGTTGCGCGTGAAGCCCAGGAGGAACACGGTGCAGTAGGCGCCCAGCATGTAGAGCGCCCCGTGGGCGAAGTTCACGACGGTCATGAGCCCGAAGATCAACGACAGGCCGATGGCAAGCAGCACGAAGATCATTCCCAGCACCAGGCCCGTAAAGATCTGGGGCAGGACCGCAGCGAGCGAGACTTCCATCAGGACCTAGACGAACCCCTTCTCGGCGCAGGTCCGGTCGTTCTTCTCGTCCGCGGCCACCTTCGCGACCATGTCCATCAGCCCCCACTCGCCCTTGGTCTTGCCGGGACCGCGCCCCTTGACGATCCACATGTCCTGCATCGCCTTGTTGTCGCAGGCCCGCCACCACTGCTTGCCCTTGAAGTGGTCGTAGACGGGGCTCTTCCGGAGCGCGTTCGCGACGGCTTCCGAGTCGGTCGACTTGGCCAGCTCGACTCCGCGCGCGACCTCGAGCACCCCCGAGTAGGAGTACGCGCCGTAGTCGCCGGGCGGCATGTTGAACTTCTTCATGGACGCCTCGACGAACTTCCGCGCGGAGGGGATCGTGTCCTGGAGCTCCCAGTACCAGTTGATCGAGCCGTAGACGTCCGAGTAGAGCTCCGGGCCACCTTCCTTCAGGTAAGAGATCCACAGGAGCGGCTGGGCGAGCTTCATGGACTTGTCCATGCCGAAGCTCCGCGCCTGCTTGAGGAAGGCGATATTGTCCGCGCCGGGCGTCACCGACATGAGCACCTCGGGCTTGGCCGCCTGGATCTTGGGAAGGTGAGCGGAGAACTCGGCGCTCCCGAGCGGGTACGGAGTGGCGCCGAGGAGGGTGCCGCCGTTTTTCTGAAGCGTGTCCTGGAGGACCGCGTTGTTCTGCTTGCCCCAGGCGTAGTCGGCGTAGATGATCCACCACTTCTTGCCGAGGTTCTGGGCCGTCCAGGTGCCCATCACGCGGGAGGTGATGGTGGGGTTGAGGGCCTCGTGGAAGGTGATGGGGCTGGTATCGGGCTTGGCGCTGATCTCGTCGGACTGGCTGGTGGAGATGAAGAGAACTTTGGACTTCTTGGTCTGCTCGTTGATCGCCATCTGGACGTGCGCGGCGAGCCCGCCCACGATGAACAGGCACTTCTCGTTTTCGATGAGCTCCTTCGTGCGCTGGGCGCCCACCGCCGGCTTGAGCTGGTCGTCGCGGAAGAGCACCTCGACCTTGCGGCTCATGACGCCGCCCTTTGCGTTGAGCTCGTCCACGGCGAGCTGCGCACCTCGCTGCATGTCCGCGGCCAGGGCCGCGAAGGGCCCGGTCAGAGGGAGCGGGCAGCCGATGCGGATCGGGTCGCTGCCCTGCGCGCGAAGGACGGCCGGGAAAGCGGCGGTGGCGACAGCCGCGGAAGTGCCTGCAAGGAATGAGCGCCGGTTCATGGAAAGCCTCCTCAGCCTTGAGGGGAACGCCGATCTTGAATGCGCGCCATGATAGGAGACAGCCCCCAGGCCTGTCAAACCGGGGTCAGGTCTTGCAATCCCACACAGCAGGTCAAACCGGCAAACCGGGGTCAGGTCTCACAATCCTACATCGACGTCGCGAGGGGGCTGGAGCGGGCTTGCGGATGTTGGATTGTGAGACCTGACCCCGACTAGGCGCGACTAGGCGTCCCCCGACTAGGCGTCGAGGAGTTCGCGCAGCTTGCGGGTGAGGACGGCTTCGGTGAACGGCTTCTGGAGGAACTCCGTCTGGGGAGCGAGCACCCCGTGGTGCACCACGGCATGGTCCGTATAGCCCGACATGTAGAGGACCTTGGTCTCCGGCCGCTGGGCGGCGAGCCGCTCGGCCAGCTCACGCCCGTTCATCTCCGGCATGACCACGTCGGTGAGCATCAGGTCGATCTTCCCCGCGTGCGCCGCGCTGATCCCGAGGGCCTCCGCGCCGTGGCGGGCCTCCAGGACGGTGTAGCCGCAGCCCGCGAGGATGTCGCGGGCGAGATCGCGCACCGCGTCCTCGTCCTCGACGAGGAGAATGGTCTCCATGCCGTGGGCCGGCGCGGCGAGGAGAACGCCCCCGTGGCCTGCGTCGACGGGTTCCCCGACCCGCGGCAGGTAGATCTTGAAGGTGGTGCCCTGCCCCGGCTCGCTATAGACCCAGATATTTCCACCGCTCTGCTTGACAATGCCGTAGACCATGGCCAGGCCCAGCCCGGTCCCCTTGCGCGGCCCCTTGGTCGTGAAAAACGGCTCGAAAATGCGTGCCTGCGTCTGCGCATCCATGCCGGTGCCGGTATCGCTCAGGGCCAGCATGACGTGCGGCCCAGGCCGCGCCCCCACGTGCTTGCGCGCATAGGCGACATCCAGCTCGATGTTGGCCGTCTCGAGGGTGAGCCGTCCTCCCTCGGGCATCGCGTCACGCGCGTTGACGGCCAGGTTCATGATGATCTGCTCGATCTGCCCCGGATCGGCCTTCACATGCCCGAGGGACGAGCCCAGGCCGGTGACGAGGGCGATGTCCTCTCCGATCAACCGCCGGAGCATCTCGCCCATCTTCGAGACGACCGCGTTCAGGTCGAGCACCGCCGGGTTCAGCACCTGCTTCCGGCTGAAGGCGAGGAGCTGACGCGTCAGGTCGGCGGCCCGGAGCGCCGTCTGCTCGATGACCTTGGCTGTCGAGTGCCTCGGGTCCGCGTCGCCGAGGTCCTTCATGAGCATCTCCGTCCGGCCCATGATCACCATGAGGAGGTTGTTGAAGTCGTGGGCGACCCCGCCTGCGAGATGTCCGATGGCTTCCATCTTGCCGGCCTGGGCGAGCTGATCCTGGGTCTGGGCGAGCTCTTCGTAGGCCCGCTGCGTCTCGTGGTAGAGCCGGCTGTTCTCGAGGGCGACCGCGGCCTGCGCGGCAAAGGCGGTGGCGATGATCAGATCCTCGGCGCAGAACCCCTCCGGCCGGCGGGAGAGAATGGTGAGGACGCCCACGACGCGCTCTCCGACCTTGACGGGCACGGCAAGCATGGCTCGGTAGCCGCGTCGCGAACAGCTCTCTCGATGTGTCGCCGTCACCCGCAGATCGTTCGCGAGGTCCGCCACGAGGAGCGGCTCGCCGCCCACGGCGACCCGCCCGGCGAGGCTCTCTCCGAACTTGAGCCGGGGGGTGATCAGGACTTCCTTGGCGTCGCCCCACGATCCGGCCAGCACGAGCTCCTCGCCTTCCACGCGCCGGAACCCGACCGATTCCGAGTTGAGAAGCCGGCCGCACGCTTCGGATATCGTGGTGAGCAGCGATTCCACCGGCTGGATCTTGGAGAGCTGGCGGCTCACCTCGAGGAGCGTCTCCAGGTGGTTCTGATGGGTCTGCACGGCCTCCCGCATCCGGGCATTGCGAATCGCGATGGCGGCCTGGTCGGCAAGCAGCGCGATGAGCTCCCGTTCTTCCGAGGTGAAAGACCGCGGCTCGCGGAAGAAGATGGCCAGCACCCCCACGGTCTGCTCGTCGGCAATCAGGGGAAGGCCGGCAAAGCCGCGGAGCCCGGCCACCGTGGAAAGGCGCCGGTTCCGCAGCTTGGGATCATTGCCGATATCCAGTATGTAGTCAGGCGTCCGCGACTCGGCGATGCGTCCGGTCAGACCCTCGCCATACGGGATGACCGGTACCTCGGTCACGATCTGCTCGACCTCGGGATCGAAGCTGAAGCCGCCCTCGGTGCGAAGCACGCGGGCCACCGGATCCGCCACGGAGACGCGAGTGCTCGCGGCGCCGAGCAGGGTAGTGGCCGCCCGCGCCACCGCCTGACAGACCTCGGAGGCGCCCTCGGCCGAGGTCATCAGCCGCGTGAGCGCGCTGAGCGCCTTCAGCTTGTCCGCGCGCGCCTCGGCTTCCCGGTAGAGACGGGCATTCTCGAGAGCGATGGCCGCCTGAGCCGCGAAGGCGGTGGCGATCGACACGTCCTCCGACGAGAAGCCCTCCGCGCGCAGGGTGCGAATGCTCAGCGCTCCCAGCACCTGCTCGCCGATCTTGAGGGGCACACCGAGAAACGCGCGATAGCCGCCGCGCAGGTAGGCCACGCGGCTGGCCGGGGCGATTCGCGGATCGTTCGCGGGGTCCGACAGGAGGAGGGGCTCGCCCGTGGCGACGACGGTGCCGGTCAGACTCTCGCCGATCTTGATCCTCGCGTTCGGCATAGCCGTCTGGGCATCGCCCCAGACGCCCATGAGCACGAGTTCATCACCCTCCACCACTCGGATGCCTACGGAATCCGAGTCGAGGAGAGACCCGCACGCCTCGGCCATCTTCCCCAGCAGCTTCTCCAGAGGAAGGAACGCCGAGAGCTGACGGGTGATCTCGAGCAGCGTTTCGAGCCGCGGCGGTAGGGTCGACAGCTCAGCCGTAGGTGCGGCCATCACGTCCTCTCTCGAAGGTCCGTTAGCCGAGGGTCGAGCATCGTGTCTAGAGCGCTTATTGGGTTTCATTCGGTGAGCCACAAGAGCCCGGTGGGGGGACTCGCAAGCCCCATGCCACGGTCGACCACTCGCCGAAAGCGTACTAAGTAGCTGAAGTGTCGGCAGAAATGGACTCATCTGAGACTGTCAAATGATTGACAGATGAGGGACGGGCCAACACTTTGGGTCGAGTTGTGACAACTATTTGCGGTGCCTCGATTGGATGGAAGATCGGACGGCGGGCGCTCGCCAACTGCCCTTGCGCATTGGGATTGAGCGTGCCGCGGCGCTGCGGGACGAGTCGCTCTCGAAGAAGTCGCGCGCCCTGTTGACCGGGCCCGCCACCATCGCTACACTCCCCTGTTATCGGGTGCGAGTTGTGCCTATTTTGCAGGAGGTTGTACCGTGACGTGTCCGCGCTGTCAGGCTCCCGCTCGCGAAGGCGCCAAGTTCTGCGAGCA